>WNEZ01003267.1_pt1 | contig 15863 bp, 13 predicted proteins | sample 5400521 | NCBI WGS metagenome assembly WNEZ01 (sample SAMN13153339, study PRJNA577476) | soil metagenome | isolation source: 120 cm saprolite under Douglas fir tree site 2 hole 1 replicate 1 | place: USA:California | collected 2015-04-18
TATCCAGAGAGATTTTACATATCTGAACTATCTCTCGCATATCGTGTATGCCTATCGTTGCCGCGACAAGAGTTATAGTCGTGCTCCCATCTCCATTTATCCTATCCAGCGGGTTGAAGAGAGCCTGGGTTCTCTTTTCACCTCTACCGAAACTCTGGTCCAGCGCTTTTATCGGTTCACCTATCTCTAAAGGAGGAGGTTGCAGATATGCAGAACAATAATTCAAGTACCCCGCGCATTTGTCTTGGAGTCGTTGGTTCGCCGCAGGGACAAGAGGCAACCAGCAGGCAGTTTTTCTTCTGGGTAGCACGCGGGGTACTTGCGGAAGAGACACAAATTGTTGTTTGTGAAAGTATCATCGCTGGGCAGACTTATACCTTCTATGGCGTCATCGATGAAGTCAGCCGCCGGAGCCGCAAAAAGACTATGGACGAAGAGATTGACCAATCTGACGGCGAGACAGACTATGTCCCATCCTTCGAGAGCGATGGCTACACCTATGCCCGCGTCAGTATTCTCTGCGTCGCGCCTGCCGCATTAACTCCACCGCGTGAGCGCAGCAAGGTGTACCTGGCAGATCAAGATGATGCGGCCATTGCCTATGGTGCCGATGAAATTGAGCTGGGGCGTGCCTTACCGGTGGGACTCGTTAAAAATGGTGGTACCCAATTGGTCGGCCCCGGCATGCTTGATCTGGATTATTTGCTCGGTATCAATGGAGGCCATCTCAACGTCAATGGCTCTGCAGGCCGAGGTACCAAGTCTAGCTTCCTCTTACATGTCAACTGGATGCTGCTACATCATGCTCGTAGCTTGGAGCGGGCATACCCGTCCTCGCCCAATCGCCCTCAGATTGTGCCGATCATCTTGAATGTGAAGAACTTCGACCTGTTCTACATTGATTGTCCAAGCAGGCGCTTCAACTCCGAACGGAATCTAGCTGACTGGCAGCAGTTAAAGATCGAGCGACCCACTCCCTTCCAGAACGTTAGTTTCTATGCGCCACAACAACTAGGAAATTCATTGCCAGTGCCTACGGGGCGGGCGGAAGGCGTTGCAGCGTATAGCTGGGGTCTCAGAGATGTCATCGAGCGGGAGCTGTTCCGCTACCTGTTCGCGGAAGAGGATGCCAACGATGCGAACTTCAGCGCTTTGATCCTGGCCGTTGAAGAGTTTCTCACAACGGAGGAGCGCAAGGGAGACAGTAGTATGGTTCGCAAGCTGAACCCGGAGGGACCAGATACGTTCAGGGCACTGCTCAAATGGGTCAGCAAGCAAGCAAGTAATAGTAGCAACTCAGAGCCGCCAGGCCACCACCAGGGGACCTGGAAGAAGCTCTATAGACGCCTGTTCCGCTTGGTTTACGAGAGCCATGGCGTACTACGACGCGATGAATCAGCAGGTAAGCCACTCAATGTGATTCGCCAGTGCATAAGCGATCCTATCGTTGTTGATCTGTTTTCCTTGGCCGCTATGCCAGAGATGCAACGCTTCGTCGTCGCGACGATCTTGCGTCAACTGGTAGAAGCACGCACTGGTACCAATGCCATTCGAGGTCTGGTCTACCTGGTTACGCTCGACGAGTTGAATCGCTTTGCGCCAAAAAGTGCCCACGACCCGATTACGCAACTAATCGAGATGGTAGCTGCTCAGATGCGTTCGCAGGGTATTATTCTACTCGGCGCGCAGCAGCAAGCTTCCAGGGTATCGGAGCTGGTCATCGAGAACTCAGCCGTCCGTGTACTAGGGCGCACCGGGTCACTTGAATTAGGGATGCCTGTCTGGAAGTTCCTCAATCAAAACGCTAGGGAGCGAGCAATGAATTTGCAAATGAGCGAGAAACTGGTTATTCAGAGCACCTTTCGTGAGCCCATGCTGCTGCGTGTGCCCTTCCCCGCATGGGCTATGAATCCTGAGGAGGCTCTTCTGCCCACTGCCGATAGTGCAGGAGGCGAGGATTACACAGACTTGATCGATGCATAACGTAGCTGGAGGTTGATCTGGCCATATGAAAATCTTGCATACATCTGACTGGCATTTAAATAGTGTTCTTGGTGGGCGCCCGCGAAACCCTGATCTCCGTCGCTCTTTTGAGCAAATCCAGGGCTATCTGGAAGCACGCGATGTTGATGTGATGATTGTTTCAGGTGATCTCTTTCGAGAGCGAAGCCGCCCTGAACAGGCGCAGGTGGGTATCTCTATTATTAAGGAATACTTCCAATCCTTCATTCGACGGGGCGGAACGATTGTCGCCATCACTGGGAATCATGACAGCGAGGTCTTTTTTGCGACACTACGTGATGCTCTGGAACTGGTTTCATTTGTCGATGACGATGGTATCCAGGCAGGTGGACGGTTGTATGTAGCACCGAACGCTCGTACTCTTAAGTTGAAGGATCGCGCCGGGGAGCTTATTCAGTTTGTATTGATGCCCTACCCTACCATACGTTACCTGCGAGGTGAGCAGTTGCGCTTCCAGAACATTGAGGAGCGCAATCAAGCCATTGGAGCCTCTTTCAAAAACGTGTTACGGACACTGCAAGGGCGTCTAGACCCACAGTGGCCTGCCATACTGGTAAGTCACGTCCTGGTGCGAGGTGTAGAGGCAACATCCGGGCACTACTTGGACCAGGTCAACGAAGTGATACTCGAGCCGAGCGATCTCTCGTTTCCCTGGAGCTATGTTGCCCTGGGTCATCTCCATCAACCCGGGGAAGCTATTGCTGGAGCACCGCATATACGCCATGCAGGCAGCATCGAACGCATGGATTATGGCGAAAGAGATGACCAGAAAAGCGTCGTTTCCCTAGAGATCAAAGATCGTCGGCTCGTCGACACGCCGCAGTTACTCCCTCTGCAAAGTACTACCTTCTATGAAGTGGAGATCACTAATCCTGAGACCGAGATCCCTTACCTGGCCGAACAGTACCCAGATGCCCAACAGGCATTGGTACGCTATATTCTGCACTGGGATTCCTCGACGCAAGATCGAGAACGCTACTGTCAGCAGATCGAGAAAATCTTTCCGCGCTGGTATACGCGAACCTTGAAAGATAAGCGCAGTGGGGCAATCACCGAGGCTAGTCTCACCTTCCATCAAGTCCACGATGTGCGAGGTACGACCTTACACTACCTGCAGGCCCAATTGACGAATAACCAGGATCGCGAGGAACTGCTGCGGCTGGCTGAAGAACTCTTTGTCGAGGAGGGATTGGTATGATTCCACGACGTTTACGTCTAAAAGGTTTTATGTGTTATCGCGACGACACCGAAATCTCCTTTCGGGGGCCATCTACCTGGGTGCTGTATGGCCCCAATGGAGCAGGAAAATCGGCCCTCCTCGATGCGATGGTATATGCCCTCTATGGAGAACATCGCCTGGGACGACAGAAGGATCAGGAATTAATTCATCACCAGGAGAACGAGCTCCTGGTGGAGTTTGACTTTGCCATTGGCGACGACGAATATCGGGTCAAACGCACTTATTCACGCAAACAGAAGAAAGGCTCAGTGTTAGCTATGCATCTGTATGGTCCAAATGCTCCTGATCTAACGCGGACGGGGGAGCAGGTGATGCCGCCAACAGGTTCGGAAGGAGGGCTCAAGGAGTGGGTTGACCGCATTATTGGACTGGATAGCAGAACATTTACCTTCTCTATACTTCTCCAACAGGGGAAGAGCGATGCTTTGCTTAAATCGGGCGGGGCTGAGCGTCATAGGATGCTTGCGCAAATTATTGATTTATCCCCCTACGAGCGCCTTTACCTACGGGCTACAGGCTGCCAGAAGGACTATGCACGAGATGTGGAGCAGTATGGAAAACAACTAGATAGTCTGGAGATGGTTGACGAGAGCCTTATCGTCTCTGTGGTACAACAAGTTGACGAAGCACAGGCGAGCAAGGAAGAGGCCAGGCAGCATCAGCTCATACTGGCCTCATTGAAGGTACAGGCTGAACAGTGGTATAAGCTGCAGAAGGAACAATGTGACCTGGAGATGGCTCTTGCTAGATGTGAGGATGTGCTGACTCGGGCGGATCAGATCGAGAGAGATGCGTCCAGAAGGCAAACTTTGCAGATGGTGACGCCATTCCTCCGCCAAATCTATAGCAAGCAAGGAGAATGCCATCAGCTCCTTGAGACTATTGGACAACTTCAGGTACAGGTGCAGGAGTGCCTAGATCGGTCCTCTCGGGTAACTGAACAACAACGAGCAATGCAGAAGTGTATCGATGGTCTTGAGCGCGAGTTGACAGATCTTCGGAGCAAGCAGAATGATCTACAGCAGCGCCTGTTACAACTATCGCCTGTAATCCAGAAGATCGAAGACCTCGAAGCGAGGAAAAAGCGTCTGCAAATGCTCGATCAGCAGCTCTCTGCCTATCCAGAGGATTTGGAGGTGCAACAGACTCGGCTCCTCCAGGAACTCGACCGGCTCGGTACCATCGAGACAGCTTTGTCTTTACTGCAGTCATTTGCTGAGGCACGTAATCAATGGTTGCAGCATACGCGACAACTCATCAAAATGACTCAGCAGTTCGCCGAACAAAATGAGGCATTCGACCAGGCAGCAGATCGAAGATTAGCATTAGTCAACGAGAGTGAAAAGCTCGACAAACACTTGGGGGATCTGCGGGAGGAGGTCGCCAGAAAACAGACCATCAAAGAGGAGTGCCAGAAACGATTCAAGCGTTTTCTCTCTATCGATGGTCAGGCGAAGTGCAGCTACTGTGGTCAGCCATTAACCGCCGAGCATCTGGCTATTGAACGTCAGCGAGTTAGAGATGAATTGCAGCAGGCTGAGGAGGCATATAAGGCTGTCGTTGCGCAGCGCCATGGCGTCCAGCAACAATTGGACACACTAGAAATACAGCTGGATGAGGCGAAGAGAGAAGAGCTAAAGTTCCAGAAGGTACTTAAAGAGCTTGAGGAACAAAAGAATACTGTAAAGAGTGAACAACATAAAGCTGCCTCCCAGGCGGATGCAGTCTTGCGGCTACTGGCTCCTGACCATTTATCACATATACAGGGAACCGGAGATGTGCCCGCTGATCTTGAAGCGTGCTTGCAAGCCATCTATCCCACTGATCAGGACCTGCAAGGATTAGATACGCAACTACAAGGTAAGGAGTCCCTGGAGGAACAGTTGAAAGCAGTCGAGGATGACCTCAAGCTGCGTGGTGATCTGGCCCGTGAACGTGACTTTGTGTTTCGCGATATCCAGCAGTTCAACCAGGTCTATCCTGATGCACATACCGAGGCGCTCCTCCAAGAATATCAGAGCGCTCAACAAATGAGCACTGAAGTGAATAAGCAACTGGGTGAATATGATCATGATCTTACGGGTAAGAGGCAAGAATTAAAGAGCATCGGGGGGATTCTATTAGAAGCTGCACAGGAACACAGCCGACTTCAGCAGGAGATCGCCGTTGCGCAAACAAACCTCTCTAATGCGAAACAGGCTATCGAGGAAAAGTGCATATCTCTTCCAGCAGAGTGGCAACGACTGACGACGGACCTGTCGGAAGCAGCACTACTTACTTGGGAGCAAGAGATAGAAGCCTTGCAGGGCGTTGAGGAAGCGCTGCAGGCTCTACAAGATGCACGGCAGAATCGGCAGCGCTATCAAGAGCGCTTGGAGGTACTCCAGAAGGAAGGTGCTAGGATTCCGGTCGAGGCGCGGCGTCCGCCTGTTGAGATCGAAAAGGAGGCTGAACAGGCTGATGAATGCTACCAGAGATTTGAGAAGCAAGAACAAAATGTGCGAGCCGAGGTCTCGCGACTAAAGGAGCTACAGAATCAGCGCAGGAAACTTGAGCAACAACTGGCTCAGGCAGCACGTAAGGCTTATCTCTACAAGGAACTAGCTCGCCTTCTCGGGCGTGATTGTCTGCAGCATTACCTGCTGCAGAAAGCGGAAGAAGGCATCGTAACCCATGCAAACGAGGAACTAGATCGTATTTCCGGCGGGATGCTCCGGTTGGAGCTCAAGTCGGGGACCGATAAAGGAGGCAAAGCTCTCGAACTTGTAGCATACAACAGGGAAATTAGCCCGTTGATCCCACAGTCAGTTGACTTGTTGAGCGGGAGCCAGCAATTCCGCGTAGCAGTCAGCCTGGCGCTGGGCGTTGGCAGATACGCCGGACACGAGAATAGCAAAGTGGAATCGGTAATCATCGACGAGGGTTTTGGCAGCCTGGATGAGAAAGGAAGGCGTGACATGATTCAGGCCATTCGCGATCTGAAGGATGCGCTGAAGTGTATCATTGTTGTCTCCCATCAGAGCGAGTTCTTCGATGAATTCGAGAACAAATACCAGTTTGAACTAGTCGATGGCAGCACAAGGATCTCGTTAGTCTGATATGTGATGCAGAGGATGCCTGCCAGGGCTGTGCTGGTACAAAGGGTGAGGATGCCGTGTTCTCCACATTGGATTATGACTAGCTGGATTTTGATCTACAGGAGTTGTCAGGGCTCTGGTTCTTGAAGGTGGATCGCGCAATGTTGATTCTCAGCTCTCTTCTCAACGTTGATCATGAGGAGTTAACCACTATCAATCTCACCCAGCGTACAGGTTGTATGGCTGATGGAGGATGAGATTAGGGTTGTGGAGGGAGGGTGCAAGGCTGTTTGCGTGCTCCTTGTTGCAATCTATTTGTTTTTATGTAATGAGGTTAGTAAAGATGAATAATGAAGTCAGACATTTTGACCTAAACATAGAACGAGTGCTTGAACATTGGACAGTAGCTCATGCTTTACGTGAGATTATTGCTAACGCTTTAGACGAGCAAGCACTATCAGGTACTGCTGATCCAGTAATTTTCAAAGATGATGGCGGAGTATGGCACATCAAAGATAGTGGACGTGGCCTCCGCTACGAACACTTGACGCAGAACGAGAACAAAGAGAAGTTGAGAAATCCAGGACTGGTCATCGGAAAATTCGGCGTCGGCTTAAAAGATGCGCTGGCAACCTGTGATCGACATCACATCGATGTGAGAATATTTTCCAGGTATGGGGATATCACCATTAGCAAGACGGCCAAGCATGGATTTACCGACATTGTCACCCTGCATGCCTTGATTCACCCCCCTTCTCAACCTGGCATGGTGGGAACAGAGTTTGTGCTTGCTGGGGTGAAGGACGAGGATATTGTAAAAGCCAAAGACTTCTTTCTCAGATATAGTGGAGACGAAGTTTTAGAACAGACAAGATACGGCGGTGTCTTACAAACACGCGGGAAGAAATCCCGCATCTATGTGAATGGGCTGTGCGTAGCAGAGGAAGACAACTTCTTATTCTCCTACAACATTACCTCACTCACAACTGCGTTGCGTAAAGCGTTGAATCGAGAGCGTGCGAACGTAGGGCGTTCGGCTTATACAGACCGTGTCAAGGCTATTCTGCTCGAATGCTCACAGGCACGGGTTGCAGAAGCGCTCGCGCAGGACCTCAAAAACTTTGAAACTGGCAAAATTCACGACGAACTGCAATGGACAGATGTCTCTTTACATGCCTGCCGTATTCTCAACGCTACCGAGAAGGTTATTTTCCTGACAGCAGATCAATTACGCCTGGGAAGTTCTCTCATTACTCATGCTCAACAGGACGGTTATCGCGTCATTGTTGTGCCAATGTCTATCGCTTTCAAATTGCCACAGCTAAAGGATATTGAAGGACAACCTATTCGGGATTTGGGAGAATACCGGATAGAGTGGGATCGTAGCTTTCAATTTACATACATTGCGCCCGATCAATTACTCCTAACTGAGCAACAGGTATTCGCGCTAACTCAGTCCATTCTCCGTCTCTTAAGTAAACCTTCTCTTTTGACGAAAGTGCAGGAAGTCCGTATTTCCGAGACGATGCGAGTAGATTACCATGGTGATGAGGTACTCGGCGTCTGGGAGCCTCGTGAACGGTACATTGTGATTAGACGCGATCAACTTCGGGATATAGCGAGTTATGCAGGAACACTGCTCCATGAAGCTACTCACGCCCTCACCGAGGCGGATGATGGCTCATTCGAATTTGAGCAAGGGTTGACTCATAATCTGGGCAAAGTAGCAGCCCTGGCAATCAAAATGAAATACTGATATTGGCATAGGGAACTAAACCAAATATTGGGCTGTGATACAAAAAAGGTCATGGAACAGCTCTTATTGCCTGCTTTCATTCTGTGACCGTGGCAGATGCTGGCCATTGGCACAGTGCAAATTTATCGGGGTAAATTATGAAGAAAAAGAGCGCAGCACCTCGCAAATCGCACCCGGGAGGATTTCTACAACTAGGCTGGGACAAGCTTGATATCAATAAGCTGGACCTTCGGTATAATTATGGCAATAGCGTCGTTGCTGAATTTGTGTCAGATCACGATCACGCAGATGCGCTACGTGAGTTAGTTCAAAACGAATATGATGCTGGTGGCAGCCGGTTGCAAGTGGCATTTGGTACAGATGAACTTCGTATCAGTGGGAACGGCAGCACAATCGATGCGGGTGGGTGGAAGCGACTCAGCGTAATGTTGGGCACCGGTCAGGTAGGGAGGTCCGGACGTACTATTGCACAAAAAGTGAACGGTATTGGCTCCAAGAATTTCGGCCTGCGCTCTTTGTTCCTGTATGGCGACCAGATTTATATCCGTTCCGGCGGCCTCCAGACAGTTCTAGATTTTTTCTATGGTACACTCCAGGATCCCGAGCCGGAACCTCACTCAAAACGTTTACCTGGTATAGAAATTGTCGTTCCGTATCGCACACGTAAGCGTAAAGGATTAGAACCCTTTGATGTCGCACATGAGCTCCAGGCCCTGGAGAGCTTTGCCGCAGATCTAACCCCCATGTAAATCTAGACCGTCATCCTGTTCGTGTCGCTTCGCGCCAGGCTGCCTACGTGAATATATATGCTCACAACGTATCTGCGATTCATTCTCGCTGATAGAGTAACCCACTCGCGATTTCCACCTGCTGCTTGAGGTCGCGATTCTCTTTTTCGAGCTTTTGAACACGCTGGCGTAAGGCGGCGATCATCGCGTCTTTTGAGGCTGAGGATGCCTGCTCTCTTTGCGGAATTTTGACTTGGACGGATGGCTGCTGCATGCGCAGGTGCATAATGCGCTGTTTGAGTACCTCATGTCCATACAGCCAGGCGGTGGAAATGCCCGCTGTCTCAGCAACGGTCTTGAAATTGACGGGGCGTTGTTCTTTCAAAAGATGAGCAATGGCAGCTTCGGCTCGATGAGCGGTATCTATGGCCTTCTGCTGTGCATGCGCACGCAGGCCGTCAATATTGCGCTCCCATGATTGGGGCATCACTTCTCCTCCTTGCTCGCTACTGCCTCAAGAACAGCGATGAGCGGGAGGAGGGCGGCCACCATCTGCTCGCTTTTCTCGCGCAACCGGATATATCCACGCGCATCCAGAAGCGGAACCTGCGCTTGCTCCTCTTGCAGCCGTTGTTTGAGCAGCGGCAACGCGTGCTCGTCAATGGCGGCTCCGCAGACGTCCAGCAACGTTTCTGTGACTTCCATAGACTCCAGGCCCAGGTATTGTTCAACAAGAGAGTTGGAAGGATTACTCATGCAATCGGTCATCAGACACCTCCAGAGCAGCAACGCGCATCTTCATTTCGGTAATCGCCCGTTCCAGGTGCCGAGCGGCCAGCACCAGTCCGGCGGCCTGCGCTTCTTCCAGGCCGCATTCAGCTTCAGCCAGGTCAGTACGAAGTTGTGCGAGGATATCATCGACACACAGGGAACCGTCCATCTCGGTCGCCTCCAGACTCTTGATGCGGAGTGCAAGTGTCGGAATGATCCGATCTTGCTGGTCGATCACAAACTGGTTCCCCTTTTCGATGGCGCGTTGTTTCAAGCGGATCGCTCGATCGGCGAACGACTTGAGGGCAGGCAGATCATCGGTTGAGGTCAGCCACATGGGACAGGTCAGACATTTGTTGGCATGGGTGCAGTCTCCCAGCACCACCAGTCGCGCACATCCCCCTACACCCAACGTCTGCCCGCGCACGCCCTTGCGCGTCAGCTGTACTGCTGGATCATTGGCTCGCGGATCACCCTGGACTGCGTTGCCCTGGTAATCGACCGTTTTCCGTTTGCGCGCCACACGTTCAAGGTCAGCGCGCAGCTTCTGGTCACGCACTCGTGCATAGACCTGCGTCATGCTGAGAGATCGATGGCCGAGCAGTCGGCTGATAACCTCAAGAGGTACATCTGCATTGATGAGGCGCATCCCAACGGTATGTCGGAATTGATGCGCCGTGAAGTGGTAGAGATGCTGATCGCGATCAGTAATCTGGCACTGGAGCGCCCATTCGTTCAGTTGCCTGCGAAAAGTAGCTTGGAGGTAGGGCCTGGCTGGTGAGGACTGGGACGGAAAAAGATAGGAGCACTTTTCTCCCCATTGTGCTTGGATCTCCTGCTGCTGGACCTGGATTGCTCCAATCACCTTTTCCTCGACCAGGGGAATGACCTGTTCTCGATGGGTTTTGCTTTGATAGAAGCGCAAGTACCACTCGTGTTTGTCGTCGGTAATCAGACAATTCACGGAGAGTTGACACAGTTCGCTAATGCGCAAGCCGACCTCAAGCAGAATGGCGACCATCCGCAACAACGTTGTGGGCAGCGCTTTGAGGTGAGCGCTCAGTTGAACCAGCACCTCCCCAGGAATCTCACGCGTGCCGCCATCAGACCTGGGAGGGAAATCATCATCGAAGATGAGCAATTCTCGTGTGAGCCCTGGAATCTGAAGCCGATGTGCACACGTCTCCAAGAACGTCCTCAGCCCTCCAAGATAGTGCCTCCAGGTAACGCTCGCCAAGTGCTGTTCTCGGAGCACACTCAGATATCGGAGAATCAACGCTCGATCCAAATCAGCAACGCTGGCCTGAGGTGCCTCCTGCGCTAAGAAGTAGGAGAAGTGTTGGAGAGCGGTCAGTTTCCTCTGCGTATCGCTGGCACTGTAAAGAGACAAATTGTACTCCAGGTAGCGTTTGGCAAGCGTGCGAAGCCAGGATTGTCCAATGAGGGTAAAATTGAGTTTGTGGCCAGCTTGGGAAAGATTGAGCGAAACCCCAAAGGTTTGGAGATCCCACACATCTTTTTCCGTTTGCTCTCGATCGTCATACGCTTCCACCAGGGTGTGATACATCGTGCGGAACAAGTAGATCCGCCGGTCTTCCGTGACATACTTCTTGTAGGTGTGCGTGGTTGCCATCAAGCGCTTGGAAGAGCGTAGAGCATATTGCTCTGTTTGAACAAGCCAGGTGCGTAACGAGCATTCCCAGAACTCCAAGGGGCGTTCCAGGAACGAGCGCAGAGAGAACTCTCTTTCTTGGAGCCAGTTCACCAGATATCGTAAGCTGTACAACACCGCCAGCTTTCCTCTCTTGTGATATCTCTGCCATACACCTTGATTCCACTGATACCAGACCGCATATTTGAACTCATTTTTGAGTGAGACATTCGTAAAGGCTAAGCAAAGAGTGTGTTGCACAGGCTTCTCTTTCTCGTTGATGCTCTTGAGCTGCCAGGTATCCTTGGCCCACATCCCGGTGAGACAGGCGTGAAGGCGAAGCCGTTTTTCTTCTGACCAGAGAAGAGGGTGATCAGGTTCCTGGTTCATGCGTCTGCTCTTTTTCTGCGAGCCAGGGCCTCTCTGAGATCGTCAGCGGTCAAGTGCAGATAGATATCATTGGTGGTCTGAATACTCGCATGGGTGAGGAGCCGGGAAACGACTGGTAAAGCCAGGTGGTCGTCTTTGATCCAGGAGGTGGCTCGGGTATGTCTGAGCATATGAGGCGTAAAGGGAATCGCCGTTTTCTTGGCAAGCCGCTTCACCAGTGACATGACCGCCGCGTAAGACATGGGGCGGCCAATTTCGCCATCCCACAAATTGACAAAGACAAAATCGGGGAGGGACGCGACCTCCAGAGCACACAACTCATCCACCAGGTAATCCGTGTACAGGTGCAGAAGCTGTTCTGGAAGCGGAATGGTATGCGGGACTCGCGTCTTGGCGCGTGCGCCATTCGGGTTGTCAGTGCGAGGGATGATTTGGAGCGTTCCATCTTCAACCGACAGATCGGCATGGGTTAAACCCAGGCATTGGCCCACCCTCATTCCTGTTTCGTACATGAGCGCCAGGAGCAAGCGATCTCTGGTGTGTGTGCATGCGTCTAACAAGCACTGAACTTGCTCGCGGGTCAGCGTTTTCGGAAGCCTGTGCTCCGGCTTAACCGAGACGACGCGAGTCGCTTCTGGTTTGGACTTGGCAATGCCATGCAGGAAGGGTTTGTATCTTCCACGATGGGGCAAAGCGAACTTGTACAAGGACAATTCAGGGATGGTCCCCAGCCGCATATGGTAGGAGTAGAAGCCGTAGACTGCTCCCAGGGTCAAATCGATAGTTGCATTGGTTCGCTTCGCTTTTCGGGGAGCAATCGAGATCACGGTTGGGTCCTGCCTCCGCAGCCAGGGAATGAACGCTGCAAGCTGAGCGACATCCATCTCTTTCCAGCCGAGATGCTCATCGCGCAGGTACTCCCAGAACAATTTCAATCGGTGAGCCGTCGCCCGAATCGTATTGGGGCTACGATCCAGGTTGTGGAAGTATTTGAGGTAAGCAAGGATCGGTTGCACCGGAGTATGGTCGTCGTCAAGAACCATCCAGGTCACCGAGTTATCAGAAAGACGGACGCGTTGTACCTTCATCTTCTATCACCTTTTCTTCATCTTCAATTAGGTACAGATATCTTCTACAACGAAGAACCGCAGGGATTCTTAACACGACGTGATGTACGTTGTGAGTGGTCTGTTTTTGGGATCTAGATTACCATGTTGATGAAATTGGCCCAACCACAGGCCACAAAAAGCTTGCGCCAGCTTGAGATTTCGTCGATACGATGCGATTGCTCCCTGGTATTGAAGCAGACCGTTACGGTCCTATCGCAGCAAAAGGGGATAACTGTAGTCCGACGCGCAATCCATCTAGCTGATTCTAGACCTTCCGGCTCACAAGCAAATGGACATACCATTGAAGAGATCGAATTTCAGAGAGTTATTCCCTTTCCCCAGCATTACCGAGATCAGACTATTCCAGGCTACTATAATGCACCGGGAGGTCGAATCCGCCTTTCAGTCTCAATGCGTAAGCATCGCAAGAAAATCGACATTGAGCAGCCTGGTCATTATTTCTACCCTCTCGGAGCAACGAAGGCTTATACGGGAAATGCCATTAGCATCAACGCCCCTTTCCAGATGAATGCCGACCGCAGCCAGATTATCGACCCGAGTAATAATGGATTCAATGCCTGGTTAATAGACAGAGCAACGGATCTGACGTTTGATTTGCTTACCTTCTACTGGTGGCATAAATTCGGACCTGACTCTTATCTCGCATTGCAAGAACAAACGCATTCCGCATCCACATACTTTCTGAAAAAGATAATTAATCGATTGGAGAAAGACTCCTGCTGGCCAACCCGTGTCCACGAAAAAGGATCGTCAAAGCATCCTCAACTTACAAGTGCCACAGAAATTGTCATTCCTATCCACCATGTGCTCGATGGATTTTTGTCAGATGATCGCCTCCTGGATGATGCGCTCGGAAATAATCCACGAATTCAAACGATGGTGAAAAAGTGCGGCGCAAAGACTTTTGGGATCAACTCTTTAGTACGACTTCGGTGTGCTGGATCAGATAAAACGCAATTAGCTACTAAGCTTGCTAGTGGCCAAATTGACCAGTTCTACACCAACTTTCCTGATGTGCTCAAGGAAGAAAGCCTTCAACGAAAATTTGCGCACGCCTTTGATGTGTTGGCATCGCGTCTTTCTAAACAGAATCGTGAAGACCTCAAAAAAACTCCAACAACCTTAGCCGCTGATGGCAGCTTGCAGGCGCCAGAAAAACTGTGGGTAGTCGATCCCGCTATCGCTTCTGCCTGCTCGATAGCAGGACTGCCTCCGAAGATCAACGCACTGCTTTATATAACTTTCTCCTGACGAAACATGGACATCTGGATCGTAAGACCTGGGCAATGTTGCGCAAAACTCCAGTTCTTCGCGATCATAAAAATCAATGGATAATGCCCAAGGCTATTACCCTTCGCAAGGCGGCTGGGGCATCGCAACTCGAGGCGGCTTTGCATTTCCCCCATCCCGATTATGAGAATGATAAAGTGTTAGCGGAAGCGCTCCGTTTTAAAACGAAGATCACTGGGGAGGATATTGTGAGGTATGCTCACCTATATGCTTCCAAGATGATTATGCGGCCTGAGCGAGAGGCAGAGGAGCATCTTGATCCTTGTCCGGGGCAAACGGACTCCCGATATGCCGAAGGACCTCTGCGGGAGTCTGGGCCAGCGCCTGAAAATGCTGCTCCACATCGGGGAGCAGAAGCTCAAAAGTGCTGCGGTGATGATTATGCGTCACGACCCGTCGCGAGACACGCCAGAGCCATTCAATGCGGTTGGCGTCAGGATCATAGGCAGGCGTATACACCACGGATAAGTGCTCCTGTAACTCGGTGAGCATGCTGCGCACGAGCAAGGAGCCAGCCGAGGTGTGGGTCTTGAGATTGTCGGCAATCACGATGGCAACTCGTCCCCGCTGCTTTGAACGAGCCACGGCAGCACGCACTTGCTCACAGAACACATCGGCAGTGCGTCCCGGAGCGACCCTCCCATCGAACCAGCCATCGCGCCAGTCGACTAGGCCAAAGCCATAAACCCTCCTATTATCCCCAGGTGCTTGGACCAGGCGTTGCCCACGTCGACCCTTGCGACACCACACGCGCGTCAGCGTCGGGTGAAAGGCAACTTGCATCTCATCTTGGAGATAGAGGTCAGCACATGGCACAAGCGCGAGCAACGCTGGCAGGTCGGCGGGAAGCTGACTCCACAGATCAGCCTCGACCAAGTCATAAACGGGTAGAGGTTCGGGTGCTGTAGTACCGGCTAACAGAACCTCTACCCGCAGGCGTTTCCCACGTATTCGGCCTTCTCCTCGGCCTTGCGCCGAAGTCGCCAGGTGGAGCGCTTGCAGACGTAATCATGGGCATGTAAGTACACGCGCACCGTCTCCTCAGTCACCTGAACCCCCGTTTGCTGGCCTAAGTAGTCAGCGAGTCGCTCGGTCGTCCAGTTGGCTGTGTCCTGTCCGACTTCATGGGGATCCAACTCAATCACTCGGAGCAGTTCAGCTTCCCAGGCAGCCGTGACCGTTCGCTCTCGGCCTGGGGCGGTGCGCCGCGGGACGGCATCCAATCCGCCCGTGAAGAAGCGTTTGAGGACACGCACCACGGTGTCTTGGCTGCGCAGCACCATTTGGGCGATCTGGCTCGACGTCTGGCCCCGCAGCGAGAGCAACAGCATCTGGTAGCGCGTGCGCGTTTCGGCATCGGTGGTTTCCTCGTAGCGACAGCGCAGCTCGGTCAGCGTCAGTTCATCCATTGGAGGGAGGGTTATGGGAGTGGTCATCTCTTCTTCCTTATACGTTAATATTGATCCAGACCCCCTCGACACGGGGTCTGAGCCAGGAGTACACTGGCGCGTATGGATTGTCGAACGTGCCGGGGAAAGGCTACGTCTTCCACACGGCTTGACCGATTAAGAAAGCTCGTCCTTCCCTGGTATGGTTTCTGAACACGACTGGTCATCAGAGAGTCACGCTGCGAGCGACATAGTATAAGGACACAGGAGTTCGGAAACCCAACTTGTCTCAGGAAAGGAGCAAAGCTATGCGTTTTTGTGGGATTGATTGGGCCAACGACCATGTGCGCCATGTCACGTAGCACGCTATTCCCGCCACGGGTCGGCATTGGAGAGAAATGCCGGAGGTCACGGGACTGA
>WNEZ01002469.1_pt1 | contig 15862 bp, 12 predicted proteins | sample 5400521 | NCBI WGS metagenome assembly WNEZ01 (sample SAMN13153339, study PRJNA577476) | soil metagenome | isolation source: 120 cm saprolite under Douglas fir tree site 2 hole 1 replicate 1 | place: USA:California | collected 2015-04-18
CACCAGGTACGCGAGGCGTGCGGCCTGGGACAGCCGCTCTCGATCGGCCTGATCGGTAATGCCGCCGAGGTCTACCCCGAGTTGGTGCGGCGGGGCATCATCCCAGATATGGTGACGGACCAGACTTCGGCACATGACGCGCTGAACGGCTATATTCCCACAGGTATGTCTCTCGACGAGGCCGGGGAACTGCGCGCTCAGGACCCGCAAGCCTATATCAAACGCTCCATGGAGTCGATAGTGACGCATGTACGCGCTATGCTGGAGATGCAGGCGCGGGGCGCGATTGTCTTCGACTACGGCAATAACCTGCGCGGCCAGGCGCTGGAGGCTGGCGAGACGCACGCGCTGGATTTCCCAGGTTTCGTCCCGGCCTACATTCGCCCGCTGTTCTGTCGCGGCAAGGGACCCTTCCGCTGGGTGGCGCTCTCAGGCGATCCGGAGGATATCTACCGCACAGACGAGGCCATCCTCGAACTGTTTCCCGAAGATGCCGCTCTGGCGCGCTGGATCACGCTGGCCAGGCAGAAGATTCACTTCCAGGGTTTGCCCGCGCGCATCTGCTGGCTTGGCTACGGGCAGCGCGATAAGGCCGGGCTGGCCTTCAACGAACTGGTTGCCAGGGGGATCGTCAAGGCTCCCATTGTGATTGGGCGCGACCACCTGGATAGCGGCTCCGTGGCGTCGCCCTACCGCGAGACGGAGGCGATGAAGGACGGCAGTGACGCGATTGCGGACTGGCCGCTGCTCAACGCGCTGCTCAACACGGCGTCGGGCGCGACATGGGTCTCTATTCATCATGGAGGCGGGGTGGGCATAGGGTATTCGATACGCGCGGGCCAGGTGATTGTGGCGGATGGCACGCCGGAGGCAGCGGAGCGGCTCTCGCGGGTGCTGACGAACGATCCCGGCACGGGTGTGATGCGCCACGTGGATGCTGGTTACGAGGAGGCGATGGAGTGCGCCCGGGAGCAGGGTGTGAAGATACCGATGCTGTAAGCCCCTACAGGAGCCCGAAGCTGTCTATTTTCCAGTCACTGGCGCCCTGCTGGACGAGGTTGACGATGTTTCTATAGGCAAGGCCAGCGGTGTTCGAGAGCTTGAGGATGGCTTCTGCCCTGGTTTGAGCAATGCTGAAGGGGCCGTATTTGCACGAGGTGATTTTGTTCTGGGAAAAGATGGCGGCGAACTGCAGCTCGGGCAGCAGGTCCTGAAAAGCATTGGAGAATTGATCGTAGACCGCCTGGTAATCTCCTCCATGCATGGCATTGCAAAATATGGCGAGGGTCCTGATGGGCGTGGCGAGGTTGATGCCGTTCTCGATCTTCCAGGCATTGGCACGGCCCTGGCTCAGGGTGATGATGTCGTTATCCAGCACGCCAGAGGCATGCACGAAGGTGAGCATTGCCAGGCCGCTGGCGCCGGAAGCCGAGACCGGGCCATGGGTGCATGAAACGACTTTGTCTACTGATACGTCGTATTTCAACTGCTGCGTGGGATACTCGCGCTGGTACCGTTCCACGAGTTTGGCGTGAGCCGCCTGGTAATCGCCCGCCTGCAAGGAGGCGCAGAAGGTATCGAGCATGCGCCCGGGCGTCGACAGGCGCATTCCGCTATCAATTTTCCACGCGTTTTTGCTGCTATTGTCCTGGCTCAAGATGACAGTATCTTTTTCCGTGGCTCCGGAGGCGTAGACTAGCTTGAGCCTGGCTATTGCCGTGTCCCCAGAGCTAGAGGTCGAGATAGAGTCATAGGAGCACGAGATGACCATGTCCGCGTACATGTCGCTTTCAAACTGCCGTTTAGAATAGGCACGCTGGTAATGACGCGAGTACTGGCTGTATGCGCCTGAACTATTGCCATTTTGCAGCGCGTTGCAGAAGGTGGTCAGTGTTTTGTCAGGCGTAGAACGAGTTGCGGTTGACACGCCCGCGTAGATGCCGATGGTAATGGAGAATAGGGGCGTGAGCAGTATGAGCGCGATCCAGAGTTCGCGCTTTCTTTGTCCTATGCTGCCAATCATTCCTGTTTCCTGAGAGGTTTTTTGAACATGCCTGGTTTAGATCGATATATTTTATTTTACGGATGCTTCAACCATTATCTCACTATTTAGAACGTAGCGTGACGGGTTAATGTATAAAAAGGGGAAATTCGGGGGACACCCCCGCGCCCCCGGCAGGAGGCTGCGCCTCCTGCACCTCCCTTTCCCGAATCGGTGATGTTTTTTTGATATTGGAAGAAGATAGAAGAACTGAGGTTTCCGCGGGTGCTCTCTTACCGCCACATGGGTGCGGTAAACCGGTTCTGTTAGCGTCACGTTTAGGGGGGTGTAGGCGCGCAATTCATTGCGCCTTGGGGTGGGATGGAAGATGGTTGATTGTCTTGCCCTACCCCTGGGCGCCATAAATGTCGCGGCTACGCCCATTCATATGCCGCATTATGTTGTTAACTTGCATAATCGGCCCCTACGGATGTCCGGATTATTTTGTGAAACCGCATTATCGCGCTGCCTGCCATCAGCCGGCGTTATCGGCACCCTGCATGATCTCGAAGAGGAACCACTTGCGCCGTTCGCTTTCGTCGATGCTGGTCTCCAACAGGCTGGCTGTGGCCACGTCGCGACAGCGCTCGCATACTTTGTGCGCCGCCCGCTGCGTCTTGGCGAGGTGGGCGTTGTCTTCCATGAGCCGCTGGATCATTTCTCCAGCCGGGACGAAGTCGTCGTTGTCGTCCTTGATCGTTTGCAAGTGGCCGATGTGGGAAATGGAACGGATGGTGGTGCCACCGACACGGCGCACGCGCTCGGCCAGGATATCGATTGCAGCGAAGATTTGATCGGCATGCTTATCAAAGAGCCGGTGGTAGTCGTAGAAATGCGAACCCGCCAGGTGCCAGTGGAAGTTCTTGGTTTTTACGTAGAGGGCGAAGAGATCAGCGACCAGCGGATTGAGAGCCTCGGTGATCTCGCGCGCCTCTTGCTGGGTGAGGTCGGTCATCGTTGCCAACTGCGAAGGAGCCGGGAACGATTTGACTGCACCATCGGTATGTGCCCTTGTCGTTGGCCTGGTAGTCATAATGGCTGTTCTCCTTTATTTATTGATGCGTTTACTTTCTTTTCGGGCATGGTGTTTCTTCCTGTGGGGCATCCCTCTTTGATTATATACCTGCCCGTGAAAGATATGCTGGCCTCCCTCGTTACTTGATCTGGAAATCCATGCTCGCCTGGGCAATCGGTGGGGTGACGTTCGAGTTGGCCAGCAGGATGAGCATGTAGGACGTAACACCCTCTGGCACCTGGAAGGGCACTACACCCGTCGCACCCGTTGAGTTGGCAGGCACGAAAGTTGGAAGAGTCGTACTTCCGTCTGGCGCGCTCGTCGCGTTACCGGCCTTCAGCCGCATATAGTCGCTGGGGAATCCACTGGTGAACTGTTGGGAGGTGGGATTATCGATACGGAATTGCACAACCACGTAACGCATACCAGTATCGGCCTGTTTCCCGTTATAGTTCCATGCCAGCGTCGCCGAGGTGATAGTCCAGGCCAGTCCATTATATCGCGTCGAAGCGTTGGGGCTCGCGGTCTTCGGTTGGTATGCCGAGAGATTGGCGCTGCTCGACAGTGGGATGCTCATCTGCGCTTCTTTATCGGTCCCCAGGAGCAGTGTCAACTGGTCGATCTTGATATTCGTAGGAACGGCGAAATCAATCCAGTTCGTGCGGCTGGTTTCCTGGTCCGGGCGGATACCGAACTGCTCATTGGACGGCACAAGGGTTGTTTTATCCGGTAAAACCAGGCGCATCACATCACTGTATAAGAAGCCACCGACTGCCGAGCCGGCTTTTTCTTTCAAATTGAGCCGGACTAATTCATGCGCGCTGGAGTTGTTATCATCACTAAACGATCTGGCCTGCTGCGCATTAACAATAGTGATAGCGACACCCGCGTAGTTCACCGTTTCATTCAACTGCGTCGTCGTTGGCGCGGCGGGAGGCTGTGTCGCGGGGATGCCGCCGTTGTTGTTGCCTGTTGATCCGTTGTTGCCTGTCGATCCGTTGTTCTGAAGCTGGTTGATGACACCCGGCCCGGCGGCCCTATATGCAATGTAGCCGGGGATACCCAGCACGAGGGCGAGAATGACCAGCGCGACAAGGCAGCCACAGCACCCGCTGCTCTGGCGGCGCGGCGTGTAGCCAGGGCGATAGCGGCGCAAGAAGAAGAGCAGGCCGAGCGCGCCCAGCACCTCCGCAAGAAAATTGGATTTTTGCTGTTGGGGCTGCTGATATTGTTGTTGAGCATATGGCGGCGGCGCATATGGTGGTATATATGGCGGCGGTGGTTGTGCCTGTGGAAAACTCGGTGGTGGTGGCCCGCCGTACTGGCCGGCTGCCTCTACACGCGAAAGATCGTTTCCACAATTGCTGCAAAAACGCTGCCCGGCAAGAGCAGCGGTACCGCAGTTTGGGCAGGTACGGGGTGATTGTGCCATAGCCTCTTCCTCCCTGATGATAGGCTCGCTATACAAAGCAAAGCGTAGATGAAGGGTTTCGTCCGGTTCCCAGGCTATTGTATACCTGAGTCTGTGTTCTGTCTATTCGCAAATTCACTGGTTCTTTATGATCCAGTTCACTGTCTACGCATCCTGTCCGTTTGTTCGCCTGCTATACATCTCCGTCTTTGAGGCACAAGCATTGCCTATCTTTTAGAGCCAAACCTTAACTTCTCGCCGGAAGCATTTAGAAACAGTGGCGCCAGTCGTGGCGTGTAACGCTGATTCTTGAAAAATTTTGTCCATAAATACCAGGAGCAGCCGCATCACTGATGGTATACTCTAAATGCTTCCATATTGAACTTGCCGAGAAATATACCTGAAGCTTGGTACTGAGCAGCAGAAGGTTGCACCTATTCCGCAACTTCTCGCTGGAAGCATTTAGCAGCACGCCAGGAAAGGGAGTAATCATGGCCGAGACAGCCGATATCATCATCATTGGCGGTGGTGTGATGGGCGCCAGCATCGCTTATCACCTTGCGAAGCAACACGGTGGGCGTGTTGTATTGCTGGAGAGACACGCGCTCTGCAACGGAACAAGCGGGCGCTCGGGAGCCATTGTACGGCAGCACTACTCCAACGATTTCACTATCCGCATGGCAAAGACAAGCCTGGAGGTCTTTCAACACTTCGATGACCTGGTAGGCGGCGATTGCGGTTTCCTTACCACGGGTCTGCTCGTGATGGTAGACGAGCAGGGGGCGGACGCATTGCGCGCCAACGTGGCGATGCAGCAGGAACAAGGCGTCGAAACGAAGCTTACCAGTCCCGCAGAGATCGCTGCAGTTGCTCCTGGTTACGCCGGGGAAGGAGCAGCGCTGGCATGCTACGAAGCGGCTACGGGCGTTGCGGACCCCATGGCTACCACCTATTGCTTCGCCACGCGGGCTCGCGACCATGGCGCAAGCATCCGCGAAGGAGTGGCCGTTACGCGCATTCTGACCTCGGATGGGCGTGTAACCGGTGTGCAGACATCCCAGGGCGACTTGCAGGCCCCGGTAGTGGTGATAGCTGCAAACGCCTGGTCGGCAGCGCTGGCGGAGCCTATCGGTATTGCGCTGCCTATCATGGCGACCCGCCACCCGATGGTGGTCCTGCGCCGCCCGCACGATTTTGGCGGCCGCCAGGGCTTGCATGCCGTTGGCCTCGACCTGGCGCGCCATATTTACCTTCGCCCTGACCTCGGCGGCATCACGCTGGTTGGCTCGACCGGCAATGTGCTCACGCCGAGCGACCCCGATCACTACACCCAGGGGCTGTCGGAAGAGGAGATTGCGCACTTCAGCGCTATGGCCGGGGGCAGCATTCCAGCCCTCGCTCGCGCCGTGCCGCGCGGCAACTGGGCAGGCATCTACGACGACACGCCCGACTACCATCCCATCCTCGACTGCCTCGCGGCATACGATGGCCTTTACTGCGCAGCGGGCTTCAGCGGCCACGGTTTTAAGCTCTCACCCATTGTTGGACAGTGGATGGCGCAGCTCATCCTCACAGGTGAAAAACCTGAAGACATGCAGCATTTTGCCTATGATCGTTTCGCGCGGGGCAAAGAAATACGCCCCCGCTATACTTCGGGCGTGCTTGGGTAGGGGCTGGATTATGAACCGCTTGCCAGTCTTCGCCCCCTGGCAAGAGCCTGGATAGCGCCGACAAAATGACCAGAGCCATCCCTGGTGGGGTTAAGCTCCTCTGACCTTCCAGGCTTCAATGACACAGTGGAGTGGAATCTCGGCAATCCAAGGCCCCCACGACGAGCCTGTCAGGAATTCCTCCGTTGGTTCAGGTTCCTCCAAAGAGGCAACAATCAGTCCCGAGGCCCGCAAGGTGCGGAAATACCAGGACAGCGGACGGTGGTAGCTGTGTGTGTAAACCACCTGATCTGGTACCCGCCGCCAGGGCAAATCGGCGACAGCAACCTCGCGGTAGTGGCTCATTTTCCGCCAGATGGTGGTAATAGGATAGATCAGCTCGATGGCCCAGCCGGAGGTGTTGACTTTATCGAAACACGGATGGGATATGCTGGCAACGAAGCGACCCTTCGGCTGAAGTACGCGAGCAACTTCCTGGATGGCTCCGGCTGCATTCTCAATATCCATGAGAGCCATGTTGCAGGCGACCAGGTCAAACGCGCCATCTTCCAGCATCCCCAGGTGGGCTGCGTCAGCCACATGATAGCTGATGCCCAATGGCTCCTGCGCCTCTCGTACACGAGCACGCTCGATGAGCGGCGCATTGGCATCCACACCTGTGACGGCAGCACCTTGACGCGCAAAGCGGCGGCTCAGGTAACCATTACCACAGGCGAGGTCCAGCAGGCGCATCCCGCTCACCTCCCCAACAAGGCGAAGCAGCGGGGGATCAATCAATGCTCGATGCCACAGATCACCCTCATCGCCCATATTTGTATCCCACCAATCAGTCATCTGGTCCCAACCAAAAGTACTCATCGATTCACTTTCCCTTCTTGGATCTCTTCACTTGAGTTGAAAATCTGAAGTATCTCTAATGTACTGGTCGCTTTTCTTTTTGGCAAGTCTTCCCTCACACGCTATTGTGCCCGCCCCCGCACGCGTGATAAACTCTCGAGTAGAGTACATTTTCAACTAACTCACCTATTTTCTTTTCTTTAAGGAGGTACATCATGGCAAGCCACACAATGGATATGCAAGGTGTGCAAATCACCTGGCTCGGGCATGCTACTTTCAAACTCATATCTCCACGAGGCAAAACTATCCTGATCGACCCCTGGACACAGAGCAATCCCGCCTGCCCGGATAACCTCAAGCAGGTCAACCAGCTCGATCTCATGCTCGTCTCCCACGGCCACTTTGATCACGTTGCCAATGCTGTCGATATCGCCAAAACCACCAGACCAAGCGTGGTCGCCATCGTCGAGCTGGCGGGCTGGCTCCAATCCAAAGGCGTAGAGAATACCACTGGCATCAACAAAGGCGGCAGCGTGGATGTGCAGGGCATCAAGATCACCCTGACCCATGCCATCCACTCATCTGGCGTCGAAGATGGAGTTTATGTCGGCGACGCCTGCGGCTTCGTCCTCGAATTTGAAAATGGCCGCAAGCTCTACCATGCTGGAGACACCTGCGCCTTCAGCGATATGCAAATCATCGGCGAGCTCTACAAGCCGGACGTAGCTCTCCTACCCATCGGCGACTTCTACACCATGGGACCGAAAGAGGCCGCTGTCGCCGTACGCATGCTCGGCGTAAACCACGTCATCCCTATGCACTATGGCACTTTCCCCATACTCACCGGGACACCTGCCGCGCTGCGTGAGGCACTGCAAGGACTCGGCCTGGGTCACGTCGAAGTGATCGAGATGAAGCCAGGACAGACGATTTAACAAACCGGCGCTCTCATCCCCTTTCAGGGGATTGAGAGTGTCACTAGGGAAAGCTATGCCAAAGATTACTTTTATCGGTGCGGGCAGCGTCGTCTTTACCTATCACCTGCTCGGCGACATCTTCTCATTTCCAGAACTCACAAAATGCGACATCGCCTTAATGGATATCGATCCTGAGCGCCTGCGCATCGCCGAGATCATGGCACACAAGGTAGCAGAGAAACTGGGCGCGCATCCAAAAATTAGCGCCTATCAAGATCGCAAAGCCGCCCTGGAAGGCGCGGACTATGCCATCAACATGATCCAGGTCGGTGGGTATCCAGCGACGTTGATCGACTTCGAGGTTCCCAAACGTTACGGCTTGCAGCAGACCATCGCCGACACTCTGGGCATTGGAGGCATTTTTCGCGCCCTGCGTACCATTCCGGTTATGCTCGACATGTGCCGCGACATGGAGGAGGTCTGCCCCGGCGTTACCTTTTTGAACTACGTCAACCCGATGGCGATGAACACGTGGGCGGTCTTGCAGGCGACGAAGATTACAACCGTCGGCCTCTGCCACAGCGTGCAGGGGACCGCCGGGCAACTGGCACAATACATGGGTATCCCCGCGGCTGAACTTACCTACCGCTGCGCGGGCATCAATCACGTGGCCTTCTACCTGGAGTTAGAGCACAAGGGACAAGATGCTTACCCCCTATTGCGCGAGGCCGCGCAACGCGAGGAGATCTGGCGGCTCGACCCGGTGCGCTTCGAGTTGTTCAAACGGTTGGGCTATTTCGTCACCGAGTCGAGCGAGCACAATGCAGAGTACAACCCGTACTTTATTCGTCGCGACCAGCCTGACCTGGTTGAGCGTTTCCAGGTCCCCATCGACGAATACCTGCGGCGCTGCCAGGCGCAGAACCTGTGGTGGGAGCAAATGCGCCAGCAATTGCTCGATGGCACGGCAGATTTTACGCCCGAACGCAGCAACGAGTACGCCGCTCTAATTATCCACTCAATGGAGACGAATACGCCGCGAGTAATTTACGGCAATGTGCTCAACCGGGATCTGATAACGAACCTGCCCCAGGGCTGCTGCGTCGAGGTGCCCTGCCTGGTAGACCGCAATGGCCTCCAGCCAACTGTGATCGGGGAGATGCCTCCCCAGCTCGCGGCGCTACAAAACACCAACATCAACGTACAGGGCCTGGTGGTCGAGGCCGTCCTGACGGGGAAAAAAGAGCATGTTTACCACGCGGCGATGTTTGACCCGCACACATCCGCCGAACTGACGCTGGACGAGATTCATGCGCTGGTCGATGACCTGTTCCAGGCGCACGGAGAAATGATCCCGCCGCTGCATTAGCTATGCTTCTATCAAGCCATCGGCGATAAGCTGCGATAGCGCTTTATGCGCGTAATGGGTGGTGGCCACCTGGAAGGCAACGCCATGCATATGCTCTATCACCGGTTCGAGGTAAGGCTTCAACTTGCGGTCGTGCTGGTTGCTCAACACGTACGAGGAGGTCTCAACTAGCCAGGGCGTCACCTGGGCCGACATGAGCAGGCGCAGCACGGGTCCAACGCTCAACCTGCCAAATTGCACGAGGCCTTTGGCAGCCATCCAGGCAATTGAATGGTCTGTGTCGGCCAGCTCACGCACCAGTACCGGCAGAGCACGGTAATCGCGGATGGCCCCCAGGGCGCGTACGCAGTTCCAGCGCATCCAGGGTGAACTGCTTGCGCTCGTCTCTATCAACGCTGGAACCGCCGCAGGCCCCAGCTTCACTAACGAGGCGAAGATCTGGCTCCCCAGCTGCTCGTCGGACTGCTGCAATGCATTGAGCAACGCCGGAACCGCCGCCGGATTCTTCACCCGGCCCAGCGCCCTGGCTGCCTGAAGTTGTACAGCCGGCACGGGATCGCGCAAGGCATCGATCAGGACCGGGGCCGCAGTGGGAGCGCCCAGGATGCCCAGAATGTTGGCGGCCGTTTCTCGTATAGCAGGTCGCCGATCGTGCATAGACATCGCCAGCACACGCTCTGCGCGGATCGAATCGATGCCGGAGCCGGGTAAAAAAAGCGTTCTGAGGCGCGTCCTGGCATAGGCAGAACGCAGCGGGACAGGCACAACAAACGGCTTCCCTGCCCATGTTCCCAGGGCGACAAATTCCAGCAGGCGCTGCGCCAGGCGATCATCGTCAAACGAGGAGACTGCCACCACGGCCTGCGGGTTATTCTCCATGATCCAATGCAATAACCGCCACGCGGCGCCTCGCCTGCCAGCGGCGGCATCCTGGGCAAGAATCTGCGGTGGTGTAATGCCTACAGGTGGCGGGACGTCGGCAGGCGCCTTTTCAAGCGGGGTAGTATCACGCGGGCTTACTATCTTGACTCGAGGCAAAGGATCGAAATCAGCCATCATACATTCTCCTTTTTGGGGTCAGAGATTACGTATGTGGGGTGAACAGCAATCGCCTCTGGACGTAATCAGTGGCCGTTGGTGTTCTAAACAAATTGAGTAGACACACTACAGACACATGAACACTAGAGCCATCTCCAACGCGAGGTGGTAACAGCTACAGTATAACACAGAGGGGACAGGCCTATGAATGAAGAAATGCATCTTCTCCGCTTTATTGCTTGACACCACGAGCAAGTATTATCTATTCTTTAATTGGACGCGGCAAATATCTTAAGCATTCGTCTCTTTCCAGGTTTAAGCCAACGAGTCTCTCTACCTTCGTTCTGGCCAACAGCCACATTCAAGAAATCAGGGGCATTATGGATCAGAGAATCGAGAAGCCTGGTACGCGCAGCATGAATCCATGGACCGCGGCGCTTGTGGTAGCTGCACTGGTCCTGGTCGTGCTGGCAATAGGCAGTTACGCCTTTAACTGGAAGTGGACCGGTTTCAGAGGCAATACGCTCTGGAACTGGTTGGAACTGCTCGTTCTTCCGGCTGCGCTGGCTTTCGCGCCGCTGTGGGTTGCTGCGCACGAGGACCGGGCCAGCAGGATGACACACCTGAAATCGTGACCCGCAGGGGCAGGTGGTGAAGCCCTCCCAAGGCTGGGGCAAGCCTAGCCCCTACCATGATACGTGGGTCGGCGTCCGTATCATGATAGGGGCTATCCCTCCATTGGCGTTAAGATAGCGGAGTGAAATGAAGGCGTAGCTGCGCGATTCATCGCGCCGGGGTGGGGGGAAGTATCCCAGGCGAGGTCGTCCCCCACCCCAGCGCCATAAATGTCGCGGCTACCCCTTCACTTGGTGCCCGCCCCTTACGGATCAGACTTCGTGCATCGCCTTGAACAGGCGCTCGGAGGTGATAGGCAGTTGGGCTACGCGGGCGCCCACGGCATCGTAGATCGCATTTGCGATAGTCGCGCCGACGGGGACCACAGGCGGCTCACCCACACCTTTGGCTCCAAAGGGGCCAAGTGCAGATGGGATTTCGACGAGGATAGGCGTGATATCCGGCACGTCCACGCTGTGCGGCAGCGCGTAATCCATCAGTGTAGAGGTGAGCAACTGGCCGTTTTCGTCGTAGACAAAGCCTTCAAAGAGCGCCCAGCCAAGGCCCTGTGTAACACCGCCCTGAATCTGTCCCTCGACCTCCCCCGGGTTGATGGCAAAGCCCACGTCCTGTACGGCGACGTAGTCCAGCACGCGCACCTCGCCCGTGCCGGGATCAACGGCTACCTTCGCCATGTGCACGGTAAACATCGGCGAGCTGGTGCGCACAGCGGCGCGGCCGCGCCCGTAGACCGGCTCATACCTGCCGGCAAACGTCATCGAGCGCGCGGCAATATCTGTCAACGCCACGCTGCTGCCGGGCGAACCGCGCACAACCACCTTGTCGCCCTCGATCTCCAGGTCGGCGACGGAGGCTTCCAGGATATCGGCAGCGATCGACAGGACCTGGTTGCGCGCATCCTGCGCCGCCGCGAGCACCGCCGGGCCCATCGAATAGGTTGTCTTGCTACCCCCTGTGCCACCGCTATATGGCATGGTATCGGTATTGTCGTGTACCACGTTCACCGACGCAGCCGGCATACCCAGCCCTTCGGCGGCGATCAGAGCCAGCGAGGTATCGGAGCCGGTGAGATCGACGGTGCCAACGACAACCGTCATTGTGCCATCAGACTCCAGGCGACAGGTAGCTACGGCAGGTTCGGTGCCGCCGGGCCAGCCGCCTGCCGCCACGCCTATGCCGATCTTCCAGCCCTCCAGCTCGCCAGAAAGAGCCGTTTTCTGCTCATCTCGTTTCGCCCATAGAGGCTGCTCCTGCGCCTTCTCCAGGCACTCCAATAGGCCAATACGCGGCCACTGCGGCGTGCGGCGGTCAAGCGTCGGGTCGCCTTCCTTGAGACCATTTTTCAAGCGGAACGCGATTGGGTTCATCTCCAGCTCGCGGCACAGTTCATCCACCGCCGACTCAAGCGCAAAGGCGGCCTGCGGCGCGCCGGGAGCGCGATAGGCCCCCACGCCAACCTTGTTGGTCAGCACCTCGTAGCAGCGGAAATCAAAATTCGGGCAGCGATAGACGCTGCCGAGAAGATATCCCGCCAGGCCGACTGCCGAGCCGGCAAAGGCGCCTGTATCGAAAATGACCTTTGCCTGTAACGCCACCAGCGTGCCATCGCGCCTGGCGCCAAGCTTGACGGTTATTACCGACTGCGGCGCGGGATTGCCCGCCAGGAGATCCTCTGAGCGCGTGAGCGCCAGGCGTACCGGCCTGCGCGAGGCAAAAGCCGCCGCCGCCGCGAGAGGCTCCACGAGGCCGAATTTGCCGCCAAACGCCCCGCCTATTGGCACCGACTCTACGCGCACCTGTCGCTCGGGAACTTTGAGCGCCTCTGACACGTCGGAGCGCACGGCGAACATACCCTGCGAGCTTGGCCAGATGGTCAACTGGTGCGCCGACTGGCTCGGTACAACCATGATCGATTGCGGCTCGATGTATGACTGATGCACAAAACTCGTCGTATACGTGCGCTCGACGACTACCTCTGCCTCCCGCCAGCCTGCGTCCATATCGCCGCCATGGTAATGCGCTTTATCGCTGACATTCTGCGAGAGATCTTCTTTCTGCGTGTCTTCAACTTCCTCTTCGGCAACGGCGGCATGAGCGCCACCGCCCGCGATTTCTGAAGTTGTGTCCTTTTCTTGTATCCGTGCCAGCGGCGATCCTGGCTGCACAGCGGCAACGGGGTCAATGACGGCGGGCAGTACTTCGTACTCGACATCGACGGCGGCAACGCCATCCTCGGCGGCCGCCTCCGTCTCCGCCAGCACGATAGCAACGGGATGGCCGCTCCACAGCGCCTCTTTCTGCGCAAGTGGCGACTGGGTACGCGAACTGGTGTCCCGCTTCGCCATGCCGAGCGTCTCGCTGGTGTATACGGCCTGTACGCCAGGAACGGCCTCTGCCGCGGAAGTATCAATGCTCAGGATGCGCGCATGCGCGTACGGGCTCAGTACCAACCGCGCGTGCAGCATGCCTGCTACCGAAACGTCGCCGGCATAGCGAGTGCGCCCGGTCAATTTATCGGGAGCATCCTGCCGGCGCGTCGCTCTGCCGACCGAGTTATGTTGTGTCGTCTTATCAAATGTTTGTGTCATCGAGAAAAACAGCTCCTACTAACAATCTGTTTTATGTCGCCTACGTCGCCACATCCCGCGCATATCTACCCGTACATCACCTAGAAAGTGTAGCACAAAACCGGGTTTCATGTTAGGCAAGAGTATGGTAGGATGGTAGTGACCGATTTTATATTCAGGGCGGATACGCGTTTATAGATAAATAAAAAGGCAAGCTTCGGGAGCGAACAATGTTGATACCTTTTATGGGACCAGGTTTCCCGCCGATCTTTTCGATTTTAACGACAATCTTCTGGCTCTGGATGCTGATTCATTGCGCAAGAAATAACACATTAAGAAATAAAGTCTGGTGGATTCTGTTCATCATCTTCCTACAACCCATTGGCGGCATAGTCTACTTTTTTGCACGCGGCCCCTGGCCAAGAGTAAAAAAGTATCTATGGGCCCAGAGGCCTTCTCCTACCTATCAAGCTCCACCTGTCTACCAGGCTCCGCCTGCATCGAAGCCGAGGCAAGAAACATACGACGCTTATGAGCAAGGATACCAGGCACAGCAAGCGCCTGCCGCCCAGGAGAATGAGCAGCCGTACTATACTCCATCATCTTTGCAGCCCCAATACGAGCAGCCCGAGGTACCCTATCCGGAGCCGCCGCAGGTGCAACAGTAGTGATCCTGCATTCTTATTATTAATGCTGGATGTGATAGGATACAGGAGGGCGAGCAACTAGCAGAGCGGAGGAGCAACACACTATGCCAGAAATCGACAATGATCACGCCTTTGGCTTCGATACCCTATCTATCCATGCAGGGCAGCGACCGGACCCGGCAACGGGTGCGAGCGCCGTGCCTATCTACCAGACAACCTCCTACGTCTTCGATGATACCGACCATGCCGCTCACCTTTTTGCTTTGCAGCGCTTCGGCAACATCTATACACGCATTATGAACCCTACTACCGCCGCTTTTGAAGAGCGCATCGCGGCACTGGAAGGCGGCACGGGCGCGGTGGCAACGGCATCTGGTATGGCAGCACAGATGGCAACCATGATGACCCTGCTAAGACCCGGTGATGAGATTATCTCTTCGAGCAGTCTCTACGGCGGCACCCACACCCAGTTCGACCTGACGCTGCGCACCTGGGGCGTCAACACCATCTTCATCGATAGCACCGATCCTGAAAACTACCGGCGCGCTTTAACTCCCCGCACGCGTGCCTTCTACGGGGAGACCATCGGCAACCCGCGCGGCGATGTGCTCGACATACGAGCAGTGGCGGATATTGCCCACGAGGCCGGTGTCCCACTGGTGATCGATAGTACCTTCGCTACTCCTTACCTGTGCCGCCCCTTTGAGTATGGAGCCGACATTATCGTGCATTCCGCGACCAAGTTCATCGGCGGGCATGGCACCTCTATCGCGGGCGTGCTGGTCGAGTCTGGCAAGTTCCCCTGGGACAATGGCAAGTTCCCGCACATCGTCGATCCCTCGCCGGGTTACCACGGTGTACGTTTCTACGAAACTTTTGGCGATTTCGCCTTCGCGATGAAAGCGCGTGTGGAGACTGTGCGCGACACGGGCGGCTGTATCAGCCCCTTCAACTCGTTCCTGCTGCTTCAGGGTCTGGAGACGCTTTCGCTGCGTATGGAGCGCCACTGCCAGAACGCGCTGCAGGTCGCACAATCCTTGCAGGAGCATCCCGCCGTCAGTTGGGTGCATTACCCCGGTTTGCCTGGCGACCCTGCATACGAACTTGCTCAGCGCTACCTGCCTCGCGGAGCGGGCTCTATCTTCACCTTTGGCGTGAAGGGCGGCTACGAAGGCGGTAAAGCGGTCATCAACAACGTGCGCCTCTTCTCACATCTCGCCAATGTCGGGGATGCGCGCAGCCTGATTATCCATCCCGCCAGCACCACCCACCAGCAGCTCTCCGAGGAAGACCAGTTAGCCGGAGGCGTGACGCCGGACCTCATTCGCCTTTCTGTGGGTCTGGAGAATATCGAGGATATCCTGTGGGATCTGGATAAGGCATTGAGTGTAACCAGGTACGTTTAAGTTTTGCGATTGAACACGTAATTGACGACGGCAATGAGCGCGGCGAATAGCGTAACACCCAGGAGAGTCAGACACCCTGTCCCGTGAACGGGACGGGCTTGCGGTTGGGGTGAGTTCTGCCCGTCTGCTGTAAGCCACTTCAAGGTCTGACTAGTCTCAGCCAGGGCCGCAAGGCTATCGGGCTATGTTAGGAGCGAAAATATAGGCACGTTGGGATACTCGCCCTAGTCCCAAGTCCGTCTGCGAGCGTTCGTTAAAAGTTCTGCGGGGTAGGAACGGTGCGAACGATTTTATACAACCGCTCCATA
>WNEZ01002475.1_pt1 | contig 15850 bp, 23 predicted proteins | sample 5400521 | NCBI WGS metagenome assembly WNEZ01 (sample SAMN13153339, study PRJNA577476) | soil metagenome | isolation source: 120 cm saprolite under Douglas fir tree site 2 hole 1 replicate 1 | place: USA:California | collected 2015-04-18
GTGTACGCGGTCCTGACCTTGAGCCCGGTGGCGTGGCAGTCGGTCGCGGGCTACGGGCACATCGAGCAGCCCATCGAGATCTGGCTGCTGCTGCTCGCGGCGCAATGGCTCGGCGAAGGCCGGCCGCTGCGAGCCGGCATCGCGTTCGGCGCGAGCATCCTGACGCGCAGCTCGGCGGTGCTGATGACGGTGCCTCTCGGACTCGCCGGCTGGAGGCGGAGCCTGCGGGGCGCGCTCACATTTCTCTTCAGCGCAGTGGCCGCCGGCGGCGCGATCCTGCTGCCCTTCCTCGTCTCCGATCCGTACGACGTCGTCCATTCGCTCTTCACCTATCGGGGCAGCCTGAGGGTTGGTGCCGGCTCGGTCTGGAGTCTCGCGAGGGACACGTCGCTCGAGACCCTGGGGCAGCATTACGACATCGTCGCCGTCGTCGCGGTGGTGCTCGCGACTAACCTGTGGCTCGCCCGCGGCGGTCGCCTCGACGAGGGCCGCCTGTTTGCCGGCATGACCCTCACCGCTGCGGCATTCGCGATGCTCGCCAAGACCGTGTGGCCCTACTACTTCCTCGAGGTGTATGTCCTCGGGAGCGTCTGGGCGTTCGGGACGTGGCGGGCGGGGGACGGCGCGTTGCGGCTGGTGCTGGTGCCGATCGCGGTCAGCGTCTTCGGGCTCATCGCCGAGATCGGGTCCGAGCAGTATCTGCCGCTGCCGCTCGTTCGCATCGAAGGCGCTGCAATGTTCGTGATGCTCGCGCTGCTCATCGTCTGGATCATGTGGTCCGCCACGCGCGAGCCGGCCGCGCCCGCCGGAATCGCAACCACGGCCGTAAGGTTGAAGGGTCGTGGACCTGAAAGAGCAGACGAAGGCGCCGGCTGAAACCGAGGCCGGCACCGGCTCGTACGCCGGCAACCTGGGCGTCGAAGGCGGGGTGGCTCCCGTCGAGCGCGCGCCTCGTCCGATCGAAGCCGGCGTGGACATCGGCCACGTGCATCTGCGCGCCGCCGACCTGGGCAAGATCAAGGACTTCTACGTCGGCATCCTCGGCTTCGACGTCGTCGTCGAGGGCCCGACGATGCTGTTCGTGTCCGCCGGCGGCTACCACCACCACCTCGGCTTCAACACCTGGGAGTCGAAGGGCGGCAGCCCGCCACCTCCGGGGACGACCGGGCTGTACCACGTAGCGATCCGCTACCCGACGCGATCCGGCCTTGGCGACGCGTTGCGGCGGCTGCGCGACGCGAACTACCCCATCGACGGCTTCAACGACCACGGCACGCACGAGGCGATCTACCTGCGCGACCCGGAGGAGAACGGCCTCGAGCTGTGCTGGGACCGGCCGAAGAAAGAGTGGGACCGAGACGCTAACGGCCACTACGCGCTGGGCAACCGGCGCCTGGACCTGGCCGGCCTGCTTCGCGCGGGCCTCGGCGAGACGAGCTAGAGCCTAGACCGGCTCCAGCAGCACAACCGGAATTTTCCGCGTCGTCCTCTTCCGGTAGTCGTGGAAGTTCGGGTTCTTGCTCGCGTGGTGCAGGTACAGACGCTCGTATTCGTCTTCGTCGACGACGCGCGCATGCGCGGCGAACTTCTCGCCGTCGACCTCGACCGTCACATGCGGATGCGCCGTGAGGTTGTGATACCAGCTCGGGTTGGTCGGCGCGCCGCCCTTCGATGCGACGATGACGTACCTGTCACCGTCCCGCGAATACACGATAGGCGTCACGCGAGTCTCGCCCGACTTCGCGCCCTTGGTGGTGAGGATCAGGACGTCTCGCCCGACGAACGGACCTGATGTCGGCTTGCCCTTGTTGGCGCGCATGTCTTCGACGAGATTGCGATTGAAGTCACCGAATGAGCTCATGAATTCCTGCAACCGCGGAGCGTGGCGCGAGATTCCGGTTTCGCTTATCCTCCGGGGATCAAGCCGTTACTGCGCTTCCAGCTGAACGGGTCGTTCAACGTCCTAAAGGACTTCGCGGGCAAAGCCACCGACGAGGAGTGGACTGCTCGTTCGTTTCCCAGCGCCAACATCATCGGCTTCACCGTGTGGCACGCCGCGCGTTCGATCGACTGGGCGGTGAACTGCGTCCTGCGAGATCAGCCCGAGCTCGTCGAAGGCGCGGAGTGGAAGGACCTCAGCCGTCCTGATGCATTCTTCGGCGCCGGCGCCACGAAGGAGGCGGCCGACGACGTTGCGAAGTCCGTGCCACGTCAACGGGTGATCGACTACCTGGCGGCGCTGGGACCGGACACGCTTGCGTGGCTCGACTCCACGCCGCAGGAGTGGCTCGACCAGCCGGTCGACCTGAAGTCGGATCGGTCCAGGGAGCGTGGCTACGTCGACGAACCCGTTTGGGAAGCGATCGAAGACCTGAACGGGATACCGAGGTGGCAGTTCCTCGCGCGGCCGTGCGTGTCTCACATTCGAGTTCACCTCGGCGAGGTGACCTCGCAGCTCGAGAGCCTCCGAGCCTAGCCCGACCCGAAGGGGTAATCGCCGCGTCAGGCGTTTCTTTCAGATGGAGGTGCCGCTATGGATGTAGTGACGCTGATCGTCGCCGCCGTAATCGCGCTGTGGATCCTCGCGATGGTTGTCGGCATCGTGCGTGCGATCAGGGCCCGGCCGCCGCGACTGGCGCCGCTGCCGGAGCAAGCGCGAAATCGATTCGAACAGGGATTGGAGCGCATCTCTGCGCGATTCCTGTACGAGCCTCAGATGGCCGTCGCCGAGGCGGACGCACTCTTGCTTTCGCTGCTGAGCGCTCGCGGACACCCGCTCGATCAAGCGCGGCTTCCGCGCGAGATGCAGCAAGCCCGTCACGACTCGGCCGCTGCCGCGAATGGGCGCCGGCGGGACAAGACCGAGGCTCTGCGCCATGTGCTGTTGCAGTACCGGAAGGTCATCGAACGGATGATCGGACCCAAGCCGCGCGAGGCGGCTACCGTCAGTCGCCGGGAAGTCGCGTAACCGCCTGAACGCGGTCTCGTTTTATCGATATGCCGCGGGCGGCAGTCGTGCCGAGTGCGTTTGTGCTCGCCGCCTGCGGCGCGACCCGGCGCCGCTAGAGGCGCTCAGCCACCGCCGACAAGCGGACCGCGTCACCGGCCCGAATCGTTCCGCTCTTGACGATGACCGCACGCAGCCCCGTGTGGAGGAGCCCTCGCAGCACGTCCTGGGTGCCCACCATCTTCGCCAGGTGGTTGCACGGCTCGCACCGCTCCTCGCCATCGCACTCGACATCGCCAACCTGGAAGCGCCGTCCGACGAACTCGGCGAGGTTGACGCCTCGAACCAGCACCTGGCGCCGCGACTCGAGCGGCGTGATCTCGAAACCATGTCGTGCCTTCAGGTCGTCGAATGCCTCGGCCTCGATCAGCGTGATGTTGCAGGAGTCGGGATCGGTGTCGTCGAAGTTGCGATCACCCTCGAGGCCGCGACCGGCCTGCCCGACGGCGACATCGACCTCGTGCGGCAGCTCGCCATGTTTGGCGGCTATGTAGATCGCCTCGACCTTTCCTTGCGCTGCACTCATGAGGCACCTATTCTCGCAGCGGCGGGCATATCAGATGAAACCGAAGCACCTTTTCATCGCGGATGGGTCGGTCACGGTCGTGCTCGGCGTGATCTTCGTTGTGCTTCCGGGGCTCGCGCTCTCCATCCTCGGCATCCCGCCGCGCGACCAGGCGCGCCAGTTGCTCATCGCCTTCCTCGGCGCCGCGCTCATCGCCAACGGAGGCTTTCAGCTGCTCGTGCGCAACCAGGCAGGCGGGCCCGCCGGGCTTGCCTTCATGCGCGCGAACTTCGTCTTCGACGTGCTCGGCGCGGTGCTCAGCTTCATCGGGCTGGTGTCCGGAATCTTCGGCGTGGTCGGCTGGGTTTTCGTGGTCGCGTTCGTGGTGATTGGCGTGCCGCACGGCTACTGGGGCTTCATCCGCCCGGCCGGTCGCAAGTAGGTTGGCACGCACGTTTCGGTTCGACGCCGACCTCGGCCGGCATGTCACACAGTTCGGTTCCGATTTCGTCATGTCGCGGCTGTTCCATTCGAGCGAGCTGCACGTCGGGTGCATGCGCCTCGAGCCGGGCGGTCTCATCGGCATGCATCCGGCCAGCACGGCGCAGCTGCTGGCCGTGGTCGAGGGCGAAGGCTGGATCCGCGGCGAGGACGGCGTCAAGACGCCGGTCTCGGCGGGCGGCGCGGTCTTCTGGAGCAAGGGCGAGATGCACGAGACCGGGACCGATTCGGGCCTGACGGCGATCGTGATCGAGACCGGCGCGCTCACGGACGGCCCCGAACTGGGACCAGCGCCGCCACGAACCGGCTGAAACCGACTCACGTCCGGCGCGTTCCACTGGATGTGACCAGGGCGGCCCTACTCCTCATCGTGCTGACGCTGGCCGGATGTGCCCAATCCTCGACCGCGACCGCGCCTTCGGCGAGCCCACAGACCGGGTGCAGGCTCGCGGTGCAGCAGTTCGACATTGCAGGTAACAACACCGCCGACGGCTTCATCCACATTCCTGGTGGCAAGACCATCGAACCAGCCCCTGGAGCGTCCGGTCGCATCTATGACGCCGCCCTCGGCCGCTGGATCAACGGTGACTGGGGTGGCCTCTCGCCCGATGGCTTGAGCTACGCATTCGCCGACGGCGATACGAACCAGAGTCGGGTCCACATAACCGACCTTCGCAGCGGCACCGACCGCGTTGTCACGACTGGCGGTCCGTGGGGGGTCGTTGGTCTTCAGTCAGACGGCGTCTACCTGCGGAAGATCCTGTATGGGCCCGACACCGCCGCCTTTGGCAGGTTATCGACCTCATTGGGCCTGTGGTTCCAGGCGCTGAGCGGTGGTGCGCCAGAGCAGCTCACGTCCGATAGTCGCAGCTGGCTGTTCATCCACGCGGGCTTCGCATGGGGAATCGAGCTGAACAAGGCCGACCCGCGTCCACTCGGCGGCGACGGCGGCTACTCACCGAACCAGGTCATGCGACTCGATCTGGTCGATCGAAGCTCGGAGCCGTGGTTGTATCGACCGGGCATGGGTGTAGACATCCTGGGCCTGGATGGGACTGGGGCCCCATTCGTGGTGGCACAGAACGGTGCACACGTAGAGCTGTGGAGGCTGTACAGCGCGAACGTCGCGGAGGCCGTGTGGCGCAGCAACTGGGGTGACCTCGCGCCCGCCGGCCCAATGGTCGCGGATGGTGACAGCGTCTGGTTGAGCAGCTTCATACCGGCGCCTCCGTACAACCCGGCGATCTATCGCTGGACCGGCTTCTCCGGGATTCATCTCGTGGCGCAGTTCAGCGACCGAAGGGTGATGGTCGCCGGGCCATGCCTGTAGTGGCCGCACGCCGTTGTGATTCCATAACAGGTCAGTGGTGCCGCAGAAGCTGATCGACACGAGCACACCGTTCGGAAGGTATGCCGAGCGGCTTCTCAGAACCGAAAACATCGTGTGGCTGACGACTGTGTCTGCCGATGGCACGCCCCAGCCCAACGCCGTCTGGTTCATCTGGGACGGCGATACCGCGCTCATGTACAGCATCCCGAACCAGGCAAAGCTGAAAAACATCGCCCGCAACCCGAACGTCGCGCTGAACCTGGACAGCAAGAAGCACGGCGATGGCATCGTGATCCTCACCGGCTCTGCGGCCGTCGACACACACGCACCGCCGCTCAACAAAAACCGGGCCTACATGGGGAAGTACCGCACCGAGATCGTGCGCCTGAAGCTCGGGACGCCGGCCAAGATGGCGAGCGAGTACTCGGTGGCGGTGCGCATCACGCCGAAAAAGCTGCGCGGCTTCTAACCGTCAAGCTGCTGCTGCCGTGATCGAGGGCGTCTACAAATGGATCGGGCTGGTCGTCGGCGGCCTCTGCGCCCTGCTGGCCACCGGCGCGCTCATCCAGGAGCTGCGTTCATCGCCTGATCCCGGCAGCGTCGCGTTCGACCTTGTCTTCGGAGCCATCGCGGCGGCGGTGGCGGCAAGGTCCGCCTACAGCTTGTTCCGGAGCGGGCGCCGCGAGGTCAGCGGCGGCTGTCTTGTCATCGCGCTGGTCTTCGGTGGCGTGCTGCTCTTGACTGGTGCTCTCCTCTACGCCCTGAGCATCGACTCGGTCGAGCCTCCGAGCGCGCTGTTGATCGCCGTCATCCTTGTTCTCGGCGTGGCGATCACGGTTCCAAGTGGCGTGCTGCTCTGGCTCCAGCGGCAGCAGCCTCGGCAGCCGTAGATAGCGATCAGCTCGGGTCCGGCGAAGCCTCGGCGTGCGCGGTGGTGTTGTCGGGATATCGACCGTGCTCGATCAGAAAGCACCAGCTGATCGCGTCCGGCTCGAGTGCGGGCGCCCGCTCGCGCACGACGTAATCAAGGCCGTGCGCGCGGTGCTCGCACACGACGCGTCCATCAGGTCCCGCCTGATAGCCGACGGTCTTGCAACTGGCGCGGCATCCCTCGATCAGGGTGCACTCGTCCGTGGCGCCATCACCGATGGCGGTGATGTTGGCCTCCGTGCCCTCATTCCACACCGTGCACATCTCAGCGAAGGGGTTCTGCACGATGCGCAGGCTGACGGCGGCGATGGTTCCGCTCGCAAGGAGCACTACCGCCGCGGCGAGGATCAGCGCCTGAGTACGCCACCTCTTCATCGGGGCCGCGTCCACACGCTGGGAATGGCCGGCCTCTGCCACAGCATAAGCGGCAGCCGCGCGTTGGTTCCAGTCAACCTGATCTCCAGCGTAGGCTGAGATCCGGGCATATGGACGAGCTCCTGTTGGAAGCCTTCCGCCACAACGCGTGGGCGACAAAGCGCCTGCTCGAGTTCTGCGGCGTGCTATCGCCAGGCCAACTGAACGCGACGGCCACTGGGACGTACGGCACCATCACCTCCACCTTCAACCACCTCATCTACGCGGACGCCGGCTACCTGCCGCGCGCCAGGGTCACGCGTCCCGCGTGGACTGAAGGCGATGAGAGCGACGTCGGCGACCTCAAACAGCTGGAATCTCGGGTCGATGAGACTGCGCGGCTGTGGGAGCAATACCTCGCGGATCCGCTCGACGCGCGGTACAAGCTGAGCCTCGACCAGGGCGCGTACGAAACGGAGTCGTTCGTGCCGATCGCGCAGGCGCTGCACCATGGGAACGTGCATCGCGAACAGATCTGTTCGATCCTGACCACCCTCGGTGTCGAGCCGCCCGACCTCCAGGTCTGGGCGTACGCCGAAGCGACCGGGCACGCCCGCGAGGTGCGATAACCTCACCGCGGCCAAGGCTCGTTTACTGGTACCACCTGATCACTCGCATGGCCCTCAGCGTGTTCCACCGGCTCGGTTTGCCCTCACCCTCGTCCATCGCAAAGTGCAAGCGGCCCGCATGGGGATTTTCGAGTGGCCACCGGCCATCCGAATCGCGCTTCGACACGACCAGCTCGATCGCCGCGGCCATGCGCTCATCCGGAGCGGTGCCCGCCGCGCGAAAGTAATCGAGACCTCTGAGAACGTCGTAGTGCCAGTACGTCGGATATGAGAACTGCGTGAACGCGGGGTCGACCACTTCACCGGTCGACAGCCTGCGGAACAGCCGCCGCTTGAGGATGTATTCGTGACCGCGTTCGCGGGCCTTGCTCACGTCCGGCCGGTCTCCGGTCGCGAGCTCGTACTGCAGCATGCCATCGAGCACGTCGATCGTCGAGTGGAACGACCCCACGGTCGCGCCGTTCTCCTGCTCGCAGTTCCAGCCGCCATCAGTCATCTGCTCACCGAGCATCCGGTCCACGATCTGCTGGACGTTCTCGCCGAAGTAGGCTCCCATCGCGGTGACCTTGCCGTTGATGCACGGCTCCGCCTCGCCCGCGAAGAAGGGCTCACCGTCGTGCTCCCACTGGACGTGCTCGCGGACCAGGCTGACGGCGCGGCGCGCTTCGGCGCTTGCCGGATCGAGACCGAAGTGCCTGAGCAGCATCAGGCTCCATGACGTCGAGGTCCATTCAGGAAACAGGGTGCCTCGGCGTTGTGGCGGCAATGATTGCCACCACTTTTCGCCGGCCTCAGTTTTGAAGGTCGGGGCGCCGCCCTCAAAGTGACCGTCCTCGCGCTGGAGGGCAAGCAACCTTGCGCCCCAACCTTCTGTGGCGATGCGCGCGCGCTCGGCCGCAACTTCTTCCGCAGGAGCATCGGTAAGGTCACGCATGACCTGCCAGCGGATCGCCGGGTCGGAATCAAGCAGCCACTCGACAACGTTCATCGGGTTGTTTCTCCTACCTACGGCTCCGCCTTCTACTTCCGCCGCCAGCTATGAAATTACATGCATAACCCATTGGCCTGTCTGCAGTCACCATTTGGTCTGAGGGGTAAGCTCCGGCCGTGGAGCAAGACTTTCCCACCGACGGAGTCGAGGTGACCCTGCTGCGCGTGGTCAGTGATCTCACGCAATCGCGCCACTTCTATCGAGACGTTTTGGGCGCGCAGGAGTTTCGTGAATACGGTGGGACCTCGGCCGTCCTTAAGTTCGCCGGGACCTGGCTGCTGTTGGTCACCGGCGGAGGGCCTACGCCCGACAAGCCGACGGTCACCTTCGCGCCGCCCCTGACAAGCGAAATGGTGAGTCACGAGCTGACAATCCGAGTTCCAGACTGCCGTGCCGCTTATCGGATCTTGAAAGCGAGGGGAGCCACCTTTCTGACCTCGCCCGTCGAGTCCGACTGGGAGATTCGCTGTTTCTTTCACGACCCGGACGGACACCTGCTCGAGATCAGCGAGTCGAAAGCTCGCTAGCGAGCGGCGCCGTCCGCGTCGTGGGCCCGTTGCGCCTCGTTGGCGACGCAGAAGCCGACTACATCAACGTGAGGATTGGGTGAACCTCGATCGTGCCGCCGAACATCGCAGCGGGATTCTTGGCTGCCCAGGCCTCGGCGTCGGCGCGATCCTTGCAGTCGAGAACGAAGAAGCCGTTCAGCCACGGCGTCGCGGGGTGCATGGGCCCGTCCGTGGTGTGCGCGTGACTGCCATGGACCGTGACGCTGAACGTCGCAGCCGAGGGCTGGCAGGGGTCGCCATCGTGGTACACGCCGGCAGCCTTGACGTCTTCCAGATACTTGGCGAAGGCGTCGATGACGGCATTGAGCTCGGGGGAACCCGGGCGGGGCGACTTCGACTCGTCGACGTACTGAAGAAAGATGAATTTGGCCATTCGTTATCTCCTGGTTATTTCCGCCTGTCAATCAGTGCGACGAACGGGAGAGCCCGAATTCGACATCAGGCCCGTGTTAAGAGCTCCTGATCGCGCCGCGAGATTCCGTCACACTCGGGCGGAATGATAGACAAGGCCGAGCGAACGCTCAGGGAGGTCTTCGGGCTCGACGCCTTCAGGCCGGGACAGTCGGATGTCGTGGCCGCGATGCTCGCGGGCCGCGACGTCCTGTCCGTCGCACCGACAGGCTCAGGCAAGAGCATCAGCTACTGGGTGCCGGCGGTCGTCGATGGCGGGCTGACGTTGGTGGTCTCGCCGCTCATCGCCCTTATGAAGGACCAGGTCGACCGCCTGACTGACCGCGGAGTCGCCGCCACCTTCGTCAACTCGTCGGTCGAGCCGTTTGAGCAGCGCGAGAGGCTCCGGCGCGCTCTCGGCGGCGAATACCGGCTGCTGTTCCTCGCGCCCGAGAGGCTTGCCCGTCCGGGCTTCATCGACCAGCTCGCCACGCTGGGCATTGGCCGAATCGTGGTGGACGAGGCGCACTGCATCTCGACCTGGGGCCACGACTTCCGCCCCGACTACAGGTTGTTGTCCGCGGCGATCGCGGCCTGTGGGCGTCCGCCGGTCGCGGGATTCACGGCGACCGCGACCCCACAAGTTCGAGCCGACATCGCGAGCAGCCTTCAGCTCCGCGATCCATACATCTCGGTCAGCGGCTTCAACCGGCCGACGCTGAAGCTCGCGGTCATCCGTTGCCGCGGCGAGCGAGCCAAGCGCGATCGGCTCCGCAGCCTACTCGCCACGCCCGGGCAGCAGGCGCTCGTCTACGTCGGCACGGTGTCCGCTGCGGAAGAGCTGGCGGCCGAGCTTCGCGTGGCGTGCTATCACGGCCGCCAGGACGCAGACGTCCGGCGCCGAACGCAGGATGACTTCACCGCCGGACGTACTCGGGTCGTGGTGGCGACTTCTGCGTTCGGGATGGGAGTCGACATCGCCGGTATTCGCCGCGTCATCCACTACCACCTACCCGGCAGCCTGGAGGCGTACTACCAGGAGGCGGGACGCGCAGGGCGCGACGGAAGGCCGGCGGAATGCACGCTCCTCTACAGCCCGGCTGATCGCGACCTCCAGGCCTTCTTCATCGAACAGTCCGGCCTGGAGGACGGCTCGCCGCTCAAAGACCACGCCTACGCACGCCTGGCGCAGATACTGGCCTACGCGGAGATGCGCGAATGCCGGCACGCCCGCATTGCTGACTACTTCGGCGAGGAGGGCGTCGCGCGCCGGTGCCATGCCTGCGACAACTGCCTCACCGCCTCGCCGCCTGAAGAGCCGGTGGCGGCCGAGGCGGTGCAGGCGGCGCTCGCGGCGACCGGCAGGTTCAGTGGGAGGGTCGGGCTGGCCAATGTTGCGGCAGTCCTCGGCGGCCGTCGAACCAAATGGTCCACCGCCCAGCCCTGGGTGCAGGAGCTGCCCTTCCACGGCGCCTTGAACCGGTGGAAGGAGCAGCGGATCCGGCTTCTCCTGTCTGGGCTGATCAACGCCGGCCTAGCCCGCCAGAGCTCGGGCGAGTACCCGGTGGTGGAGATCACTTCCGCCGGCCGCGATGCGCTTGCCGGGAAGACCACTCCTTCCCTCACGCTGCCTGCCGAGTCAGCGGGCGTCCGGTCCGGGCCTGTCCCGGTGGAGACGCTTGATCGATTGCGGCACTGGAGGCTCGAGACCGCACGCGCCGCGGGCGTACCCGCCTACGTCGTGTTCCATGACGCGACGCTTGCGGCCATCGCGTCGGCGAGACCGACGAGCCTGGCCGAGCTGCTGAGCGTGTCCGGAGTGGGTGAGTCAAAACTCCGCAAGTACGGCGACGAGGTCCTCGAGGTGCTTCGCATAGCACCCGCCTGATGGACAAGTCTCAAGTCGGCCGGGCGGGCGAATTGGCGATCGAGCTGTACATGCTGGTGACCGCCGGCGGTGAAGTCGACATCTATACGCCTGTCGTCGACGACGACCATGTCGATCTCGTGGCCGGAATCCGCGGTGGTCCACCGACTCTCGGCATCCAGGTCAAGACAACGCCGAGCCTCGACCATTCGGGACTTGTAGAGGCGAGAGCCTCATATCCATCTGGGCACGTTCGCGAGGACCCCAATTTCCTGTACGCAATCGTCCTGCTCAATGCCGTTCGGATTGAGGCCATATGGCTCATCCGCAGCCCCGACTTCAACCGCCTTGCCTACCGAATCGTCGACAGCGGCAGAGAGATCCTCGAGTTCCGCGGCAGGCCCAGCGGCGATGACGCCTTCTCGACCTTTCGGATCGATCCAATGCAGGTCGGGCCAACGCTCTTCAGCTGGATTGGGGAATCACCGCATCCCCCGCAGTGGCTCGTCGCATTGACCGGACGCTGAAGCCTCGAACCGCAAACACCATCCCGAGCCGAATAACTTCCAGGCTGAAGGCGGTTAAACCTGAAAGTGCAATTTCTCGAGGGGGTGAGCTGATGCGAGCGTTCGCCTACGACAGCTACCGCGGCCCAGGCTCCATCCACGAATTGCCAGATCCGACACCGGAGGCGGGGCAGGTGAGAGTCCGAGTTCGAGCAGCCTCCCTCAACCCGTTCGACAACTTTGTGGTCCAGGGCTACATGAAGGACAGGATGCCGACTCAGTTGCCTCTCGTTCCCTGCGCCGACTTCTCGGGTATCGTCGACATGGTTGGACCCGGGGTGGATGATTTCCAGGTCGGCGACCAGGTCTTCGGCGTCACAGGCAGGATGATCGGCCAGGGCACCCTCGCCGAGGTGACTGTCGCTTCGACAACAACAATTGCCAAGCGTCCCGCCGCCATCCACGACACCGAGGCGTCCGCCATGCCGCTTGCCGGCGTGTCGGCACTGATGTCAGTGGAGGCCATCGGCGCCAAACGGAAGGACGTGGTCGTGGTGGTAGGCGCATCGGGTGGGATCGGCGGCTACGCAGTTCAGCTGGCCGCACTGCGCGGTGCTCGCGTCGTCGCCGTCACCAGCAAAGGTCGCGAGGAATACGTCAGAAAACTGGGGGCGACGGATGTCATTGACCGCACCGCCGGCGATGTATTGGTGGAACTAGAGTCGCGTCACGCCGACGGTGTGGCTGCGATCATCGACACATTCAGCGATGCGGCGGGGCTGGCGCGGCTCAGCCAAGCCGTGCGGAAAGGCGGAACGGTGACATCGATGCGCGGTGCCGCGTCGGCCGAGGAGCTCGCCATGCGAGAAATCAAGGCTGTGAACATCGCCACCCAGGTCAACACGGCGCGCCTGAGCGAGCTCGCGCAGCTCAGGACGGAGGGCAAGCTGCAATCGCCCCTGATTCACACATTCACGCTCGACCACGCAGGTGATGCTTTCGCGGCGATCGGCCAGAGCGCAGGCGGCAAGCTTGTCGTGACGATCTAGGCGCCTGGAGACCGGCGCCTTCCGGCTCAAACGTCAGTGGGCCGCTCTTTGTAGCCCGCCTCGACCAGGCCCACCATCTCGGCGATGCGGGCGGCGCGGACGTCAGGGCGGCGCTTGGTGGCGTCGATCCACCGCAGCCAGCCTTTGCGATAGAAGGTCGCGAGCCCCTCGAAGGACCTCCGTGCTTCAGGCCGGGCGGAAAGCGCAGCAGCGATGTCCGCCGCGAGCTGTTCGTGTTGCGGACCCTCGGGCCAGATCTGGACCGTCACCGACTGTCCGTCGTGCAGGCCGGAAGCGCTCGGCGACTTCTGCCCCAAGTCGATCTGCCAGGCGCCTTGGCGGAGCGCAAGCGAGCCCCGGAATCGGACGCCCTCGATGGTGCCGGTGACGTGGTAGCGATCGCGCCGTCCCCAAGGCTCGGCAGGGTCGAATGGGAGCGGAATGGTGGCCCCGCCCGAGGGCTTGCTCACCGCGCGGCCTCGAAAACTACGCACGTTCTGTTCCGCCATGCGCTTTGCGAACCATTGTCGCCTCGCCGACTTACAGCCAGCTGGCCAGCGTCGACGTGAGCGCTCCGGTGGCGTCGACCGGCAGATCCCAGAGCTCAATCGTGATAAGGGGGATGACACGGAGATGTTGGACGACTATCCAATCGATCTTGTTCTTCTAGCAACTGACCTCGAAGCGGCCCGAGATTTCTATCGGGACAAGATCGGCTCGAACTTCTGAACGAAAACACCAACGCGGTGACGTTCAAATGCGGAAGCAATCAGCTGGCGATTTCCAAAAGTACCGTCGGCACGGCCGATCCGCAAACGCAGGCGGCCTGGAGGGTCAAGGATCTCGATGCGGAGCTCGAGGCTTTGCGCGGGCGCGGAGTCAAGATTGAGGACTACGACATACCTGGGCTCAAGACGGTCGATGGAGTAGCCGACATCGGATTTGCGCGGATGGCCTGGTTCATCGATCCCGCAAAGAACTGCTTGGGCATCATGCAGCTCAAATGACCATTGGTGCCGGCCGGACGCCGCCGGTTCAGCTGGGCGCCACAGCCTTCTTTGGTGCGACCTCTCCCAGGCCTCGCCACGGCTGGCGCCCAAAACGGTCGAGATGGGCCACATCACCAACAGGTTTTCGCGTGGTTGGCCCGTAACGCCCAACGGGCCACCCCATCGGCACTATGCAGCACGGTCTGACACTTATGGGCAGTCCGAGAATTCGACGGGCTGCGGTTACGCTCCAGAGCCGCAGCGTGATCAACGCGGCACCAACACCCATCGCCCGGGCCGCCAGGAGCAAGTTCTGGACGCTGGGGTAGATGGAACCGTAGTACGACGATTCGACCAGCGGTGGCTGCGGCAGCAACGGCACCCGAGCGCCACGCAGGCACGCGACCACCAGGACAGGCATCTCGGCCAGGTGCCCCACCTGCCACTCCACCGCGGCGAGTGTTTTCGCCGCGGAGGCATCCCCGCGATGGAGCCGCCGCATTGCGCGTCCGTAGAGTGCCCAAGCCTGCCGATACTGCGCGGCAAGCTTCTCCTTCACCGCCTGATCCTTGACGACGATCCATTCCCAGTTCTGACCATTGGAGCTCGTAGGTGCCTTCAAGGCGATCTCGATGCAGCGAAGGACGATTGCGTCGTCGAGGGGATCCGGTCGCAACCGGCGAACAGCCCGCTGCGTCAGCATCGCCTCCAGCAGGGGCATCTCCAGACCGCCTTCGACATCAGAGAGCGTCGGCGAACTTGCCACGGGCATCAGGGTAGCCTGACCTGAGCACCTAGGTCGTTTCAGGTGGCCGAAAACGGCAGTGGTGGAGGCCGTCCAGGAGGCACACTTCCATCATTGCCGGACAGACCGTTAGCGGGAGTTGACGAATGGGTGCCTTATTGATTGCGCGGTTTGATGGCGACATCAACGAGCTGACGCAGGCTTACGACCGAGGACACGCGCTGATCATGAGTCGCGGAGGGGCAACTTCGTTCGGCGAGCTCCGGCACCACTGCGCACTAGGGGATGGCGCTCTTTTCATAGTTGGCGTCTGGGAATCCGCAGAGCAACTCCGAAGTCGCTGGTGGAGCGATGAGCTCGAAGAAGTTTTGCTTTCGGTTGGTTTTCCGTCGCCAAGGACCGCCAATATCACGATTCTCGACCTGCACGCGGTAGAGCCGCCACTCTGATTCGACCCACTGACCGGTAGTGGTTGGTGGGCCCCGGTGGGCTCAAACCATTTCTGGAGGAGAATGCAACATGTCAACTGAACACAACAAGGCGCTGGTGCAGCGATTTATCGATCAAGTCATGAACTCCGGAAGGTTCGCCGCCATCGCGGAGCTTTGCGTGCCAGGCTCGCGGTTTGCGGGGGGCATGGAAGGCCAGACCAGGGCTATAAGAACCGCGTTTCCAGATTTTCACATGTCAATTGATGAAGTCTGGGCGAAGGCAACAAGGTTGCTGTCCGTGTGACAACGCGCGGAACCAACACTGGGCCCTTGGGAGGATTACCGGCATTCGGGCGCCTGGAGACACCTGTTCCGCCAACGGGCAATTTGGTTATGGGGAGTGGGACATACATCTTTACGGTCTCAGACGGCAAGATCTCCAGTCTCGCTGCCGAGATTGACCAGATTGGGTTACTGCAACAACTGGGTTGGACATTTACGCCGCCCGCCTGATTCCGTCGGGACGCGCGGTGCGTGCACTCGCGGGTTTGGACCACCGCACTTACCAGCGCTTGCATGCACTCGCGGGTTACAGCATCGCCACACCACGCAAAATGTCGCAGATGGCGGACGGCGCCCGCTCGCTGCGCCTAAGTGTCGCCCGATCTAAGGATCCGGGAACGCTGCAGCCGGTTTTATGTGGAATCTGGGTGCGGCTCCCAGCTCCTGCCTACCGCCCCACCATGCTGGGCGCGACGCCCAAGCGTTAGGTCGATGAGCCGTCGCGCTTACGAGTCAGGCTGGGCCGGAATGATCGCGCCGAGCTGGAGGAGCAGACCGAGGTCGTCGCGCGCGGCCCAGTGTTCGGTGATCAGACGATTGGCGATACGGAAGATGTGGATGTGCTTCACAGAGTAGGCCTTGCCGAACGCGGCCTCTGGAATCAACTCCGTGCTTTCTACTCCGACCCAGCCAGACGGCACCTCCCAGGGAGGTCGTTCTGGAGTGGCTCCAAACGTCCCGCTCACTGTCATGCGACATACAACCCTGTCGTCCT
>WNEZ01002476.1_pt1 | contig 15847 bp, 13 predicted proteins | sample 5400521 | NCBI WGS metagenome assembly WNEZ01 (sample SAMN13153339, study PRJNA577476) | soil metagenome | isolation source: 120 cm saprolite under Douglas fir tree site 2 hole 1 replicate 1 | place: USA:California | collected 2015-04-18
AATTCGCGTTCGCAGTCCGATCCACCGAGCTGTCGCGCGCGTTCAATTTCTTCGCGCCCGCGGGCCACGTTCTCTTCCGGAAGCGGCGGCGGCCAAAGTGGATGAAAATAGGTCATCGCGATTCCCCAATGCGCCATCGGGCATTTCGGGTCAGCGCTCGCTACATCACGGAAGGCTTTTTCCGCGGCCGAATAAGCAAAGGAATGCAAAAGTGCCACAGCCCGTTCGAAATCTTTTTGCACGCTTGCCGAGCAGGACGTCGGGAATTTCACGACGCCGAGTTTCTCCGGGGCGGGATGCTCGTGTTCTTGGCCGTCAGCGGACGAGTGCCAGTTAGCCAACCACATAAGGCAGAGAGAAAGCGCGAAGGCCGCTCGTATCGGTAAATTTCGAACTGCCGGCCCTCTCATCATCAGGCGTCTCATCGCATTAATTTGATTGTGAATCGCTAAAAATAATTTCGCCGCCGACCACTGTCATGACAGCGTGTGTTTTCAGAATTTCCGGCTCCGGAATTTTCATGATGTCTTGCGAAAGAACGGTAAAGTCGGCGAGCTTGCCAACTTCGATTGACCCTTTGTCGTTTTCTTCGAAGGCCGCATAAGCAGGCCAGGTCGTAAACATTTTCAGCGCTTGCTCGCGCGAAACCGCTTGTTCGGGATGCCAGCCTTCGCCGGACTCGCCTCTAATGCTTTTGCGCGCGACTGCGGCGTAAAATTCAATCATCGGTTCACCTCGTTCGACCGGTGCATCGGAGCCGCCGGGGATCATACAGCCGGATTTGAGAAAACTCTGCCACGCATAAGCGCCTATCAGGCGATCCATTCCCAGCCGGGCGGGCGCAAAAAATAGATCGCTGATTGCGTGCGATGGCTGCATCGACGGAATGACGCCCAGCTTTGCGAACCGCGGAAGATCCGCAGGATCGACAATCTGCGCGTGTTCGACGCGCCAGCGTGGTTCGCGAATTTTCCGCTGGTCAGGTGATACTGCCTTGAACGCTTGCTCGTAAAGATCGAGGATCACGCGGTTCGCTCGATCGCCGATGGCGTGCGTCTCGACCTGAATTCCGCGACGCAATGCTGCCTCAAACATCGGCCGCAAGTCTTCAGGTTTTTCGGTGAGAAAACCCGAAGTATCCGGCGCGTCATTATACGGCTTTAACAAGGCCGCGCCGCGCGAGCCGAGCGCGCCATCGAAAATGACTTTGATTGTGCGCTGTGTGAAGCGGTGATCGTAGGCATTGATTATCGGCCCTTCGCGCAAAAAACGCTGTGCATCGTCGCCCGGCCCGTAGACCGCATTGATAAAACGCAGTTTTACTTTTCCGTCGTCGAAGCATTGGCGGATTATTCTGATGTCGTCAGCATGACTTCCGGCGTTTTGAATTTCGCACCAGCCGAGCCCGATCTCGCGATTCACCCCGAGCAGAAACGCTTGTTCGCCTTCGGCTTCGGTTGGCTTCGGGACGTTTTTCGCGACGAGATCCTGCGCATTATCGAGCAGCATTCCCGTCGGTTCCCCGGTTGTTTCGTCTTTCAAAATTTCACCGCCGAACGGATTCGGCGTTCTCTTGTCGATCCTGGCGATATTCAGCGCAGCGCTGTTCGCGATCGCGGCATGTCCGTCTGCGCGCGTGAGAAAAACCGGATTCTCCGGCGCGATTTTGTCGAGATCTTTGCGCGACGGGAACCGCTGCGGTTTCCAGAAAGTTTCGATCCAGCCGCGCCCGGTGATCCATTTACCGCGCTCGGTCTGCGCGACGTGTGCTTGAACCTTTGCCAGAAAATCGTCGAGCGTATTTGTCCCCTCGAGATTCAAATTTATCTCGCGCTCGCCAATCCCGAAGATGTGGCAATGCGCATCGGTGAAACCCGGCACGACCGTTCTGCCAGCAAGATCGATAATGCGCGTTTTGTCGCCGCGAAATTTTCTCGCGTATTCGTTTGAACCGACAAAAACAATCCGCTGATCTCTGACCGCGATTGATTCCGCGCGCGGCTGTTTCTCGTTTACTGTGTAAACATTCCCGTTAACCAAAATCACATCGACATTTATTCGACTCCGCTTCGCTTCCTTCCGGACAGGTTCTTCGGCGGCATTCACGTTTCGAAGGAAAAATAGCAAGAAAGGAAGAATGCTGCGGAAGAAGATGAGGAAAGGCTGCGCTTTCACTTGACGGTTTGCCGAAGTTTTGACGTTATCGATTTTGCCAATTATGCACTTTTCCGTATCGGAAACAGTGACGGCATTATTTTTTAATCGACATGAGATTGAAGGACGAATTTTATTTTGCCCTCTCCGAGCCCATTCATAGAATCTTGACCTCCCCTCAGACGAGCAACGAACATCAAACCTTGCGCCGCCTGAACGAAGCACATCCCAGTTTCAACTTTGATTCGTTTTTAGTTTCGCGCCTGCCGGTTTACGCAGTCGGCGTCGGATAATATCCATGGCAAATTTCTTTCCACGCTGGACGAACTGGCTACCGCTTAAACTCGTGATCTGCGGCATCCTGTCTGTCTGTGGATTGACCGCAGCCACATGGTATTACGTGACGCCAAAATACACCCGGGTGAGGTATGAGCCGATTCAGCCGGTGCCTTTTCCGCATGATGTGCACGTATCTCAACTGGGAATGGATTGCCGTTACTGTCACAGTTTTGTCGATATGGCGGCCCACTCGAATCTGCCCACTACGCAGACATGCATGAACTGCCATACGCAGGTGCAAAAGGACAATCCGAAGCTCGAGCCCGTGCGCGTAAGCTGGAAGACTGGCAACCCCGTTGAGTGGGTGCAGATCCATCGCACGCCCGATTACGTTTTTTATAATCACAGCGCGCACGTTAACCGCGGCATCAGTTGTTTTAGCTGCCACGGTCCGGTTAATCACATGCCGGTCGTTTATCACGCGAAGCCGCACAGCATGGCTTGGTGTCTCGAATGTCATCGGCATCCGGAGAATTTTTTGCGACCAGAGGACCAGGTCTTCAATCTCGATTGGAATCCGGACGATGTGAAGCCAGCGGAGTTTGTGGCGAAATACGGACAGCCGCTGAATGCCGGAGAAGATTTCTCGAAGAAGAAAAAACTCACTCAAACAGAGATTGGCCAGACGTTAAAAGAACGCTGGAACATTGAACCGCCGACTAACTGTCAGGGGTGTCACCGATGAAGCGCGTGTTCCAGCATCCACCTGAGCTGCCAACGGGAAAGCGCTACTGGCGCAGCCTCGGAGAGTTGAGCGATACGCCCGAATTTCGGCAATGGCTGGAACGCGAATTTCCCGCAGGCGCAGCAGAACTGCAGGGCGACGAATGGTCGCGACGAGGTTTTTTGAAATTAATGGGCGCGTCGATGGCGCTTGCCGGTTTTGGCTTGAACGGTTGCCGGCGGCCGGAAGCACATCTGGTTCCATTTACGAAGAGTGTGGAATGGACAATCCCTGGAAAATTTCTGTATTACGCAACCGCAATGCCCCGCCGCACCGGGGCGATTCCACTTATCGCAACGACCGTGGATGGACGCCCGATCAAGCTGGAGGGAAATCCGTTGCACCCGGCAAGCGGGGGCGCGACAGACACCTTCGTCCAGGCATCGATTCTTGATCTTTATGATCCATCCCGCTCGCAGCGGTTCGTTCACAAAGGAAAAAAGAGCGATCGCGCCGCGTTTGATGCCTACATTGGGAAGCTTCGCAACACGCTCCTCGCACAGCAGGGTGATGGCCTAGCATTTCTGGTGACCGAGACGCATTCGCCCACGCGCGAACGCTTGCGCACTGAGCTGGAAAAGATTTTCCCCGCCCTGCGCTGGTGCGTTTATGAGCCGCTTCTGAGTCAGGAACAGGAGGTCGCTGCGCAAAGTGCTTTCGGTTCCGACATGCGCGTGTTGCCGAAGTTCGATCGCGCGGATGTAATTCTTGCGCTCGACAGCGATTTTCTTGATTGCGGCCAAGGCGATCTCGCATCAGTACGCGCGTTCACTTCACGACGGCGTGTGAGCGTGCCGAAAGATAACATGAATCGGCTTTATGTTGTCGAGAACCGCTTCACGCTCACCGGCGCGATGGCTGACCATCGGCTGCGCTGTCCGGCGAGCCAAATTGCAGCATTTGTACACGCGCTTGCGGCAAAAATTCTGACTGGGACGAAAGACGCAGGTCTTAGTGGTGTGATTGGGAATCTGCAAGTTCCAGCCGACGCTACGAAGTTCGATGACCAATGGCTCAGTGAAGCCGCGAATGATCTGATGGCGAAGCCAGGCGCGAGTTTGCTGGTGACGGGTCCAAATCAGCCGGTCACGGTGCAATTGCTCGTTTATGCAATAAACGCTGCGCTCAAGAATCTCGGCCAGACCTTGGTCGTCCGCCGGGTTCAGCGCAATCCGCGAACGATCGACATTTCGCAGCTGGCGGCAGACATGAATGATGGGCGAATCAAACAACTGCTCATTCTCGGAGGCGATCCGGTCTACAACGCACAGCGCGGCTTGGTAGAGGACCGAGAGACAAAGCTGCCGCTTGATTGGGGCGATTTGCAAAGAAAGGTGCCGGAGATTGTGCGATTTGGCTATCACGAGGATTCTACATCGGCGCTAAGCCAGTGGCATGTTCCTGCCGCGCATTATCTGGAATCGTGGGGGGACGCCCTCACCTCTGATGGCGAATACTTGTCGGTCCAGCCGATGATTCTGCCGCTTTTCGGCGGTCTTTCGGAAATCCAACTGCTCAACGCGCTGCTCGGTGGGCCGAAAACCGAAGGACCCGAGCTCGTGCAGCAGACTTTTCGCGCGACGAAACCGCCTGGGGATTTCGAAACCGCCTGGTCTCAATTCCTACGCGACGGATTTGCATCTCACGTTCAAATCCAAGATCAGCCACCGACGTTTAACGCAAACGCGGCAGGCGCACTCGCACAAAAATCCTGGGCACCGCCTCCAACGCCCGCGGCAGATTCGCCGGAGATTGTGCTTGTCGGCAGTTACGCAATGGACGACGGCCGGTACGCGAATAATGGCTGGCTCCAGGAATTGCCCGATCCAATCACCAAGCTGACATGGGACAACGCCGCGCTCATGAGTCCCACTTTCGCGAAAAGGCTCGGTGTCCAAACAGGCGATCTGGTTCAGATCGCAATCACGGAGAAGAGTGTTCATCCGGAACCGATCAAACGCGAGCTGGTGGTTGCCGCCCTCGTATCGCCTGGCCATGCCGACAATTCAGTCACGATCCCGTTGGGTTACTCTCGGAAAATGCCAGGGTTCAGTGCGTTGCCGTACTCGGGCGGAGCGCTTAAAGAAGAACCGGGCATCGCCGAACAGAGTGGTTTTAACGCCTACCTCTTGCGCACGGCGGCAAATCCGCGCTTCATCGTCGCCGGCGCGCCCGGGATCGAGAGCGTGAAGGTGACGAAGGTCGGTCGCACTTATCCGCTGTCGATCACGCAGGAACATTTCAGCATCGAGGGCCGTGGTCTCGTCCGGGAAGCGACACTTGAAGGGTACCGCGCAAACACTGAGTTCGCGAAGAAAGTTCCCGGTGAGGAAGAAATGCCGCATCGACTGCCGAGCATCTACACTCATCCACCTCTCGACGCGCCGCAGCAGTGGGGCATGACAGTCGATCTGAATGTCTGCACTGGATGCAGTGCCTGTGTTATTGCCTGCCAAAGCGAGAACAACATCCCGATAGTCGGCAAACTACAGGTAGCTCATGGCCGTGCGATGCACTGGATTCGGATCGATCGGTATTACGCAAGCAGAAAACCATTCAACCAGGATCGCGGCGACTGGCCGGAAAATCCGGAAATCGTGCACGAACCAATGATGTGCCAGCACTGCGAGAACGCGCCGTGCGAAACCGTTTGTCCAGTGAACGCGACCGTCCACAGCGAAGACGGGCTTAACGTCATGGCCTACAACCGCTGCATCGGCACTCGATACTGCGCGAACAACTGCCCGTTCAAAGTGCGCCGGTTCAATTATTTCGATTACACCCAGCGACCAGTTGGCAAGAGGAAGATCGCGGGCGCGTTGAGCATCTACGAAGAATATTTCGCGCCGCTCACGACCAAAGGCGCGCCCGATATTGTGAAGTTGCAGAAAAATCCCAACGTCACCGTGCGGATGCGCGGCGTGATGGAGAAGTGCACCTTTTGCGTGCAGCGGATTGAGGAAGCAAAAATTGCCGCGCATGTGCGCGCCGGCGCTTCAGCCGAGACGCGTATCCCCCGCGATTCGTTTACAACGGCGTGCGCGCAAGCCTGCCCCACGGAAGCAATCGTTTTTGGCGATATCAAGGACCCGGAAAGTCGCGTTTCAAAAATGAAAAAGCAGGACCGCAATTATCGTCTCCTCGAATATTTGAACGTGAACACCCGAACCAGTTATCTGGCGCGCATTCGTAATCCAAATCCGAAAATGCCGGACGCAGCAAACATCGGCGTCGCCAGCATCGACAATGAACAGCGTGGTTAATCTTTGGACATGGACGGAGTACCCACAGCACCGGAAGTGATTCACGACGGAGCGTCGAGCGGCGTCGAGCGTGTGCCGCTGGTTTTGAACCGGCGCAGCTTCAGTTGGCTGACGGAGCGAATCTCTGGGGTCGTGGAGCAACCGGCGCCACGCTGGTGGTGGGTTTGCTTCACGATTACCGCAAGCGCGGCCACCTTCGGTATGTTTTGTCTCGGCTATCAAATTTCCACCGGCGTCGGCACCTGGGGAAATAACATCCCGGTCGGGTGGGCCTGGGGCATCACCAACTTCGTTTTTTGGATCGGTATCGGACACGCAGGCACACTCATCTCCGCAATCTTGTTCTTGCTGCATCAAAAGTGGCGCACCTCGATCAATCGCTCGGCCGAAGCGATGACGCTTTTCGCGGTCATTTGCGCCGCCATTTTCCCAGGCGTGCACGTGGGCCGCGTCTGGATGGCCTGGTTCATGGCGCCGGTGCCGACCTATTACGGCATTTGGCAAAATTTCCGCAGTCCGCTGATGTGGGATGTGTTTGCGGTTTCCACCTACTTTACCGTTTCCGTTTTGTTTTGGTACACCGGCTTGATTCCTGATTTGGCCACGTTGCGTGATCGGGCCACTTCGAAGATCAAGAAATTCCTTTTCGGCATCTTCGCGTGCGGCTGGCGCGGTTCGAATCGCAACTGGCGGCATTACGAAATGGCGTATCTGCTTTTAGCCGGCCTCGCGACGCCCCTCGTGCTCTCGGTGCACAGCGTCGTTTCCTTCGACTTCGCGTCGTCGATTCTGCCAACGTGGCACTCGACCATCTTTCCGCCTTACTTCGTCGCTGGCGCAATTTTCGGCGGCTTCGCCATGGTGTTGACGCTGCTGATCCCCGCGCGGGCCATGTTCAAGCTGCACGATATCATCACCCCCCAACACATCGACAAGATGGCGAAGATCATTTTGTTGACTGGCTCATTCGTGACCTACGCCTACATGATGGAGTTTTTCGTAGCCTGGTACAGCGGCAATTCCTACGAGCGATTCGCGTTTTGGAATCGCGTCTTCGGTCCCTACTGGTGGTACTGGTGGGTCGGCATGCTCTTTTGCAACATGCTCTCGCCGCAACTGTTTTGGTTCAGGTGGTGCCGGCGCAACATCTTTGTCGTTTATTTCGTTTGCATGTGCGTTAACGCCGGCATGTGGTTCGAACGATTCATCATCATCGTCGGCGGATTGCATCGCGACTTTCTTCCCTCCGCCTGGGGAATGTTTTATCCGACTTGGGTGGATATCTGGACGTTCACCGGCACGCTCGGGATTTTCACTTCGCTCTTCCTGCTATTTGTTCGCTTTCTGCCGATGATAGCCATGTCAGAAGTGAAGACTGCTGTGCCGGAAGCGGACGCGCACTATGCCTCGCCTCCTGAGATTCAATCGGTATCCCCTGGCGGAAAGGAGCGCACATGATGAGAACGTCCTATTGCTTCTGTAGCCGCGTCTCTGTGAGACGCGCGGCCCGCGTGTTGCAAACACCTCAGCGGTGCGCCTCGCACAGCGAGGCGGCTACAACAATTCCGTGCGGAAAGGAGCGCACATGAGGACGCCTTTCGGCCATGAAGTTTACGCGATGGCGGCGGAATATCCGAGCGCGGCCGCGCTTTACGAAGCGGCCAAGCGCGTTCGGGACGCGGGCTTCAGACGCTGGGATGTTTATTCGCCGTTTCCGATCCACGGAATGGACGAGGCGATGGGATTGGGAAAGTCCTGGCTGAGCGGATGGGTTTTGTTTGGCGGAGTCTCCGGTTTGCTTACCGCTGCCTTAGTCGAATTCGGTCCGTCGTCGTTTCTCTATCCGCTCGATGTGCACGGCAAACCGACAAACTTTATGACTGTGCCGGCCTTTTTCCCGATCATGTTCGAGCTCACTGTGCTTTTCGGGGCGTTCGCCGCATTTTTCGCGATGTTCACCATGAACGGATTGCCGCGCTGGTATCATCCAATCTTCAATTGGGACCGGTTCACGCGTGTGACCAACGACGGATTTTTCCTGGCGATTGAAGCGCGTGATCCACGCTTTACCGAAACTAGCGTGCGGGAATTGCTGGAGAAAAGCGGCGGACAGCACATCACGATCATCCACCAAGACTAACATGTTGCGCGGATTCTTATTAATTTCGCTTTTGTTCACCATCGCGATCATTGCGGTGTTCGGATTTCGTGGACAAAAAAGCACCGAACCGCCCCTCGAAGTTTTTCCCGACATGGTGCGCCAGGTGAAAGTGCGCGCACAAGCGCCACTCAATCTGTTTGCCGACGGACGCGGTCCACGTTTACCGGTTCCCGGGACAGTTCCGATTGGCTACGAAATGCCGAAACCTGGGACAGCCGACACATCGGGGGCAACAATCGGTCCCTGGTCGCATCCATATGCCAGCTTTAGTGCGGGCACCGATTATTACAACACAGGCAAAATGGGCAATCGCTGGGGGACAGGTATTCCGCTGGAAGTCACGCGCGAGTTGATGGAACGCGGCCAGCAGCGTTTCAACATCACTTGTGCGATGTGTCATGGCGCGGCGGCTGAGGGCAACGGAATCACCAAACAACACGGTCTCACGACCGTGGTAACTCTCCAGGACGACCGAATCCGCAAGATGTCCGACGGCGAGATTTTTAACACGATCACCAACGGAAAAAACACAATGATGGCTTACGGGCCTAACATTATTGTCCCCGACCGCTGGGCGATCATTGCTTACCTGCGTGCTTTACAGCGCAGTCAAAACGCAGCCATTGCGGATGTTCCGGAAGACCATCGCGCCGACTTGGAGAAGAAATGAGCGAGCGTTCACAGACCGTGCCGGTGCCGGAAGGCGAATATTTCGAGAGCAGCCGTTTCACCGGTCTTTCGTTCCTCCTCGGATTGATAGCGGCAGTGGCGCTTACACTCTGCGTGTTTGGCGTGTTTGTGAATCCGCATCAGCTCAGTTATTCATGGCTCTTCGCCTTTGCGTTTTTCTTTACACTCTGCGCCGGCTGCTTTTTCTGGACGATCGTCCATCATGCTACGGACGCCGAATGGTCGGTCGTGGTGCGACGTCAGTTGGAGAACATTGCGGTATTACTGGTGGTCCTGGCGCTATTTTTTGTGCCGATCCTTCTCCTCCGCCATCATCTTTACTCATGGATGGACATTCCGCCCGGGGCGGAAGCTTCGCTCGATTCAAAACGGGCTTATCTCAACTGGAGTTTCTTTCTTGGACGCGCGGTCTTGTTCCTCGGCTTTTTTGCTTTTGCGGCGCTCGCTTTGCGCCGGTTCTCCGTGCGGCAGGACAAGGACGGTAACCCGCGCTTTACGATCTGCATGCGCAAGGTGGCGTTTATCAGTCTGCCGATGTTTGCGCTTTGTCTTACCTTCGGCGCGTTCGATTGGCTGATGAGTCTGAATTATCGCTGGTTCTCAACCATGTTTGGCGTTTACATCTTCGCGGGCGCGGCCGGCAGCTCGATGTCGCTGCTCGTGCTGGTGATTACAGCTCTGCGTCAAGCTGGTTACCTGAAGGATGTTGTCACCGTCGAGCATTATCACATCATGGGGAAGTGGATGTTCGCCTTCTGTGTGTTCTGGGCCTACATCGGCTTCGGTCAATACATGCTTATTTGGTATGCAAATATGCCGGAAGAGACCGAATATTTTATTACCCGAAACACCGAATCCTGGTGGGCGCTGAGCATGCTCCTCGTGGTCGGTCGCTTCTTCGGACCATTTGCGATTTTACTTTTGCGCTCGATCAAAAAGGAACCGCACCGGCTTTGTTACGTGGCTGGATGGATTGTCTGCATGCAGATGCTCGACATGTACATCATCGTCTTGCCGGCGTTACATGGCACCGGTGTGCATGTGAGCATCTGGGATGTGGTTTCGCTCATCGCCATCGGCGCGACCCTCGGTTTCGCTTATCTGCGAGTTGTGGCCATGACCTCTCTCTTTCCAGTCCGCGATCCGCGTTTGATTGAATCTTTGAAATTGACGAACTGAAATGGCCGATACCGAATCTCTTCGCCAGGTTGCTCACTCGCGCGCTCCGTTGTCCACGTGGTTCGGGATCGTGCTTCTTTTCGCGCTCTTCGGTGTAATCGTGCTCGCAGTAATTGGTCCCGCGCCGCGTGGAAGCGATTACGAAGAAACGCGCGCAAAAAAACGCGTGGATAATTTGAAAACTTTACGCGAAGAGGCTGCGAAGGCACTCACGACTTACGGCTGGATCGACAAGAACAAAGGCGTTGCTCGTATCCCAATCGAGCGCGCGATGGAATTGACGGTCGCCAAACTAGCGCAGCAAAAGCCCGCGCCGGCTGGTCCCATCGCCACGCCGGAGCCTCAGCCGTCAGCAGCCCCCGCTTTACCTGCGCCGGCCGGTTCGCCGCAGGCGAGCGCTCCGCCAACGACTGCCGCGCAACCTTCCCCCAAGCCAGGAGCGTCCGCCGCGTCGCCATCGCCTTCCGGTCAAGCGCCCGTCTCGCCTTCACCGCAAGCTACGCAATCACCACCGGGAACTCCGTCGCCGGCGCCAGCCAAAACTCCATGAATGCTACCGGGATCCCTCTAAAACAACCGTCCGTTTCCGCTGCCGCGGGCGACGCCGAGCAGTTGGAGCGCGCATTGATCGACGCATCAACGCGCTTGCCGGTGCTGATGTTTTACACGTCCGCGATGGCATGGCTGATCCTCGGCACGCTGCTGGCCGGTTTTGTTTCATTCAAGCTGCACTCGCCAGACATGTTTTCGGATATCAGTTTCCTGACCTGGGGGCGTGTGCGGCCCGCCCACATGAACGTGATGGTTTACGGCTGGGCGTCGATGGCCGGAATCGGCACCGCAATCTGGCTGATGGCCCGATTGTCCCGGACGGTTCTGCGATATCCGTTGCTGCTGGTTGCGGGCGCCGGGTTTTGGAATTTGGGTGTCCTGCTGGGCGTGGGCGGAATCCTCCTCGGTGACAGCACCGGTTATCCATGGCTCGAGTTTCCGCGCTACGCAGCGATCATTCTTTTTGTCGCTTACACGCTTGTCGTTTCATGGGCTGTGCTGATGTTTCGCTTTCGGCGCGGTGAACAAATTTACATTACTCAATGGTATTTGCTCGGCGCGTTTCTCTGGTTCCCATGGCTGTACGCGGCTGGCCAATTGATGCTCTTCGTCGTGCCGGTGCAGGGCGTCCTGCAATCGGCGGTGGGCTGGTGGTACGCAAATAATCTGCTCTTTCTCTGGTTTGGCGCGATCGGTCTCGGCACCGCATACTACATGATTCCCAAAGTGATCGGTCGCCCGGTTTACAGTTATCATCTGGCGGCAATCGGTTTTTGGAGCTACGCGCTTTTCTCGAGCTGGACCGGAATGCAACGGCTCGTCGATGGACCGTTCCCGGCATGGATGATCACTGCTAGCATCGCGGCCACCATCCTCACGATCATTCCTGTCGCCACCGTCGGCCTCAATCATCACATGACCATGCAGGGCTATTTTCCGCTCATGCACTACAGCCCCACGCTGCGCTTCACCGTGTTCGGCGCGATGTCATACACGGTGTTTAGTCTCGTTGGTGTTTTGATTTCGCTACGCTCCGTGGCGCGCTACGTGAACTTCACCCAAGCGAGCATCGCTTACTCCCATCTTGGGCTTTACGCGTTTTTCACCATGGTGATTTTCGGTTCGATGTACTATATCGTGCCGCGACTGATCGGGAGCGAATGGCGCTACGCGTCATTGATCAAACTGCATTTCTGGTCATCCGCCTATGGCATCGGACTGATGACACTGATGCTGCTCGCCGGCGGCTTTCTCCAGGGCGCGAACATGGAGAATCCCTCGCTTGCTTTCAGCGAAAGCACCGAAACCGTCCTTCCGTATTTGCGCGGACGTAGCCTGGCCGGCCTTTTACTCACTGTATCTCATTTTATCTTCGCGTATCACTTCGGGCTGATGCTTTTGGGGTTGGGCCGAAAATCGACCGTCCCCACGTTCCTTAATCCCGTTGAGGCGGAGGGTTCTGAAGGGCACTTATGAAAGGCCTCGCTCCTCTCTTTCTCGGAATTTTCGGGACGTTCGCCTTCTCCTGGGTGGGATTGACGGTCATTCCGAATTGGCAAATCGGACATCTCAACCCGCAGTCCGATGAGGAGGGCACGGACATTTATCCAATGCCACAATCGGGAATGGTCGCGCGCGGCGCGCGCGTTTACGCTGCGAACGGCTGCATTTATTGTCACAGCCAGCAAGTGCGCGCCGATTACGCGGCGGACGATATCGAGCGAAAATGGGGAGAGCGTCGCAGCGCGCCGCGCGATTACATTTTCGAGCGGCCGGTGTTTCTCGGGAAAATGCGTATGGGTCAGGACATTGCAAACGTCGGGGCGCGCGCACCGGCGGAACAGGAGAGTCCGCTACCGGTCGGAGCTGCAACTTCTGCAACCTCGCCCCCCCAGCAGGGTGGCGCGCCTGTACCGAGTCCCGCTCCGGGTGGCGCGAGTCCAAGTCCTCCTCCACCAAGTGCTGGTTCGCCCGCGCCAGCGAGTTCTCCTGCAACGTCGCCACCTGCGCGGTCGCCGAATCCAAATGCACCGCCGGTTTCGCCGTCTCCGTCAGCAGCAGCTGCAACCCCTGGAGGGACGACCTCCGTGTCGTCCGGGGCGTCAGCCGGAGGAGCGCCGTGGCCTGTGCAGACGAGTGGCGAGCCACCAATGTATTCCGCCGCCTGGCATCATGTACATCTCTTTTCGCCGCGCAGTATCAACATCGATTCGGACATGCCATCCTATCGTTTTCTTTATCGAGCGCGGCGTATCAGTGACGCACCTTCAGCCGACGCTTTGCAACTTACAGGTTCCGACGCGCCACCTGAGGGTTGGGAAGTTGTTCCTACGTTCGACGCGAAATGTCTCGTCGCATATTTGATGTCGCTCAATCAATCGCATCCCTTGAAAGAAGTTAGATCGGCCGCGCCGGCAGCGGCGTCACCAGCGCCATCGCCCGCTCCGGCAAAGTGACAACGCAATGAACGAGGAGACTCCAAAACCGACAGCCCCGAAAGCATTCGGCGTCGGCCAGGGCATGGATTACGGTGAACTGGCGGACGTGCAGCAGGTGCATGCCGCAGTTCAGCGTGAAAAACGGGAACCTCGCGTCGGCGCCGAACCGCTCTCGATTTGGTTAATCGCAGTTTACGGACTGGCGGTGTTTTTTGGCGGCGCTTATCTCGGCCGCTACTCGGGAAACTTCAGTGGCGACGCGCTCGATCCGTACGGCGGCGAGCCACAGGCGATGAAAAAAGCTACTGGCCCGCAGGGGGCAGAACAGGTCGCCGAACTTTCGCCGCGCGATCGCGGCAAAAAAATCTTCTCAGCGAATTGCCAGACATGCCACCAAGCCAACGGTCTTGGTGTAGCGGGTCAGTACCCGCCGCTGGCGGGTTCGGAGTTTACAACCGGCGGCTCGCGTCGGCCGGCGATGATTGTCCTCAAAGGTTTGCAAGGTCCAGTGACTGTTAAAGGCCAAAAATTTGGCGCTGCGGTGATGCAACCATGGGACAAAACCTTGACCGACCAGAAAATTGCCGACGTGCTGACTTACGAACGGAGTGAATGGGGCAACAGCGCCAGCGCGGTCACGGCCGAGCAAATCGCCGCGCTGCGCAAAGAGCTTGCCAGTCATCCAGAATCATTCACTGAGCCCGATATACTGGCAGTTCCAGCGGAAACTGAACTTTCCGGCGGCGGAGGCGGACCGCCAAAACCGGGCGAAGCCGCAAAGCCGGGCGAGCCACCAAAGCCACAAGGATAGCCGCGCGGCGCGGGGGCCATGACTTTCGGAGTTTAGACGCGACCCCATTTCCTTTCGCACGGAATAGGAAGATGGCCCCCGCTTCTGCCTTTTTTATTTCCACGCTGGCTATGGTTAAGTGAGTCATGACTGAACCAATCGGGGAAAGTTCGAAACAAATGCGATCTTCGCGACTCTGTTGTCCTGTCGTTGAGTTGAGGCAATACACGCTGCACCTTGGAAAACGTGATATTTTGATTGACCTCTTTGACCGGGAATTCGTCGAAAGCCAGGAAGCATTGGGAATAAAAATCATCGGTCAATTTAGAGACCTTGATCATCCAGATCACTTCGTTTGGCTCAGAGGTTTTCCTGATATGGCCTCACGTGCAAAAGCGCTGACTGATTTTTACAGCGGGCCTGTTTGGAAAGCACACCGGGAAGCTGCCAATGCTACGATGATTGACACTGACGACGTCCTACTGCTGCGTCCAGCGCTTCCGGCATCCGGATTTTCGCTTGAAAATATGAAGCGGCCTCCGGCGGGAAATGATGACGTGCCGGGGAGCCTGGTTGTTGCGACCATTTATTATTTTGAGCGTCCGGTTGCTTCCGACTTTATCAATTTCTTCGAGCACACGCTCAGCCCCGTGGCGGCAAGCTTCGGCGCGACAATTTCTGCGTATTTTGTGACGGAAAATGGCGAAAACACTTTCCCCGCCCTGCCGGTGCGTACGGGCGAGAATGTCTTTGTCTGGTTCTCGACCTTTCAGGATTCGGCGGCATACGAAAATTACATAGCCGCTCGCTCGCAATCGAAACGATGGCGCGGCGAAGTCTCGGTCGGACTGAAGCGCTATCTCGATAGGGCGCCGGAAGTATTGAAGCTGTCACCCACCGCCCGGTCGCAATTGCGCAGCTGATTTAGCGATGCGGCAAGCAGATGAGATGGGCATAAGAAGCGGACGTCTCAGGGCGTTATCTCGTCGCCTTGATCACTCGCATTCCCACGCTTGCGCCAGCTACCCTAGCTGCTTTGGCGTCTACCCGCGCGGCTCCCGCTCGCGCGTGTTCTGTTTCCTCTTGGCTAGCGCGAGGCGCTCCGTCTTTTTCCGGCGTTTTGCGCGTTTCTTAGCGTTGGTTCTGCCCTGGCTGTGTCCCATAAGTTTTAAGGCTCACCCACTCGCGCCGTTTCGTCACGTCGTAGTTTCAACAAAGACCGCAAGGAATTCGAAGTCTAGGGACGTCACATCGGACGAAACCGAGGCCGGCGTCTGCGTCCGCCTGAGGCGGACTGCGTTTGATGCGGTACCGGCGGCGGCGCATCCTCAACTTTGCTCACTCGCTCATCCCGCGCTCGCGCCAGCGACCTGGCTGCTTCGCCGCCTGCCCGCGCGCGTCCCGCGTCGTGCGGGTTCATGATCTCGAACGTCCGAAAAAGCGAGGCCAGATCGATCACGTCGCTCGCGGCTGATCTCAATATTTGCCCGAGATTTGCGGCGACTGACGCGACTTCCACGCGGATTCCGTGTCGGCGCAGCTTGATGGCGAGATAAG
>WNEZ01002602.1_pt1 | contig 15845 bp, 13 predicted proteins | sample 5400521 | NCBI WGS metagenome assembly WNEZ01 (sample SAMN13153339, study PRJNA577476) | soil metagenome | isolation source: 120 cm saprolite under Douglas fir tree site 2 hole 1 replicate 1 | place: USA:California | collected 2015-04-18
CCACGGCAGTGGTGCGGTGGACTACGGATACAAGTCCAAGAAGTGCAAGAAGTCCGACAAGAAGTGCAAGACGAAAACGAAACCGAAGAGCGATAGCAAGGGCTGATCAGCAGCCAGCGCAACTGTTTCTGGTGGGCGCGGCGCGTTCGGCGCTAGCAGCATCGGTTTGGAGGCCCCTGTGGCTTTGTTGCGATTTGCCGGTGATGGTTCGTCCAGCAATACCGTAAGTCGTTTTCGGCTCACGCTTGCCCTGGCTATCGTCGTGCTGTTCGGGTGGAAGCCGGTTCTTGCACAATCGGCGTCCTCCGACTCCGCGCAGTTTCAGGCCCGGATCGACGAGGTCGCGCGCGGACTGGCAGGCCACCCGCGCCTCAAGAATGTCTCCGACCAAAAGCGACAACAACTGGCCGAATTCGTCGTCGGCAATATGCTCTTTGTGCTGCTCCACGAAACGGGCCACGCACTGGTATGCTGCTCCACGAAACGGGCCACGCACTGGTAACTGAAATGGAGTTACCGGTCCTTGGCAGGGATGAGGACGCGGCCGATGCCTTCGCGGTCGTCATGTTGCTCAAGGTTGGGACCGCTATGTCACACCGCGTGGTGGTCGAAGCGGCGAAGGCCTGGTTCCTGACCGACCTTCGCGATAAAAAAGAAGGCGATAAGCCTGAACTTTACGACTCCCATGGCCTCAGCGAGCAGCGCGCCTATCAGATTGTGTGCTTGATGGTCGGTTCCAACAAGGAAGAATTCAAGGACTTGGCAGACGAGACCAATCTGCCGGAGGAGCGTCAGGAGACCTGCCAGAGAGACTACAAACACGCCTCATGGTCCTGGGCGAAGGTGCTGGAGTCCCATCTCCGCGCGGCCGAACAGCCCAAACAAAACATCGAAACGACCTATTGGCCGGGAAAAGGCGAGTTCGATATCTATGAGCAATCGTTTCGCTCGCTTCGAATGCTGGAGACCGTAGCGGGGCGTTTAGCAGACCAATACGTCTGGCCGCATCCCATAGGATTGGAAATGGCAAGCTGCGGTGAGATCAATGCTAAATGGCAGCCCGAGAATCGCAAGACCTTCCTTTGCTACGAGTTGGCCCAGGACTTCGCCCAACTCTATCGCGACTACGGCCAGGAATGGAACGCCCCTCCCAAAGAGAAATGGTGGCAGCCAAAATTCTGGAAGCGAACTAAGCGGACACCCTAGACCGGAGATGTGGACGGAGCTTGATCGAACGTATCCGGCTGTTTGCCACGATCAACAGGAGGTTCCCATGGGATTGAGCATCTCGAAAGCAAGCAGGGCGTGCGTCATCGTCGTCATCACTGGTGGGCTGTCACTTGCAGCTGTTTTGTTCACTCATAGCGTCGCACGAGCAGAGTCGTGGTGCGTGACGGTGGACGGGTCGGACGAATGCTTCCCCACGTTCGCTGCTTGCAAACAAGCCCACCCGAATGGCGATTGTGTACGAGGTCCTTGAGGTCGCTGCCGAGCAGCGAACCACGGGTCGGGGCAGCGGGCGGACCGAAAGGCCCACCCGATCAGGAGACCACCATGAGGCAACGAACAATCATACGAGGCCTGCATGGCTAAGGCCGGCCAGGCTCCATAGGCTCTAATGCCCGCCGGTTGGGCCGCGGCTAATTGACCAAAGACAGTGGTTCTCCACGTAGCGATAGCTCCGAAAAAGAATTGCTCGCTGGGGTCAATGTGCGACTAAAACTGAAGGAGTAGTATCGTGAAGAAGATCACTCGACAAATCTTGCTCGGTCTTTTTGCGTTGTTCGTCGCCGTGACAGTGACGAGCGCGCCGGCAGCTGCACAACAACAGGCGAAGCCCAACATTGTCGTCATCATGGGTGACGACATCGGCTATTGGAACATCGGTGCCTACCACCAAGGAATGATGGCCGGCAGGACGCCAAACCTAGACAAGCTTGCTGCCGAGGGAATGCGCTTCACCGATTACTACGCCGAGGCGAGCTGCACGGCCGGTCGCGCCAACTTCATCACCGGCGAGCTTCCGATTCGCACCGGCATGACCACGGTCGGTCAGGCCGGCTCGCCCATCGGCATACCCGCGCAGGCCGTGACCATTGCCACGGCGCTCAAGTCTATCGGTTACGCTACCGGCCAGTTCGGCAAGAACCACCTCGGTGACTTGAACGAGTTCCTGCCCACGCTGCACGGTTTCGACGAGTTCTTCGGCTACCTATATCACCTCGACGCAATGGAAGACCCCGCGCATCCCGCCTACCCCCAGGAATTGTTGAACGTCGTGGGTCCGCGCAACATGGTCCACAGTTGGGCCACCGAGACGGATGACCCGACGGTGATGCCGCGCTGGGGTAAGATCGGCAAACAGAAAATCGAGGACGCGGGAACGCTCTATCCCAAGCGAATGGAGACCGTGGACGACGAAATCCGCGACCTCTCCTTCAAGTTCCTCGATAAGGCCAAGGCCGACGGAAAGCCGTTCTTCCTGTGGCTCAACCCGACGCGCATGCATATCGTGACGCATCTGTCACCCAAGTACGAGGCGATGCGCAACTCGAAGAACGGCTGGACCATCCATGAAGCCGGTATGGCGCAGCTCGACGACGACGTCGGTTTGGTGATGCAGAAGCTCAAGGACATGGGTGTCGACGACAATACCATTGTCGTCTTCACCACCGACAACGGCACCGAAGTCTTTACTTGGCCGGACGGCGGACAGACACCGTTCGCGCAGAGCAAGGGCACGGTCTTGGAAGGCGGCTTCCGCGTACCGGCGATTATCCGCTGGCCGGGCAAGGTGCCGGCGGGCAAGGTCGAGAACGGCATCATCTCTGGGCTCGACTGGTTCCCGACTTTCCTTGCGGCGGCGGGTAATTCGAACATCGGCGAAGAGCTGAAGAAGGGCAAGAAGCTCGGTGACACGACCTACAAGGTGCATCTGGACGGTTACAACCAGATGGACATGATAACCGGTAAGGGGCCGTCGAATCGGCACGAAGTCTGGTACTTCGGGGAAAGCGAACTTGGTGCCGTGCGCATCGACGACCACAAGTATCGTTTCATCGACCAACCTGGGGGCTGGCTAGGTGATAAAACCAAGCCCGACGTGCCCTACCTGACCAACCTGCGCCTCGATCCATTCGAGCGCACAGGCTGGCCCGATAGCGGGACTAAAAACGGAGCGCAACAATACTTCGACTGGTTCAAATACGAGTTCTGGCGCTTCGTCTTCGTCCAGCAGCAGGTTGAGAAGCTCGCGATGACTGCGGTCGAGTTCCCACCGATGCAGAAAGGTGCGAGCTTCAACCTCGATGCCGTGAAGGCGAAAATCGCAGCAGCCCAGGCGGCAGTCGGCAAGTAGGCACGCCAGGGGTTTGGCTGATCTTCATGGCGGGCGACCTGCGTACGTGCAGATCGCTCGCCTGTAAGTTTCCTCATGCATGCACCACGTCTTTGCGAAGGGAATGACGGGGTTGACGCGCAACCGGCGCAAGGTTTCCAAGAAAAGCGGATCTCAAGCGCGATCCGTTGATGCGGCGCACAGCGCAAACGCGCAGGATGTCCCGCCACGCCGCGCAGCCCTTGCGCTCATATCGAAGCCCAGAACCTGGATTGCGGCATCGGTCGCGGTGGCAATCGTCGTCTTTGGTGGTTTTGCATCTTGGTTCCTGGTCAGCGGCGCGAGAAACGGACCCGCCAACACTGCCGCCGGCTCCGCCGCAGCGGCGACGTTCGTCGGCAGCAAGACTTGCGCCAGCTGCCACGAGGCGGAGGCAAAGCTCTGGCGCACGTCGCAGCACAAGCTCGCCATGGACCACGCGACCGACCGGTCGGTGCTGGGCGATTTCTCCGGCGCGACTGTCGAGCATTACGGCGTCAAATCACGCTTCTTCCGCAAGGATGGAAAATACTTGGTCGAGACCGATGGGCCGGACGGCAAGCCCGGCATGTTCGAGATCAAGTACGCGTTCGGCGTCGATCCGCTTCAGCAATATCTGGTCGAATTTGCCGACGGTCGATTGCAGGCGCTCTCGCTGGCCTGGGACAGCCGGCCGAAGGAGAAGGGAGGTCAGCGCTGGTTCCACCTTTATCCCAATGAGGAGATCCGCCACGATGATATCCTGCATTGGACCAAGCTGAACCAGAACTGGAACTTCATGTGCGCCGAGTGTCACTCGACCGGCGTGCGCAAAAACTACGACGTGGCGAACGACCGCTTCGCCACCACGTGGGCGGAGATCAGCGTCGGCTGCGAGGCCTGTCACGGGCAAGGTTCACGCCACGTCGCCTGGACACGGGACCGGCAAAGCTGGTGGCCGTTCGGAAAACCTGACGACCCAAAGATGGGCCTCTTGGTGCGTTTCGACGAACGGGACGGCGTGACCTGGCCGCTCGATCGGGCGACCGGCCAGCCCCAGCGCAGCGTCCCGCCGGCGATTCTTCGCCGGGAGGTCGAGACCTGCGGCCTGTGCCACGCGCGCAGCGGCAAGTTTTCCGAGGACTGGGTTCCGGGCCAATGGCTCTCAGATACGCACGCCGTTGCGCCGCTCAGCCGTGGACTCTATCAAGCCGATGGCCAGATGCTCGACGAGGTCTACAATTACGGCCCGTTCAAGCAGAGCAAGATGTTCGCGGCCGGCGTAACTTGCAGCGATTGTCACGAGCCGCACAGCGGCGAGCTGCGTGTCTCGGGCAACGGCGCCTGCCTGCAATGCCATTCGCCAGACAAGTACGCGGTCGCCACGCATCACCATCACGAAGCGGCGAAGCCACTGCTCTCCTGCGCGTCGTGCCACATGCCGGTCCGTACCTACATGGTGGTCGACCCGCGACACGATCACAGCTTCCGCATACCGAGGCCGGATCTCTCGGTGAAGCTCGGCGCATCCAATGCGTGCAACGACTGCCATGCCGACAAATCATCGGAATGGGCGGCTGCGACAATCGCGCTGTGGGGCGGGCCCGACCGCAAGCCCTTCCAGAACTACGGCGAGGCGTTCCATGCAGCGTGGACCGATCAGGCAGAAGCGGGTGCCCTGCTTGCCGCGGCAGCCGCGGACGCACCTGCCTTTGCGCGTGCGAGCGCGCTGACCGCACTCGGCTCGCGCGTCGCGTCTTCGAACATCGACCTGGCGCGGAACGGGATAAGGGATCCCGATCCGATGGTGCGCATCGCCGCGCTCGATATGCTCGAAGGTGTGCCCGCCACCCAGATCTGGCCGCTCGTTTCGCCGCTGCTTTCCGACCCGAGCCGGGGCGTGCGCATCCGTGCCGCCTTGCTGCTCGCTGTCGTTCCAACGGCGAGCCAGCCCGCTGCCGACCGCGAACGCTTCGAACGCGCTGCGGTCGAGTTCGTCGCTTCGCACCGCCTCAATGCCGATCGACCCGAATCTCGCTCGGCGCTGGGAAACTTCTATGCGGAGCGCGGCCTCGTCGGCGACGCCGAGACCGAATACAAGGCCGCCATGCGGCTCAGTCCACACTATACGCAGGCCGCGATCAACCTGGCCGACCTTTACCGGCGCCTCGGGCGGAACAGCGACGGCGAGAGCGTGCTGCGCGCGGCAATCGTCACGTCACCGCGGGACGCTGGGGCCCATCACGCGCTGGGCTTGGCACTAGTGCGGCTCAAGCGGCCAGACGAGGCGCTGGGCGAACTGCGGCGCGCCGCCGAACTCGCCCCTGGCCAGGCGAGATACGCCTATGTCTATGCCGTGGGGCTCAATTCAGCGGGGCGCCGCGAGGAGGCAATGGACGTTCTGAAAGAAACTCTGGTTCGGCATCCTGCCGATCGCGACGCCACGTTGGCAATTGTCGGCTTCAGCCGCGAGGCCGGAGATCCAAGGACCGCACTCCAATACGCGGAACGGCTGGCTCGGTACGCGCCCGGCGACCGGGATCTAGCGAGCCTCGTCGAGGAACTCCGGCATCAAGCCGCACCGGCTCAATGACTTTCGCCGGGCGAACGCATCTGCCCACCACTAGCCATCAGCCAACGAGTTCTGACCTCTGTTAAACCTAGCAGACGAAGTCGCTGCCCTGGGCACGCGCGACCGCTACAAGCGTTGATCAATATTTCGCTGTAACCGCAGGCGGGAGATTCACAAGCGGCAGGCTAATGGTGCCGAACACCGAGTCACCCGTCACGCGCTTTTGGACATCGAACTCGTGGAACCACCGAGCGTTCAGGTTGACCGGTATTATCCCCATGATCTTGAACGTGTAGCCGACCAAAGGCCCGACGGCGGCGACCCGCCCTTCGAAGGGACCGAGAAGGCCGCGGGGGCTGCTGTCGCCAGTCACCTGATCGTAGACATATCCGCCGATCCCGGCGGACCAACCTGTCGCAAAATGTTCATTGATATCCCACTCGAAGTGGAGTTCATCCCCGGTCTGGTAATTCGTCGCCGTATTGATGTAGTTGAACGTGATGCCGAGCGCACCCGAGATCTCGAGCCCAGTTTGGGGGTTGAGGTAGGTGTAGGCTCCCCGGACGTCGACGGAAGGCCGGTGCAAACCGAGAAACGCAATCCTATTGGGGTCGTAGACTCCAGTCGGGATGGTGCCGGTTACGACCACGTTCCAATGGTTGTTGCCCTCTTCCCAGCCCAACAGGGCTGCCACCGCGGTGTCTCCGATACCCCAGGCGGACTCGGTGAGACTGCCCGAGAAGGTGTTTCCCAGAGGGCCAGTCACGGCAGCACTGGCCGAGGTGCGCTCCGTGCCGATGGGAAAGGGAATTGTTGCGGCAAATCCCAGATTTCCGCCAAGAATCTTGGTGTCCGTAATCCAACTAATGGTCGAGATATTGACCAGAAAATCCTCCTTGATTCGCCCACTCAAGGTGAAATTGCCAAACGGAAACGTGAGGCCGCGGCCAGCGCTTGCGCTGCCTTGGTAGGCGTAAACAGTATCGGACAAGTAAAATCCGGGCGGCGGGGTAAATCCCATCATCGGAATGGAGATGCCGAGCAGATAGGTGCCCCAACCGTATTCCGCGGCCTGCGAGGGCTGGTGGAAGGCGAAACTGCCCGCGAGACAAACCACGGCGCATGCTGTCCGCGACGCATTCCACGCCGTCATTGGTTTCATTGTAACCCCTTACGCTGTGGCGTAGGGCTCACGGCCCCGCCCTGCAACGCCCCACATATTTCTGAGCCTAGCCGCCCTTGCAACGTTAATCCTTAAGGCACGGGGCGGAAGTTTACCGTAATCGGCGTCGGATGTGGTAAATGTGCAACAAGCTGCGCGGCCCTCCAGGCGGTCGAAACCCACCCTGCTGGGTGGTGCCACTTCACCGCCAACGCCTCGACGAGGCGGCTACCGCGGGAGCGGTTCAGTGCAATATATGTTTTGCGAATTAATTACGTTGTGACATGGCAGCGACCCGTGCGTCTAAGGCGACTTCGGGTATGGGTCAAACCCGGCCCTCCGGCGCTTTCCGGGACATGTCCGCTTAGCCATCGCCAGCGGAACTTGAGGAGCCGTCGCGCGATGTCTCAGTCGTGCCGATACTGTTGTAAAAGGATTTTGCGCATCCGAGCGAGCAATATTGATTCAAGATTAAGCCCCGATGCGCAATATCGATTCCAAAATTTGTTCGCTGCGATTCGATTGTTGCGCCCAAGATGCCCCTCGCCGACTTTTACAACAGTATCTGCCAGAAGCAGACATTGACCCGCCTACATCTCGCGCGAGCCTATTGGTCGGGCACGCCTACGCGAGGATCGTCAGCCCGCACGGAAGTTTGCAACTGGGCGGGATCAACCTTCTTGCGCTGTGCCCACTCGACAAGGTTGGCCGGGCGATACGTTTGATCAGCGCGCCACCGCTGGAACACGCTGGCATCAATCGTCTCATTGACGTTGATATGGCTTCCGTCTTCCCGAACATCCGGTTCTTGGCCGATGGTGCGATAAAGAGGCGGAGAAATAATGGCGTACACTCCTGAGCCAAAAGACTTATAGGACTCAGCAATCGGCGCTTTCAGAGCATCTCCATCCAGATTGACCTCCGATCGGAACGAAAGTCCTTGCGATTCCGCCTTCTTCATCATCCAGCGCAGCGGAGCCTGAGCAAGAAGATCGGTCTGATAGCCGCCTCCAACATTTGCATGGGCACCTACAAACCAGCGCTGCTCAACGCTGGAGAGTGGGCGCGCCTTCGCGATGACCGCGTTCTGATCTTTCGGGTGCCGAACGTCCCAGAGCGTGGGAGCGAAGTCATTCCGGTGCTCGTCAATGGCAAGGGCGTGATAGCCGTTCAGGATGTGGATGCGTAATCCTGTCTGCAGATAATCGAACGTGGAACGGCTAATGCCAGGAATATTTCCAGCCTTCCAGCCGATGGAGCCGACGGTATCCCACACGCCGACTACCTTCACGTTCACTTGCTGGGAGTATTTAAGCAGCCACTTTTCCTGCTCTGTCAGCTGGCTGGTGTCTCCAGACGCTTCCTTCTCCTTCAACACCCAGATGCTTTCCTCGTCTCCCTTCTTGTAGCGATCAAAGAGTTCGGTCACGCCGATGGGTGAGCCTGCTTTCAGGATGCCATCGATGGCGATCAATCCAGCCAGGCTTCTGGCTGTAAATGCGCCCCGGCTGAAACCGAAAATGAAGATTTCATCGCCGTCGTTGTAGTTTTCGATAAGCCACTCGTAAGCCAGACGGATGTTGTCATCGAGCCCCTGGCCGAAAACACCGCCCAGGAAACCGTTGACCCCGATCCCGTAGTAGACGAGCTGAGGCCTGCCATCCTTACCTTTCGCGGCGCACAGCGCCCGAATCCGCCAGACGTTCGTATTGGTGTCGACGCTGTTCAATGTACCGTCGAGAAAAATCGCGAGGCGCTTTTGCTGCTGCTCTGCGTTTGCAAAGTTCGGCTGGTTGCCACTTTTCTCCGAAGGACGACCAATAATCACCCCGATCCATACGATGGCCACGATACCAAGAAAGAGGGCGATCCAGTGTGCGATTCGCTCGACCAATCGCAGAACCTTCATGGCGTGGCTCCCGGCCGCATGGCACTGGCCGACCCACGAGGGGATCGGCGACCTTGCCGGAGAATAAGCCGTCTGCTGATTCGGTGCACGTCGCGCGCTCAAATTACGCGCCTTCTACTTGGGCGGGTTTTCTTCTTACGTATCTAGCGGCTATCCGGATTAGCGACTTCAAATAAGGGCCGTGTCGACTTCACGCCCGGATTTCGCCGCAGGTCCGCTGTGGGGTCAGAAGCGGCATTGGAATGCCTTTTCATCTTGGTTCCGCTTTCGAGCTGAAAGCGGAAGTTAAGTAGAGGGCAAGCCATAGTTATCGAACCCGGTAGCTGTCAGTAATCGCTGCGTAGGCCCGCGCCGCGCTCATGCTACTGGCTCTAGTGTAATGTTCCTCCGTAATCCGCGGATCGCGATGGGTCAGAACCGCGCTGGCCAGATGCGGTGTACTGCCACCGTACACAGCTGCAGTTGACGCTGCCGCTGTGCGGAAAAGGTGGGGTGAGACATCGACCCCGAGCGTGCGTCGGGTCGTCTTCGAGATCGTCAGAGCCATGCCCTTTGTAGTCATTGCCTTGCCATCGCTTGAGGAGATCCAAAACGCGCTGCTGCTGACCCCAGCGCGGATGAGTCGAGGCCTATGTAGATTCACGTATTTGTCAATGAAGGCGCCCATGTAGTCCGGCACGGGTCTCTCGTCAGGGGTTCGGGTTTTCGTCGAATTCCCGGGCAGCACAATCCACCACCCACAGTCCACTTTCCGGATCGTGCGTCCAAGTTCCAGGGATGCGAAGTTCTTTATTCGTATCGGGCACAGTGCCAACAGTGCGATCATGAGGCCGTTGCGAGCAGCCCTTGCGCGAACAAAATCAGGCTTAGCATCTGTTTCCGCTTCGACGATCAGAGTCAGCCCAGTCTCGACGAGTACTTGGCTCAGAACGAGCCGGTCGATTTTCGATTGGGGCTCCATCACCAGGGCGAGATCGTTTTCAATATCGGTCAACCACGAGAAGTCACGGCGAGGGGAAATTAGCTCTGCCAGACGGCGTAGCTTGTAGATAGCATTCCACACCGTCACCGAACGGACCCGTCCCTTCAGCTCCGTGAGGTAATCTGCAACGTTGACGGGAGTGACGTGGGCGGCAGGTTGGCCGTAGCGTTCAAGACGAGAAGCACGCTCGAGGAATGCGAGATACGCCCCGTAGCGCCTCTCCAGGTCTCCCCGACTAATCGCATTGAGGTGGCTGGCGGCGCCTCCAGGCCGTAACCGGTGTCCTGGACGGCAGGCTTCCAGCCAAGCATCCTGGTCAGCTTTGGGCCATTCTTGGAACGTCAGGGATCGCGGGCCGCGCCGCCAACCCGGGGAATGGGATACGGTACCGGGCAGCGCACCCATCATCTTCGAGCTCAGGCGTTCATTCATCTAGGCAAGCTCCGGTTCGAAGCTCATCTGCTCCTGCACGAGCTTGCCGAAGATTTCGCTCGCCTGAATGCTCTCGAGGCCGCAGTACGACTCCATCGTGGTCTGGACGCTGCGGTGGCCCAAGACAAGCCGCACGAGCCCATAGTTACCCGGATGGTGTTTCAATATCAGCGCGCCGGCGGCGTGACGAAACTGGTGAACGGTCATCCGGATTCCCGTTGCCTTTTGCAGCTTTTTGACGATTTGCGTACTGAACGAGATTGCGTTCTTGGACCTTCCGCGCTCTCCCGGAAAGAGCCACAGCTCGTTGCTGCCCCGCGCCAAGGTGGGCCGGAATTCGTGCACGTATTTATCGATGAGCTTCGTAAGCTCGGGGGTCAGCGGATATTCCAGCCTGACCCGATTCTTCACGTCGTAGTCCGGGAACATGAGCCAATAGTTCGAATCCGGTCCGCTGGGCTTGATCAAATTGCTATCCAGCCGGATAGCCGCGAGATTCCCGAGTCGAACCGGCGCAAAGCTCAGGATCGCAATGGCGGTCGCAAGTTGCGCCGTAACGGCAGCGCGGAGTGGAGCGTCGAAGTTTTGCGCTCGGGCGGTCGCCATCAGCTGCTGGGGCAAGTTGACGATCCGGCTCCATACGCCGTCCGTGAGCACCTGCCGGATGAAGGTATAGTTCTTGTCGGTAAGGCCCTTCCGGCGGTGCTGCTCGAGAGCCGCGCGCATGTCGTCCAGTTGAGCGAGCTCCGCCCCTGTGACAGATCCGGTTTCCCGCGCGATCGAGACTAGGTGGCAGGCCAGGTCGATCGTGAAGGCCTTCGGCGTATCTCCGTTCCGCTGCCAGTAGGCGTCCAGCACCTCCTCCACCGTGCTCGGATCGAGCAGCGCGGCTAAGGAATTGAGGCTCTCGACTGCCACGCCGGCGGCAACCGCCGTGCGCGCCGCCGCGGCGAGTTCCCTCCGGCGGGTAGTGATCGTCGACTGCTTGCAGGGGCGGAGGCGTTGCCCCTTTCTCCCCCGCCGTACTTTCCCAAGGCCCTCTAGATACCGCTCGATCTCATCTCGAAGGCCTCGGGGAAAGTCCTCCCAGGCCGGTCCTGTCGTGGACGGCTTCACGCGAGGTTCGAACAGCCATAGTGCGGGCCACCCGTCCACGCGTCCGACTTGCGCATTCCAGAGCCTGGCCAGGATTCGGCGAGCGGCATCGTCTGAGCGGCCGGCCGTGGCGCGGCTGCGGTAACCCATGTAGGCGTCGACCACCGCCTCGTTGACGGCGTAGGGCGAGATCTTCGCCGCCGAGCAGAAGCGCATCAGCGGCGACAACCGCCAACGGACCTGGCGTTCCAGACGGCCCTTCAGGCGCTCCCAGGAGGGCGCCAGGGCCGCCCCGTGCTCTGGCACGTTCCGCTCCTGGTGCAGCCACAACAAGGCCCTCTTGGCATTCGCGCGGTGGTTGGCGATCGTCTTAGCAGTCAGGCCGAGGGGAACATGGTGCAGGTGCGCGAGGGAGCCGCGAACGGCGCTCCAGCGAGCTGGGACGAGCTCCAGAGGGCGATCCAGCGCTTTCGCCATCTGCCGCAGAGAGCAGATCCAGTGGCGGCGTTTCTGCTCCGGAAGCTCAACGGCCTTGTCGATCACCGCGACGGCGTCGGCAAAGGAGGGCTCGTGCAGCCGTCCGGAACCGCCGTTGGGATGCTTGGAACCAGGATCATCGTTCATTGGGATTCCCCTTGATGTATTCTGATGTATTTTGGGAAATTGTCAACAGTATATTGCGAGAAAGTACTTGCATATACGTTCCTAACCTAGGCTCATCTTAGATCATCTTGATGTATAGTCATGTATGCTAGTTGACGAATATTCGGCGGACGGCGCGGCACGTCTAGGCCTCGCTGGTGGACATGCGCATTCGCCCCTTCATCCATTGCAGCAGCCCCGGCTCAGAGTAGCGAACCGATCTGCCAACTTTGATGTAGGGCGGGCCGTCACCACGCATCCGCGCCTTCGCCAGCCAGGAGAGACTGAGCTTCAGCCGCTGGGCTGCTTCCTTGGGAACCAGGAGCAGCGGGAGAGTCGTGGTAGGTTTTGCGGTGGAGTTGCCGCTCTGGGCGGGAAATTTCGATTCCATAGTATGCATTCCTAGTTGGATACGCGCCAGACTTTGCGGCGCAGTTCCCGGACAATCCGGCAACCGCCCTCCAACTAGGGCCAATCCGAAGATTATTCACATCGACAAAAACGGGTCAGGCGCGGGAACGTTTTTGTCCGCGGCGCTGCTTGAGCCGCCGTTTGCTCCTCTCCAGCCTCTTTCCGCACGCCTCGGCGCTCTGAGACCGCATGCCCGGGTAGAGGAAGCTTTCAAGGACCCGTGCGGCCTCAAACAGCCATCCACTACGCTCTTCGGTTATCCGATCCTTCTGCAGTCCCGGCGCAATATGCCCCTTTGCCGCGAGGCCCAACAGAAGCGACGTGAAATCGTCATACCAGTCCAGCCGGGGACGCCCTGGTTCCCCGGATTGGGTGCTCAGGTCTGCGTAGGCCACCAAGCTTGCGTGCCCGGCTTGAGTTGCCTGTGCTTGAAGAGACGCAAGTAGACCTTTCGCTCTGTCAAGCGAACCAATCGTCGGATCCACAGCGAGGTATCGCGCCAAAAGATGTGCCACCTCTATGTCGAACTCTGCATGAAACCCAGTGTTAAGGGCGTCCAAAGCTGTACTGATTTCGGTGAGATTGCGGCCGATCGACAACAGCGCCTTTGCAACAGGAGCGATTTCTAGACGTTCCTCCTCTGCCATCCATTTCCCGATAATGCTCCCAAGCTCGGTGTGCAGATCATTGAGTTCCGAGTCGGTCAGAACATTGCCGACTCCGAGTTGGTCCAGCGCACTCTTCAGCTCATTGACTGATCGACGGGGTGAGCAAACGACAGCGCCACTGGTATGAAGCCTCGCCATCGGACTGAACTCGTATCAGGCTGGACCTTCCAAGTATTGACGTGGTTCTGTCATCGTCACGCTACCGCGCGCAGCATACTCGCGTGCTGCGCGCGTGACCTATTCAGAATATCTTCGACGTGGCCCCCCCATATATCGAGTGCGTGCTTCCTTTCCGCCATGAACTCATGACGCTGGTAAACGGCGGCAACCCCCGAGATCGTACCGGATTGATGATTTAGGATCTTATCCGCCACGTGCGGCGGCACACCGACTCCGGCCATTCCTGAGACGCAGGTCCTGCGCAGATCATGCAGCCGCCATGCCTTTACACCGGAAATGTCGTCGAGATGGCGTTTGGCCCAGCTGAAAGCAGTGAACGGCCGCGAACCAGAAGCGGAGAAGACAAACTCACCTGATCTCGGCAAGCGTTCGAGAACGGCCAGCGACTGGTCCGAGAGGTGCACGATATGAGGCTTGGCATTCTTGGTTCGGGTATTCGGCAGAAGCCAGGTCTTGCCGCCAAGATCGAACTCGTCCCAGGTCGCGCGCGCAGCCTCTTCGCGACGTTGTCCCGTCAAGACAAGGAACTCGATGATCCCGCCGTAAGGGCCTCCCATCTCTCGGGCCGCAAGAATGATCCGCGCCAGCTCGTCATCGCTCAGCACCCGATCCCGGGCGACCTCCTTCGTTGGAAGGGGGACGCCATCTGCAGGCGATTGATCCAGAACCGCGCGACCAACGCACCAACGCAAGAACGTTTTGATGGCCTTCAGCGCCTTGTTGGCGGCAATTGACGCTCCGCGCTGCTCGATTGCTGAGACAAGCTCGATCACGTCGCGCTTGGCGACCTCGTGAATGCTGCGAGTACCCCATGCGATACCAACTTCCCGTCGCAGCAGCCGGGATATCTCGCGCCCTGATCGATTCTGGGAATGATGTTGAGCGATGAAAGCTTCCAGCAGGTCTTCCACCCGGTCGGCCACCATCCTGCGTTTGGCCTCGCGTTTCTCGGTGGCGGGGTCGCGACCCTCCAGCCTTGCGGTGTGGACCTTTTGCGCCGCGACGCGAGCTTGGTGCAATGTAACGCGCCCATAGCAGCCGATCGTGAACTTGCGAAGCCGAGAGCCGGCGCCCCCCGTCCTGTAAAGAACGATGAAGACCTTTCGCCCTTTTGGAGTCACCTTGACGCCAAATCCTGGGGATCCAATGTCCCAGTAGACAGTGTCCTTGGAAGGCGTCGGCAACGCGTCGATTGCGCTCTTGGTCAGTTTGATCCGGGGCATAGAACCAATCTCCTGTAATATCGACTCGGCGCTACCTGGGACCAAAATAGGTAGCGTCAGGAAGGAAACGACAGGAACATACGTGGTGCTTCGTCCGCCTGGACGCAAGCAAAATCAATGCATTATGAACCTCCGGGAACGAACTTCCATCTCCGGGAAAGCCGCTTCCGAGAACGCAAGGGGAGAGGGAAAACGAGTATGCGGCTCGCGTGCTCCACGCGTCCGATTCGAGCTCATCGGAACACGCTTTAGCATCGGCTTGCAGCGGGCAAACGAAGCTGCCGGTTGCGATCGTCACGGCGACTTGCCCTCCTCGACCGCGCGGCCGAGCGCCGGATTCTTGGCAAAGAAACCCTCCGGAACGAACCGCACGGATAGTTTCATGTTGGGCATCAGCGGGTAGTCCTCGGGCCGCACGACGTGCGTCTCGCCGAGCGAATACCACACCACGACGTCGCGATCGTGGATGCTCTCCTCGCCGGCGTAATGATAGAGCGTGTCGTCGTAATGTGTGGGCGCCTGATTGGGATATTTGCCCCCGGCGTAGAATTCGCCGTCGCGATACGGCGTCACCCAGAGGTGGTGGAAGGTGAAGCCGGACGGTCCCTTCTCGCGCGAGCGCGGGAAGATCGTCGCGGTGTTCTCGACCGGCACGATGGAATAGCCGGCCGGACGCCCGGTAGGGCCCAGGACGGAAGGATTGTAGATCGTCCAGCTCCGCGCGTTGGCGTCATCGGCCTCGCGCTTGGCTTCCGCGGCCTTGGCGAACACCCGATGGGTGAGTGTGAAATACGGCGCGCTGTCGGGTCCCTGCCCGGAAACCGCGACGCGCTTCATCTCGTTTTCCATGACCGCGTTGTTGGGCCCGTCGACATCGAAATCGAGCCGCAGATTGAACCAGTGCTGGTGACCGACGCCCACCACATGAGGGTGAACCATCGTGCCGTAGAAATCCTCCGGCACCGGCCGAGACTCCTCGCCGCCGCCACCGGCGTCCGTTTCGTGATGTAGCGCCTCGCACCCTTGGCATTTCCCGGCGTTCACCAGCTTGGTGAGAATCTGGCCGGCGAGCTCAGCTTCGAAGGCGAACGAGCCGTCCTGTTTGAATGCCCAATTCAACCCGTAGGCATAATTCCCGGCGGACGCCAGAAACCCCACGACCAGCTCGGTCGCGCGCGCCTCGACGGTCGCCTCGTCCTGGCGGAAGTACATCA
>WNEZ01002477.1_pt1 | contig 15844 bp, 17 predicted proteins | sample 5400521 | NCBI WGS metagenome assembly WNEZ01 (sample SAMN13153339, study PRJNA577476) | soil metagenome | isolation source: 120 cm saprolite under Douglas fir tree site 2 hole 1 replicate 1 | place: USA:California | collected 2015-04-18
ACGCCGCGCGGACGATCTGCTCGAGCAGTTCGCGCTCTCAAATGCCGCGGATCGGGTCGTCAAGACGTACTCGGGTGGCATGCGCCGCCGACTCGACCTGGCAAGCGCATTGACCGGCAGACCGCGGATCTTGTTCCTCGACGAGCCTACGACCGGCCTCGACCCGCGCGGCAGGCTAGGTATGTGGGAGATCATCCGCGACCTTGTGCGCGAAGGCGTCACGCTGCTGCTCACCACCCAGTACCTGGAGGAGGCAGATGAGCTGGCCAACGCCATCGCGGTTGTCGACCATGGCCGGATCATCGCGCGAGGTACTTCCGACGAGTTGAAAGCACAAGTTGGTGGTGAGCGCATCGAGGTGGTGGTGCACAGCCGCCAGGAAATCGCCCGCGCGCTGCAGGTGATGGGGGAAGCTGATGGAGACCACACCATCGATGAGCACGTGCGAAGGATCACCGTTCCGGCAAGAGGTGGAGCTCGGCGCCTCGCGCAGGTTGTTCGCGATCTCGATGAGGCTCAGATTGCAATCGACGACATCGCCCTCCGCCGGCCGACACTTGACGACGTCTTCCTGACGTTGACAGGCCATGCCGCGGAGATCGCTGCCGCATCCAGCAATGGCGAAACGCTGAACGGCTCAGCAAGGAAGGAATGACGACGAACATGACCGGCCCACTTGCGAAGAGCGCGGCTCGCCAGGCGTTGGATGACGGAATCGTCATCGCCTGGCGCAACTTGAAACGCGTTCCGCGTATCCCCGAGCTTGCTGTTTTCGCGATCCTTCAGTCGATCATGTTCGTGCTGCTTTTCGCCTATGTCTTCGGCGGCGCAATCCCGTTGCCCGGCGGCGCGTCATACCGTGAGTACCTGATGCCGGGAATCTTCGCCCAGACAATCATCTTCGCCACAGCCACCACCGCTGTGGGAATGAACGACGACCTCAACAAGGGGATCCTGGATCGATTTCGGTCGCTGCCGATGGCCCGATCCGCAGTGCTCAGCGGACGCACCCTGGCGGACGTCGTCTACAACGGCGGAATCCTCATCGTGCTGATGCTTTCTGGGCTCGCCGTCGGCTGGCGCGTGCACACGGGGATTCTGGAGTTCCTCGCGGGCGTTGCGCTGCTGTTGCTTTTCGCCTTCGTGATGTCATGGATCGGCGTCTGGCTCGGCCTCACGCTGCGAACTGTCGAGGTGACCCAGCAAGTTTCCTTCACCGTTCTGTTTCCGCTGACGTTCCTGTCCAACGTTTTCGTTCCCACCCAGACGTTGCCCTGGTGGCTTCGGCCAATTGCGGAGTGGAATCCAGTGAGCGCTCTCACGGCCGCCACCCGCCACCTTTGGGGTAATCCAAATCCCTTTGCGGCGGGAGGCCTCCCCTCTGAACATCCCATCGAGCTCACCTTGGTCTGGGTTGTGGTCCTTCTCGCGTTCTTCGCTCCGCTCGGCGTATGGCGTTATCGCTCGATGAACCGCTGATCCGCGCCTAGTTCATTCCCCTAAAGAGGTCGAACAGCTTCAGGGGCGAAAGCGGCATCTCCGTGATCGGCACGCCGAGCGCCTCCTCGATTGCTGATGCGAGGACTGCCCCCACCGGGATCACCCCAGCCTCCCCGGCTCCCTTGATACCGAGCGGGTTGAGCGGCGACGGGGTCTCGATGTGGTCGATCTCGATGGTCGGGATCTCGGTGGCGTAAGGCATGAGGAACTCCATGAACGAGGCATTGCGCAGCTGGCCTTCGGCGTCATACGCGAGGCGCTCGTAGAAAGCTCCCGCGATGCCTTGCGCGACCCCGCCCTCGATCTGGCCCTCGACCACCATCGGGTTGATCAATCGGCCGCAATCGTGGACGACCACGTACTTGAGAATCTCGAGCCGGAAGGTCTTGGGGTCCACGCGCACGTAGGCTGCATGGCAGCCCGCCGCCCACGTCGACCCGGTCGGGCTGTAGTAGCCGGTTGCCTCCAACCCGGGTTGCTCGCCGTCCGCCAGCGGGGGCCCTGGCCGTGGCTTGGGCGTGAACTGGGTGGCGGCTTCGGTGCCGCCGCCAAACGCATAGCGCATTGGATTGGCGTGGACGGCGACCGCGGCCAGCGGGACCCCGCGGTCGGGCGATCCCTTCACGCGTACGCCGCCCTCGACCAGCTCGAGGTCGGCAGGGCTCGCTTCCAGCATGTCGGCAGCGATGCGCTTCGCCTTCTCGGCCACCAGCCCCGCGGCCACTGCCATCGCGTTGCCGGCCATCACCGCGCTGCGCGACGCGAATGTGCCCACTCCCCACTGGAATTTGCGAGTGTCGCCGCTCGTGACCTCGACGTCGGCGACGTCGACACCCAACTCGTCGGCGACGATCTGCGCCCAGACCGTGGCGTGGGCCTGGCCCTGGTTCGGGATCCCGGTGGCCGCGACCACCTTGCCCGACACCAGCACCTGCACGTGCGCACCCTCGTACGGCCCAACCCCTGTCCCCTCCACGTAGGGGCTGAGCCCCATGCCGATGTGGTCACCCTCGGGTCGGGGGCCGAGCATCTCGAGAGCGCGATCGACCAGGGCCGGGTAGTTGCCGCTGTCATAGACGACCCGATTTCCGTCCTGCCACCCGACTCCGACCTCGTAGGGAAATGCGTCGGTCTGGATCAGGTTCCGGCGGCGCACCTCGACTCGGTCGAGTCCGAGCTCGGCGGCGATCGCATCCAGGGTCCGCTCCATCACGAAGCACGCGTGCGGGCGACCTGCGCCGCGATATGGAGATGTGGGTGTGGCGTTCGTGTAAACGTCGCGGAATCGCACGCGGTAGTTGGTAATCCGGTACGGCCCAGGCACCTGGGCGGCGGTGATGATCGGCAGGATGATCCCGTACGGCGTGTAGGAGCCTGCGTCGTGGATGAAGTCGTCATCGAGCGCGAGCACTCGGCCGTCTCGATCGAAGCCAACCTCGACGTCGTGCACCTGGCCGCGTTCCTGGTTGACGGCTGTGAAACTCTCCTGGCGGTCCTCGGTCCATTTAACCGGCCGCCCCAGCTTCATTGCCGCGAAGGGAACCAGCAGCTCGTCGGGATAGAAGAGCATGATCTTCGGCCCGAAGCCGCCGCCCACGTCGGGCGCGATGACGTCGACGTGCGATTCCGGGAGTCCGAACAGCACGGCGAGCCCACCGCGTATCGAGGTCGGTGACTGCGTGGAGTCGTAGACGGTGAGCTGGTGCTCAGGCTCGGACCATCGCGCCCACACCGCACGTGACTCCATCGGGCTCGCGGCGCCGCGCTCGAAGCGCAGGTGCAGCCGTTTGCGATGGGGCGCGGCCGCCAGCGCGGCCTTGACGTCCCCCGCCTCCTGGAGCATCTCGGCCGCGACGTTTCCGGGCACGTCGTCGTGCACGAGGTGCTCTGCCGCGGCTGCGACCTCCGGCGTGATTACGACCGGAAGCTCCTCATAGTCAACCTGGACCAGGTCGGCCGCATCCTCCGCGATGTAGCGGTTCTCAGCCACCACGAATGCGACCGCCTCACCCGTGTAGCGCACCACCTCAGAGGCCAGGCACCGCTGCGTGCGTCCGTGTGTGAGGTTCGGATGCGGGATGAGTATGGGGAGATCGGTCTGGCCGAATGGCAGGTCGGCGGCGACGTAGACGGCAACCACGCCCGGCAGCTCTCGCGCGGCGCTGACGTCAATGGATTTGATCCGGGCGTGGGCGAACGGCGAGCGCACCAGACACGACTCGAGGGCCCCTTCATTGATGTCGTCGGTGAAATGCCCGTTACCGCGCAGCAGCCGGTCGTCCTCGAGTCGCTGGACTCTCGCGCCGAACCACCTGGTGGTCACTCGCGCCCCTCTCCCCGACCCTCCCCCCGATGGGGGGAGGGAGAAAGCTCCGCGGCGCGGTGTACCGCCCTGCGGATCGATGCGTAGCCCGTGCAGCGGCAGAGGTTGCCAGAGATACCTTCATCGACCTGTTTGGGTGTCGGGTTGGGATGCTCGTGCAGAAGGCCGACCACAGACATCACGAAGCCAGGTGTGCAGAAACCACACTGGAGCCCGTGAGATTCGTGAAAGGCCTGCTGCACCGGATGCAACGGCGCGCCTGGCGCCGCCAGCCCCTCGATGGTCGTGACCTCATGGCCCTCGGCCTGCACGGCCAGCATCAGGCACGAGCGAACCGGCGCGCCATCGAACAGGATGGTGCAGCAGCCGCACACGCCGTGCTCGCACCCGACGTGCGTGCCGGTCAGGCCGAGGTCGTGGCGGAGGTGATCCGACAGCAGCCGGCGCGGATCGGCCGGCGCGGGATGGTCGACACCATTGACCTTCACGCGGCGAAGACCCGATCAGTGAGGACCTGCACGAGATGAAGCCGAAATTCGGGCGTGGCCTCGAGGTCGCCGCTGGGCTGCAGGCCTCGGGTCGGATCGTTCCGGTCGGCCAGCACCGGCGTCGGGGCCACGCCGAACAGGGCCAGGTGGTCGCCGTACCGGACCGCGCCGGCGAGCGCGAAATCGCCATGGCGGCGCGACTCCTCGGCGATCGCGTACCTACCCGTTGACGCCGGGAACCACGCCTCGGTCAGCAGCTCGTCGGGAGCGAGCTTGGTCTGCATGACGCTCGTAAAGAAGTCAGCGGCGGGGATGATGCGAGATCCCCGCGTCGATCTGGCGACAACGTGGCCCCGGAGAGCCAGCAGAACCGCGGGCAGCTCGGAGGCGGGGTCGGCATGGGCGAGGCTTCCGCACACGGTCCCGCGGTTGCGGATCACGCGGTGCGCGACCAATCGCACCGCAGCCCCCAGTAGCGGGCACCTACGCGCGACCAGCTCGGAATCCTCGGCATCCGCCTGGCGGGCAAGCGCCTGCACCGCGACGCCTCCATCCCGCTCGTAAATGCGGTTCAGGTTCGGGATCCGATTGATGTCGACCAGGTGCGCCGGCCGGGCGAGCCGGAAGTTGAGGAGGGGGACCAAGGATTGGCCGCCAGCCAGCACCTTTGCGTCCTCTAATGAGGCAAGCAGGTTGCAAGCCTCGTCAACCGTCGTCGGGGCGTGGTACTCGAAAGGCGCCGGCTTCACTAGACGATCGCTACCGCGCGGCAGGGCGCGGCCTCGCCGCCCTGAAAGCGCCAAGGAAAGCAGCCGAGCGTCACCTTCTGGTCGAGAACATCGTCGATGTGGCCACCGAGATTCTCGATGTGGATCACGTCGTGCGGAAACAGCAGCGTGTGCATGATCTGGTAGTCGGCTTTTGGAAAGATATCGTCGAGCCGGCGACCGAGCTTCTTTTCTGCGTCCTCGGCCTCGTCCGCACGGATGCGCCGGATGACCGTGTTCATGGGATGGTCGGCGCTGCCGGCGTCGACCGCGATCCAGCGCACCCCTCGCTTCAACACCCACTCGGCGAAGGCGCGGGTCGGCCCAGGGTGGCGGATGAAGTACTTGGTCTCATCGACCTGGGAGCGGTCGGCCCAGTTCTCCGGGTAGTGCCGGTGATAGCCGGTATGAATGACGAGGATGTCGCCGTGCTCGATGCGGTGGCCGGTGTCCTTCTCCCACCGCTCGAAGTGCTCGGGGCCATAGAGGTCGAAGTCGCCGAGGCCCATGCGCTCCAGGTCGACGACGCAGGCGGGGCCGATGAGGAAGTCGAGCGGTAGGTCGCCGATGAACTTACCGCCGGAGAGGAAGTGCGCAGGTGCGTCCAGGTGCGTGCTGACGTGCAGCGTCATCGTGATCTCCTGGCCGCCGGCCTTGTCGAACGCCAGCCGCTTGATCCACCGGATGGCAGGCCCGGCGTAGCCGGCGAACGCGGGCGTATGGAGCGAGAAGTCCTGCGTGAGGTCGATGAATTTCACTTCGCTTGCTCGGGTGTGCGCAGCTTCGATCGCTCAACCTTACCCATCGCGTTTCTAGGCAGCCGTTCTATGACCACGATGCGGCGGGGACATTTATAGGTCGCGAGGCGCTCGCGGACGAAGGCGATCAGCTCGCTTTCGACCAGTTCGTGCGTCTTCGAAGCGACGACGAAGGCGGTGACCTCTTCACCCCAGGCTTCGCTGGGGACACCTGCCACCGCCACCTCTTCGACGGCGGGATGCGTTTCGAGGACGAGCTCCACCTCGCGCGGGTAGACATTGAACCCGCCGGAGATGATCAGCTCCTTGAGGCGGCCGCGGATGGCGAGCGTGCCGTCATCGCCGATCTCGCCTACGTCCGCGGTCTTGAAGAAGCCGTCGGGCGTAAACGCTTCTTTGGTCGCCGCGTCGTTGCGCCAGTAGCCCTTGAAGACCTGGCCGCCCTTGAGCAGCACCTCGTCCTTGTCGCCGAGCTTGACCTCCACGCCCGGAAAAGGAACCCCCACCCGTCCGGGCTGGCGCGGGCCGTCGTACGGGTTGGTGACCACGATACCGCCCTCGGTGATGCCGTATCGCTCGATCGGCGGCTCGCCGAGCAGGCGCTCGCACCTCTCGAAAAGCGCCGGCGGCAGCGGCGCCGACCCGGAAACGAAAAGCCGAACGTGGTCGAGGTTGGTCGGGTGCTCGTCCAGCCAGTCACACAGGCGCTGGTACATGGCGGGCACGCCGAAAAACATCGTGCCGCGTTCAGCGCCGTCTCTGGTGAGCTCGGCGACGACGGCTTGTGGCGAGAACGGGATCAGCGTTGCGCTGGCGCCGCTCAGCAGCGTGCCGTGGAGTCCCATGCCGAGGCCGTGCAGATGGAAGAGCGGCAGGGCGTGGATGAGGATGTCGCGGGCGGTCCATCGCCACATCTCGATCGCGCCGCGCGCCTGGGCGAGCAGGCCGCCGTGATCGAGGACGGCCCCTTTCGGGCGTCCAGTGGTCCCAGATGTATAGAGGATGGCGGCAGGGCTCTGGGGGGTGAGGTCCGGCATCTGTGGTGGGGCGCTACGCGGGAGATCAAGCACGTCCACGGCGCGAAGGCCGAGCCTCTCGACGAGCTTTTTGCGCTCAGCGTCGGTGATCACGACAGAGGGTTCCGCGTTGCCGGCGATGTGCTCGACCTCGGCGGTGTGGTAGTCGGGGTTCATCGGGACCACGCAGGCGCCGGCCCGCTGCGCGCCGAGGTAGGCGAGGACCCAGTCGAGCGAGCTGGGGGCGTAAATGCCGACTCGATCGCCCGGCTTCACCCCCATGTGGCGAAGGCCGCCGGCGACCTGCTCGGCCTGGGCTTTCAGCTCGTCTCGGGTGAGGTGGCGATCGCCCGACCTGAGGACGACGGCCTTCCCCGCCGGTAGTAGCGCGACCGGAAGGATTCCGGAGCGGAGCCGCCGGCGGACCGCCTCGATATCCTCCCGCGAGCCCACGACGCTCTTTGCCATGCGGAAATAATGCCGTCTGGCAGCCTCGTACGATCGAGGCCATGATCACAACCACCCAAGCTCAGGAGTTCGTGTCCCTGTTGAAGAGCCTTCGGGCTGTGCGGCAGTTCACCGACAGGCCGCTGCCGGCCGAGGCGGTTCGCGACATTCAAGAGGTCATCCGATGGTCTGGCAGCGCGAGCAACCGCCAGGAGTTCCAGGTCCTATGGGTCGAGGACCGGGCGGTGTTGCGACGCCTGGCGGAGCTGAAGGGATACGCCAGGCATCTCGCCGGCGCGGCAGCCGGAGCCGTGATTGTGAGCGGCATCACCCCGTCATCGGCTGCGACGACCCGGATGAACAGTGACGTGTTGAACGCCTTCGACGAGGGCAGGATCGCGGAGCGGATCATGCTCGCGGCTCATGCTCACGGCATCGGCTCCAGCATCGGCATGTTCGTTGGGGATGGATGCGAGAAGGCGGCTAAACTCCTCGGCCTCGCCGCCGGCAGGGCCGTGCGGACCACGGTCTCGCTCGGCTATCCGGCGGAAGGCGCGCAGCGAGGTGGCCGGCGCAGGCCGCTCGACGAGGTGGTCAAGCGTATCGGCTGACCCGGGTCAACTCGAGGTCAGGTTGGCGCGACGACCTCCGGCGGCTCCGATTCGGCGTCGCGCATGTGGCCCGGCCTGAGAATCTGGTACAGCACGATCGCGCCCAAAGCCCCCAGGCCCAGGTTGTTGATCTCGAACGAGCCGATCTTTAGATCCGCCCCGCCCGCAGCGAGAATCAGCGGGATCGCCGCCACTGCGAGGTTCGCCCGCTTGGAGAAGTCGACTTTTGCGTCGACCCAGATCTTGGCGCCGATGACCGCAATCAACCCGAAGAGATAGAGCTCGATCCCGCCCAAAACGCTGATCGGGATACTCAGCACCAGCGCGCCGAACTTGGGAATGAAGCCCAGCAGGATCGCGGTGATGGCGGCCACGATGAAGACCCAGATTGAGAAAACGCGGGTGATGCCCATGACGCCGATGTTCTCCGCGTACGTCGTCTCGCCAGTACCGCCGAAGAGGGCGCTGACGGTGGTGGCAAGGCCATCGCCCATGAAAGTGCGGCCCAGATAGCCGGAAAGATCGCGCTTCATGATCCCGCCGATCGCGAAGACATGTCCTGTGTTCTCGGCAACCAGCACGATCGGTATGAACCAGAAGAGGCTGAATGCTCGCACTGGATCGCCGAAGTCGGGGAATGTGAATTTCGGGTAGCCGATCCAGTCGGCGCTGCCGATGCCCGAGGTGTTGACGTGACAGCCTGACGCTGCGGCGGCGCACGCACCGCCCGCCACCTGGTCCAGTCCGGCCACCGCGTATCCGACGACGACGCCGATGAGCACCGGAAGAAGCCGCGGAAAGCCACGCAGGTAGACGGATGCCGACGCGGCGGCGAGGAAAGTAATGCTCCCTGTGACGAGCTCCTTCTGCCAATTGCTGACCGCGACGCCGGCCAGTGCAATCCCGATCACGGCCACGACCGTGCCGGTGACCACCGGTGGCATCAAGAAGCGGATCACGTTGATGCCGGCGAAATGAACGACGACACCGATCGCGAAGTAGATCACGCCGGCGATCAGGATGCCGGCGAACGCGAGGCCCTGGTGCTGGCCGGGTCCGCCCTGGATCGCCAGCACAGCACCGATGAATGAAAACGAGGACCCGAGGTAGCTGGGCACTTTGCGACCGGTGACGAACAGGAAGATGAGGGTCCCGACGCCGCTGAAGAAAATGACCGTGTTGGGGTTGAAGCCCAGGATCAACGGGACCAGCACGGTGGCTCCGAACATGGCCATCACGTGCTGGATGCCCATGAGGATCGTCTGCGGCCAAGGCAGGCGTTCCTCCGGATAGACGATGTCGCGCTCGCGAGCAGCAGATGCCACCGCCATCACGCAATTCCCCCTTGCGTTGCGCCCCGGTCCCCGTGCCCGGGGTCCCGGCGCTATCGTAAGCCGCCCGTGTGGGCTTTGCGGAACGTCTTTCTGCCGGGCGGCGAGGTCGCCGACGTCACCGTGGACGGCGAGCGGATAACGGCCATCGGTCCGGGCGTCGCGACCGGTATCGCGGCGGCCACCAACTGCTCGGAGAAGCTGCTGTTGCCCGCCTATGTGGATGGCCACATCCACCTCGACAAGGTGCTCATCCGGGATCAGCTTCGTGAGCACGACGGGACGCTGACGGGCGCCATCCAGGCCAGCCACGAGCGCAAGCGGCGCTACACGGTGGACGACGTTCGCGAGCGGGCACGCTCGGTGATCGAGACCTCGGTCGCGCTTGGGACCACCCGCTTTCGCTCACACGTCGACGTAGACACCATCGGCAGCTTGACGCCGCTCGAGGGCGTGATGGCCGCCGCAGCGGAATGCGCGGACATCGCGGAGGTGCGCACGATCGCGTTCCCGCAGGAAGGCCTGCTTCGCGACCCGGGCGCCTACGAATTGATGGAGGCGGCGATCGAGGCCGGCGCGGACGTGGTTGGCGGCATGCCCCATTGGGAGGTCGACGAGTCCGGTCAGCGCGAGCATGTCCGCCTGTGCTTCGACCTCGCCGAACGCTTCGACCGCGACCTCGACATGCACGTCGATGAGACCGACGACGGCGGTGTGCGGACGCTGGAGATGGTGGCCGACGAGGCGCTGCGGCGCCAGTACGTGGGCCGGGTGTGCGCCGGGCATGTCTGCTCGCTGGCGGCGGCGCCCGACGACTACGCCGAGCGCGTGATCGACAAGTGCCTAAGGGCCGGGATCTCCATCGCTTCAAATCCAGTGACGAACCTCGTGCTGCAGGGCCGTTCTGATCGAGGGTTGGTTCGCCGCGGATTGACGCGCGTGGGCGAGCTACGCGCCGCCGGGGTGAATGTTCTGTTCGGCCAGGACTGCGTCAAGGACGGCTTCTATCCGTTCGGGCGCGGCTCGATGCTCGAGGTCGCGCTCATCTCGGCTCACGCGGCGCACCTCACCAACCGCTCGGACCTGGCATTCGCCTTGCGAGCCGTAACCGAAGCCCCTGCGAAGGCGTGGCGGTTGACCGACTACGGGCTCGGAGTTGGCGCGCGGGCCGACCTTCAGCTGCTGCCCGTGCCCTCCTGGGAAGAGGCGCTTCGGCTGCAGCCGCTACCCGAGAAGGTTTGGTTTGCGGGTCGGCTGGTCGCGGAGAACAAAGTCGAATCGGCGCTCCACCGCCACTCGTAACTTATTACCAGCTGTCGTGGGGGACCGCATGAAGCCTTGCGCGCCCTGGCACAGCTCGGACCGCGGGGTGGTCTTTGATGAGCACCACGGGGATGTGCCTGCAGCTGTCGTCGGATCGAAGCGCCTGGATCAATGGCAAACTGCCAACGCCATCCGCAAAGTGAACAAAGATGACCTTCGGCAGCGCCTGCTTGGCGCGACTGATTGCGTCGGCCTGGTTCTGAGCCACGAACACGGTGTAGCCGTCGCGCTCCAGGCGCGTTTGATGAGCGGCACGGGAGGTCACTTCGTCATCGACCAGCAGAGCGGTACGGTTGGCGTCCAAGGCGAACCTCACTATCTCCTTCTCGGATAAGGGAACGGCAGGTTCACGGGAGGAAACGCCAGCCTGTCGGTGTGCAAGCAGTCTAGGCCATTGCCCTTGCTAGAAAGCAGAAACGCGGCCCCACGATGGGGCCGGGTTATGAGCGTCGGCGGGTTAGACCGTATTGCAGAAAATGGTTGCGGACTCGTGCTAATATTTCGCGATCGATCGCCCACGCCTGCTATCCGTAGCCGAGGCCGCCGCCGAGCTCAACGCATCGGAGGCATACGTGCGCCGATTGCTACTTCGGCAGAGGCTATATGGAACGAAGATCGGTTTCGTATGGGCCATCTATCCAGACGACCTGGAGGCCTTCAGCCGCACGCGACGGCCCCCGGGGCGGCCGCGCAAGATGGAGGGCCAGGTGTCCGAGCGGGCGTCAGTCGCTCGCATAGCCGGCGAGCGTACGCGCGCCGGCACCAATCGGCTGCTCCGCCAGCGACCCCGAAAGAAGCGCTAGTGGACCGGCCTCGCGCTTCTGCTTGAAGACCAACGCCGGCCCCGATTTCGATTCATTTTCCTTGGCGACGAGGTTGCCGGCCGCGGCGCAGATGCCGGCCGGTGCTCCTGGTACTGCCAGCTGCCCTCGTCCAGGAAGCGCTTAGCGTCCAGTTCGCGGATAGCGGGCGCACCCTGGCGGCTCAACTTGACCCAGGCCAGCTCGTCCTCGGGAGTGACGAACGTGAGCGCCCTTCCGGCGACGCCCATCCGCGCGGTACGGCCGACTCTGTGCGTGAGCCAGTGCGCCGAATCGGGCAGCTCGAAGTTCACGACCAGGCCGACGTTGTCGACGTCGATGCCCCGCGCGGCCACGTTGGTGGCGACGAGGACCTGGCTCCGGCCATCGCGAAACGAGGCCATGGCCCGATCGCGGATGGCCTGCGAGAGGTTGCCCTGGAGCTCCACCGAATTGTGGCCGAGCTGGCGCAGATGGCCGTTCAGCTTCGACACTCCGTGCTTGGTGCGGCCGAATACGATCGCCGAGCCACCATGGCGGTGCAGCACCCGGCTGAGGGTCTGCAGCTTGTACTCGCGGGTCACACGCAGAAGACCATGCTCGAGGTCGGCCTCTTTTTCAGAGTTCACGCGGACCTCTTCGTGATCGTGAGTGTGCTTTTCGATCATGCGGGTCACCCAGGCCGGCATGGTCGCCGAGGCGAGCACAGTCTGTGGCTCGTACGTGAGGCCGAGCAGTTTCTCGACCGCAGGTGCGAAACCGGCGTCGAGCATCTCATCCGCCTCATCGAGCACGAGGTACTCGATGCGAGAAAGCGAGACGCGGCCCTGTGTGACCAGGTCGAGTATCCGGCCCGGGGTTCCGACCACGACGTCGACACCGCTCTTCAGCGCGAGCCGCTGCGTGGCGTACCCGACGCCGCCGTACAGCACGGCGGACCTAAGGTCGCTGGCAAGCGAGCGCAGCACCTTCTCCACCTGCAGCGCGAGCTCACGCGTCGGAGTGACGATGAGGGCGCGAGGTCCGGCACCGCGCCGGGGCAACCGCTCCACCAGCGGGATGAGAAAGGCGAGTGTCTTCCCAGACCCGGTCGGCGCTTCCATGACGACGTCTCTCCCCTGCAAGAGCAAGGGGATCGCCTGTGCTTGAACCGGCACCGGTTCGGTAATTCCGAGGGCGGCCAAAGCCGCCAGAGTATGCGGGCGTACGCCCGCGTCAGCGAATGACTGCAACGGTTCTCCTGATCCTCTCCAGGGTCGTATTTGGCGCGACGATCAGGACACCGTCACCGTTGACGGGAGAGAGGACCCGAGCGAGCGGGGCCGACGATATCGACCCGTAGGGTTGTCAGTCTACGCGATTGCCATGAAAGCCATCGGATTAGAGCTAATCCGCAGCTCCTGATGCCGCGCTAGCGACCTCTTGCGATCCCACGCCGACAAGGAGCAACCAGGCGCCGGTCACCATGAATATGAATGAGGACATCATTCCGATCCCGACCGCGTACAACCCATACGTGTTGCCAAAGAAAAGGACCAGTGCACCAGCCTGTTCGGTGACCAGGCAAGCGAAGCTTCCGATGGTGCGGTACAGCACCCATCGGTCGGCGTTGCCGGCAGCCTGCCGGATGCTCGAATAAAGAATGACCTCGACCACCACGAGCACTCCGATCAGCTCGATTGCGATCGCCTGGCCGCTTTGGCCACCCATCAGCGCGAGCGAGCAGCGGATGAAGACAGCGGTCAAGCCAGTCAGGATTGTCCTGGCGCGGTGTCGATGGACTGGATCCTTGGTGATCTCTTCGAGGTGCAGCGTCATCGCCACAAAGACGAGCCCCGTGAGAGCTGCGGCGCCGCCGCCCACCACCAAGAAATAGTCGTGCCACGAGGCGATCGCAGGCATCTCCTAATTCGCCATCGGTAGAGCTGCCGCCACGCGCATCCAGGTCCCAACTACGGCTCCCGAAAGCGTCGTCATGTAGAGGCTGGATCGAGACGAGCTCTCCGAAATCGTGGCTCCGCGTGCTCCCTGGAGCATGGAGAACTCGGCGCCCAGGGCCTGCATAAGCGCGCTGTTCTTCACTTCTTCGGAGACCTGGACCTCGGCCGCCACGGCCGGAACAGTACTCCTACGTCACCGCAACTGGGCTACAGGCACCACCGCAACCTCGACCGTCCGCGTGCGCGGTCCGTCCCATTGGTCACCCCCCCCCGAGTGGTGTGGCCCACGAATAAGTGGCAGACGCCCTCCGGCACCCGCGAGCGTTCGACTGTCTCCGCGACCCGGTCGGTGATGTCGAGCAGCTGTACGCGCCGCACGATCCGGATTTGAAACGTCACCCATCCCTCGGACATCACGTGGATTGGGCGACGACGTGGACCAGCCTGATTTCAGGGTGGCGACGCGCGACGCGCGACGGTAGGTCCATTCGAAGCCAGCGAGAGACACCCGGCGGTAGGGTCGAAAGCACGATCGCCTCGTAAGTGTCAGCCATCAGCGCATCTTCGATGGCCTCGTATGGGTCCCAGCTGCCGATCCGTGTCGACCGGACGCGGACCCCAAGGCTTTCCAGGTGCAACCGGGTGCTCTGGGCTCGCTGCGCGGCGAGCCCGCGCGCGGATTTCGCGGTGCCCTCGAACTGCTGGAGCAGGTTGAGCGGCGTAGCCGGGATCACGATCACAAACTCAGCGACTGAGTCGTGTGTGTTGATCTCGGCCACGGCATGCAGCATTTCGGGACTTTCAGCAGTCTCGTTGGCGACCAACAGATAACTGGCCAATGGTCCGTTCGCTCCCTGGCTCCCGCCAGGAGCAACTTACTCCGGTTCGCGCTTCAGGACGAAACTAGTTCCGCACCTTGAAATGGATGGCGTTGGCTGAGGGATCGCTGGCGGAGAACCCGTCGCCGGATTCGGACACCTGCACTCCGGCGTGCTCGAGGCGACCCACAACCGCGTCGAGATCACGGCCAGTCGGCAGCTCGATCGTGAAGTGGCGGAGGCCGGCCGAACCGGGAGGTGCAGGGCCAGCGCCCGGGCCGGCCCACGTGTTGAGCCCGAGGTGGTGATGGTAGCCACCCGCGGAAACGAATCCGACGCCAGGCACATGGCCCATCACGTCGAAGCCAACCAGGTCGTGGTAGAAGCCGAGCGCCTCTTCGACGTCAGCCACGTGAAGGTGGACGTGGCCCATGCGGGTCGCGTCCGGCATAGGCGACTCGATCGAATCGCTCTCGGCCAGGTGGCTGAAGAGCTCGGTGAGGTCGATCGGATCCCGGCCGGAGCGCTGCCGGCCGTGCTTGTCGTAGGCGACAAAGGTGCCGTTTGCGAAACCCAAGGTGCCGTCTTCCGGCGACTCGGCGTACACCTCGATGCCGTTGCCGTCGGGATCCCAGAGGTAGTTCGCCTTGGTCATCACGTGGTCGGTGGGGTACTGGTCCCAGCCTAGGGCGCTGAGGCGCGCGACAACCCGGGCGAGCTCGCGGCGGTCGGGCACCAGGAGGGCGAGGTGGTACAGACCCGAAGTACGGGGCACCACAGGGCGCTGCGCGCCGGGATGTAGGACCACCAGCTCGCGGTCGCCCGCGCCCAGGCTGAGTGCGCCTTCGCCCGAGGCCAGGGGCGTCAGCCCGATATAGTCGCGGTAGAAGCGCAGCGCGCGGTCACCGTCGGTGACCGCCAGGTGGACCGCACCCATGCCGGTCTCAGCTGCGATCGACGGTGCCGCCTTTGCTTCCATTTCTCACAACTGATACCCATCGCGCCGCGGGCCTATTCACAGGCGGCTTGGTGCCATCATGAGCGCGAAGGCCATGGAAGAAAGCAGCGAGGAGCAGGTAATCAGCCGCCTCTTCGATCTCGAGAATGATGGGCAGGCGGCGCAACGAGCCGAGCTGACCGGGGAACGATTCCTTTCCCTGATCCAGGATCCCACCAGCGGACTCGCGTACGTCTTCCAGCACGGTCTGGACGAAACGGAAGGCGCCGAGGTCCCACCCGGGACTGAGTTCTGGCAGTACTCGACGCTGGACGAGGCCGAGCGGGCATACGCGCAGCTCCTACAGGAAGACAGGCAAACGGGAGAGCTGGTCGAGACCGACTCAGAGGAAGGCCTTGGCGACTCCGACACCGATGGAGCCGAGGTTCGCGATCGCTACTCGGCAAGCGATGAGGATCTGCTCATCGGAGGCGAGGACGAAGACAAGGTGGGCCAACAGACCGACTAGGTCGTCACCCGGGCGCGGTCGCCGGGGCCGGCCCACATGCCGCGCTGCAGCTCTTTCCATCCCCTATCAAAATTGGCTTTGGTCCGCGGCCATCCCTGACTCAGTCGCGCCGCGATGGCCTCCCAACCGACAACTCCACCCAGAGTGTCTTGCTGTTCAACGCTGCTCGCGCCGACAGCGGCCGCAGCAGTGATCGTCTCCTCAGGAGTCATGCCGCGGAGCAGCCCGAGCAGAAATCCGGCCACGGCCGCATCTC
>WNEZ01002478.1_pt1 | contig 15844 bp, 13 predicted proteins | sample 5400521 | NCBI WGS metagenome assembly WNEZ01 (sample SAMN13153339, study PRJNA577476) | soil metagenome | isolation source: 120 cm saprolite under Douglas fir tree site 2 hole 1 replicate 1 | place: USA:California | collected 2015-04-18
AGACTAGTACAGAGGCGCTGAAATAACGCGGAAGGGGTGATAGAATAAGGGAAAAAGCAAAGCGAAGGAGAATCATGCAATGCCAGACCCTCAAGCTGCCCCACTCGATGTTAGCCCCCACCAACTGGACATCCTCCAGCACATCGTGAGACGCACCACCAGCGCGCAACGGCTGGTCAAGCGGAGTCGGATCATCCTCCTCGCTGTCACCGGGATGCCCAATACGCAGATTGCCAAGCAGGTGCAAGTCGATCATGAAACGGTGAGACGCTGGCGGGATCGCTGGCGAGCCGCCGCAGCGCGTTTGCAAGCCATCGAAGCCGCAGGCAAGCCAAAAGTGCTGAGCCAGGCCATCGAAGCGCTGTTGACCGATGAGCAGCGTCCGGGAGCACCTGCGACCTTCACCTTCGAGCAGTATATGCAACTGATGGCCATCGCCTGTGAAGCGCCAGCCGAGGCGGATCGACCGGTGAGGAGCTGGACACCGCGTGAATTGGCCGACGAAGCCGTCAAACGCGGCATCGTCCCGAAGATTTCTCCCCGCACGGTGGAGCGCTTTTTAAAAGGTGAGCGCTTTACAGCCCCATCGCAAGCGGTATTGGCTCACCCCACCCGCTGACGATCCTGCCGATCTCGCCGCGCAGATCTGCACGGTCTGTGAGGTCTATGAAGCGACTCCAGCGCTCGCCGCGGCGGGTACGCATGTGATGAGCACCGATGAAATGACGGGCATCCAGGCCCTCGAACGACTCCACCCATCTTTGCCGATGCTGCCTGGTCACGTCGAGCGACAGGAATTCGAATACGAGCGGCATGGTACTCTGAGCCTGATTGCCAATCTGGAGGTGGCCACGGGGCGAGTGGTCATGCCCAGCCTTGGACCCACCCGCACCGAAGCCGACTTCGCTGCTCACATCGCCCAGACCATTCAGACGGACCCAGAGGCGGCCTGGATCTTCATCACCGATCAACTCAACACTCATCAATCGGAGTCCTTGGTGCTTCTGGTGGCTGTGCAGTGTCACATCCAGGAAGACCTGGGCATCAAAGGCAAAAGCAGTCATCTGGCCTCGATGAAGACGCGGGCAGCCTTTCTCTCTGACCTGACCCACCGCATTCGCTTCGTCTACACTCCCAAACACAGTTCTTGGCTCAACCAAATTGAGATCTGGTTCAGTATCCTGGTGCGGCGCTTGTTAACTCGCGCCAGTTGGGTCTCCGTCACACAATTACGCCAGAGCATCCTGGCATTCGTTGCCTACTACAATCGTCTTTCCAATGGTCCTTTTCATTGGACCTACAAAGGGCCTTCTCGCCCTTAGACTCCTGGGTTATTTCCGCTAAGCTGTACTAGACTGTAAGGACGCCCGGAAGACCGGATCAACTGCACCCACAGGTGCCGTCTTGTCTAGATGGCCTAGAGCTACGTAAGCTGCTACCAGCCGCAAAGTAGCGAAGTTCCGTCTTCGGAGAGAGTCGGCACTCGTTCGGCAAAAGAGACGGGCATGATGGCTATTTTCGGCTTCCTGGATACCAAAAGCGTCTGTGTTCTGTTTCCACGCAGCAATTCGGTACTCGAGCTTGTTCTCACGATGCTCTTACTTTGTAGCCCATGACACCTTACATAGCGATACCTCTTGAAAGGACATATCATGTGCTAGACGGGGTGCCGACATTTTTTCCCCGCAAAATCGCCGCTAAGCCTTGATCATATACTTTTGGGTGCCATTGGTTCCTACTGTAACTTTATCCATATCTTCTTCAAAGCGGGTGTGTTTCATTTTTTGCCGTAGGGGCAATAGCCGCGTACACCTGAGCGTGATGGCGCGCTCAGATGCGAGCTTGCCCACGGTTTTTTGCATGAACACCTCCCACAGCAGGCTGGAGGGCACCAGAGGAAAGGCTGGTGCCAGGAATAGCCAGAGGTTGGATGACGAGTAGGACTCACCCTCCCGGTAGAGGCCGCAGGTGGGATGAGACAGCAGGGGTGTGGGCAGTTACAGCTGCGTCCACAGGAACACCAGCTTCCAGGAGGCGTGAGTGAGGTGGTGCTGGCTGCGCTCACGCCTCCTGGAAGCTGGTGTTCCGTCGATGGCCAACGCCTGCACACCAGCCCTACGGGTGTTTTTGGACATCCTTGCCATGTGCGATGCATGACACGCGTTTGGTCATTCATATGGATCACTAATCCAGAGCGCCTTCCTCGCATGATCGCCTTCCTTCCTGTGGAGGGAATGGCTATGAAAACGAGAACACTCAACGAACTACTTCCAACTCCGACCCTTTCACAACCATTGCAGACTACGTGACGTGGACTTGCACTGGCTCGCACTCTGTCTCGGCTGCCTCGCCCCCTGCCGTTACAAACACCTGCACCGTATATGTCCCTCGTCCGAGCCGAACCCCCCCGCGTCCCTCCGGCATAGGGCTCAGGGTAAAACAGCCGCTTTCATCAGTCGCCAGATGGAGGTAGCGGCGTGCACCGTTTGCATCGACGATCTCGATGGTGATCGGAACACCGGCAAGCGGGGGCTTGATGCACCCGCGCACGATCAACTCTCCGGCAAGCACCTGCACGTCGCACTGGGGGAGGACGCGCTTCGTCGCTTTCACGCGGGCCAGGACTCCGCCTATCGGCAGGTAGGGGTGGTCGAAGTCGGTCCATCCCTCGATGCTCACCTCCGCTAGCGGGGGGATCTTGCGGTCGCCGCCACGTGGCGTGTTGAGATCGGTCCAGATAACCGCGCGCACCGGGCGGCTCCCTTTCGGGGGGAGCCACATCCAGGCATGGTCCACGACTGCGTGCCACCCGTCGGGTAGCCCGTTGGCGAAGAGGTCCACGCGCTTCCATACCATGAACGGGCTGCGTACTGCCGCCTCCACCACCACTGGTTGATGCGATGAGCCGCCGGCGCTGTCGAAGGTGAAGACGTTCTCCTGCGCCATGTTGTTCCCGACGATGCTTTCATTATTCGGCTGCGGCATGATCTCGACGCGGAGGCAGCTATGCTGCCCCACCGTCGGCACCCAGCTGTGATTCACGATGAAAGTGCCATTGGCGGGAATACTGGGGATGGGCCTCGTGCCGAGCGTAAACCAGCTCCCGTTGTCACCGATGCCGGGCGGAGAGTTGACGTAGAACGACACCTGCAGATTCGTCGCGTCGGCGGGGCCGCTGTTGTGGATGCGAGCCCCAATCAGGTTAATGCGCCCCACCCAGGGGCGGTCGCCGTTCATCGTCGCCTCGCCAGGCTTGCCTGGCGCGAAGGATTCGAAGACGCCATACCCGTTGCGCAGGCTGTCCACCCAGATGTCCTCGCTCTCCCACTTCCCCGTTACCCACGGCGTGATCCACGCGTCGTACTTTCCGTTCGGGACGACTGGTTGGTTCCAGCGCAGCCGCACGCGGTAGACACAGGGTGTGTTCTGGACGAGCTGCTCGACCGTGATCTCGATCTGGCGCGCGGCGTCTGCCCACGACTGGCCCACGTCGAGCGTGCCGAGCAGCATAACCACCCGCTCACGCGAGTTGGCGAACGTCGTCACCGGGTGCATGCGTGTAAGGAGTACCCTCGCCTCCCCGGCGCTGGTGAGCGGAATGGTCCGGTCGAAGGTGAGCCCGCCGAAAGGTGGCTGCTTCTGCCGTACCTCGACGTAGTATGCAAGCCCTTCAGCGACTTTAAGCTTGAGGATGTGGATGCGCGGCACCGGGTTCGTATCCTCCGCAGCACCGTGTACCACGAGGTCAAAGGTCTCGTCGAGCGCCGGATCACCGATGGACCAGGCCCGCTCCTCGACGTTAGCATCGGGGTCCACCGGTTTGTTGGGATCCGCGGTCTTGTAGAACCGCATCACATCGTGAATGTGGAATCCGGTGAAGAGGTGGAGCCCATCGCTCGGCGGCGGAGACCCGCCGCCGATGTCCCACGGTGCCGCAGTCCCTAGCAGGGCACTGCCATCGGCGTACCGCTCTTCGTACAGATCGACCATCCCGAGCCAGTGGCCGATCTCGTGGGCGATGCGCGCGACCTCCGCATTCGTTGCAATGTAGATCAAGCCTTTGGCGGAGGCGAACTCGATGGTGTCCTCACCGTTCACGACGCTCTGGGCGAGAGGGGGAGGTGTGCTCGCCCCACGCAGGAAGGGACCGTTGAGGACGACGATGATTCCTTCGAAGTCGTCGGGCATGAAGCCAGCACCCTGCGCCAGCTGGATCGCGTCGACCCATAGGGCGTCTGGCCTCCTGGCCTTATCCTGATTGTTGATCGAGACGTCTATGAGGGCACGTCGCCCCTGGATGTCAGGGGTGAACGGCGCTGGGATCACACTGCTCTCGAGATCGATCCCGTTGAGCTTCGTCGGCGCGCTCGGCTTCGAGACATCCACCACGACGAGCTCACTCGCTTCGACAGAGACATAGGCATGCCCTGCGCCGTCGGTCGCCACGTCGTAGGCGGCGCCCACCATGAGCTTTCCCATCTCGGTCGGTATGGACGGATTGGAGACGTTGACAATCCGCAAGCCGTCGCCGCCAGCGGCGATGAACGCTATGCCTCCGCGGATATCGATCCCGTAAGCACTCGCCACGTCCTTGAACGCACCTCTGAACACGGGTGCTGCTGGTCCGGCCACCTCGAAGAAATGGACACCTGCGCCATCGGTGACAACGCCGCACCGAGTGGCCTCGATATCCAGCGCCAGACCACTTGCCGGAAGTGGGACCGACGCCACCGGTATCGGCCCGGTGGGTATCGCCAGGTCGACGACGCGGAGCGTCGCAGCCGTGCCGCCTGGGTTGATGGTGTTCACTGTGACGAAAGCTTGCATGCCCACCACACGCACTGCGGTCGCCAGCGCATTGGCACCGAAGTCTAACGTGCCGAGCTGCACCGGGTTGGTCGGCACGGTAATGTCGTACACGATGATCCCTGCGTCCTCAGCCGCCACGACGAGCAGATTGCCAGCGACGTCAAGCCCATGCAGCCACGCTGTCGTCGGAATCTGTGTGATGATCGTCGGATCGGGCCACGGCAGGCTGGGTAATGGCGGTGGGACGAGGGCGGTGTCGACGACGTATAGGCCAGCTTGACCCGCAGTGACGTACGCATACTGGCCGACCACCCGTACTCCGGTGCCCTGGTTCGCCAGCGATGCCCTCGAAAGCTCCTTCAGGAGGGCCGGCGTCGTGGCGTCAACGATTGCAAGAGCGAACCCGAGGTGCGCTACGTAGACCCGCGTGCCGCTTACCACCGCCCGATGCACAGCTTCGCGGAGCAGCCAGCGTTGGGCATCGACGGTATCCCCATGCTCCCAGACGTAGAACTGGCGGTCCTGGGGGAGCGGAACCCAGTTGGTGAAGGTGAAGGCCCAGCTCGTGCTGTCGTAGGAGACATCCCTCCACCACTGGTTCGCCGCCCGGAAGTTCGCCTCCTCGCTGGCCTTCTGCTGCTGTGCGTCGGCCGGTGCCGCGAATGTGTGGTTGGTTGGAAAGCAAAAGATGACGAGAACTTTCTGATTGGGGACGTTGGTCTGCGGCGACCCGTGCTGCGGGCCATCGAAGAATCTCGGTGGTCCGTCCTCGCCGAACTCTCCCTGGTCGGGCCAGTTGCTCATGATGAAGGGGCTCGCCGAACTGACCTGTCTGCGATTCACTTCTACTCGGATGAGGCCAGAAGTAGTGCCGGCCCCCACCAGCACCTGGAGAAGGGTCGGTTCAGCCTCGATTACCAACGCCTCCATGCCGCCGATGGTCACCATATTCGCGTCGCGATCAGCGGAAAACCCTTGTCCTTGAACCGTTACCAGCGAGCCAGGCCAACCTGCCTCAGGCGAGAAAGTAACTATCCGGAGCGCACCTGGGCCAGAAAACAGCTGAGCGATCCGGGATACTAATGAACCAACTAAGGACTGTAGCCAGGCAAGAATTTTCATTTCTCCCCCTTTACAAAGCTGCAGCGGTATTAGGCCCAATACAAACATTGGTCACGTCAGGGGCAAGATAGCGATATTGTTGGTGAGAGGAGACGTTTCGGCTTCTCTTTTTGTGCGCTTTGTACCCTCTTCCCATCTTTCTCCTGCATACTCCTTTCCTCACTACTTTTTCATGAGAGAGAGTAGAGTATCAAAAAGCGGGGGAGCCGCTTATTTTGGAAGATAACAGTTCTACCAGTTTTTAAATAGATCCATATTGGTCTCGTGAATTCTATTCAATAATCTGGAAGTCTCTTCGTCTTCTAGGTGTTGAGTTTTTTCGAGCATTGTAGGGGATGGATCGGTCTTTCGTGACTCAGCGACTTGCCTCGCTTGGGTTTCTTTCGCTGCTAAATTAGGGAAAAAGGGGACATCAGCTACGTCTCCTTCGCTCTGATCGGGAGAAAGAAGATATGGTCTGGGCGCGTTTCGTTCGGGTGAATCAGCGAGAAGGTCTGCTGTCAAAGCAGTAAGCTCACGAAGAGAGAGTTGGGACTTCCTTTTCTCGAAGATCCCTTCATCTCTCGTAGTAAGAGCCCTTAATAACGCGTCAGTGAACATGGTATAATTGCCATCTCGTGAAATCAGTGAAGGAACTTTCGGACCCGAAGAACACAACAGAGTGGTCCCTCTTTGAGGGTACCCGTCTCCTTTACCCTTCTCCTCAAAAGCATTGGCAGTCTGTTGAATGGCAACTTGAGCAGGTGCTGATTGAAACGATGTAAAAGCGGCAGCGGCAAAACAACAGTCCAGAATCAGGAGGCGTCGAAGACGCCTCGCCTTTTCTTTCAGGGTATCCGCAAGAGACGCTATTCCTATACTGGAAACTCTAGGGTTACTCTCTCGTGTGTGGCGAATGGCGAGGAAGTAATCAGCTTCAGGCCCAACAAACCCCCCATGACCGACAAAGTAGACGAGAAGGTCTCTGGCTGCATTCTCGGAGGCCTTCATCTGCGCAATGCGTTGATCAAGGAAGTTGCCGACCATATTATCAATATCATCAGCACTTTGGTTAGCATCGAAGAGATTCAATAAATTTTCTGCTGGAAGTCCAAACCCGTCTAGATTGAGCAAGTACGTATTCAGTCGGCTTGCTGAATTGGCGAACGCTTTCGAACTCTGAAATTCGGGGAAGCGTGGCCACTCGCTTGCACCAAGCAGGACAACCAATGTTGTTTGTGGAGAGGGCTCTTTGGGGACCATGCTACACCTTCCTCACTCTTTAGAGTGGAGGAGTTCAGCTAGCTTTAAAGCATCTTTACTGGTGAGGTTCGTAGCAACAAAGTCACCAGCAGGCGTCTTAATGGTAATTCCAACCTGCCGATGAAGTGTGAGCCAATCACCCAGTGATTTCGCAAGAGCAGTAACAGCCGCCGACCCTAAGATAATAATCAACGTCGCACCAAAATCCTGTGTACGGGGATCATCCCGTTTCCGCTCTACTTCGATATCAGCAGTGGCATCGAGGAGGACATCTCTTAATTCACTTGCGTAACGGTTTGCCTCTGCATCTGAGACGTTATCAAATTTGATGGTATATGTTTGTTGGTTCACAACAATGCTCCTTGTTACCTTTTAATCGATCTACTTGGTCAAAACTATCTCGGCTTGAATCTTATTGGCAAAACGCTTCTGAATGAGTGCTTTGAGTCCAGAGTAGGCATCCTTGACAGCTTGCGAGGCGGGAACTGTGGCGAGCAGCACCAGTTCCCGCTGCTAAGGCAGCTAACACAGCTCTGATAGGGTCCATCGGTGGTACCTTTTCCTTTGGGACATGATCAAATCCAAACAAAATCGACAGCGTTCTTATGGAGGTTATTCCTCCGTTTTTGATATCGCCTAGTGGTGCGGGGATCTTTATGCCTCGCCGCATCCTGCACCAGCGCGAGATCCGCACCTCCCTCAAAGGCCAGTGTAATAAAGCTCGCTCGCATCCCATGTGGAGACATTGCGATCCCAACGGCGTGTGCACGCTGCTTGACAATGCGCTCTACCTGATTGGGATGTAACGGCCTTTCCTGAGGATGATCGCCTTTGCGAAAACTGACAAAGAGTGGTGCTTCTGGTGCTGCATCCTCACGACCAACTGCCACCAAGTAATCGTCAATGACCTGCCGGACCTCAACTGGGAGTTTCGCCAAGCCCCGTTTGTTGCCTTTGCCATGCCGGATGACGGCGACATGATGGCCCTGTTCCATCACCAAATCGCCGATAGTCAGCGCTACCGCTTCAGCACGGCGAATGCCTGTACGCAGGAGGAGCATGATGAGTGCATAGTCCCGTCTGCCAATCGCCGTCTTCTGATCAATGGCATCCAGGAGTGCCTTGGCTTCCTCTCGTTTCAAGGCTCGATGTGGACTTTCATCCTCACCAGCTTTGAAGCCACGGATGCCTTCGGTCGGATTCTTTGCCAGAAGATCACGCTGGACCGCCTCGTCCAACAACCGCTTAACAACAGCCCACATGCGCGAAGCTGTGGATGTGGCATAGGTTTGGGCGAGATGCGCCCGGTAGGCAACCAAGTCGTCCCGATCCAATGAGAAGAGAGAGAGGTCGTGCTCATCCATCCACTGAGCAAAATGTTTCGCATCAACGGTGTAGGTCTTGCACGAGGTAGGAGCGAGCTGCCCAGCCACATTCTGCATCGTCGCTGTGAGTGGCGGATCAAGCACGATATTTTTGACGTGGATCGCTTGTGCTCGGTGCATGATGTCCTCTTTTTGCGGGTCTATGTCGCCAACGAGAATGATCAAGATAGTGGGGTTAAACGGATATTTATCACCCCTATTCTATCACCTTAAACGTCCAATATCTCACTTTTTTGCGGTTCTTCTCTCAATATTTCACACACTTTTTTCTGTATGTATCGTACTCTACTCTATTGAGCAGCACTATGAGATGACAGTAAAGATGTTTCTTCCTGTTTCGCTTCATCCCCCTGTAAGCGTAATGGACGGAGATTGGTCAGAGAACGCCCTGATTGTGGAGTGAAATGGTAGTTGCCAGTCAAGTTAATATGCTCCCATCCGAGAGGCGCAATATGTGCGACCACGTTGTCAGAGATTTCCTCACCTCGCTTGCGAAGGGTCGCGATGGCTTCTGCCAAATAGACTGTATTCCAGGCTGCGATAGCTGCCATGAGCAAATGCAGACAACTAGCTCGGTGGAGTTGATCCTCGAACGCCCGATCACGTAATTCCCCAAGGCGCCCAAAGAAGAGCTGACGAGCTAGGGCATGCAGTGCCTCGCCTTTATTGAGCCCAATGAGAATACGCCGACGCAGTGACTCATCTCGAAAATACTCCAGCAGAAAGGCCGTCCGTTCGAGCTTCCCCAATTCCGTCAGGACACGGGCCACCTGATTCTGGCGGGGATAGGCTGCCAGTTTCCGCATCAGCAGGGAGGCGGAAACCGTCCCATGGCGGATGGAAGAGGCAACCCGCCGCATCTCATCCCATTGCTCTACGATCAGCTTACGGTTGACTTTTCCAAAGAGCAAGGTTTTCAATGTACCTGGTAAATGACCTGAAGGTTCGAACGAAAATGCTGGGCTGAGGGCCATTGCTGCCATTTACAAAAAAGCTTTGCCGTTTCCTACCAAAAGGTTTGCCGCTCAATGGATGTCATGTAGATCCATCTTTGCTCGGTTCCAGGCCAAGTGCTTGCCGCGTTGCACGCCAAGTGCTTCTCACCTGTGGCATAAGAAACAAAGCAGGATTAGAAAGCTGAGCGCTCACCTTTTTGTAGGAGGGAAATATTCCCTGAGCATGAAGAGTCATGACCACCTGCTGGACTTCGTCACAGGCTTGTACCACGTATTGTTCCGCCCGTTGCTTTCGGTACTCCTTGGCTCGTTGGGTGAGCACTTGGCATTCCTGAGGAAAGTAATACTTCAATTGGCGTACATCATAGCCCAATCGCTTGGCTATCTGGCATACCCCGAGCGGTTCTTCTTCCCCTTCAAGAACGGCTTGGATGAGGCGCTGACAGCGTTCACGATCTACTTGATCCCGGCGGCACCCAACAAACTGGCGCTTTCGCACTAACCTCATGGGCTTTTCATCCTGAAGAGTCTGTTGAAAGGAAACAACATCGTTCTCCATCACTTGAAGCGGTGTGATATCCCACGCATAGCAGAGCTTGAGAACGGTTTCAAGAGAAGGCATCCGATGATAGCTTTTTGACTCATCACTAAACCACAGATAGAGCGCTGTTCGATCCATTCCAGCAAGCCGGGCAAGCTTGGAGTAGCCACCTGGTTTCTCCAAAAAAGTCATCAAACCAGTGATCAAGCGTTCCCACGAACGACGCGAAGCTGCCAGGTACAATTCTTCCAACGAGTGGAGGACCCACGCCTGCCACATCACCTCCTCGTTTCTCTCGTGCGGATTCTGCGCTATGCCTCCTGTTCCCAGCCAGGCCCCACATTGGGTACACTCTCCTGGTTGCGTTTTGTTCGCCGCAATCACTGATTGCGCTTTGTGACACTGCGGACAATATTCCTCCAATCTCCGTTGATGCCGTGGGCAGAGCAGGATCAGCTTGAGCATCCACACGAGAGGCTGATAGATAGCCAGTCCCTGCTGTTTCCACTCCGCGTAACACAGTGGGCACCAGGCAGGTGCAGCACGAAATATCTCTCGCACAGAGATATCGCCAACCCACTGATGCAACGTAAGATGATGCAGATCTGTCCGCGTTGTGAGCTGTTCCAGAACCGTTGCCCACTCCTGAGCCGTGTCTCCTGTTCCATTGATGAGCATTCCTCCTCTGCGACCCAACGCGCTTAACAGGGTCGGCGACGAACGGAAGACCTCTGCATTCCCCAGTCGTGGGACGATTTCTCGGGCCACCAGCGCCCGCGGAGTCACGCGGTGGACCCATCCCAGACGAGAGATGTAGCTTACGAGGCTCTCTCCCCAAACGGTTCCCACTTCACGTGGCGAAAGCGCGTACAAGCGACTTCGAGGCAATATGTCAGCTAGGTCCCACCTTTCATGGAAGACCGTTGTGGGACAAAGTCGTCGTACTGCCATCGCCATATATGCTCTCTTCCCACTCATCCAGCCTCTTGCACCTCATCAATCTGAGGATTCAATGCTTCTTCCTCAGACTCCGAGCCAATGGGATCTCGTCCTGGAGCGCGTCTGCCTACCTGTGACTTTTTTGGCGTGGAGCAAGCGGATGTCTGTTCCTCTCCCGTTTTGGCTCTCTTCGTCACCGATGGAGCAGAAGGGCGTCCGAGTAAGGTCAGAAGTTGTTCATCTGCATCATCCGCTTCAACAAAATCAGCCTCACTCTCCAGGATCGTGTGCAACGCGTGTTTTACGCGAATATCTGAGGGGGCCGTGTTGCGGAGATGGGTTTCTGTAACCGTTCGAGCGTCTTCTGTCAGGGCCAGGGTAAGCGCTCGATTGAGATGCAGTTTGAGCAGGCCAATGCATCCGATACTCCGTGCGTACAAGCATTCCCAATGGCGTTCTGCAAGTAGCGGCTCTTCTTCAAGAGGCATCTGCCGTTGCAAGGCCCACAAAACGCTCTGGAAAATGTGACAGTCGTCTTCCTTGACGAGGTCATAGCGAGGGAAATGCACATCCACACTTCGGCAAGCAAGCTGAGCATTCACCGTACGGAACGGGCGCATCTCATACGTCCCCACCAGGACATGACTCACGCCGGTCACATTCTCAATGTGCTTGAGATGGTCAAGATTGTCCTGGAGACGACGGCCACTGCGGGCTTTTGCCAGATGATGTGCCTCATCCACAATGATGGCCAGCGGCGCTCGATACCGAAGCGCTTCCTCCATTGCTTCCCGCAGTTCTCGTGCTCGGATCAGTGCGGCTTGACTACCTACAAAGGGATTTCCCAGTTGGCGCAGGACTGGTTTGTAGTAATCAATCCAGTCAAACCTGCCCGACCCAGGTTCAGGAGCGGTGATACTGGCAAATGGGATGAAACTTTGGTCCTGCTGCATCTGTGCTTTCACGCGTGCAAGTAAGCGCTCTTCGAGGAGATGAATGAGGGTCGTTTTTCCCACACGAGACGGCCCAATGACGAGGACCATGGTTCCTGGCCGACGTTTGCTTGCTCCCTCACCCGGTGAACAAATGGCCTGAATGATCAGCTCTAACGCTTCGAGCAAGCGAGGATGTTCAATGAGACACCGCTCCTCGAAGTAGTCCAGGCGCGCTTCCACCGATTGTTCGAGCAACTCAGGGGGAAAGTATTCTGGTTCATCAGGTACTTGCTCGGTCTCTTGACTGTTCTCGGGCGGATTCTTGTCGCTCATCTGGGTATCCGCCTGAACACAAGGAGTTTGTCATGCTTTTTCTCCGCTATTGGTGGCGAGGAAGCTGGCAATACTTCCTCGCTTTGCTGAGCTTTGTCAGAAACAGCACGTGGAATGGGTGATGCCTTGGCGCTCTTTCCGCCTTCCAGTACCGCAAGGGCGGCTCGTGTCTCTCGATCATGGCGCTGCTGGCGCAGAAGCGTTTCAATGTCGGTGTTCTCGCGCCGAAAACTGGCCAATTGCTTTTGCGTCACCTCGATATGTTCTTTCCCTGACAAAAGCCGATGGCGTTTGCGCAGTTCTGCCGTCAGCAGTTGGAGTTCGCGCTCGGAGCAGCTCGCCAATTCGTTGTATGGGGTAATACATTTCCTCCACCTTCCACCAATGTAGGCATAGCCGATACTCACATCGAACGGATCGTAGCGCACCTTGACCTGGGTCCCTTCGACAGTCGGATCGCGCATGGCTTCGCACCAGTAGTCCAGGTAGTTCATCCGCACACCGACGCCAGGTTGCACCAGTGCGGTCCCTTTGCGCGTCGAGGGAAACGTCGCCTTGAGAAAGGTCTCATCGTAGAGGATATCTTTGTGCGCCCGCTCTCCATCACGCTCGATCGAGAGATGGTAGGCTTCCCGTGGCGTCATCCCGAGAGCCGGATGCTGCATGGTCTCATACTCCTCATCTGCCCACTGCTGCACCCGTTCCGCGAGCGCGGGTAACGTCCACACCGCCTGGCGCTCTGGATCAGTCGCTTTTGTCAGCACACGAGGCTCTCGCGTTGCCTGCGTATTGCCGAGCAAATGATAGAGGAATTCCGTCTCCATGGTCCCAAACAAACGCTCTTGTGGCGAACCGAATCTTGGCTCCGCCGCTGGTCTCTGGTGTTTACGCACGCGGTAGAGGGCCAACAAGTGCTCAAAGTACACACTCTGGAACTCAGGGCCACCATCAACGGTAATGGCTGTGGGGAGCCTCCCGTAGCGCTTCACGCACAGACGAAGGACCATGAGACACGAGCGGTAACTGGGCGGATCAAAGGTAAGACAGTATGCCGCAATGCGCCTGGGATGGGAGAGGATCAGCAGTGTCAGCCAACATTTCCCCAGGACCTGGCCGGTTCTGGAGTCGCAAAGCACCAGGTTCAATTCCGTATGATCCAGGTGGGCCATGGCCCAGGCGTAGCTGCCATGCCGGTTGATCGTCCTGGTCTCCTGGGGGGCGTAGTCTTTAAACGGGTAAGCAGCGCGCTTTCCTTCCCGGACGAGAACCTGGTCATATGTCGCTTTGTGTCTCTGAATTTCTGCGTAGAACGTTCGCTGACTCACTGGCTTGAGCTGTCGTTCTTCTGCCAGTTTGAGATACTCCCCGTAGGCTCCCCGTTTGGGTTTGCGCGTGACAGTATCGTAATGCGTTTCCAAGACGTGCTCGATGAGACGACTCATCTCTGTATCTGTTTCCCGTTTTCGCCCGCAGTTAGCGACTCTCGGCAGCAAGCCGATCAAACCGCTGCCGTAACGATGCTCTGCTTCTCGGTACAATTGCCGCCAGTAGCGTCTTGTGCGCGCAGGAATGGTCAAAGCTTGTGCCTCCCCTGCCACCTGCTCATCATCTTGGTACAGATCCGGGTTGATGACCCGGTTGCGAAAGATCGCTGCTGCCAGGTCCACATCTCGTGCTCGTTCAAGGAGATCCTGGCCTTCGGGAGTAATACTGGCGACAACTGCCGTTGCGCTTGGGAGAACGTTTGCCTCATCACGCTCAACCCTCGACTGAACAGAGGCACGCGCGACGGACCGATTGCGGAACACCGGGGTACGCCATGGCTCTGAGAGTCGGTGAGTCGCCAGATCGACGTAAAGAGCATGCCGGGCAATGGCAATGTTGATCAGATCCGCTGGAATCTCGGACGCAGCAGTTTGAAGGTCAGCAAGCGTGATGCCAGGATACACGTCCACTAACCGTGTGAGAATGGCGAGGGCGGACGCTGGCGCACTCAGACGCTCCAGATCCTGGTAGTAGTCCTCCAGATACAGCCAGTTCTCTTGTGCGGCCCAATTAATCTCATCAGACGACCACACGCGATACGTCAACCCATATGTGGCAGCAAACGTCTCGCCAGGAGGGCACCGCCACCTGCCGTTCTCAAGGACATAGCGATTGGGGCGGCGTTCGGCCTGCTTGAGTAACTCCTGCGCTGGTTTGCACTCAATCCACCCACATTCTTGATAGCCAAAGACAAAGTAGTCAGCAGTGTGGAGCGGTCGCTGGACGCGATTGCGTCTATCTTGGTACTCCAGTGGGATGGCGGGCGGCTGGTCCCAGAACTCCAGGATGCTCTCGTCATGCTCTGCCTGAAGCAAAAAGGCAAATTCCACTTTGGCACTTTCCGCCTTGATGATACATTGCATCTTTTTCGACGGATACCACACCGGCATATTGCCGTGGCGCGCTCCTGGAGTACGGCTTGGTGGAGAAGAGCGGATATGAACCAGTAAGTCCCGTGTTTTTCGTGAGAAGCCTAACCGGCGAACGTAGGTCTGGAGTGCAATGCCATCGAGCGGTCTTCCCATGGTCCCTTTCTACCTCAACTGACGCATTTCTCTGTATGTTCCCGAAGCCTAACATAACAACCCATGAGAAGCAATGTGCTCGGCATTTCTAGTACTTGTGGCAAACCTTTTGGTAGGAAACGGCAAAGCTTTTTTGTAAATGGCACTTGAATCAGAGCAATTAGTAATCGTTGTCGGCCATTCTAGTTGACTTTTAACAGGTGATCCTCCCGCTCTTCATGCAGCACTACCTGCTGCTCAGCCGGAATCTGCTCTACACGGGCCTGACGCGCGCCAAGCAGCTCGCAATCCTGGTGGGGCCAACGAGGGCCATCGGGCTCGCCATCAAACGAGTGACGGACCGGCAGCGCTACACGGCGCTGGCAGATCGCCTGAAAACACTCTCGGGACAGCACGTGGGCGGTAGATAAAGGCCGTCTCCGTCGGAATCCAGCGCGTTCGATCGAATGTCCAATTGTGGTGGCCATTGCTCCCTCTGAACGCTCAGAGGGAGCAATGCTTTGGAGTAAAAACGATGGTGGAGCAGCATGTCACACCACATTTTGTTACCATCTTTGCCCTTGGCCGACTTCGCAGAGCTGTGACTCGATGAGATCGCACCTCTGCGCTTGGATCCCTGGACGATCAATCCACGGGCAGGCAGCATTCCCCTGGTGCATTTGCCAATGGAGGGCAGACGAGGACGCTCGATCTGCCCACTATGCCTCTCTGTTCCCAGCACCACCACACGCGTTGGAGCGAGATCGGGGGCATCGTCTGTCTTCACCGGCCAACGGGCTGGCTGAGCCTGGACCACGTGCCCCAGCGTCGGGGACCTCTCCGCGCTACCGATGCTACGGACCAGTCGTCGACGGTGCGCTGACGGGCTCTTCGGGCTGCACACGTCGGCACCAGTGAGCCACCGCATCCACCAGTTGGCGGATCTCCTCACGCGTGCCTTCGTCGCGCACATCCACCTGCTCGTCGAACAGTCTGGAGGCCCGTGGCACCAGCACCTGCGGGTCGGGCACCA
>WNEZ01005895.1_pt1 | contig 15843 bp, 10 predicted proteins | sample 5400521 | NCBI WGS metagenome assembly WNEZ01 (sample SAMN13153339, study PRJNA577476) | soil metagenome | isolation source: 120 cm saprolite under Douglas fir tree site 2 hole 1 replicate 1 | place: USA:California | collected 2015-04-18
CTGGGCTGCCGCCTTCTGCAGCCACTTCACGGCTTCATTTTCATTCACCGGCACTCCGTCACCATCGCGATAGCGCACGCCAAGATTGTACTGAGCCGCAGCGTTGCCGTCACCAGCCGCTCTTGCGACCCACTGGGCAGCGGTTGTGCAGCTCTGTCGGACCCCGTGTCCGAGCTCGTAAGCCATTCCCATCTGGAATGCCGCAGAATCATCTCCATATACTGCCCGTCGACGTAATCCGGCAAGCTCGTAGCGGCTCAAAGTCCGTATCGCGTCCTCGGTCGCGCGGTCGGTTACTTGCATGTGACTCACTTGCAACGGAGCAGACTTGCCGAACTGCTCGGCCACGTGTGCCTCCGGAGTGCCCGCCATCGCGACGCCATTGCTTCGCGCAGTTTCGCGATCCCCTGTACTGTCGGCGCTGAGCGGAATGGTGTTCTCTTGCGCGGCTGTCCGCGAGATGGACGCTGGGGTTTGGGCCGTATTGTGGAGACTCGCCTTCAGAATCAGGAACGTGATTATGATTACCAGTATTGCCAGGATGGGAGCCGCTCTGCGGGGCGCACCCAGGCTCGACCGGGACTGCAGAAGCATCTGAAGCCGACTATTGGCGCTCTTCAAAGCATGCAGAAATGAATACTGAGCGTGGCGCAGACTTGGCTCCGTAACCACTTTGGGCAGGGCGGGACGACTCCGTTTTGATTGGACTGTGGGCAAATTTGGTCTGTATTTCGTGGCGGCCCAAAGTCGATTTCTAGCGCTCTTCACTGTGCTCGAGATCGATGACTTCACCCAGCGCAAGTCGCGATACGCGGCTTTTGTTAGCAGTGGCGGAGAATCAGAGGGGTAACGAAGGGTGCGCCAAACCTGATGCCCAGCCCTTTCGGCGCGACTCAAGAGCCGGGCGCGCGAGGCGTAGTTCCTCACAAAAGCGACCGTGCGCTCCCACTTCTGGCGAACCACAGGCCAAAGGGTTGAGGTCTCCACAATCAACCCCGCCCGCACTCCAATCCCAGGTACACTTGTATCCTCGATCGCGGGAGAAGTCACCGAATCCCCGGGCAGGGCAGGTGACGCCTGCTCATGTTCTGTCCAGGTTCCGCGCGTCGCTTCTGTGGCACGAGTTTCCTCACCCGATTCGTGCGACTCTTGCGGCGGTGTCGTATCGACGCCTGCAGCCGGAAGGTTGTGCTCGGGTTCACTCTGCAGAAATCCGGGCATCGGGTCGGACGCATTCTCATCGTTCTCTAATATCCTTTGCAAAGCCGGAATGATCCGGTGGATCAACTGCAGCATTGCTGTTGGTTCCAGCGCCACGCTCTGTCCCAGCCCCGCTTCCGCAGCCTTGCTGAGCGCCTGTTCCAGCACGTCGGCTAGTAAGTGGATATTGGCCGCGTCACGCTCCGTGAATGCATTGAGCTCATCCGAAAACGCGGCTAACGCTCCCGCAACTCTATGTCCTTGATAAATCGGCTCGACTAGCAAGGACTTGGCGCAGTCGGGACCATTGCTGGCGTCGTAGAACGTACCTATTGCGGTTGGGTTGCCCAGGCGGGGCATCGAATCCTTGCTGAGCCGGCAGGAGGTCGCTAGCTTCGAAATCACCTCAAGCCGCAATCGCTCATCGTTCGATGCGTTTCCTGCCCCTGCGCAATAGAAGATCTCATCCTTTGTGAATAGCCACACGCCGGCACCGCCGGCACCAATCAGTCCCTGGGTTAGCTTCACGAGCCGGTTTATGGCCGCATTCAGGTCTAGACTTCCGCTCTTTACCTCCTGCCGGATCTGGATCAGGTCCATTAGCGACTGAGAGTCAATCCGATCGCCCGCGCTCCCGCGAACTGCCTGCGTTAGTACGTGCCGGAATTGAGTGGATAGGAATTGCTTGAAGGATCGGCGATCGATGGACAATCGCTGGCTCATATCTTTGTAGGGGTGTCCTTCGGACGGTCGCGATCCACGAAAGACCAAAGCCCCTTTCGCAATGGACATAATAGAGTTTCTGATCCAAGCGTGGCAGGTATCGGAAGGACAAGGCGATGACGGACGAGCGGCCACAACACCTGACCCCGCCAATCCAAAGGGCCTATGCGTAATTATCTCCCTGCCTGCGCGAAGGAATGCAACGCAGTATTTCCCGAAGCCACAACTCCGGCAGTCTGCAGAGCTATTCGGTTCGTGATTTGCCTGCTAGATGAAGCCCTTCTTCGGCTATACGAGGCACAGCCAACTGATCTCGTGTCTTACTATCGAGCGAGCAGCACGAGCCGCCAACGTTTCCCGCTAACCGAACGGTTAACGAGAGCTATCCCAGTGGCTAAAGAAGATGGCCTTTCTAAGTTTCCGAAGAAAGCTCATGGATGCATTTTCTACAGCCTACAAGGAATCTTGCTCTTCGCTGGCACAGGTGAGGACGGCATCACACGTGCTTCCTCACGGTTGTTGAGGGCGCCTGGAGTTGAGGGCACTCGGGGAGGTGGGCCATGAAGACGCATTCCCTCTGCACGCTCCGAACCGGAGATGGCAACGGGTCGATGTGGTGGCTGTTTGCATTGATCACCGCTCTGGGGCTGATCTGTCAAGCGGGTTACGCGCAGGACTGTGCTCAATGCGCCACGAACGCCCTTCTGCAGGATCCCGAACTACCTACGGGAGAATGGTTGTTGACGAAACAGGTGAACGAAGTCAATGTACTCTTCGTGGCCGCACACAATGGCGAACCCGTTGCTGACCTCTCGCAGAACGACATTGTTGTTAGGGACAATGGCAAGGCGCCTAAGGCCATTCTGGGCTTTCGCAATGAACAGGAGCTGCCGTTGCGTGTAGGTGTGGCGATAGATACCAGCAGTTCTGTGACCTCGCGCTTTCGGTTTGAGCAGGCTGCGGCGAGCGCATTTTTTCGCCAGGCAATGAAGCGAAATAGCGACCTAGGCTTCGTCATGGGATTTGAAAACTATTCCACGGTAACGCAGGATTTCGTCGCCGATCCGGATCTACTATCGCAAGGTGTGGAGAAGCTGACCATCGGAGGGGGAACCGCACTCTACGATGCAGTACGTGCCGGTTGCCAGAAACTGCTGCATCGTCCAGAACAGGACGTCGTCGCGCGGGTACTTGTAGTTCTATCTGACGGCCAAAACGATGCCGGTGAAGTCAGTTTGGAGGGCGCCATCGATGCCGCCCAGGAAGCCGAGGTCACCATCTATGCCATCAGCACAAACTACTCGATGTCGTCTATTGGTGTGCAAGATCTCGCCGCCGAACAGGGCAACTCGGATCTCCGCAAGCTAGCGGAGCAGACTGGCGGTCGAGTACTCCATCCGTCCGATCCAAAGGCGGTGGCGAAAGCCTTCGCCAAAATCAGCGAGGAGTTGCGCAGTAGGTACGCTGTTTCCTACAAGCCGGCAGACTTCACGCCGGATGGACGCTTTCGAAAAATCAAAATTGAAGCTCGAAAGACTGGAGAAAAGCTGGAAGTTCATGCGCGAAAGGGATATCGTGCCAGGCTCGCGTCCTCGCTCAGTTCCGATTTCTCCGGGGCACATGGGAACGTAATCATTTGTGGCAGCACCAGGGGGTCCGTTATGACGAAAGCAGCGGCTACCCAGAGTAACGGCTTCGAGTGGCGTATTCTCCTAGGCCCTACGCACAACTGGCAAGTCCCAAGCACGGAGCTCAGCACGACACCGCAGTTAATGTCGTCAATAGAACGTTGCGAGTTGTGTGGCGAGTCAACAGGCGATGGCAGACCATTTACGACGAATTCTGCAGGCCAATACCCAATCCACGTCGCATGTTCAGGCAGTGATGAGTTCCTCGTTAACGGCCATCGGCCCGCACCGATAACCTGGCTGCGTTTTCTGAGGAGCTGCGTTAGCGGTTAGAGGACTCTCCGGTGAACCGTGCAACCAGTTGCTGGTTGAATGCTGCGCTTCAGGTGGGATGTCGACCATGAAGACGACGCCCCGCCGGGCTGCTCGACGTTGTGGAGCGCTTACGAACTCGATTGCAAGCAGGTACTGCTCACTCCACCTCCAGGCCCGGAGAACTCGGACATGTTAAACCAGCAGAACGGAAGAGCCTCCGGTCTTTCGTCGGGCTCTCGTTGGCGACTGTTAGTCGCCTCGCCATCCCGGACGCGGCAGGATTGAAGGACTACCGCTGCATCCCCGTTCCGTTGATGCCCGGCCGGTCCGAGCCTGCGCCACAGAGCCAAAACTGTCTTGGTTACATTAGCGAATGAGGCTCCAAGGATAGATGCCAACATTGATTTTCATAATCATATAGCTGAAGCCACCGGGGTCAGGCTTGGGCTGGTGCGGCGTATCCGGCGGAATGAGGAGCCAGTCGCCTGTCTTTACATTGAGGGTCTGCGCGTCGACTACTGGTTGCCCGCGATATTCGCCCGGCACCGGGCCATCCTTGTCCATTAGGTTCTTACGGTTCTCGATCTTCCCCCCCACGATCATCTGACCGGAGCCGCCGGTGAAAACATAGAAATCATAGGCGCCGGCGTGCTGCTCGGCGTCATCCCAAACGCTCTTGACTTTGGTGAGGCTCAGCACTGGCTGGTCGCGATGGACGCGGTAGAGCATGAACATGCTGAAATTACGTGTGCTCACCGCCACAGGTCCGCCACCGAACGACTGACTGCTTCCGCTACCGGGCTGACTCAGCAACTTGGAGGCCTTCTCGGCCATCTCGGCGTGTGCTTTCTTGATGTCGTCGATACTCCAATGCGTGACCGGCGGCGCGTCGGACGCAAGCGGAGGATCACCCGGATTGTTGAACCCGAAGGGCATGACTTCAGGCTTATTGCTCTGCGCGAGAGCATGTTGAACTACCGACAAATCGTCGAAGTGCCCAGTGACGACAGGCTGCGAAGCCGGCCTTGTGGCATGGCCGACGATGTATCCGATCAGCGCGGCACCGATTACGACCAGGGCAAACATTCTCTTCATGCGTCAAACCTCGGATGATGGAAGTCGCGAGAACTCGGGACCTCTTTTCAGTGTTGACAGTTAGATGTCCATTGTCATTTCTTATCTGGTTTCGTCGCTTCGAACGGGATCTCTTTCAAAAACTCCGTCTTGTGCTGGAGTTCTGTCTTACCCGCGGGAAATTTATTGACACTCAACACGTAAGCCAAGATATCGGCCTTGTATTGCCGGCTCAGCCGCCCGGGCTTGTCTTGCGGCATGGTTCTACGAATCCTTTCGAACAGGTCGCCGAGCGTGAGGCCATTCCAATTGGCCATGAAAGGCCCGCCTGAAAGCGGAGGTGCTTCTCCGGCTCCCTTCAGCGTATCGCCGTGGCACGACGCGCAGCTTTCGCGATAGAGCGGCTCGCCACGCTTGGCTTGTTCTTCCGTATACACTCCGTCCCAAACCGAACGCGCATCCGGGGGGGACTCTGCTCGCGGAGCTTGTGCACGAAGCGTGCGGTAAGATGCCCCGATCGCCAGTGCAACCAGGATCGCCACGGCCACAACTCTCATGTTCATTCATCCTGGTTTCGCAGCCCTGGTTCTATCACCATGCTCATTGCTCCTCGGACGGAAGTGCAAACGCAATGTACTCGCCTGAGTAGTTGCCGCCGCTGACGGCAATGACGATGTATTGTTTGCCGTTCAGCATGTAAGTCATGGGCGAACCGCTCTCGGGCGCGGGCATGTAGATCGCGCCGACTTCTTTGCCGGTCTTTTTATCGTAAGCCCGCAGCATGGCGCCTCTGGGATGGTCCGGACCCGTCGTCACCATGCCGTCTCCGGCGATGACCAGGGTCTTGGTAACTAGCGTGCCGACGTTCCAGGTCTCTTGCCCGGTGCGTTGAATTTTAAGTCCCTTTAGCGCTGGATGATTGCGGATCAAGTCTGGTGTTTCACCATGAGCGATTTGCCAAACTATCTCACCGGTGTCCAGGTTGATCGCCGAGATAGTTCCATACGGCGGTTTGATCAACGGCAGGCCATCCACGCTCAAAACAGTCCACTCGTCACCGATTCCAGCCGGTTTCTTGACGGGCTTCGGGGCATCGGCGCTGGAGTCGGTGCCCGCTGCGTTGATCATTCGCACTTCTTTTCCCGCAGTGCCGTAGACATAATTCATGTCCGAGAGTTCTCTCGGAGGAGGCACAAGTCCGATTGGCTCAAGGCAGGCATTGCAGGCAAAGGCATACAGCAGGTGTGTCTCGGGATCGTAAGAGCCGCCCGGCCAGTTCGTCCCCCCGTCCGCCGTCCCCAGCGTAAGCGTGGCCAGCGGACCGTCGATCTTGCTCACCACCGGGGGCGTAAACACGGGGCCTAAATGGTATCTTGAGACAAGGGCCTCAGCCTGCTTGTGAAACTCGGGCGTGAAGTCGATCAGATCGTCGATCGATACACCGTTTCGGCTATAAGCGGGTGGCTTGGTCGGGATCGGCTGAGTCGGTGAGTACCATTCGCCCGGCACGCGGCCAACTTCCACCGCCCGCTCCTTGATCGGCCACACCGGTTTTCCAGTTACTCGATCGAATACATAAAGAAATCCCTGCTTGCTCGGCTGGGCGACCGCCTTCACCGGGCGACCGTTGACCGTAATATCGGCAAGGATTGGCGCAGAGGATATATCCATGTCCCAAAGAGGGTGGTGCACCAATTGGAAGTGCCACTTCCGCTCTCCGGTTTTCAGATCTACACAGACTAGACTCTCGCCGAACAGATTGTTTCCCGGCCTGTGCCCGCCGTAAAAATCACCTGTCGGGGATTCGACTGGCAAGTAAACCAGCCCGAGTTGCTCGTCCACCGTGATCTGGGTCCACACGCCCGTGTTGCCGGTGTATTCGGCCGAGCCGTTCAACCAGGTGTCGTAGCCGAACTCGCCTTTCTCCGGGATGGTGTGGAAGATCCAGAGGCGCTTGCCCGTGCGCACGTCGAACCCGCGCACGTAACCTTTATTGTTGCGCATGCTGCTGGGGGTGAAACCCTCCCGGAACGCCGCGCCTACTATTACCGTGTCTCCGGCCACGATCGGCGTCGAATGCAGCCCAATCTCCCCGGTGACCAGATCCGGAAAAATTGTCTGATCATCGTCCAGCTTGAGATCGACTATCCCGTTGTTTCCGAAGGAAGGTACGAGCGCTCCGGTCTTCGCGTCCAGACAGACGAGCCGATAGCCCGGGGTAAAATACAGGATGCGTTCTTCTTTGCCGTTTGACCAATAGGCCAGCCCACGGCCCGACAGTTGGCGAGGAGCGGCGGCGCCACGGTTTCCCTCATGCTCGCCGTGTACCCAGAGTAGTTCCCCCGTAGCGCCATCGACGGCGATGGCTGACCGGCGCGATCCGGCCGTGGTGTAGAGAATGCCATTGACCATCAGCGGCGTCCCTTCCAGTTTGTACTCCGGCCGGTTGCCGAAGTTGTCGGTCTTTAAGCGCCAGGCTACTTCAAGGTCGTTAAAGTTGGAGGCGTTGATCTGATCGAACGGTCGGTACCTGGTACCGGCGAGATCGGCGGCGTAGGTTGGCCACTCAGTTTCCTTGGCGTGATACTGGCCGTAAGCTCCCATCGGCATCCCAGCGAGCCCAAAGACAACGGACCAGACCATCTGGTTCCACTGGTTGCTTTTTCTCAAATGCATGTTCGCCTCGCCGCAAAGGCGGAAAATCCACTTTCAACCCAACTGCTTCATCTGCCCTAACGCTACTTTCATTTTTGCTTTCTGCTCATCAGTGACGTCCGCGTGAGGCGGCCGCTGATAAGTCTGGCGAGTCCCCATTTGGAGGCTGAGAGCGTACTTCATTGCGCCAAACTGATATCCACCCGCCGGTTCCAGCAACTTTATCGCGGCATCCAACGTGGCCAGCGGTTCAACGAGACTCCTGCCCGCCCGCTTGGCCACAAACACCGCCGCTATTTGCCGGGTAAACAAATTACCTTCCATTAGGATGGCGCCCATGCCATTTTCAAGCGCAGTCTTGAGATTAGTTACGGTGCCAGTCCTCATATTCAGCTTGGGAAACTCCCGCACAAATCGCTCGTAGTCCGGAACGCTGTCGTCAGAATCTTTGATCCCGGCGAGATTGGGGTATTTTTCCAGGCTGTGCAACAACTCGATCGATAGGGGCACACCGCTCGTATCTGGTATGTGGTACAAATTGATCGGAATTGTCACCTGCTCGAAGATCAATGAGAAGTACTTGGACAGTCCTTCCAGCGGCGGATGCTTGTAATAGAACGGTGGGACGATCAGCAAGCCATCCGCGCCGTTGGCGGCGGCGTGCTGTGACAACTCGATAGTCTCAGGAAAATTCGAGGTGCCCGGTGAGACAATGATGTTTAACCCATTTCGGTGCTTGAAGGCCGTCTCGGCGACTTTCTTCCGCTCGGCCACGGAAAAAGAGGGGTATTCGCCTGTCGTGCCCAGCACCACAACTCCATCGACCCCGGTCGCCTTGAAATAGGCCATCATTTCCGTGTAAATGGCTTCGTCGAACTTCAAGTTCTTGTCGCAGGGAGTTAAAGCCGCCACCCAAAATAGACATTTGTCCCCGGCAGTTGCAGCCTGAGCCGTGCGCCTGGCGCCCGGCGCTTCTGCTACTGGTCCCGCTCCAACCATTCCGAGGGCGGCCGTTGCGGCTGCAGTCCCCAGAAAGGTTCTTCGCGTCGTCTGCATGTTCCCTCCTTGTCCGGAAGTCTGACGAAGTCTAAGGCAGGCCATTCGAAAACGCAAAAGCCGGTGTGTGGTCGCTCGGTGGCGACTGTTCTGGTTCGCCGAAATGCCTGATGCAGACCCGTGATGTTACCCGCTGGTGATATCATGCGGCTGCGATGGGCAACGATTGGCTGCAATTCCATGGCCCAGGTACTCACGTATGGACAATGAAACTGGGACACGACGACGATTCCTGATTTGTTCAGTAGCGGGACTGAGTTCAGCCTGGTTGACGCTTCATTGGCCCGCAGTTCTCGCCGCTCAGGGCCATGCTCATCGGGCGGCTGAGTCGCCGGTACCTGTGCCTCTGCAATTTTTTTCCGCCGGGCAAGCCACTGAGATTGAAGCCGCCACCGCGCAGATTATTCCCTCAGACGACACACCCGGCGCACGCGAGGCGCAGGTCATTCATTTTATCGATCGCGCTCTGATCACCTTTGACCGCGACAAGCAGCCTTCCTATACGCACGGCCTAGAAGATTTTCAGGCAAAAACGCGGGAACTTTTTCCCGGGGCAAGGAGGTTCTCGGACCTGACATCCGCGCAGCAGGTGCAGGTACTGGAGGCGATCGAGAAGACCAGCTTTTTCGAACTCCTACGCCTGCACACCATCATGGGGTTTCTCGCGTCACCTGAATACGGCGGCAACTACAACCAGGTGGGATGGAAGTTGATCGGATTCGAAGACAAGCATGTCTTTAGTCCCCCGTTCGGGTACTACGACGCTGAATACAACAAGGGCCACTGACAGAACCTCACCTTCAGAGCTGGAAAATGACAAAATTCGAAACGGCGACGGCAGTTGATTTTGCTGTAGTGGGCGCGGGCGCGGCGGGAGGCGTGGTTGCGAAGGAACTTTCAACAGCTGGGTTCCAGGTGGTGGTGCTTGAGCAAGGGCCCTACTTGCGCGCGGAAGACTTCGTGCATGACGAACTGAAGACCAAGCAGGTTTGGGCCCCGCCTTACATTGGCCAGGATTTTCTCACCAACGACCATTCACGCCAGCCCAACACTTTCCGCAAGACTGATAAAGACGAGGCGGTTGTAGTGCCCACCGTCCAATACGGGAAGTGCGTGGGCGGCGGTACAGTTCACTTCACTGCCAACTACTGGCGCTTTCACGAAATCGATTTTGTTGAACGCAGCCGCTGGGGCCTGATTGCCGGCACCGGCTTTGCAGATTGGCCGATCAGTTACGCGGAATTGGAACCTTATTACACCAAGGCGGAATGGGAGATCGGCGTTTCCGGTTTGGCGGGCGCGAACCCCTTCGATCCTCCGCGATCGAAGCCTTATCCCCTGCCGCCGTTGCCGGTGAAGTCTTCGGGGGTACTGCTCGAACGTGGCGCTCGCAAATTGGGTTGGCATCCTTATCCCGCTCCTATGGCGATTCTTTCGCAACCGTATAGAGGCCGATCGGCCTGCATGCATTGCGGTTTCTGCGAGGCGATGGGCTGCGAGTGGGGGGCCAAGTCCAGCAGTCTGGCCAGCGTCATTCCCATGGCAGAGGAAACCGGACGTTGTGAAATCCGCACGGGTTGCTATGTGCGGAAGATCTCCACCGACAAGAGCGGCCGCGTAGATGGAGTGATCTTCTTCGATGCGCAGCAGCAAGAACAGTTTCAGAAGGCGAAGGCGGTCGTGGTCTGCGCCAACGGCGCGGAAACACCGCGCCTGCTGCTGCTCTCGAAATCGAATCTGTTTCCTGACGGACTGGCCAACTCGAGCGGCCTGGTAGGAAAATTGCTGATGTTTGAATGCGAGTCGGGAGCTTTCGGAAGTTTCGAACATCCCTTGAACGAATACAAGAGCGTACAGGTCACGCGCCTCGTGCAGGATTTCTACGACTCCGATCCCAAGCGCGGTTTTTACGGCGGAGGAGGAATCGACGCCCGGTCCGACTACTACCCAATCTCATACGCCTTGGGCAATTTGCCGCCCGACACGCCGCGCTGGGGCGCAGGGTTTAAGCGGGTCATCAAGGAGGACTATAACCGCACCATGATGGTGTTCGCTCACCTCACCTCGCTGCCGCTCGAGTCCAACACCATCACGCTGGATCCGGAGGTGAAAGACGCCTGGGGCTTGCCTGCTCTACGGGTGACGTACAAGAATCATCCCGATGATTTGAAAAATATGAAGTTCTTTCGAGATCGCTCGCTGGAATTACTCGACGCTGCCGGCGCGCGGAAGAAATGGGAAATGGGAATTGATGAAGTCACCGTCTCAGCTCACCTGATGGGTACGTGCAGAATGGGAAATGATCCCAAAAGCTCGGTAGTGGACAAGTACCACCGCGCCCACGATGTACCCAACCTTTTCATCGTGGACGGGAGCAGTTTCGTGACCAGCGGACGAAACCAACCGACTTGCACAATCCAAGCACTCGCCTACCGCGCTTCTGATTACATTACCCGTCAGGCCAAGAGCGGAAGCCTCCCGTAGTTGGTTTGAGCTGAGATTGACACCGTGCGACGATTCTGCAAAAGCCGTGAAACACTTTGGCGGCGGCCTGCGCCAAGAGTCCCGCCGCGTACGGGCTTGGACACGACTCGCTGCTGGTAAGCTCGCCTATTTCACTAGGCGCCAGGTCCTGCGCATAGTCGGTGGGCTGTCCACACCGAGACCCCGAATTTCTTGGCCAAGATTCTGAACGTCACTCTTCCGTGCATCCGTTGCTTTATCAAGTCCGCGACTTCTTGGCGCGTCAATTTGCGCAAAGGGGGTCGACCCAAAACCTTGCCATTCGCTCGGGCAAGGCAGGCAAATGTGGGAAAATCCAGCGAATTTATGTCGGCGAGCAGCCGATACGAGCAATGGGAGTGGGGATCAATCTCCGGGGGAAATCGCCAAGTTCGAGGCCGGGGCAGCAATCGCGCAATTCTTCAGTCGGCACCGTGGCAGGTTACGTATCCGGTCGCCATGTCCCCAACCACCCAGCTGCCCTCTTCTCCCCAGCACCAGTAGTAGTACGCCAGGTAGGCACAGAGGATACCGTCGAGCAGATCGTCGAATTGTTTGTATACGGCGCCTCTGTAGCCGGTGATGTCGATCCCGATCTGGCTCCGGACTTCGTCCGAGAACTTCAGAGCTGGCTCCCGACACTCTAACGACCGCAACCGAGCCCGGTAGATTTCCCATTCACTATGGACTTCGGCCAGGCCCGCTCCGGCTTGTGCTTGTATCGGAGAGCGCGACGCGTACTGCACGATTCCGCGCTGCCCCGAGCGACGATGACGCACGCGTGAGCCATACCGCAAGGGGCCGGAACCCGCGACCTTACCCCACAGAGACCAACGGAAACCCTCGGAGCGCAAGCCGCGCCGTTGTTGGCGACGGTGGGCGGTGAAGCAGCCGAACGTTGGCGCAAATTCATGGAGATTGCGAGAGACTACTTCACTCAGTCGGGAGTGATGTTCGTGGAGGTTGAGGAGGCAACGAGTTCACACAGGATTCCCCTGTTATCTAAATGACAACAAATGCGGTAGGCAAAAGAAAGTCAGCCGAGAATTGCCAGGGGCCGGATTGTTGGACGGGCACTCCTGTATCAGCCTGCCACGCGCAAAAGGTCGTTCAAACTTTTGCAGCCGTAATGTGCTCTCGTCCAAAACCAGCCGGTATGGTGGTTGGTCAGCCAGTCACCCACTTCTGCTGATGCGGCGTCCTAAGGCGGGAAGGTACTTCCCTTGCACAGGAACATCCTGACTGGCCCTAATATAGCGACCTAAATCCTCGGCACTCCTGGACACAAGAACTCATGATTTCATGTCCTACCTTGTCGCAGGCATAGACATAGTCTTCACCCTTCAGTTAACTTGTGGTGGCCTGACATGCGGACTAAGCCCATGAGAGTCACGCGGCGGGAGAGCCTGAGGCTTTTCAGCAGCGGCCTGACGGCGACGGCCGTTTCTTTGCGCGATCGGCCTTATGATTGCTTGCTAGCCGAGAAAGCTCTGGATCGGGCGGCCCTCTTGCGACTGCTCGGCACGTCGCCGGTGGCGGCTCCGCCGTTCGCTGCCGAGCGCGTATTAGTTATGGACCCAGAGTTCCCTGTCACGCAAGAGGCCGCGGCTCATGTGGTTCCAATGGCGCACAATTTTTGCTTGACTCATGGTGTCCAATGGAGTACAAGAGAGTTGTGCAGACAGTTGTCGAGACGCCTACTTGATCTCGCAATTGCCAACAAGCTCTTTAGCGAGGAGGAGCGTGCGGACATCGTGGCACTGGTTGCGGCTGACCCAGAATGTGGAGACCTGATCCGTGGAACGGGCGGATTTCGAAAGGTCCGGGTTGCACGCAAAGGAATGGGCAAGAGTGGCGGGGCCCGGGTTGTGTATATCTGGCGCAACGAGAGATTTCCGGTTTTTCTTATTGCGGTTTTTCCGAAGAATGAGAAAGAAAACTTGTCGATGGCAGAGCGCAACGCGCTAAGGAAACGGGCTGATAGTATTTTCGAGGCCTACGAGAGGTAGCATGAAAACGCAATTCGAGCAGATGATGGATGGCCTGAACGACGTTGAGGCTTTCCTTGCTGGGGAGCAAGAAGGATTCAAGGCACATGTGCCCCAGGAAGTTGACGTGAAAGCGATCCGAAATCGACTTGGCATGACACAAGCCAGATTCTCTAACATGTTCGGGTTCAGCCTAGACGCTATCAAGCACTGGGAGGGAGGGCGGAGGACCCCAGAAGCGCCGGCTCGCACTTTGCTCACTGTCATCGACAAGAATCCCGCTGCCGTCCTCACCGCACTGAATCCCGCTGCGTTCGCTGCCGCTGTCGGCCCTTCTAAACCCACCACTGTCCACGGCAGAGTTGATAGAAAGCGTCAGACATCTAGTGGCGTTACAAAACGGAAGGCCTATTCTGCCGATGTGAAGAGAATCACGAAGTGAAAAAAAACAGCTTCCGGTCACCGCGAGCGCAAGGGCTACTCAGACTCGGGCGAACGAGCGACGACTTCTTGAACCCGTGATTTCAACCCACGATCGTCGCGTCTCCAACGACTTTTCAAAGACTTAGGCGGCCACCCCTGGAGTCACTTAAGTTGTTGAGACTACAGCATAACGTAGCACTGAAAAGGCACAGTTCACGCACTCGCGAACCGATCGGGGACTGGGGACTAAATTGGGGACTAGGGCCTGTTTCTTGCACGAACTTACAGGTGCTTAGGTGTCATCCGTGCGCTTGTAAGTTGTTTTGTATCAATTTCCCTTTGAACTCATAACCCAACGATCTGTTCCGGTGCCGTTGTTTTTTGAGAGTGACCTAAACGTCGATTTTTGGGCCATTTCTAGTGGCACCGCACATCCGCCAAATTGTCATCGTGACACGAGCGTTGGCCGCGTTTCTGCGTACTCAGAGAAGGCATGGCTGAGCCGCGCCGAACGCGCGGCTCGCTTCAAGTTCACGTTGACTATTTGTTTGATCGCCTGCACGACTCGAAGCTCGCCCAGGCCTACGCCCGTTCGGGAGCGCCCCGTCGGCGGCAGCGTGAAGGAGTTCGATCATGAGGATAGCGGCAATCTACGCACGGGTCTCGTCCGAGCAGCAGCGCGAAGCGAACACGATTGCGAGCCAGACGGCGTCGTTGATCGAGTTTGCCCAAGGACACGATCTGGAAGTGCCCAAAGAGTGGGTCTTCGAAGATGACGGCTATAGTGGAGCGACGCTGGAGCGGCCGGGCCTTGAACGGGTGAGAGACCTGGCCGCCGAAGGGCAGATCCAGGTCGTGTTGGCTTACGCACCGGACCGGCTGAGCCGCAAGTACGCGTATCAGATTCTGCTGATCGAGGAGTTGGCCCGCAACGGGGTAGAAACGCTGTTTATCAAAGCGCCGCAGGGATCCAGCGCGGAGGATCAACTGCTAGTGCAGTTCCAGGGAATGATAGCGGAGTACGAAAGGGCTCAGATTCTGGAGCGATCACGCCGTGGTAAGCGACACCGGGCGCACTCGGGTGAAGTCAGCGTTATGAGCGGCGCTCCGTATGGATACCGTTATGTCCGCAAGACCGACGAGTCCCCCGCCGCGTACGCCGTGCTTGAGGCCGAGGCCCGTGTGGTTGAGCGCATATATGAGATGTACACGGTTGAAGGACTCAGCATCGGCGAGATCACTCGCCGGATCAACGCCGAAGGCATCCCGACTCGCAAAGCAAGCGCCCGCTGGGAACGATCGACTGTCTGGGCCGTGTTGCGTAACTCTGCGTATCGTGGTGTCGCCTGTTTCGGCAAGACCCGCGCCTCTGCACGGACGCGCGTCATCCGTCCGCTGCGTCGGCGGGGTGTGGTTACGCCCAGCACCACAGCCGGCCACGAGCGCCCGCGCGAAGAATGGATCGAGATCCCCGTGCCGGCACTGGTAAGCGAAGAGAGCTTCGCCCGTGCCCAGGAACTCCTTCAGGAGAACAAAATACGATCGCGCCGTCGAACCATCGAGCCAAGTATCGTGCAGGGGCTGGTCAGCTGTCAGAAGTGCGGCTACGCCTTCTCGCGTACATCCACGCAAACGAGCGCACGCAAAATCCACTACTACAAATGTATTGGTTCCGATAGCTGGCGAAAACTGGGTGGTCCTGTTTGCGACAACGGCCGCTTTGTCCGCCAGGATCTGCTCGATCAGATCGTCTGGGCCGAAGTCATTCGACTGCTGGAAGACCCCACACTGATCCAGCAGGAACTTGACCGTCGGCTTACGGCGGCGCGCTCCGCCGATCCGGCCAAAAAGCGCGAACAAAGCCTGCAAAGGGAATTAGCGCATGTTGGCAAGGGCATCGAACGCCTTCTCAGCGCCTACCAGGAAGCACTCATGTCGATCGAACAGTTGCGGGAGCGTATGCCTGCACTACGCCAGCGTGAACAGGCGCTCCGCGCTGAGTTGCAGGCAATCGCTGACCAGGCCAATGATCAAGCCACCTTCCTACGCTTAGCGGAGACCCTCACCGCGTTCCTCACGCGGCTCCACGGCGCTGCTGATACGCTGAGTATCACGGAACGCCAACGCATCGTACGGCTCGTAGTGAAAGATGTCCTGATAGGAGACGACACCATCACCATTCGCCATAGCATTCCAGTCCTGATGGGTCCACCGCAAGCCGGTTCCCTACCGCCAAGCCAGACATCCGGCCCAAATTACCTTTTGTGTAAGGGGAGTGA
>WNEZ01002479.1_pt1 | contig 15842 bp, 17 predicted proteins | sample 5400521 | NCBI WGS metagenome assembly WNEZ01 (sample SAMN13153339, study PRJNA577476) | soil metagenome | isolation source: 120 cm saprolite under Douglas fir tree site 2 hole 1 replicate 1 | place: USA:California | collected 2015-04-18
CCCATAGGATGGGAGCCGTCGGTTGTGGCGGCCGTTATGGGTGGCCGCCTCTTCCGACGAGAGCGACCGCGCTGTGCCAAAAGCCGAGACCAAATTGACGTGAGCGGGGCGAAGCAGTAGTCAGAAGACGCTTGAGCTCATGCCTGCCCCCGCCGAGAAACCCTCGCTGCCCGACGGACTGGTCGCCGTCGTCAAGCGCGATTGCCCAACCTGCGCGTTGATCGAACCGGTGCTTCGGCAGCTCAAGTCCGCCGGCCGCCGGCTCACCGTCTATACCCAGGACGACCCGACGTTTCCGTCTGGACTCGATGTCGTGGATGACCGTGAGCTGGAGGTGAGTTGGCACCACGCGGTTGAGACCGTTCCGACGTTGATGCGCGTCGAGAGCGGCGCCGAGGTAGAGCGCACCGTTGGTTGGAACCGGAAGGACTGGGAAGCGTTGACCGGGGTCGGCAACCTCGGGACCACGCTGCCTGCGCATCGGCCCGGCTGCGGCTCGCTTTCGGTACACCCGGACAACGCAGATGCGCTCGGGGTCCGCTTTTCAGGCAGCAAACTCAAGAGCCGCCGGATCGAGCTGGCTTCTCTCGAGGACGAGGTCGAGTCCCTCTTCGAGCGCGGCTGGACCGATGGGCTCCCCGGGGTACCGCCGACCGAAGGGCGCGTCTTGCGAATGCTCGAGGGGACGGCGCGCTCGCCGGACGAGGTTGTGGCGGTGGCGCCGCCCGACCTGGTTGCGGTCACCGTCGAAAAAGTGGCGATCAACGCGGTGATGGCCGGATGCAAGCCCGAGTATCTCCCCGTGGTGCTCGCCGCCGTCGAGGCGGCGTGCACCGACGAGTTCAACATGCACGGCGTGCTCGCTACCACGATGCCAGTGGGACCGATCGTCGTGGTCAACGGGCCCATCCGGCGCGCTATCGGGATGAACACCGGCGTCAACGTCCTGGGCCAAGGTAACCGCGCCGGCCTCACCATCGGCCGGGCGCTGCAGCTGGTCATCCGCAACGTGGGCGGCGGTCGTCCCGGGGAGGTCGATCGCGCAACCCACGGCAGTCCCGGCAAACTGTCCTTCTGCTTCGCCGAAGACGAGGAAGGCTCGCCCTGGGAACCGCTCTCCGTTCAGCGCGGCTTTGCATCGGGCGTCAGCACCGTCACCCTTTTTGCAGGAGAAGGAACTCGGTGCGTGATCGACCAACACAGTCGCAAGCCGGAGTCGCTCGCCTCTTCGTTCGCGGTCAGCCTCCGCGCGCTGCACCACCCCAAGCTGGCGCTCGGCTTCGACGCGATCCTGATAATTGGCCCCGAGCACGCGCGCGTATTTCGGGAGGCCGGTTGGACCAAGGCGCGCGTGCTGGAGGAAATCGACGCGCGCCTGCAGCTCCCCGGAGGTGACCTCGTGCGCGGCGCCAACGGGATCGAGGAAGGCATGCCCGAGCATTTCCTCTCGGATACGCTTCCCAAGTTCCGCCCTGGCGGCCTGTTGCTCATCCACGCGGGCGGCAGTGCCGGTCTCTTCTCCGAAATCATCGGTGGCTGGGTGAACGGGCCGGGCGGCAGCCAGCCCACCACGAAGGAGGTACGCCCATGACGATTCTTCTCGATCCGACGAGCGAGCGCGCCGTTGCCACGCGAACGCTGGTGGCGCGTCCTTCGTCGCTCAAGGGCAAAGTGGTGGGCCTGCTGGACATCTCGAAGCCGCGGGGCGACGTGTTCCTCGACCGGATCGCGGAGCGGCTCGCCGACGACGGGGCGACCGCGCTGCGCTTTGCCAAGCCGACCTACACCAAGCCGGCCCCGGTTGATCTACGCCAGGAGGTCGCCGCGAAATGCGATGTGCTCATCGAGGCCCTTGCCGATTGAGGAAGCTGCACGTCGTGCAGTGTGCACGACATCAGCGACCTGGAGGGGCGGGGCATCCCAGCGGTGTTCGTGGCCTCGCGTGAATTTTTGCGCGCTGCAGAAGCGCAGGCCCGCGCGCTCGGCTTCGCTCCCGAGCGGGTTCTGGTGCCGCACCCGATCCAGGATCGCACCGACGAGGAAATGCGCGCCTACGCCGATGCGGCTTACGCGGAAATCGTCCACGCGGTCACCTCGCAGCGCTGAGGTCATCGACTGTCACTGCAGAGAGGCGAGCGCGCTTGGAGATGCTCTGTGGGCCCCGTCGGGTCAAGAATCCGGGCTGGCGGCGCGGTCGTCGAATCTGCCGCGGTGGACCTGCGGCGCCGCGAACCAGCGGAGCATGGCGTCGAACGTCTCCGGATGAGCCGAGAGGTATCTGATGATCTGGCGTCGCAATCGGACGCGGCGGGAAATGGCCAGCACGGATCGGGTCACCCAGGCGTAGCGCCGAAACAGCTGGGCGAACGCGCGCTCGTAGGGAGCCAGCGCGTCCCGACTGGCCCCTCGGGCGAGGGCCTGGGGAAGGATGCTCGCCAACGCCGCGGCGCAACCAAACGCCAGCGACAAACCTTCTCCGGTGATCGCGTCCACGTATCCCGCCGCATCGCCGAGCAGGGCGAAGCGGTCGGCCGTTCGCGCTCGCGCCGCCCGCGCCAGCGGTCCGGCACCCCGCGGACTCGATTCGAGTTCTGAACCAAGGAGCCTTTCCGCCAGCAGCGGGAAACGGCTGCACAGCGCCTCGGGGGTGATTGGCTTGCTCAGCCGACGGTCCTCCCAGAGAAAGGCGACGCCCACCCGCTCCGGACCCACCGGGGTGACGTAGGCTTCGGCGCCATCGGACAGGTGCACCTCGACGAAATCCGTCCACGGCTCGCAGCGAAAATGCTGGCGCAAGCCGAACCGGAGCGGGGTGATCGGCAGGCCATCCAAACCCTCCGCGTGTCGCAGCGGGGAGGCAAGGCCATCCGCGGCGACGAGGATCTGAGCTTCGACGGGCCCCGCCTCCGTCTCAAGCTCGATCGCGCCCCGCGTTCGCCGGTGCGAAAGAACGGCGCTCCCGTTGTGCAGAATCGCCCCCGCTCCGCGGGCCCGAGAGGCAAGCGCGTCGACGAGCGCGGTCCGCCGGATCCCCAGGCCGCCGCCCCCGGGCAAGCGTCCCTCCGCGGAGGTGCCGTCCTCCTGGACGTACCGGATGCCGCGAAAGGGAGCGCAGTCGGCGGCGCTCAAGAGCGGCAGCACGCCTAGGAGTTCAAGCTCGGCCACGCCCGCGGGCATCACTCCCTCGCCGCAGGCTTTGTCCGGAGGCGACGCCCGGCGCTCGAGCACGAGGGTAGACAGGCCTCGCCGCGAGGTGTGAATCGCTATCGCCAGACCCGCCGGACCGCCGCCGGCGATCGCGACATCAACCTTCACGGCTCAGCTCGATCTTGGCGTAGGCCAGCGCCGACTGGACCAACTTCCCTGCGAGCCGGAGAACGTTTACCGGCTGCGGCGGTTCCAGCTCATTGGACAGGAAGCGACGCAGCGCTTCCCGGCGCCTCATCTTGCCGCTCGAGGTGCGCGGCAGCGTCCCCGGCTCGAGGATCATTACGGTGTGAGCGCGAATCCCGGTGCTGTCGAGTACGGCCTTGCGGATCCTCTCCTCGAGCGTTGTACATACAGCTCCGGTTTCCGGGCTCATATGTACAACGTGTTTTCGCGGGGCGCGTTCGGCGAGGATCAGCAGCTCCTCGGACTCGCCTCCAACGGGGGTGAACCCCAGGGCGACGACGCACCCCGTACGAACGCCCTCCAGCGAGTCGACGCAGGCTTCGAATTCCTGGGGCTGATGGTTGGCGCCGCGGATGATCACCAGATCCTTGGCGCGCCCGCAGATGTACAGCTCGCCGTTGTCGACGAATCCCATATCTCCGGTGTCCAACCATCCCCCTTGAAGCGTGCGCGCAGTCGCCCGGGGATTGCCGAAATACGCGACCATCACCGATGGGCCCCGCATGAAGATGTTCCCCACCCGCTTTTCCGGCAGCGCTTCGCCCCCCTCGCCGCGGACCTCGACTTCCACGCCCGGCACCGGGGGACCCACCGAGGCGATCTCGAAATTTCCTTCGCGAACCTCGCCCAGCCGTGCCAGCTCGAGAGGGTCGACGCTCAGCGCCTGCACCGGACGCTCGGGCGCGGAGTAGGTGACCGCCAGGGTGGCTTCGGCGAGCCCGTAGCCGGGAGTGAGCGCGCGAGAGTTGAAGCCCCAGGCGGAAAACCTCTTCCCGAATTTACGCATCACGTTCATCGACACCGGCTCGGCGCCATTGAGCGCGATTCGCCAGGAGGACAGGTCTACCCCTTCCAGCTCCCCGTCTTTGATCCGGTGGACGCACAGCGAGTATCCAAAGCTCGGTGCGGCCGACGCGGTGCCGCGATGCCGGGAGATTGCCCGCAGCCAGAGCGCCGGGCGAGCGAGGAAATTCTCGGGTGGAATCAGCACCAGCGGTGCCGGGTAGTAGACCGCGCTCAACAGACAACCGATCAAACCCATGTCGTGGTACAGCGGCAGCCACGAAACCCCGACCTCGCGCTCGGTGGCGGAGGCGTTGATCACCGAGTTGAGGATCGCGCACTGCGCGAGCAGGTTTTCCTGCGACAGCGCCACCGGTTTGGGATCGACCGTCGACCCGGACGAGAATTGAATCAAGCACAACGAATGCGGTCGCGCCTCGGCTTCATCGCTCTCGTCGATCAGCGCTTCGGCGGTGGTGCAACCGAGGTCCAGCCGTGAAGCCTCGATCGCCTTGCCGAGCAGGCGCCGAAGCCGCGAATCGCTCACCACCACCCTCGCGCCGACGAGCTTGACCATTCGCGCGGTGGCCGACTGGTACTCGTCGAGCCGCCCCAGGCGCAGCGGCGGATAGAGAGGCACCGGCACCGCTCCGGCGAGCAGGGTGCCGAAGAATGCGTCCATGAACGAGGGGCTGGTGGGCAAGATGATGACGACGCGATCTCCGGGGCGGATCCCCAGCTTGGTCAAGGCGGACGCCGCGCGTCGGGCCCGGCGGTACACCTCGGCCCAGGGGAGGACCTGCTCCTCTTCGCGGATGTTCACGAAGGTGAGCCCGGATGAATCTGCCGCCGCCGCGGCGAGAGCGGCATTCAGCGTGTCGAACTTCGGGCGCGGGGCGGGAGGACCCTTCATCGGTGCTCCTGCGAAGCGCGGATGGCAACCAGGTTCGCCAGGTCGTCCACGGTACAGACCTTGGCGGAATCCTCTTCGGTGAGCTTGATCCGGAAGCGGTCCTCCAGGCCCACCGCGAGGATGGTAAGCCCAAGCGAGTCGAGCTGGAGATCCTGGATCAATTCGTCGGATGCCTCGACGGCGCGCTCGAGCTGAAGCTCCTCGCTGGCGATGCGGCGGATCTCCGCAAGGACCTCCAGCGCGCTATGCGCCACGATTGAGTCTCGGCAGAAAGCGGGGTCGATTGGCGAATGCAGAGGCGTATCCCTGCCCCAGAGCCTTCTCCTCGGCGCGGATTCGCGTTCGGAGCAGCACGACGTTGCCCAGGGAGAAGAAAATCGCGGTGAGCCAGCAGCCGTGGACGAGCGGCAGGCACGCCATTTCCGCGACCACCGCGAGGTAGTTCGGGTGGCGAATGAACTTGTAGGGACCCTCGGTGACCGGCGCGTCTCCGGGAACGACGAGGATCCGCACGTTCCAACGGTCCCCGAGCGTTGAGATCGCCCAGTAGCGCAGGCCCTGGGAGCCGATCGCACCGATCAGCGCAGCCACGCCCAGCAGTCCCGGAAAGGGCCGGCGAAGGAGAACGACTTCCGCCGCGCAAGAGGCGAGGAAAGCCCCATGGAAAGCGGCCATCCAGCGAAAGTGCGTTCGGCCGATCTCCCGCGCGCCCCGCGCTAAGGCGATCCGCGCGTTGCGTCGCGAGAGGGCGAGCTCGACCACCCGTTCCGCGGCGACGAGGCCCAGAAAAACCAGATAGGCATTGACGGAGCTCACCATCGGAGAAGAACGAGCTCAGAGCAAAAACCGGGTCCCATGGCAAGCAGCAGACCGTAGTCGCCGCTCTTCGCGGTGCCCGCGTCGAGAAGCTCTCCGAGCACGAACAGCACCGAGGCCGAGGACAGATTTCCCGTCTCGGAAAGGGAGCGCCACGAGCGCTCCAGCGATTGGGGCGGCAGCTCGAGCGCGGATTGAAAGGCGTCGAGGACTTTCGGACCCCCGGCGTGCGCGATCCAGTGGGTGATTTGGCCGCGGTCGAGGTGATGGTCAGCGAGAAACGAGTCCACGTCTTGTCGGATGTGCTGCGTCGCCAGCTGCGGTACCTTGGCCGAGAGAACGACCTTGAAGCCCCGGTCGACCAGGTCCCAGCCCATCACCCGCTCGGTGTGCGGGTAGAATACGGAGCGGGTCGCCAGGATCTGAGGTCCGCGCCGCACCGAGTCGCGCCTGCCCGCGCCGGCGAACACCACGACCGCCGCTCCGTCGCCAAAAAGACCCGAGGCGATGATGTTCGCCACGGAAAGATCCTCGCGCTGAAGGGTGAGCGAGCACAGCTCGACGGAGAGAAGGACGCAGGTGTGGTCGCGAAACGAGCGCAGATAGTCGGACGCGCGCGCCGCTCCCGCCGCTCCGGCGACGCATCCCAGGCCGAAGATCGGCGTCCGCTTGACGTCGGGGCGAAAGCCGAGCCGGTTGACCAGCGTGGCGTCCAGGCTCGGGGTGGAGATACCGGTGACGGTGACGAAGAAAAGCGCGTCGACATCGCGTGGCGAAAGACCCGCGGATTGAAGCGCGGAACGGATCGCCGCCTCCCCCAGATCCGCGCCCACGCGGTGCCACGCCTGGTTTCGCTTCGCGAACGATCCGAGCGCCTCGTACTCGCCGATGGGAAGCGCCAGATACCGGCCCTTGACCTGCACTGCGCGATGCAACTCCTCCAGGCGCTCCAGGTTGTGGTGTTGCTCCGCCCAGCCCTTCCGGAAGGCCGCGATGAGCATCTCCTGGTCCGCGTAATGGGGAGGCAGGACCCGTCCCACGGACCGGATCTCGGGCGCGTTCTCAAGCTCACTCGCCATCAATGGAATCCTCGTCAGGCATGCTAATCAGCGAGCGGGCAATGCGCCGCTCCCTATCTCAGCGTCAGTCAAAAGAGAGCCCGGCGCGAGCATCGTTACAGGGAGAGCGGGCGAGCGCGCCGCGCAAGGAACGACAATCGGCGCGGCTGGGGCAACGCGCCGCTCGATTCTCCAGGCATCAGTCAGAAGACAGCGTCTCGCGCGCACTGTTGCACAGGAGAGCACGCGAGGAACGGCGTGCGGTCGACGAAGAGGGGCAATATTGCTTCGCCGTGGCACTATGACGCAACGTTTCAAGTACGCGCTCTAATACCCAGATCCGCGATGGCTGGTTTGTCCGCGCGCCGGCCTGCACGTTCCGTTACAAGTTCGCGCCACGATGATCATGCCGAGTGATTGTCGCCACTACCGCAGCGATTATCTGCGCGCGACGGCCGTTGCACGGGAGAGCGGGCGAAGGCGGCGCTGCGGAGAGTTGCCGCATCGCGGCAGTCGGAAACACCGTCCTGGAGGAGCGCCTGAACGAGGGTTGAAGATTCGTCAGGCGCTCGACCAGAAACGGCGGACTCGGGATCTCACGGTTGATGAATTCCGATCCCAGGCGCCGGGTTACGCTGCCATCGCTTGGGAATTGCTGTTTCCGAGTCCCTCGTTCGCGACAAAATCGCGAGCGCAAGGAGAAACCCCGACACACCGGGTAGGTTAAAGGACAACCACAGTCAGTGTGCTTCGCAGAGACTCCTCCGCTTCCCGACCGCGCCCGCGGTAATCGGTGTTGTCAGCACTTCAGCTCGGCGGAGTTTACGACTAAGCGTACGAGTGCGAGCATTGCCAGCCGCACAAAGAAGGTGGTCGAAGATGAGTGTCCGGGCGCGATGTCTTTTTCCCTCGGCTACCGGTGTACGATCAGCAGCGCATGGAAGGCGCCTTCACTATCCGGCGGGCCGATCGTCGGCCGACGTTCTCGATGTCGAGCTCGTCCAACCGCAGCTGATCTGGCGTTCACTGACCGGGAGGCTGCGCTGGGAATCATCCTCAAGGGAGCAACGATCGTCGAGCTCGAGCCGGCCGCCGTCGAGCAGGCCGACCTCCGCCTGGAAGGCGGCGCGATCACCGAACGGGGACGGGACCTGACCGAGGGCCCCTCCGACGAGATCTGCGAGCTTCGAGGGAAGCTCCTCCTCCCCGGCCTTGTCTGTGCCCACCACCATTTGTATACCGCGCTTACTCGCGGAATGGCGGGCGCCGAAGCGCCGGAGAAGCTTCTGCGCGGGGCGGAGGGCGTTCAGGCACGGCTCGCCGGCGCGCTGGATGCCGGGGCGATCGAGCTCTCGGCCAGGATCGGATCCCTGGAGGCGATCAGCGCGGGGACGACGACAATTTTCGATCATCACGCCTCGCCCAATGCGCTTTCAGGTTCGCTCTCGCACGTGGCGCGCGGGATGAGCGAGGTCGGAATCCGCGGCGTTCTCTGCCACGAAGTGACGGATCGGCACGGCCCCGGAAAAGGCGCCGAAGCGATCGAGGAGAACATCGCCTTCGCACAAGAAGCGCAGGGTCGGTTCCGCGGGATGATCGGGGCGGATGCCTCCTTCACGCTCTCCGACGATGCGCTCGATGCAATTCGCGACGCGATGGAGGTGAGCGGCGCGGGGCTTCACATCCACCTCGCCGAACAAGCAATCGACGAGCGGCTCTCGATCGAGCGCTACGGGCACTCGCCGGTCCAGCGGCTGAGCGACAACAACTTGCTCGGTCCTCGCAGCATTCTGGCCGATGCCGTTCATCTCTCCTGGCCGGAGCTGTCTCAAGTCATTTCCACCGGTTCCTGGCTCGTCCACAACCCCCGCTCCAACATGAACAACCAGGCTGGCTACGCCCCGGCGGGCAAATTCGGGTTGCGCGCGATGCTGGGGACGGACGGCATGGCCGCGGACATGTTCGCCGAGGCGCAGACGGCGTATTTCCGATCTCGCGAAGCCGGGCAGCCGATCGACGTCCTCAAATACCTCGCCAATGCTCAGCGCCTCGCTTCGGAGCTGTTCCAGATACCGATCGGCGCGATCCGGCCCGGCGCCGCCGCGGACATCATCATCCTCGACGACCCCTCGCCGATGCCGCTCTCGGCGGAAAATCTCGCGGCGAACTTTCTTTTTCGATTCAGCGCCCGCCTCGTCGAATCGGTGATGATCGACGGCATCTGGCGGATGCGCGAGCGGAGACCTCTTGGCGTCGGTGTGCAGGACCTTGCCCATCAGGCGCGAGAGGCGGTCGCGGTCATTTGGGAGAGGATCGAGCGCTCCTGAAACCGCGGAGACGGTGTTGCGTTCACCGGTCAACCTGAGTAAGCAGTCCGGATGCTGATGGGCTTCTTCACTGGATTGCTGATGAGTGCAACGCCGAATGTTGGCGACGTCGCGCCGGACTTCACCGCCAAGGACAGCGACGGCAAGTCGGTCACCCTCTCCCAGCTGGTCAAGGAAGGATCGGTGATCGTCGCCTTCTTCCCGAAGGCGTTCACCGGTGGTTGAACGAAGGAACTTTCGGCGTACCGGGACCGGTACGCGGACGTCGAGAAGAGCGGCGCGAAGGTGCTCGCAATTTCGATGGATGACGCCGAGACGATGAAGAAGTTCAAGGCCGAGCTCAAGGCTCCTTACTCGTTCATCCCGGATCCAGAGGGCAAGGTTGTCGCTCTCTATGACGTGAAGATGCCGGTGGTGTCGCTCGCGAACAGGTACTCGTTTGTCATCGGCGAGGATCGCAAAATAGTCAAAGTGCAATCCGGCAAGGATGCGCTGGATCCGGCCGATGCGATCGCCTCCTGTCCGATCAAAGCGAAGAAAAAAAGCTGACCGGAATTGCCCGCGGTCTATGGTTGACCAGAGGCGGCCGATTTAAATCAGCGCGCCTCCAGCGAAAGAGTAGCCGCGCCGAGTATCCGCCTGCTTCGCCGCTCTTGAAGAAAGGCGGTCGCCCGAAGATTTGCCCGGGCCCAGCTTGGATCGAGGTCTTCATTCGAGACCGGCACCGAGAGCTCTTTCGCGCCCGGCTCGACCTGCGCCCATCGCCGGAGCCGTCGGACCACCGCGGTGTGCTTCAAGCGCCTCCCCGCATTCTCGCCGCGCAGGACTTGGGTCTGGAGATTTCCCTCGGTGATAGCCAGCCAAAGCTCGGCCTGATCGTTGGCGGAGACCGGCGGTAGCGCGGAGAGCTGCGCCCGAACCTGGACCGAATTGGCGGCGCGCGCAGCGACGGAAAGCTCCAGCTTCGCCTTCGGCGCGCGACTCGCCGCGGCGATTCCGTCGATCACCTCTCCCGAGCCGCCGACGAGCTGGCGTTGCCCATCGACGACGACCTGGGGCGTGTAGACGCCGCTGAGCTTGAAGGTGTCGGCATAGGATTCTTGCCGCTGCGTCGCGGTCGACGATGAATAGGGATCCGCCCAACCGAGGCGATTCCAGTAGTCGACGTGCCATCCCAGCGCGATGATCTGGGCTCCGTGAGCCGGCTGCTTGTTCTCCAACTCGGCCAGCGCGTCGTCGGCGGGCGGACAGCTCGAACATCCTTCCGACGTAAACAGCTCGACCAATACCGGGGCTGGGGCGCTCGCCGCCGCTGGCGGTTCGGCCTTTTGAGCCCACGCGCTCGTTCCCAGGAGCAGGAGGATCCACGTTTTGGCAAGGAAGTATCGACTCATGGCGCAAAGCTCCTGGACGGAAGCCTGGACCGAATCGCGACCGCGACGGCGACCAACGCGAGCCAGGGCAGGACGTGGAATCCGAGTAGATGGGAGACCGACCCGATCTCACAGTGGAAGTGCAAGACGAGCAGACCCACCGCGCCCGCGCTCATCGCTCCAATCACCACCCGGCGCGGTTGAAAGGCGGCGCGGGTGAGCGCCCAGAGGGCGAAGGCGATCGGCGCCGCGGAAAACAGAACTTCCACTGTGAGGCAGGGAATGCCGCGCTTGATCAAGTCGCCGCCGGGATCGAACCCCGAGCCCCCGAGGCTGATCGCCAGCGCCACCAGCGGCAGCGCGAGGAGCAGGCCGTTTCGCAGCGGTCGGCGCCGGGGCGCGAGCGAGATGATCGGCCCGGCGAAAGCCAGGAAGGCAAGCGCGATCCCAATCGTCCAGATGACCGGCAGCGGGGCGGCGTTGGCTACCCTGGAACCCAGCATCCACAGCCCCCCGACCAGAATGAGCGCGTTGAGCACCGCCACGATGGCTGCCTCCCGCCACCAGGGCGGCGATCGGCGGCCGGCGACCCTGGCCAGCTCGCCCTCCGCGATCGCGTCGCGTTGGGGCGAAAGCTCCGGCGGTTGGGCTCGCGACAGCGCGTCGAACGCCGAGAAGACGGATGGGCAGTGGTCGCAGCCGGCCAGGTGCGCGGACGTTTCCGCGTCCTGAGGCTGCCCCAACCGTTCCATCGCTCTCTGGCACTCCTTCGTCACTATTCCTCCCAGAGACCGCGCAAAAGCTCTCGGAGTTTTTCGTATCCGCGATGGGCGCGGACCTTCACCGCCGATTCACTGAGGTCGAGCGCCTCCGCGATTTCGGCAAACGACAGGTTCTGGAATCGATGCATCACGATCGCCAAGCGCTGATTCTCTGGAAGCTGCATCAGAGCGCGCTGGATGGCCGTCTCCCTGCCCGGATCGATATTCGGCGGGTCGACTGCTTCCTCGGCGCCGGCCGACTCGCCCAGGGAGGTCAGTTGCTCCAGCCGTCCGCGTCGCAGGTGGTCTCGGGCGGCGTTGGTGGCGATGGCGTAGAGCCAGGGCTTGAAGCGCGCGGCGCGATCGAATCGTCCCCGGGCCCGGACGACGGAGAGAAAAGAGAGCTGTACCAGATCCTCGGCGGTCGCTCTCCCGACGATTCGCGCCAGGTACCCGTAGACCGGATCTCGGTATCGCTGGAAGAGGATTTCGAATGCGCCTCGGTCGCCTTCGACGAAGCGAAGCATCAGAATCTCGTCCGACTCGGAATCGGCGCGTGCAGAGCGGGTACCATCTCCTTCTGTACGCGGCAGCACCAAGGCGGGTTTCACTCCCCTGGTCGACCGGCGGTAGGGCGCGTCGTTGGGGGACCGGTTTCTGGGGCGCGCACTCTATGCGAGTCCGTCCGGCCTCACCAGCGCAAGGTGCCTGGGCCTAACCGATGATGAAAGCGACCCTGCGGATTTTCGAGCGTGCTTTCAGGGAGCCGGTTCGGAAGCCCGCATCCCGTCGGAAGCGCCAAGCGCGATTCTGACTCGCTCTTGCGCCGCCTTGAGCTGCGCGATCGACGGGCGGGCAAAAAAGCCCGGCGCATTGAGGATGGCGCGCTCTTCGGGATGGTATTTCCGGAAGGCGTACTTCACCGCCGCCGGCGGCGTCCGGAGATCCCAGACGATGCCGAGCCACGAGAGACCCTTGAGGAGGTAGTAGCTCGGATCCCACTCCCACCAGAACCAGCCCTGGTTCGCCGTATTCTGATGGTAGTGGTGATTGTTGTGCCATCCCTCGCCGCAAGTAATGATCGCCAGGAGCCAGTTGTTGCGGCTGGTGTCGGTGGTCTTGTACCTCTGCCGCCCGAAGACGTGGCTGAGGGAATTGATGGTGAAGGTGCCATGCCACAGCAGGGTGGTGCTGATGAAGAATCCCCAGACGAGCATCGAGGGGCCGCCGATGAAGAACAGCGCCACCGCCAGCGCCACCGGCGGCACCAGGTAGTGCTTGTTCAACCAGCGCAGCTCAGGGTAGCTCGCGAAGTCGCGAATGCTCTCGACCGGGGTGCGATCGTACTTGCGGCAGAGAATCCAGCCCATGTGACTCCACCAGAATCCGCGAACGGTGGGGGAGTGGACGTCTTCCGCTTGATCCGAGAAGCGATGGTGGTGGCGGTGATGCCCCGCCCACCAGAGGACGCCCTTTTGCACGCACAGCGTCCCGCCCAGAGCGAGGACGAATTGAAAGGCGCGCGACGTCTTGAACGTGCGATGTGAAAAGTAGCGGTGATAGCCGGTGGTCAAAAACAGCATCCGGGCGAAATAAAGCCCCAGGCACACCGCCACATCGACCGCTCGAACCCCAGTCCAGAAAGCCGCGAAGCACATCAGATGCACGGACAGGAACGGGAGAATAGAGGTCCAGGAGACTTTTTCGACTTTCTCGGGGAAAACTGTTTCGGCGTTCAAGGAAAAGGCCTTTCGGGGAATCGATGGCGACCACGAAGTCGCAGCCTCTCTTTTAGGCCGAGCATGTCATCGCATTGTCAGCGAGCGGCGGAATTGTCCTTTCGAGCCAACCAGGCCTGAAAGCGGGGCTCGGCGTGCAGAGACGCCAGGTCCGGGTCCGATGCAGCGACGTTCCGCTTCCGGAAGCCGAGCTCAGTCGCCCGCTCGAGAAGTCCCAAAGCACCCTCCCGGTCGCCCGCTCTGGCCAACGCACAAGCAACATCGTAGGCAGTATCCGCGGAGGGGTACTCCTCGAGCGCCGCAAGTCCCACCTTCGCCGCAGCGGCAAACTCCCCGCGGATGAAAAGGACGCGTTCGGCAAATGTGTATGCCCCCGCCATGTCCACCCCGGGCAGCTTTCGCGCGTCGGCCACCCGGTTGTCGCGGATGAGCGCACCCGCCCACTCGTGGAGCACGGTCTGATCCGGGTGCTGGGTGTACGCGAGCTCCCAGAATGACAAGGCGCGCGCGTCATCGCCGACCAACGAGAACGCCGCCGCGAGAGCATGGGGCTCGACGCTCGCGCCTTCTATCTGGGAGAAGTGGTCGAGCGCGGCGCGGCCGTTTCCCTCCTTCACAGCGATCCATCCCAGCAGATGGTGAATTCGCGAGCGCAGCTTGGGCTCGGAAGTCGCGGCCTGGAGGGCGAGCTCGGCGAGCTGCTTTGCTTCTGGCAGCTTGCTCTGGTCGTAGAGGACCTGCGCGTTCTTGAACGGAATCATCGCAGCGCTGTTCGGGTCCGCGATTTCACCGCGGAAATAGGCGGTCACCCCGCCAAACGCCCGCAAGCCGAACATCACCAGGAAGATGAGGATGTAGGACTGCTGAGTCGTCGCGGCCCAGGCGATGCCCACGGCGCAGAAGACGAGCGAGAGGATCTGGGCGAAGAGAAATCCGCGCCGCCCGAAGAAGCGAATCAGCACCGCGCTGGCGATCTTTCCGCCGTCCAGCGGGATCACCGGGGCGAGATTGAGGAGCGACCAAAAGACGTTCACCCAGATGAGGTTGCGGAGCACGTAGTCCAGATAGGCGGGAAGTGGAGGCACGAGCTGGTCGATAACGATGCACACCCCTCCGAAGAGCAGGCCCACCGAGGGGCCCGCCAGCGTCAACAGAACGTCCCGATGCCAGGGAATCGCCCCACCCGCGTTGGGGTGCGTCAGCCCGCCGGTCCAGACGAGTTGGACGGCGGGTCGGTAACCGAAGAACAGGCTCGCCAGGGCGTGACCCATTTCGTGCAGGAGCACGGAGAAAAAGACGATCGCGATCCAGGAGATCAAATAGAGCACCGCGGTGCGGGGATCGCGCCAATTCATCCCTTGGTAACCGAGCACTGCGGCAAACAGGAAGTGGCCCGGATGCACCTCCACCGGGATACGCCCAATTCGGAAACGGAGCATTGCGCTTCAAGTTATCCCGAACCGATGCCTACGCGGAAAGGAATCACCTTAGTCGCGTCGCGTAGGATTTCGCTTCCGCCTCGCCTTCGGCTAGATCTAGTGCCTCTTTATGCTGGCGCTCGGTCCCTACCAGTTGCGCAATCCCTACGTTCTTGCCCCGATGGCCGGGGTGAGCGAGATGCCCTTTCGGGTGCTCGCCTTCAAGATGGGGGCCGCGCTTTGCCCCACCGAGCTGGTCAGCGCCCAGGGGTTGTTCCGGGCGAACTCCCGAACCATTCGCTACCTGCGCCACGATAAGGAGATCGAAAAGCCCTACTCGCTGCAGATCTTCGGCGGAGAGCCGGAGGTGATGGCGCGGGCCGCGCAGATCGGCAAGGAGTGGGGCGCGCAAATCATCGACATCAACATGGGCTGCCCGGTGAAGAAGGTGACCAAGACCGGCGCCGGATCGGCGCTGTTGTGCGACCCTCCGCGGGCGGCGCGCATCGTGGCGCAGATTCGCGAGGCCACTTCGCTGCCGGTGACCGCGAAGATCCGCTCCGGCTGGGACGCGAACAGTCACAACTACATTGAGGTCGCCGGGGCCCTCGAGGATGCGGGATGCGCCGCCCTGGCGATCCACCCGCGAACTCGCGCGCAGGGGTACTCCGGATTTGCCGACTGGCGAGCGATCGCCGAATTGAAGAAGCGGATCCGCCGGATGTCGATCATCGGGAATGGCGACGTTCGATCGCCGGAAGACGCCCGGCGGATGCGCGAGACCACCGGGTGCGATTTCGTGATGATCGGCCGCGCCGCGCTGGGCAATCCATGGATCTTCCGGCAGCTGACCGGTGGGCAAGCCCCGTCGGTCGAGGAGCGGTGCGCGACCATCCTGCTGCATCTGGAGCAGCACGTCGCCTTCGTCGGAGACGAGCGGGCCGCGGTCCGTGCCTTTCGCAAGCATCTTGCCTGGTACGCCCATGGTCTGAGGGGCGCGGCCGCTTTTCGGTCGGAGGTGAATCAGCTCGAGCTCGCCGACCAGGTCCGCTTCTCGGTCCGGCGCTTCTTCTCGCAGGCCGTTGCGGAAACGCAGGTCGCGGGGGAGCCGGAAATCGACTACCGCACCGCGTTGGGCTGACCCGACGGAGCAGCACACCGGGCCGATCTGACGGAGCAGCACCTGCGCCGGGCCGACTGGCAGAGCAGCACCTCGCCGGGCCGACCTGACGGAGCAGCACCTCGCCGGGTGGAAGTGAGC
>WNEZ01002868.1_pt1 | contig 15841 bp, 10 predicted proteins | sample 5400521 | NCBI WGS metagenome assembly WNEZ01 (sample SAMN13153339, study PRJNA577476) | soil metagenome | isolation source: 120 cm saprolite under Douglas fir tree site 2 hole 1 replicate 1 | place: USA:California | collected 2015-04-18
GTCGGTGGTCATGCGTTTCTTGACTTCTTCTACCGTCAAATGCCCTGCCGCTCGTGTGATCCTGGCCATATCTTCTCCCTTTCTGCTTGCTTCTTCACCTCCTTTATTCTATCACAGCACGCGGATTGGTATTAGATAGGCAGGAACTCCTGTTAAGTAGTTCGTCATGAAAGTCTTCTACGTAAACTCGTCGGAAATCTCGTACCCGAAAAATTCAGACTCTCCGCGTTTTAATAATGATCCATTTTCCAGGTATTCTGAACACGGAAGGAGGAAACGATGGCACTGGAAGAGCAGCAACGTGGGACCGATCTTCGGGCCACACTCGCGATCAGCATGACGGAGGCACTGGCTGGTACCAGTCGCGCCTTGACGCTGCCAGGCAGGCGGCAAGTCAACGTGTTTGTGCCAGCGGGAACCAGGGACGGTCGGGTGATCCGACTGGAAGGTTTGGGCGACCTATCCAGCAGCGGAGGCCCTCCTGGAGCATTGATCCTGACGATTGCCATTCAACAGCCCGATCCCAACCTGCAGCAACCCGTTCATTCTCCTTCTTTTTCACAGCTACCTACCAGCAATCCACCGGGGGTACCCTTACCGCTTCCTTCTGCACGGGGCCAAATTATTCCTCCACCCCCACCCACGAGCCGTGGAATCAGTACCGCTCCCCCATCACGTTCTCAAGGGAAAGTCATCCTGTTGGTCGGCCTAGCGCTTCTCGTGATAGTAGGGAGTGCGAGTATTTTCGTTGTGAGAAACAACCAGATAGCTACAGATCGAGCCCATGCCACGGCCATTGCCCAGGTCAATGCTACGGCTACTGCTCAAGTCTTCGATAATCCCGCTGCTACGACGAACATCTGTCCAGACGGCCTGAGCCAGATGCAGAGCTGCCAAACACCGCATAGTTTGCGCGTTGCCTATGGTGTTGAGTCACTCGTAGAGCATGGTTTTACGGGCAAAGGGCAAACCATCATCGAGATCGAATCCTTTGGTAGCTCTACATTGCAGCAAGACGTAGATGAGTTTGACCGACAGTTTGGTCTCCCACCCATTAAAATCCAGGTCATTTCGCCATTGGGGACCGCGCCTATCTATTACAGCAACCTAAATATCGGTGGATGGGCCAGCGGAACCACACAGGATGTAGAAATCATGCACGCTATTGCTCCCGATGCAGGTATCGTCGTCCTCACCAGTCCCGTTGCTGAAACCCAGGGAACGATTGGCTTGCCTGAGTTCCGACAACTGATCCAGTATGCTATCGACCATCACCTGGGCAATATCATTTCCACTGGTGGTTGGGGTGCATCGGAGGCCCCACTCAAAGATCCGGCAGGACAGCAAGAGATCCAGAAGTGGGATGCTTTGTTGCGGAAGGCCACCACCCAGCAAGGCATTACGTTCTTTGCCTCTACCGGCGTCAACGGTGCTACTGACTATGCTGATTTACAGTCCACAACGCTCTCGCCGACGCCAACAATAGAGTTCCCCAGCGATGAGCCCTGGGTGACAAGCGTAGGAGGGACCACGTTGAACAAAGGGCAGAGTGCCCAGGAGAACGCTTGGAGCAGCAGTGGAGGTGGCTTCAGTGCCTTCTATCCGACACCTTCATACCAAGAGACGTTGCCAGCCTCGGTACAGAGTTTGTTCAAGCATCGTCGCGGTGTCCCCGACGTGTCAGCAGATGCTGATTCTTCTACGGGAATGGCATATTACTTCAACGGCTTATGGCAGCAAGCCGGTAGCACTGCTGCCAGTACTGCCCTGTGGGCAGCACTTGGGGCCATTGCCAACCAGATGGCAGGCCATCCGCTGGGGTTCATCAACCCGGGACTCTACAAGGTGGCGGAGTCGAGTCTCTACACACAAGCATTCCATGACATCACTGTTGGCAACAACGACGTCAATAACGGGGTGAAAGTAAAGGGCTATGCTGCCGTGCCGGGTTGGGACCCGGTAACAGGCTGGGGATCACCCAATGCGGAGGTATTACTACCAGCGTTGGTTGCGGTTCTGAAGTAGTGAGACCAACATCTAAACTGCCTCCCCTTCCTGGATTGTAGGATTGATGGGCATACGAAGATATGGATCATAAGTGATTATGAGCTGGTCGAGGCGGTAGAGGCCATGGGCCGGGATTTCGAACCCGATCATTATTTAGACCGCTCTCCACACCTGCACCGTGTTATCGGTGCTCCCGGAGGCGATGCGTCGACCATCGGGCGACCAGACCACCGCAAGCACACTAGAGGAATGCCCCCGATAGGTGAGCAGGATGTGCCTACTGCTGGCATCCCAGACCTGCACCGTGTTATCGGTGCTCCCGGAGGCGATGCGTCGACCATCGGGCGACCAGACCACCGCAAACACACTAGAGGAATGCCCCCGATAGGTGAAGACGTGGCTGCCATCGGCCGCATCCCACACCTGCACCGTGTGATCAAGGCTTCCAGAGGCGATGCGCCTGCCATCGGTAGACCATGCTACTGCACGCACATAGTTAGAATGCCCTCGATAGGTGTAAACGTGTCCGCCATCGGCTGCATCCCAGACCTGCACCGTGTTATCGGCGCTCCCGGAGGCGATACGCTCACCATCGTGTGACCATGCCACGGCAAACACAAAACCAGCGTGCCCCCGAAAGGTGTAGACAAGCCCGCCATCAGCTGCATCCCACACCTGCACGGTCCCATCTAAGCTTGCCGAGGCGAGGCGCATGCCATCGGGGGACCACGCCACGCTGTTCACAACATCAGTGTGCCCGGTGTAGGTGTGCAGGGTGCGCCCGCTGCTGGCATCCCACACCTGTACGGTCCTATCATTGCTTGCCGAGGCGAGGCGCGTGCCATCGGGGGACCACGCTACACTGTTCACAGCAGCAGCATGGCTGGTGTAGGTGTGCAGGGTCTGCCCGCTGCTGGCATCCCACACCTGCACGGTTTTATCAGCACTGGCCGAAGCGAGGCGTTTGCCATCAGGGGACCTTCCCACGCTCGTCACAATATCAGTATGGCCGGTGTAGATGAGCAGGGTGCGCCCGCTGCTGGCATCCCACACCTGCACGGTTTTATCAGCACTGGCCGAGGCGAGGCGCTTGCCATCGGGCGACCACGCTACGCTGTAAACATCTGAAGTATGCCCTCTGTAGTAGAGCAGAGTCTGCCCGCCGCTGGCATCCCACACCCGCACAGTCCCATCTAAGCTTGCCGAGGCAATGCGCTTGCCATCGGGCGACCACGCCACGCTCGTCACAGCAGCAGTGTGCCCTTTGTAGGTGAGCAGGGTCTGCCCACTGCTGGCATCCCACACCCGTACGTCGAAGCTTGCCGAGGCGAGGCGCTTGCCATCGGGCGACCACGCCACGCTCGTCACAGCAGCAGGATGGCTGGTGTAGGTGAGTAGGGGCTGCCCACCACCGCTGGCATCCCACACCCGCATGGTCCCGTCATTGCTTGCCGAGGCGAGGCGCTTGCCATCGGGCGACCACGCCACGCTCGTCACAGCAGCAGTGTGCCCTTTGTAGGTGAGCAGAGTCTGCCCGCTGCTGGCATCCCACACCCGCACGGTTTTATCAGCACTGGCCGAGGCGAGGCGCTTGCCATCAGGGGACCACGCTACGCTGTTCACAACATCAGTGTGCCCGGTGTAGATGAGCAGGGTCTGCCCGCTGCTGGCATCCCACACCTGCACGGTCCCATCCTTGCTTGCCGAGGCGAGGCGCCCGCCATCGGGCGACCACGCTACGCTGTTCACATCTGAAGTATGCCCAGTGTAAGTGAGCAGGTGGTGCCCGCTGCTGGCATCCCACACCTGCACGGTCCCATCCGCGCTTGCCGAGGCGAGGCGCTTGCCATCGGGCGACCACGCTACAGCATTTACTCCATTAGTGTGACCCTGATAGATGCCAGAAAAGGGTGTAGGTCGAGGAGTATGAGTGGTAACAGGAGGAGCAAGAGCGAGTGCAATTTTGTGTAGTAGCGTCTGCAAGGTTACACCACCCGCCACAGCCTCTGCTGCAACTAAGCCTACCAGGCCAACCACGACCGAGCGACGTGAGATGTCTCGTTTTTGCGGCCGAAGCCCACCAGATGACTGAAGTGCTGGCTTCTGTTCTGTGTCGTTTGCCATTATCAAGGTCTCCTCAAGAGCGCTTACTCAGTACATCCATTGCAGCAGAATACGTAAGCTTCTGTTTGCGCCAAACGTATCATGGTTAGTTGTTGCGTTCTACCCATTCACAAAAGATAGGTGCAGCAATGTGGTACTTGTTCTCCTCATGCAGGGCCAAATCACGCTTGAGGAGGGTTTGCATGGTACGGCGCACCGTCTTTTCGTCTAAGCCGCACTGCTGTGCAATTTGCGGTGCGTCGCCTTCACCTATGTTTCTGAGAGCGACAAGACAGATTTGCTGGTCCTGATCAGAACGCTCCCAGAGGTCCCGAAAGTAGGTATCCCACCAGTTCTCTAAAACCTGGTTCATCGTGACAGCTACATCCTCGATCTCAGCCCGCTCACGATTGTCTGCATTCAGATTTTCAATCAGTGCTGAACAGATTGCTTGTATCAAGAAAGGATGACAACCTGTTACATGTATAATCTGCTCGACCACTCCATCAGCAAAAATGTGTTGACTGGGAAAATTAGGGACAGGCTGAGTGATGAGATGACGGGCCTCTGCTGGTTGCAGAAAACTGACCTTGAGCGTTTGCGCATTGACAAGATAGCCTGCCCAGTTCGCGCCCATTTCGCCGAAGGTTCGTACACCGCTGAAGAGAAAAGCCACACGAGGGCGATTCTGAATAGCGCTACGGAACCAGTCCAGCAGCAAGTTGAGATTGAGGTAGCTGTCCTGCCCGGCTTCTTCGAGCTTCTCAAACTCATCGAAGAGCAGAAGCAGTGTACGATCTTCCCACTCCAGCACTTTTTCCACACTATCAAGCCACTCATCGAAAAGGCGATAGACCTCTGCTTCGTTTCTGCGACTGGCTTCTCTCAAACGTGCCTGTTCCAGCTTTTTGACTCTCATTCCCCGAGCACTCACCGCCTTATATATTTCTCCTGCGATGGTGTTGAGGAGGCCATCAGTGCTGGCAGACACTCCCCGCACCTGCAAATCATAGACGATCGGGAGATAGTGGGCACCAAGCAAGTTCGGTAACTGCTTCAGGGTGCTACTTTTACCCATGCGTCGCTCACCATTGAGAAGAAAGGTAGGGCGGCGACTTCCCTTACTCAGGGCTTCAGCCAACTGTTGCACCAGGTCACGACGTCCTACAAACAAGCTGTCTCGTGGTTTGAGAACCTGTCCAGGGTTATAGGGATTGTCAATCTGACCAGTTTTTTCAGGCGCTTGCTCCAACTTTTCCAGCTCGTAGCGACCGGTTGTTCTCCAGGCATTGACAACCTCAGCCAGGCGTTGATTCAGTCTGAAGTCCGTGAAGGCGGTGTTGGGATAGACCTTTTCCAAATTGGCGATCATGTCCTCAAGAGCGTTACACCGCGCCTTCCAGCCAAGCGGGCCGCAGTAACGGGCAGCATCCCTACTGGCATCGTTCAGACGGGCGAAGGATGTCACCCAGCGAGAATCCATGAGAGGCCCTTCTTGCGGCAAAATCTCGGCGAGCCGTTGGGACGCTCTGGCAATATCGCGAATACTCTCACACAACTCCAGGTCATGGATAGCGATTTCCAGCGCAGCCGCTTGCGCTGCGCCAATTTGCTGGGGTCTCTCAGTAACGATGAAGGCAATCTCCTCCAGTGCCTGCCTGATGTCTTGTCCCGCAGCAAGCAGCAACGTATCCTTCAATCCAGGTAACGGTAGGAAGACGCGCTCATCCCAGTAGAGAGGGGAATGATGCAGGTGAAAAAAAACTTGGAGCGGGTTCTTCCGGCTGGCGAAATATGTCCGCAATCCAGAAAGACCACTCACCGGGTAAAGCAGCAGTCGGTAGTAGCCAAAAGTGTAGCTGACAAGGAATGCGATGGCTACCGCGAAACTTCCTCCAATGACTCCGGTAGTCCCTCCCGTAATGCGCCAGGCTCCTCCCCAGGAGATGCCTCCTACGAGAGCTCCTAGCATGCCCCCTAGCATGCCCCAGCTAGCACCTCTTATGGTGCCCCCTAGAGCACCCAATACTATAGCCGTTACAATGCCTTCTATGACACCTGACATATTGCTTCCTGTAATACCTCCAATGCTTAATGCAGTACCCAGGACAATTCCCAGGCTGGTATCCGCCGCAATACCCCCGACTGTTCCCCATCCCACAGCTAAAACGGTCGCCCAGGCTGTGGTGAGCAAAAAGCTGAGTAGGTTTACACGTGAACTGCTAGCGAAGATGGCTTGTACTACAAGTGCGAGCGGATAGGAAATGAGAAAGATGGGCAATGCCAGCCGAAGCATTGGCCCAATTCGCTTCGAAAGGCTCTGTGCCTCAAACTCTCTCTTGAACAGAGCAGGTTGGAAAAAGCAGTAAAACAGCCAGGTGAATGGTTCGGCCAACAGGTAATACCAGGCTTGTTGTCCAGTTTTCATAAAAGAGAGCCAGGGCCGTTTCGTCTGCTCCATCTAACGCACCACCCCTCGATACGTCTCTTCCAGCCTCTGCTCGAACTCTTGCCAATAGCTGGGATCATTTGGGCGGTAGTAGTCTGGATCTTGTTCTCTGACAGCAAGGTTTTTATCCTCCAGCAGCATCTTGCCTACCAGTTGTAAACGTAAGGGCCAATACTCTCCTGCTATTTGCCCGTAGTGCAATAACTGCACGCGCTCTTGGTCTGTAAACCGAGCCTGGGTAGCTTTGGCCTGCACAAATCTTTCGGCTTCTTTGACGCTAAAAGGCTTGATACTGCGTTGCTCGAAGACATTGAAAAACCCGCTTGTCTTCCCATGCTCGCCCACAATATCAATGAGTGGGCTTTTACTGGCTATTACCAAGCTCAATCCAGTCTGCGTCATGGCGCGCAAAGCATTGAAAAAGTGAAGGTCGAATGCCTGACGGTCACTAAAGCCTTCAAACTCGTCTATACACAGGACAGGAACCTGATTTCTTGCTATCAGCTCTTGCACCACCTGCTCCAGTAGAGCCAATCCTTCAGCAGCATCATCGGATGTGCGTTTCTGTACAGCAAATGCTTCTAACGCGCTGGCCGTGAACCCAGCAACTGTTGCACAACGTGCGGCCGTCGCATCAAGATAGCCAACGAGAAAGCGCGTGCCTAACTCCTTGCGCGCAACCAATCTTAGATAGCTCATCAGCCAGGATTTACCTACTCTACGTGGTCCAACAATCGACGTGGATGCTCCGTTGCGGGTACGGTTCATGAGAGTTTCACGTTCTCTGATTCTGCCGTAAAACTCCCCTGGGTCGGGAAGCGGTTGATTAAACAGAAAGACTGAGTTAGGCACAGCATCTATATTGATATGGTCCGTTACTGCTAGCGGCTTATTGCTCGTGCTCACTTGCTCACCTTGCTGGGGAAACTTGGAATCAGTTGTTGAAGACACCGAGTGCTGGGACGAGGAGCTACCCGCGAGTTTTGCGTTTAGTTCATCGACCACTTTTCGAATGCCCTGAGCTACATTTAAATAAGATTCGTCACGATTTAGCCATTTGGTGATAGGTTTGCGATCAGTAGGCAGGGCTTGGAGTTTGCCGAACGGTGCCCTCTCCCAATCGGTTGGACGGAGGATAACAGGGATAACACGAGCTTCTTTGGCGTCGTGTCTTTCCAGGGCTCGTTTCATCTCGATACTGTAGCAATAATCAGACGCCATGAAGTCTGGGCTGACTAAAAGCAGAATGATGTGAGCCGCGTTCAGATGAGCCTCAATCTCATTCACCCATTCTGCCCCTGCATGTATCTCGCGGTCATACCATCCTGTGATAAGCCCCTCTTGCTTCAGAAGGCTCAAGTGGATTTCGAGTTTTTTCCTCAGTTGATCATCTTTGTGTGCATAGCAGTAAAAGATTTCAACAGCGTTCCTAGGCAACGGAACGTTCATAGACGCGGGTGGCAGTGATGTAGGCTGAGGTTTGGATATCGGTGCCACAGCCACGGTAGACTTCTGGACCAGGTCAAACAGAACACCATCAGGCGAACGCATGTACAGCACAGGCGTTCCCCATTCTACACTATTTTCTACTCCAAGGCTAATTGCTTTGCGTGCTTCGCTTACAGCCGCATCGACAGGCATTCCATCTGCTAGCGCTTCATAGAAGGCACGCGATAACTCAATTGCTGCTCGATCGGTAATCTCATACTGCATCGCCAGCACTGCTGGAATACCACGCCGTACAAGAATAGCAGATGTGCTGGAGAAGACATCTTGGGTACTGCCTCGGGCGCCCTCGCATGAGTTGAGTATGACCAGGCGCAGGGAACGGTGGTCAGCGAGCAATCGTCCCAAGCTCGTCGCACTCAAGTAGTCTGCTTTTCCCGCGTTATCCACTAGAGCGATAAGACCTTCTTCAGTGCGAGCGTCAAAACCTCCGTGTCCGATGAAGTGGAAGATGTGCCAGGGACCATGACGCATAGCCCGTTGCAAATCCTGCCAGGTCTGACCTGGGAGCCAGGTTAACTCCACTGAACCCTTAGCCCGCAAGTCCTCAGTGGCTTTTTCTACCCGCAGCTTTTCAGTATCAACATCCAGGTTTGCCAAATCTTGGGGATCAGCGATCATGCCAAGAATACGTAATGGAGGAGTTACAGTCAGTGGTTGGGGAGGTTGGGGAAGCTCGAGGTAACGCACGATTGGTGTGTTGCTCGAGAGGCAGACGTACTCAGCAAGATTTGGATCGTACAAGAACTCCCAGGGCAGCGCTGCCAATTCTGGCGCTTGAATACGCAGCTTCAATCGTAGCCCCTCTCCCTGATGGAAGGCTTCTTGTCGGCTCATGGCATAACGGCTATGCACTTCTCCAGTAAACAGCGCGTCGAACAAAGCACGACCAAAATCCTGGATTGTCTGCTCCCCTACTGAAAGCATTTGACGGTGCCTACCACCAGAGCGCAGCAGAGCAATTTGCAAATCTTTCAGTCGGCTTTCCAGTGCCAGTTCGCCGAAGGGAAAGTGCATAGTTTCACGTGCATCGCCCGCCGCTGAACGGACAACTGCTACCGGATACTCGCGCCCGCTCCCAGGGGCAATTTCCAGCTCGAAGTCGAGATAGCTCATCCTCTAATCCGATCCCGCTATCAAGGCACACACTATTAAGGAGCAAGTCGACACTACCTACTGTATGATATCAACTCCAGTAATCATTGTAAAAACGATGAGGGTCTGAGATTTTGGGTTACGGACTTTCATGATGGCTATATAAACGGATTTGATATGATGCTGCACTAACTATACTCTACTGTGAGCAAAACTTCAATCCCAGAAATGGAAGAGATCTCCATTTTTGATGGGGAAATAACCAACGTGGGCAACCGCAAGGGTCCACCCCACGCCACTCTACCGCCCTTGCCCCTACTCGATACAACGCAACGCGCAGACCGCATCGAGTAGCCCTGGGGGCGGCGGGACTGGCCCATCACTCCCACTCAATCGTCGCCGGTGGCTTCGATGTAATATCATACACAACCCGATTAACACCGGGCACCTCATTCACAATGCGATGAGAGATGCGAGCCAACAAATCTGCCGGGAGGCGAGCCCAGTCTGCCGTCATGAAGTCGCCGGTGGTGACTGCGCGCACGGCGACGACGTTGGCGTAGGTGCGTTCGTCGCCCATTACGCCGACGCTCTGCAATGGGGTGAGCACGGCGAAGGCCTGGCCCAGTTCGCGGTAGATGCCGGCTCGGCGGATCTCGTCGATCACGATAGCATCGGCGGCGCGTAAGATCGCCAGGCGCTGTTCATCGACGGCTCCGATGATGCGGATGGCGAGACCGGGACCGGGGAAAGGATGACGCCAGACCCACTCTTCGGGCAGATCGAGCGCCAGGCCGATCTCGCGCACTTCGTCTTTGAAGAGCATACGCAGCGGCTCAACCAGGTGCAGGTTCATCTCTTCAGGCAGGCCACCGACGTTGTGGTGGGTCTTGATGCGGGTCGCGGTAGCGGCAGTGTCGTGGCTGGTACTCTCGATGACGTCGGGGTAGAGCGTTCCTTGTGCCAAAAAGGCGATTCCCCTGGTACCCGCAAGGGGCACCAGTACATTTTGTTCCGCTGTTTCTTCGAAGATGCGAATAAATTCCTCGCCGATGATTTTGCGTTTTTGTTCCGGGTCGATTATGCCTGCCAGGCGTGTTAGAAAACGCTGGCGCGCATCGATGACTACCAGGGGGATATGCAGGTGAGTACTGAAGGTCTCGACGACCTGTTCGCGCTCGCCTGCTCGCAGACATCCAGTGTCGACGAGGACGCAGGTGAGTTGATCGCCGACGGCACGATGGACAAGCAGGGCTGCTACCGCGGAGTCTACGCCACCGGATAGGCCGCAGATGACGCGTGCTTGACCGACACGCTGGCGAATCTGCTCGATGGCTTCTTCGATTACGGAGCCGGTGGTCCATGCGGGTGTGCAGCCGCAGATACGGAAGAGGAAGTTGCGTATGATCTCTTTGCCTTGCGGTGTGTGGGTGACTTCGGGATGGAATTGTAGGCCGACTATGCCTTGTGGGTTGGCGATAGCGGCGACGGGGTTATTCTCGGTGCAGGCAAGGACTTTGAAGCCAGGGGGCAATTGGGCGACGCTGTCACCGTGGCTCATCCAGACGGGAAGACGTAGGGGTGCATCCACGTTTGGTGGGGAGTCGGCCTCGCCCCACCCCTCGGGCCGATAAATCGGCGATGGGCGCGGTAAACCGGCCCCTACGTCTTCATTTTGTGGTTGATCCAGTTCGATGGTTTGTTCAGGTGAGGCGGTGATACCTGCGAAAATGCGGAAGGTTTGCGCATCTTGCGCTGCTTCGGCCAGTACTTCGATGGTGGCCGGGCCGTATTCGCGTTGTTCGCTGGTGTGGACGACGCGCCCACCAAGTTGCTGGGCCAGCAGTTGCATGCCATAGCAGATGCCCAGCACGGGAATACCACTGTGCAGGATAGCAGGGTCGCAGGTGGGGGCGTCTGCGTCATAGACGCTGGCCGGCCCACCTGAGAGGATAATGCCTTTGATGTCAAGGTGCGTGTTCTGTTGCAGTTGTGCCAGGGTAGTGGTAGCTGGCACCAGTTCGCTGTAGACCTGGCACTCGCGCACGCGGCGGGTGATCAGTCGGCTGTATTGTGAGCCAAAATCAAGAACGAGTATCGCTTCTCGACGCTCCAAGGGCGCATACCCCTTTCTGATCGTTAATTGCTGGCGTCGGCTCGGCCCCACCGCGAGCCGATAAATCGGCGATGGGGACCCGCGATGAATCGGGGTCGTACACCGGCCCCCACGTCGCCTAATTTGCCAATGGTATCTAGTTTCGTGGGGCTGGGCCGCCAGAGACGTAGATGACCTGGCCGCTGACGAAGCCGGCTTCATCCGAACAGAGGAAGCAGATGACGTTGGCGATATCACGTGGCTGACCGACGCGACGCACCGGAATGCGTTTTGCTGCCTCTGCCTGCATCTCCTGTGGGTCGAGACCCATGCGGCGGGCTGTGGCACGGGTCATTTCGGTGTCAATGTAGCCGGGTGCGACGGCATTGACGGTGATACCGAATGGTCCAAGTTCGATGGAGAGGGTACGCGTGAAGCCCTGTAAACCCGCTTTGGCCGTAGAATAGTTTGCCTGGCCGCGATTGCCCAGCGCGGCGGTCGAGGAGAGCGAGACGATACGGCCATATTTCTGCTGTACCATGTGTGCCTGCACAGCGCGAGTACAGAGAAACGCTCCCTTGAGATGGACGTTCATCACCGTATCCCAGTCTTCCTCCGACATTTTAAAGAGCAGGTTGTCGCGCACTACTCCCGCATTATTGACTAAAATATCCAATCGCCCGAAATAGCTTGCCGTTTTATCGACGGCGTCCTGCACCATAGCACTATCTGCTACATTGCAGGCGACCACAAGACCTTCCATGCCAAGGCGATCAAGCTCGGCTGCTACTTGCTTGCAGCCCTCGGTATCGACGTCGGCTAGTGCTACGCGGGCACCCTCCTCGGCCATGCGCAGAGCGGTCGCTGCACCGATGCCTCGCCCTGCTCCGGTGATGAAGGCAACTCGTCCATCAAGTCGTCCCATGAATTCTTCCTTTCGTAGCTCGGATATACAACCGGTCAATGCGAACGGGCCAGACAAGCCCACCATGATGAACAGAGTATATCACAACTACGTTCCATGATGACGTGTGGCTTCCAGGCAAGTGACACCCTGCGGGCCAACCTGCGCGCTGTGTCGTATCCCTGGGGGCAGAATGAAGCAATCGCCTGGTGCCAGGTCTACCGCACTGATGTTGCCAGAGGCATCGCGAGTGTCGGGGAGGGTGAAACGAATGGAGCCACGAACACAATACAGGACTTTTTCATAGCTGTGACTATGTACGGCATAGGTATCACCGGGCCCATTCGACCAGGTATAAGGGGATAGGCCCTCCTGCCGCATACGCTGCCATAGTTCCTGCTCTTGTGGTGGGGTTGTCTTTTGCCAGCGAACAATTTGCATAGTATCATGCACCTCTGTTATCTCAGCGGTGACTGCATCGTACTCGGCGCGCGGGTCTGTGGACACATGATCACCTCAATATTTATGTTTATGAATCAGGGCAAGCGCCTTCGGCGATGCTTCGCAGCGCAAGGGTCCACCCCACCTCAAACCGCTGACCTTGCCCCTACTCGATACTTTAGCCACGTTTACTATACTCTACCGTGGGCAAAATTTCAAGCTGGAGTACCTCTTGTCGTAAGCATGCCAGAGGGGTACAATAGAGCCCTAACCCCATCTTGCGATGTCGTCCGCTCGGAAAGGAGCTCTTCTACCCATGAGCACGACACAGATAGCAGCGTTACTCTATCAGTTGCAGCAGCTTGATCTCGAACTGGAACGTCTCTCAGCCGAACAGCAAACAGTAGCGAGTTCACTTCAGGGTAATGCCACGCTACAGAAGCTACGCACAGAACAGAAAACGGCGCAGCAACGGTTGCGCGCAGGTCTACAGGTGCAACGAGAGGCAGAGAAGGCGCTCGAAGACCTTGGCCATCGTCTCAAAACACAAGAACAACGTCTCTACGGTGGAACCATCAACAATCCGAAAGAACTCAATGCGCTCCAGCAGGAGGCACAGCATCTGCGATTACAACAGAGCCACCAGGAGGAGACCACACTGGAAGCAATGGACGCGGCAGAGTCTTTGCAGGAGAAGGAACACCGTACATCGGAAGCTCTACTAGAGGCAGAAGGAGCCTGGGTCAGGCAAAGTGCAGCCCTGGTCACACGTCGCGATCAACTGGCGACGCGACGGCAAGAAGTAGAGTTGAAACGAGAGCAGCTAGCAGCAAAGCTCGATGCAGACCTGCTCGGTCGGTACGAGAGAATACGCCGTACGAGGCAGGGAAAGGCGGTCTCCAAGGTTGAGCAAGGTTCGTGCCAGTGGTGCAGAGTGATTTTGACTCCCAGGGAGTTGCAGCATGTGCGTATCAGCACGGAACTGCAAACCTGTAGCAATTGCGGGCGGATCTTGTATTTTGAGCGTTAAGCAGAATTTACCTTAATGTGCGGTCACCCTGGGAGAAAGGAGAATGTGATGGGACCCCTTAGGCCAAAGCAAAACCACAAAGCTATAGGGGAGCGGAGCGAGGCCATCATCATTGCAAAGCTCTTAGAAGCAGGATACGGTGTTCTTACTCCCTTTGGCGATAATCGTCGCTATGACCTAGTGATTGAGGATGCTGATGGACAGTTCTGGCGTGTCCAGTGTAAAACAGGTTGGGTGGAGAACGACGGTGCCTTAATCGAATTTAAAACCGCTAGCACATACTACCACACAAGGGCAGGAAGGGCGGATCATGGAAGAAAAGACTATCGAGGGCAGGTTGAGTATTTTGCTGTCTACTGTCCTGATACGGGGAAGATGTACCTTGTGCCCATAGATCATGTAGGTGCAGCAAATGCAATGTTGAGGCTATTACCAACAAAAAACAAGCAGGAAAAGAACGTGAGGTGGGCGCAGGATTATGAATTATAGTGAGGGCGGAGGGGATCGAACCCTCGGCCAATCGATTAAAAGTCGATTGCTCTGCCACTGAGCTACGCCCTCAAGCCTAGTAAATTATCACAAGGCGCTTGTTCTACCACCTGAGCTACGCCAGCACAAAAGTAGTATATCACGAGCCGTCAAGGCTCTGGCAGTGAAGACAGTGAGGGCCATCTGTAACTTTGGAGGGAGAAACAGTTGAGCTAAATAACGATTGCCCTTTAGTCTAAACTTTGCGCAGGAGTGGCTTTTTGGCCCTGTTAACATCTTTACAAATCGGTCTTTTTCATGTTATATAGTTTATAGAGTCGGCAGTATGATGCCATCTTTTAAACAGGAAAGGAGTGTGAAGCACAAGAGAAACTTTGGGGTTACGAAACATTATTACATCTGTATGAATTTTTGTGCTATACACTCTATACTTCCCCTAGTTGGGGTAACTTCTTCTATTCCCATGGTTAAGCCTTGGAACCCCTTTGGAGAGTATACTTATCTCTCTGATTTTCAGAAAGTGAGAAAAAACATATGCGACGGTTTACCTTTTTTAATAAGGTGGGAGTAGCTAGCGTTCTCTCGTTCCTCGCGATCTTGCTCGGTCTGTACACCACGACGGGCACAGCTTCAGCGCATAGCGCACAGCCAGCACACTCCCACCCTATTATCAACGTATTCGATGTTTCAAGCCACCGATGCTCATGCTTGCGGCTTCGGCAGGTTCTTCAACAACTGTGGTGGGTTCATCGACAATCCGGACTTCTTTTGTGGCGTCAACCTGAACCCGGAGGACTTCTGCGGAGGATTCGGCTTCGAGCCGAGTGCATTCTGCTTCGGTGGCGGCGCGTTCGGCGGATTCCCAGGACAATGCCAGTTCCAATGCCAATTCCAAGGACAGTTCCCAGGGCAATGCCAGTTCCAAGGACAATTCCCGGGACAATGCCAATTCCCTGGCCAGTTCCAAGGCATAGACTGTCAGTTCAGGCTAGAGTGCTTCCACCGCGTACGTGTGGATGATTTCTGTCGGTTCCACTTCTTCTCGTTCTGCAACTTCCGAAGGAACCGCATCGTCGAATTGTTAATCAGGGCTGTGGACTCACATACGGGAGACGAGTCTAACACTGCTTTAATCCGGTTTGGACTGAACTTCTAAGCTTGAAACAAAAATACCAGTGAAGGGTGTTCCCTTCACTGGTATTTTTGGTAAGGCAAGGTTCAATTTGAAGAAAAGTACTTGACAGTTTGAACAGTCACACCGTGTCACCCTGAGCGTAGCGAAGGGTCTGTCTCGATAGGCAGAGAGATGCTTCGTTGCGCTCAGCATGACAGGGCTGGACCTTGCTTGACAGGGCTGGACCTTGCTGTTGGTTAGGAACTGTCAAGTTCATTTGAACCATGCCTAAGATTAGAAGTCAGTGTAAGAACAGGCGCGAATTTAGATCGCCTGCCACACTTGCACCACACCATCCTGGCTCGCGGAAGCGATGCGCGTGCCATCGGGCGACCACTCCAGCGCGTTTACGAGATTAGCATGTCCGCTATAGACAAAAACATTGCCGCCATCGAAAGCATCCCAGACCTGTACTGCCTGATCATCCCCGTCGACAGAGGCGATGCGTTTGCCGTCGGGTGACCATGCCACGGTGTTTACCCACGTCTGCGAACCAGAGTGACCATAATAGGTAAAGACGAGGTCTCCCATTGCGCTATGCCAGACCT
>WNEZ01002480.1_pt1 | contig 15838 bp, 12 predicted proteins | sample 5400521 | NCBI WGS metagenome assembly WNEZ01 (sample SAMN13153339, study PRJNA577476) | soil metagenome | isolation source: 120 cm saprolite under Douglas fir tree site 2 hole 1 replicate 1 | place: USA:California | collected 2015-04-18
ACGATCTCGCTTGCGCCACCAAGTGTCAGTGCGATATCAAGCGAGACGACTTCGTTCAAATTGACCACCAAGCCCTTGTGCAGATACTTCTTGAAGCCTTGCTGGTTGACTTCCAACTGGTAACTTCCCACCGGGACTTCGAGGAAGATGTATTCGCCGCTGGCGCCGGACTCGGTCGCGCGCTGCGTTCCATTGGCTTCATTGGTGAGCACCAGCTTCGCACCGGTGACCGCACCGCCACTCGGATCGGTCACGGTGCCGCGGATGCGGCCGCCGGTGCTCTGGGCGTTACTGGAAACTCCGACGAACAAGCAAACTAAAAGGATGCCGAACACACCGATCAAATCAGAGCGCATGCTGCGCAGTCCTGAATAGTTGTCGACCCTCATGGACCCCACCCCTGATGAGGAATTTTGTTTCGGAGGCAATTTTCGAGGTTGCCCCGGACCGTGAACCTTACTATAATCCAGCAAACTTAGAGAATGCCAGCACGCGTGTCAAGGAAAAAGAATTTACCCATCAACTCTGCCAAGCGGGGAGCGCGCCTCACGCTGCGGATCAGCGAAGTGGCGCGTCGAGTAGGAATTTCTTCTTCGGCGCTGCGGGCGTGGGAACAACTTGGCCTGGTCGCTCCGCAGCGCACCAAGAGCCGCTATCGTTTGTACAGCGAAGCGGATGTGCGCCTGCTGCAACGCGCGCTTTTTCTTCGACGCGCTCGCGGGCTGAATCCTGCCGCAATCGTGCATGTGTTGAAGCGCCAAGGGGCAGTCGCTCTTCCCGCCGAAGCCGCCACACTTCCTGGCCAGCGTTTTCGGCGGCTGCGGACACGTCGAGGGCTTTCGCTTGCGCAGGTGGCGCGCGCCACGGGCGTCTCGGTCGGGTTTCTCAGCTCGCTGGAACGCGGACAAATGCGCTCTTCGGTGGCCACGTTGCGGCGCATTGCGCGCTTTTATCGCACGAACATTCTTTCGCTCTTCGAAACGGCCGGCGAGAATCCTCGGCTGGTACGGCCTGGGCAACGAAAAATTCTAGAGACCAATGCGGGCGTGCGGATGGAACTCCTCGCCTGGGGCAACACAGCGATGGAGCCGCATCTGTTCCGCATAAAGCCGCGCGGCGGCAGCGGCGAATCCTACTCTCACGAGGGAGAGGAATTCCTGCACGTTTTCCGCGGTGAATTCGAAATTTGGCTAGGTGACGCCGAGCATTACCACCTCAAGACCGGCGATAGTCTTTATTTCGAGAGCACCACGCCGCATCGCTGGCGCAATCCCGGCCGCATTGAAGCGTGCCTGCTTTGGATTAATACGCCTCCAACGTTCTAAGGGTGAGCTAAATGACTAGACGAGTCTCTCTGATAATTACCGCAGCCCTCGCTTTGTTCCTAACCGCCACGTTAGGTTCGGGGCCCATTCCGGTTGCGGACACGATTATCGCGCGCGGCAGAGTCTACACCGGCAACAGCGAGCAGCCGTGGGCAGACGCGATCGCCATCCACGATGGAAAAATCATCGCGGTCGGAGATGAACAAACAATATTCAAATTGCGCTCTGCAACGACGCAAGTAATCGAAGCGGGCGGTCATTTGGTCCTGCCCGGTTTTGTCGATTGCCATATTCATTTCATCGACGGCTCCCTTAGTCTTGGTCGGGTGAACCTCGCAGGCGCCAAGGACGTCGCTGACATCCAGCAAAGATTGCGCGATTACGCTGCGAAGCATCCCGGGAAGGATTGGGTGCTGGGACGCGGCTGGAATTACGCCATGTTCGGCTCCGAAACTTTGCCGCACAAAAAATACCTGGATGAAGTTTTCCCAGACCGCCCCGTTCTCCTCGAGGGCTATGATGGCCACACCTATTGGGCCAACTCCAAGGCTTTGGCCTTTGCCGGAATCACGAGCAGCACTCCCGATCCCCCGAATGGCTCCATTGTGCGCGATCCGAAAACGCACGAAGCCACTGGCGCTCTGAAAGAGGCGGCGCATGGAATTGTCGATCGTGTCGTTCCCAAACCTTCTCGTGATGAAAACCTCGCCGCCCTGCGCGCCGGCATGAAATGGGCCAATGAACACGGCCTCACGCGCGTGCACAGTGCCGGCGGAGACTTCGAGCATCTCGATCTTTATGATGAGCTGCGCCGAAAAGGGCAGCAGACGCTACGCTTTTACATTTCGTATTTTCTGAATCCGCCGACGCTACGCACCAGCGATCTTGATTCCATCGAAGCAGCTCGCAAGAGATTTCACGACGAATGGATCGACACCAACGTGGTCAAAATGATGGTCGATGGCGTGGTCGAATCACACACCGCAGCCATGCTGGAACCTTATAGTGACGACAGTTCGACTAAAGGCAAACTTTTTTGGGATCCCGCCAAGTACTCCGCCGCGGTCGCTGCGCTCGATAAGCGCGGCCTGCAACTTTTCACACACGCGATTGGGGAATATGGAGTACGCACCGCGCTGGATGCTTACGAGCACGCCAAAGAGAGCAACCACACAAACGACAGCCGCCCGCGCATCGAGCATATCGAAACGGTTGCTGATGCCGACATCCCTCGCTTCGGAAAGCTCGGCGTCATCGCCAGCATGCAGCCGCTGCATTCGTATCCGGATGCGGATACTTTGGACGTGTGGGCGCGTAACGCCGGTCCCGACCGCGCTTCGCGGGCATGGGCTTGGAAGAGCATTTCCCAGGACGGAGGGCGTTTGGCGTTTGGAAGCGATTGGCCAGTAGTGACCCTGAATCCATGGGAGGGAGTACAAACCGCCGTCACACGCCAGACCACTGAAGGCAAGCCCGAGGGCGGCTTTGTGCCAGAGCAGCGCCTAACTGTGGAGGAAACTGTACGCGGCTATACGCTCGGCGCTGCCTATGCTGGCCGACGCGAGAAGATGGAAGGCTCCATCGAGCGTGACAAACTCGCCGATCTCATAATTGTTTCGCAGAATATCTTTGAGGTCGATCCGCATCGCCTCGCGGAAACCAAGGTCTTGACCACCATGGTCGGCGGGCGTGTAGTCTATCAAGCGCCCGCAAAGTAAATGCAAGGATCATTCACGATGACGCGACGCTTGCTGCTCTGCTGCATTATTTTCCTGGCTGCCTTACTCGGGGCCTGTAAGCCGAAAACAGAAACATTGAGCTTGCTTGTGTGGGAAGGTTACGCTGATCCTTCGTTTCTGCAGCCATTCGAGCAATCCCATCATTGCAAAGTTGTGGCGGCTTACATGGGATCGAGCGACGAACTGGTCGCCAAGCTGCGCGGCGGCAGCGCTTCCAATTACGACGTGATCTCGCCTTCCAGCGACGTAGCGACTTCTATTGTGCGAGCCGGACTGGCTGCGCCACTCGACCTTGCAAAAATCCCTTCTTACAATCAGCTCTCCGCGAGGCTTCGCGATTCTCCACTCGTTAAAACAGATGGCAAAACTTATGGCGTGCCGTTTGTCTGGGGACCCAATCCTTTGCTCTACGACACTACGGCGTTCGCGAAAGCGCCAGATTCCTGGAGCATCCTGTGGGATCCCAAGTACAAAGGGAAAATTTCTCTGTGGGACGAACTCTCTAGCGTGTACTTGGCTGCGCAGGTGCTCGGCTACGACAAACCGGATCCAAATCAGCTTTACAACCTCAGTGACGCGCAGCTGGAAGCGGTGAAGAAGAAATTGATTGAGCTTAAGCCCAACATCCGAAAATACTGGTCGACCGGAGGCGAACTCACCAACCTTTTTCAGAACCATGAAGTGATTGCGGCCATGGGCTGGCCGCTAATGACCAACCAGCTTCGCAAGGTTAATTTTCCGATCGGCGAAACCATTCCCAAGGAGAACACTACCGGCTGGATCGACCACTTGATGATTACCGCGGCCAGCCCTCGCAAAAAATTGGCGCAGGAATTTCTCGAATACATGGTCGAAGCGCAAACGCAGAAGCTGGTCACCGATGTGACCCACTACACTCCGGCGAATCCTGCGACTTCGCAACTTCTTACTGCCGACGAGCGCAAGAGCCTGCACCTGGATGATCCGGACGAATACATGAAGCGAATTTACTTCTGGCAGGATGTGCCACGCCGCGCCAAGTACAACGAGGCTTGGAACGAGGTTAAGAGCGCGCAGTGAGCCGCGCCGCCATTTCGCCGGACCATGCGACTTTAGCTGATGCGCTTTTGGAAGTTCGCGGCGTAGCGAAGAATTTTGGCGCCACTCGTGTACTGAAGAATATTTCGCTGCAAATTGCCGCAGGCGAATTCCTAACCCTGCTTGGTGAAAGCGGATCCGGCAAGACAACGCTGCTCCGACTCATTGCCGGCTTCGAGCAGCCCACTTCCGGCGAGATTTGGATGGGCAACGAGCGCCTGGATACCCTGCCACCCAACAAACGCCGCGTCAACACGGTCTTTCAGAATTACGCGCTTTTCCCGCACCTGAGTGTTCGCGAAAATGTCGCGTATGGCCTTCGCGTTAAGTCCACGCCGAAAACAGAGATCGCCGGGCGCGTAGAAGAGGCGCTGCGCATGGTGAAGATGATCGGCTTTTCCGATGCGCGCCCGGCCACCCTCAGTGGCGGGCAGCAGCAGCGCATCGCCCTGGCTCGCGCGCTGATCAATCGCCCGCAGCTGTTACTTTTGGACGAGCCGCTCTCCGCCTTGGACGCCAATCTCCGCAAGCAAATGCAAAGCGAGCTGAAGGCTCTCCAACGCGAAATCGGTATCGCTTTCTTGTTCGTTACGCACGATCAGGATGAGGCGATGGCCCTCTCGGATCGTATCGCGCTGCTTCGCAACGGCGCTCTCGAACAGGTTGCTTCGCCGCGCGAGATTTATTCGCGGCCCGCCACGGCCTATACCGCGGAGTTCATCGGACAAACTAATCTGCTCCGCGGCGAAATTAATAATGGCGTTGTCCGCTGCGGCGCGCTGCGATGGAAAACACCGGGAGCTAACGGCCCCGCACTGTTTTCTCTGCGGCCCGAAGCGATTCACCTTGCTGGCAGCGACCATGATGCCGCCGGCGTCGTGCGGTTTCGCGGAACCATCCGCCAGCAGATTTACAGCGGCGCCAGTGAACTCCTCGAAATCGACTGCGGCGAAAACCAAAGCCTGCGCGTCAGAATTCCTGCAAGCGGGCCGCTCACCGGCGAGCACGAATTTGTTTTCTCCGCCGCCGACGCCATTAGCGTAACCGAATCTCCCGATAATCACGGGTCACGGCCAAAGGATCGCGCGCCACAATAAAATGTATTCGCGAGCTTACAAAGCCGTCATCTCCGCACCGCCGCTGCTGTGGGTCTGCCTGTTTCTCCTGCTGCCCTACGCGCTAATGTTCGCCCACAGCTTGTGGCTCGTGCGCGATGGCTTTTTGGTTCACGACTGGAATCTGCAAAACTATCGCTCGCTGCTCAGCAACCTTCTCTACCTGAAGGTTTTCCTGCGCACCGCGCGCATCGCCGCTTCCGTGACCCTCTGCTCGCTGCTTCTCGGCTACCCTCTTGCGTACTACCTCTCCTTCCACGCGGGTCCGCGCAAGGAACTCCTGTATCAACTTGTGATCGTGCCGCTGTGGGTCAGCTACCTCGTTCGCGGCTACGCCTGGAAAACCATCCTGGGCAGCGACGGCGTGCTCAACGGCCTGCTCCAATACCTACACGTCACGCGCGAACCGGTCAGCTTTTTTCTCTACAGTCCCTTCGCCGTTGTTCTCATGCTCACGCACATCTACACGCCGTTCGTTTTTCTTCCCATCTACGCCGCGCTTGAGCACATTCCCCGCCCGCTAATCGAAGCCTCACAGGATCTTGGTGCCGGTCGGCGCGCCACGTTCCTGCGCGTCATTCTTCCGCTTTCGATTCCTGGGCTGCTCGCCGGAGCCACGTTCGCATTCTTGCTGTCGCTCGGGGATTTCCTCGCTCCACTGCTGGTCGGCGGCCCCTCCGCCACGATGATCGCCAACATCGTGCAAAGTCTTTTCGGCGCTGCTTACGATTGGCCGCTGGGCGCCGCTATTTCCGTCTGCATCCTGCTGACCACCGTCACTTTGTTATTCCTCACCGAGCGCCTGGAGAAACGCTGGTCCTTCAGGTGAACTCCGCAAATCCACAAAGGCGATCTCCCTTGCTCACGGCCTACGCCGTCATGGTATTCGCTTTTATTTATCTACCCATCGTCGTGCTCATCCTTTATTCCTTCAATCGCGACGGCGTCGGCGGCTTTCCTCCGGGGCATTTCACTCTCGATTGGTATCGCCAACTTTTCTCTGATTCGGCGATCTGGGACTCCGTCGTCAACAGCCTCATCGTCGCTGCGGCTAGCGTTGCGCTGTCGCTCACTCTAGGCCTGCTGGCGGCGCTCGCGCTCGACCGCGCCAGCTTCCCCGGCAAAGCCCTGTTCCGCCGTCTCGTTCTGCTCCCGCTGATTCTTCCCGGCATCATAACCGGCTTGTCGTTGCTGATGTTTGCCGTATTTGCGGGAATGCAGCTAAGTCTGTTCACGGTTTTCCTCGGCCACGGCACGGCGCTGATCTCGGTGGCCACCACCGAGCTTTTCGCCGGCCTGCAAAAACTGGATCGCGCGCAAGAAGAAGCCTCGCTAGACCTCGGCGCGACACCGTGGCAAACCTTCTGGCACATCACGCTGCCCAACCTAAAGCTTTCGCTGATCGCCGCCGGCCTGCTGATTTTCACCCTCTCGATGGACGAGATCGCCGTCACCTTCTTCCTAATCGGCCGTGACAATACTTTGCCGCTGGAAATCTGGGGCCGGCTCCGCCGCGGCATCACTCCCGAGATCAATGCTGTCTCCTCGCTGATCTTTGCCGTCTCCGTTTTGCTTATCGTCGTGTGGTATCGTTTGCGCGCGCGCAGCGTAAGTTCAGCCCCGCGAGAGCTTCTCGAAAATCTTTAGGAGAGTGCAGACGATGCGGTCATTCCTGAAATGCCGAGTTGCGTTCACCCCAATAATTTTATTTGCTTGGCTTAGCACTTCGTCTGCTCAGCAGAAACCCAGCGCCACAGTCATAGTGAATGCGCGAATCGCGGACGGCACCGGTCAGCCGCTGCGGCAAGCCAACGTTCGTATTGCCGGCGATCGCATCTCGAAAATCGGAAACTTTCAGCCGGCGAAAAACGAACAAATCATCGACGGCAAGGGTCTGGTGCTTGCGCCCGGCTTCATCGACATTCACAACCATTCCACGGAAGGCATCGAGAGCGATCCACTGGCCGAGACGCAGATCGCGCAGGGTATCACCACGGTTGTGGTGGGCGCCGACGGCGATTCGCCTTGGCCCATCGCGCCGTGGCTAAAGGCGCGCGAGGCAAATCCCGCGTCGCTCAACATTGCTCTGATGGCTGGCCATGCCACCATTCGCGAGGAAGTCATGGGCAAAGACTTCAAGCGCGTGGCGACCGCTGCGGAGGTCGAAAAAATGGTTCAGCTCGTGGATCAGGGCATGACCGAAGGCGCGATCGGTCTGTCCAGCGGTCTCGAATACGAAGTGGGCAGCTACAGCGCCACTGACGAAGTTGTCGCGATGTCCGCAGCCGCAGCCAAGCGCGGCGGCTTCTACATGACGCATATTCGCGACGAAGCCGACAAAGCCTTCGATGCGTTGAAGGAAGAAATCGCCATCGGCGAGCGCGCCCACATTCCCGTCCAGCACTCCCATATCAAGCTAGGCACTGTGGGCGTTTGGGGGAAAGCGCCGCAATATATTCAGGTGATCGAAGCGGCCCGCAAGCGCGGAGTGGATTTTCTCGCGGACTGCTATCCCTATGATGCCTGGCACTCCAACCTCAAAGTGCTCGTGCCCGACAAGCAATATGAAAATCCGCAAAGTGTGGCCAAGGCTTTGGCTGATGTAGGCGGCGGCAGCCACGTCACCATCGCTGAGTATAAACCGAACGCCAGCTACGAAGGCCACACGCTCGACGAACTGGCACATAGCAACAACATCACTCCGGTAGAAATGTTCATTCGCTTGATTCGCGAGAGCGATGCCGCTAACACGGAACCCGGCATCATCGGTCAGTCCATGATCGAAAAGGACATCAAGGCGTTTTACCAAAGCCCGTGGGTGATGGTCGCCAGTGATGGCGGAATCGGTTCACGCCATCCGCGCGGCGCCGGCACGTTCCCGCGCGTGCTTGGTCTGTACGTCCGCGAAAAGCACTGGCTCACGCTTACCGAAGCCATCCGCAAAATGACCTCGCTTCCCGCCAAGCGCGTTGGTTGGAAGGATCGCGGCATTATCCGCGAAGGTGCCTTTGCCGACCTGGTGCTCTTCAATCCGGACACCGTGATCGACCGCTCCACATTCTCCAATCCATTCGCTTTGCCTACTGGCATTGAAAAGGTTTTCGTGAACGGAGCTCTGGTCTGGAGTTCCGACAAGCCGACAGGCGCTCGCCCGGGCCGCGTCTTGGGCCTGCAGCCTAAGTCTTGATCGACGTTTCGTTCTTCTTGGTGCGGCTCACGGTTGGCTATTCGTATCGCAGGGCTTCGACCGGATCGAGCTTGGCAGCTTTCATGGCGGGCCACACGCCGAAGATCAACCCTACGCTCACGCTTACGACCACGCCGGCAGTCGCCGCCCATAGGGGAACGGCGCCGCGCCATTGCAGCGTAAGACGAATGAGCAGCACCAACCCATTCACCAACACCAGCGCAATAACGCCACCAGAAGCCGTCAAGGTCATTGCTTCCAGCAGGAACTGCCATGTGATGTCGCTTCGTTTCGCCCCGATCGCTTTGCGTACGCCGATTTCGCGTGTGCGCTCGGTGACGCTCACCAGCATGATGTTCATCACCCCCACGCCGCCGATAAGCAAACCGATAGCGCTAAGCACCAGCGTCGCGACATAAACCATCAGCATAATGTTGTGGAACTCCGCCACTTCCTGCGCCGCGGTGCGAATCGAGAAATTATCCTTGCCGTTGTAAGGCACGTTGCGGCGCCGGCGCAGAACTTCTTCGGCCTGGTCGACCGCTTGATCCAGCATGCCGGCATACGCCTGGACACGCATATTGATTTCGTCCGCCGAGGGATACGTCTTCTTGAAAGTGTTAAAGGGAATCAACACGCGGCGATCTTCATCGCCCATCCCGAAGCCACCCTTCGGCTTTTCAACCACGCCAATCACACGAAAGTCGGCGCCATCGATCATCACGTCTTTGCCCACCGCATCGGTTCCGGGGAAAAGCACCGGCGCGACGTTTTCGCCGAGCATCACCACCTTCTCGCGATGTATATCGTCGCCTTCGCTGATGAAGCGGCCGGAAATAGTGGCCGCGTTCGCATACACCTGGCCGAAATTGGCTTGCACACCGCGAAAATCGATGGCGCTGACCTCGCCCGACTTCGTGCGCACGGTGTGCTGCTGCATCCATCCAGTCTGCAAAAACGTGGTGACATTTTTCAGCGCGGGGCACCCGGCAATCAGCGCCTGCGAATCTTCCACCGTCAGGGGCTTGCGCTGCCGCTCTTCCAGCGGGATATTGCCCCCGTGAAAACCCTGGTCCCACTTGGAGATAAACGCGGTGTCCGCGCCGAACTGCTTGATGTTGTCCTGGATTGTTTCGTCGAAGCCGGTAATCAGCGCAGCAACCAGCATGATGACGCTGACGCCCAGCACCACGCCGAAAACGGTGAGCCCGCTGCGCATCTTGTGCGTGCGCAATGTGTCCATCGCTTGCTTGAGATTTTCGCCGTATGCCTGCGCCATTTTGCCTTCTCGTTAAGGTCCGGTCTTCTAGGTCTCCGCCCGCAATGCCTCGATCGGATCCAGTTTTGCCGCCCGTGTCGCCGGATAAATTCCAAAGAAAAGACCGACTGCTGTCGACACGCAAAGTGAAATGACGACGGCGTCCATCGGCATTTTTAACGGGATCGACGTGACCGTTCCCAGGAGTTCGACCAAGCCGTAGGCCAGCAAGACGCCAATGATGCCTCCGGTAGCAGCCAGCACCGCGGATTCCATCATGAATTGCAGCAAAATGTGCTTCTTGCGCGCCCCTAGCGAGCGGCGAATGCCAATCTCACGCGTACGCTCGGTGACACTGGCCAGCATGATGTTCATGATGACTATGCCCCCGACCACCAGGAACACGCTCACCAGACCGACGGCAACCTTTGCTAGCGTACCGGTGAGATCGTTCCACAACTTCATGATCGAATCGGACCCGAGAATCGCGAAGTTATCCGCCGCGTCATACGGCAAGTGTCGCCAGGCGCGCATCAACATGCGCGCCTCGTCCTCGCAAGCGCTCATCATTTCCGCACTGCCTGCCTGCACGAAAATGCCAACCCAGTCGCGAGGGCGATGTAGCTCTTTTTCAAAGGTGTGCAGCGGAATGATCATGAAATTGTCTTGCGACTGCCCGAAGGCGCTGCCAATACGCTCCGCAACACCAATCACCTGGTATTCGTGGGTTTCCGCCCTCACCACCTTGCCGATCGGATCGACATTGGCAAAAAGCCGGTCGGCCACATCCGCGCCAATAAACACCACTTGCCCACGATGATCGTCGTCGGTTTGATTGATAAATCGCCCTTGCGCGACGTTAATGTTGCGCACTTCGGCATAGTTTGGGGAAACCCCCATGACGTCGGTATTCTCCAGGCGTGCATTTCCGGAGCGGATCTCAATGTTGTGGTCGTCGAGCGCAGCGACTGCTTTGGCCGTCTTCATGCTATCGCGCAGGCGCTCGTAGTCGTCCATGGTAATCAACGGGCGCTTCTGCGCTTTAACCCAGGCATCCTGACTGGTGATGATCCCAAAGCGGTCCACGATAAAGACATTGGCGCCCAGGTTGGCAATGCGATCGGCAACGTAGAAATTCATCCCAGCAACAAAACTCATGACCACCACGAGCGTGGTCACCGCGAGAATGACGCCGAGCAAAGTGAGAAAGCTGCGCAGTTTGTGCGCGCGCAAAGCGTCCAGCGCCAGGCGCGTAGTCTCCAGCATGGTGACCGCGCCACCCCTGAGACCGGTAAGCGCAGCTCTGCGGCCGCCCGCGGCGACGGTCACCGGCGGCAGCCCGCTCAAACTTTCCAGTGGAGTTACACCCACACGAACCTCACTCGCCTCCTACTGCCTCTTAATACGAATTAAGGGGCAAATAGGTTTCTGCATGTTTGCTTAGACGTGAAAATAGAGGCTTTGCTTTTGCCTGCAAAACAAGACCTAGCCTTGCCGCGATCAGCGATTTGGCAGAGACACCTGAGAGGCCGTAAGCCGCGGAAATGCCGCTATCTCATTCTCCTTGCGGTATTTACGATTGTACTGGCCCTGTAATTCGAGGGCAAGGCGGACGTGCCGGAGAAATGGTATCGGGCACCCCCACTTCCGGCGCGAGTCGAGTTTCTAGACGAAATGGTTGCGGATGAGCAACGCTACACGCTTGGCGTATCAGCTCCGGGCCGAAAAGGAAGCGCCCCCAGCAACAGCAAGGACCCGCCGAAAAACCAAATCTCTAGTGTTCCCCATAAGGCACCTCTAACCGCAGCCACCTTTTTTCCCACCGGTATAGGGGCGATACTGGGCTTGTGTCTTTACCGGAAAAGTTGGGTGCAACAATCCGGCCCGATATCGAATCCAATTGGGAGTTGACGGAGAGACTCGCCATTCCCTGACTATGCGGTTACCCACAGCCATTCTTGTGTCCCTACTAGCGGCTTGCGGCGGGATATCCCCAGCGCAGGAGGCGCCTGCCCCGCTCTTGCAGAGTGAGCTCGACGAGCAGCGTGCACTACTTGAGCGCGTCATCGCCAATCAGAAGAAAAATGATCTCGCGCAATTTACCTATGAACGGCTGGAGCGCCTGGAAATCTATAAAGGCAGCGCGGCCGCGCATCCTGCGGAGATCAAGACTACGCGAGCGGTCCCGGCAGGAACGGGAATCGATCGCATCCCTGTAGGTCCGGACGGCAAGCCCGTGGATGCAGCAGCTTATCGCGCGGAGTTGGAGAAATTGGAACGCGCGCTTTCCTGGGCTGCCGAAGACGGCCGTGCGCAGCGCGAGGCGTATGAAAAAGTCGCGAAGAAACAGAAAGAGCGCTCCGACCTGATCGATGCTACGCGCACGGCCTTTCTTTTTACGTTTGTAGCCCATGAACCGCGCGGCGATCGCATGCTGTCGAAGTACCACATGGTCCCAAATCCGGCATATAAGGCGACTTCGCGATCAACCGCCATGTTTTCCAAGGTCCGCGGCTATTTGTGGATCGATGAAGATGCGGCGCAACTGGCTCGCGCCGAACTTGAAGTTACCGACGATATTTCCATCGGCGGCTTTCTGGCCAAAGTGTACAAAGGCAGCCACTTGATGCAAGAACGCTATGAAATGGCGCCCGGGCTCTGGTTCGCAACCTATTCGCAATATGATTTCGATGGTCGCCGCCTGTTTATGAGCTTTGGCCTTCACGAGCGAACATCGTATTCGCAATACCGGCGTATCGGCCCCCCAAAGGAAGCACTGCAAGCCATCCGTGCCGAATTAGGCAAATCGACTACCGCTAACATCTACCCCTGATACTGACTCCATCAATTGCAGTCTCAGACTCTCGCAACCAGGTGTCATATTCGCTACTCTCCCGCTTTGTATGAAAGCCAAATGGACAACCGTTCGCACGCGCAGTAACATTTCTCCATCCCGGTTGCGAACCCATGGGCGAAAGGCTCCATACTCTCCGATTATTTTATCGCTTTCTCATCGCGATAGCGCTGCTGTGCCCCGCTCCGGTTGTTTCAACAAACTCGCAAGGCTTGGCTAGCGACCTTGCCGGCAAGCCGTTTGATCCGTTTCGCGCGTCGCGGGGCAAAGTAGTAGTGTTGATTTTCGTGCGCACGGACTGCCCAATTTCCAACCGCTACGCTCCAATGATTCAGCAACTCGGCACAAACCGCATAGACCAAGCCACATTCTTTCTGGTGTACCCAAGCCGCAAGGAAACTGCGCAAGCAATTCGCAGGCACCGAAAAGAATTCGGCTACACGCTTGCCGCCATTCGCGACCCTCAACATATTCTCGTGAAACAGAGCGCGGCGCAGATCACTCCAGAAGCAGCCGTTTTCAATGCTAACGGGCAGTTGGTTTATCACGGGCGCATCGACAATCTGTACGAGGATTTTGGCCACGCACGCAAAAGCGCGACAACACACGAGCTTGCCGATGCCATCGAAGCGGCCGTTGCGGGGAAAAGTCTCAGCGGCATTGCAGCGCCGGCAGTGGGATGCTACATCTCGGATCTCGAATGACCGTTGGGCCCGAAAAATTAATCCGAAGAATTTTGGCGCTAGCTTGCTTCGCGCCGCTGGGCCTCGCTCTAGGTCGCGGAACCATTGCAAAGCAAGAGACTCCAACACAACGTGCTGCGCCGCCGCCGATCACCTTCAACCACGACATTGCGCCGATTCTTTTCCGCACTTGTGCGCGTTGCCATCGCCCCGGTGAGGCGGGTCCTTTTTCGCTCTTAACCTACGCGGACGCCAAATCACATGCGCGACAGATCGCCGCGGTTACCAAACGGCGCTTCATGCCACCCTGGCTGCCGGAACAAGGCGAACTAAAATTTGCAGACGAGCTTCGGCTCTCGGACAACGAGATCGCGCGCATTCAGGCTTGGGTAGATCACGGCACCGTCGAAGGGAATCCGTCCGATCTACAGCCCATGCCGAAGTTTGTGGAGGGCTGGCAGCTCGGCAAACCCGACGTCATTCTGAAAGCGACGAACTCTTATGCGCTTCCCGCCAGCGGTTCGGACAATTACTGGAACTTTGTGTTTCGCGCGCCGGTCGATCGCACTCGCTGGCTAAAGGCCATGGAGATTCGCCCCGGCGATAAGCGCTTGGTGCATCACGCCAATGTTTTGGTGGACCGCCAGCAGAATGGCCGCCGCCAGGAACAAGAGCCCGGCGCCGGCTTTGGAGGGATGGAGTTGACCATCGAATCCGAAGTCTTTGATCCCGACAGTCACTTCCTATTCTGGAAGCCTGGGTCGATTCCATACGTTGAACCCGACGGCATGGCGCTGCGTCTCGACAAGGACACTGACCTGATTCTCAATACGCACCTGCAACCCTCAGGGAAACCGGAGGCGATTCAGCCGACGCTCGGTTTATATTTCACGGACAAGCCCGCCGTCCTGCATCCGATTCTCCTTCAACTCGAAAACGATCGCATGCTGGACATCCCAGCCGGCAATAAACATTTTGTAGTTACGGACGAATTTACTCTGCCTGTCGACGTCGATTTGCTGGCTATTTACCCGCACGCTCACTATCTCGGCAAGGATCTGCAAGCACTTGCGAAATTTCCCGACGGCCGCTCCGAAACTCTGATCCATATTCCCGACTGGAACCTCAGTTGGCAGGCGGTTTATCGCTACGCCCAACCGGTGAAATTGCCCAAGGGCACCACAATTTCGATGAACTTTGCCTACGACAATTCCGATGACAATATTCGCAATCCAAATGATCCGCCGCAGCGCGTAGTGGCCGGCAACCGCGCGGTTGACGAAATGGCTCATCTTTGGCTGCAGGTGCTGCCCGAAAATTCCCCGCGGGAAAAAGATGACCCGCGAATCTTGATTATCGAGGCCATGTCGCGGCACAAGTTGCAGAAAAATCCAGAAGATTTTGAGGCTCACTATAATTTGGCGGCTTTATTGATGGGCCGCGGCGAAATCTCAGAAGCGCTCGCGCATTTTACGCAGGCCAACCGAATTCGCCCCAATGAAGCGACGGTGAACAACGCATTCGGCGCCGCTCTGCTTGCCGCTGGCCGGCCCGAAGAATCCGTTCCGCATCTGACCGCGGCGCTGAATGCGCGTGCGGATTATTTCGATGCCCGCTACAACCTCGGCAACGCTCTCGCGTCCCTCGGCGATTTTCGCGGCGCCCTGGCACAATTCCAGGCTGCTGTGCGCATCAACCCCGAAGACGCTAACGCCGAAGCCAATCTAGGCAGCGCCTTCGCCGAAACCGGCGACCTAAAGCAAGCCAAGCTGCATTACGAGCGCGCGCTACACCTCAACCCCAACCACGAACTAGCCCGCGAAAACCTTCAGCAACTCAGCGGGAGCACTACTCCCCACTAGCTTCTCGAATTCACTTTTGTGCAGTAATCGTCGTCCACGGATATGCCTTCATATCGCGCAGTTCCGGCTTCTCCCACGCTTGCTCAGGGTGCTGCTGTAAGTGCTTCGCGGCGAGAAAATCCTTGCCGCAGGCGTGGCCAGCCGCCGCGGTGAATTCCATCTTCGCCGCCAGCGCCGTGTCGGTAGCTTTGTTTTGCACCGCGCCAGCCGTGCCAAACGGAACCTGCCAGTTGCCCATGCCTCGTGGAGAAAGCTCGACATGTCCGCACAACGTGCGCTCGCTCGGCTCAGTCTTTCCATTCAAGCTGTCCACGTGGTCAGCAAGAAATTGCTCCGCAAGCTTCACATCGATCTTTCCCTTGTTCTCCGTCATCAATTGCTCCCAGCGCTTGCGCCGAGCGTTCGCGCTCACGCCTGGATCGTTTACAGGAAAGTCCGTCTCTTCGGCAGTCAGCTTGGGGCTGATCGGGAAATTCGAGCCAACAAAATATCCGTCCGTCTTGCGATCCACAGTCACATTCTTCAGCCCGAGTTCCAAACTCGCAATCTCGCCCTTCCGAGTGTCCGCAATCAGCCAGTCATTAGCGTACCCGCCGTTGTTGCCTTCCTTGAAGATGCGCGCCACATCATCAATCGACGCGGAATACTGCATAGCCTTGCGCGCACGCACAAATTCCGGCACGCCGTTGCTGTCAAATCCATGAAAGTCGGTGATCGTGGTCTCCGTAATCACAATCC
>WNEZ01004151.1_pt1 | contig 15838 bp, 14 predicted proteins | sample 5400521 | NCBI WGS metagenome assembly WNEZ01 (sample SAMN13153339, study PRJNA577476) | soil metagenome | isolation source: 120 cm saprolite under Douglas fir tree site 2 hole 1 replicate 1 | place: USA:California | collected 2015-04-18
ACTCACGAAGCTCGGAAGCGTGGGAGAGCAACGCGTCCCATTGCTCCAAGTAGAGCGTGACCGGAAATCGACCGAGACCGTATACCGAGACGGCCCCTTTCTCAGACACTTTAAAGCTAAGGCTACTGCCCTTGGCCAAACGACCTTCCAACTCGGCGATCCGCGCCGCCATTTGCTCCGGAGTCAAGTTGCTGTTTGTTTCATTGGCCATCGTCTAATCTAATCCTCGCATTTCTTAAAGCCGACCCGCGCTGCATCAACATAAAGTGATTCGGAATTTAAAAGAGCGCGACCTTCTACTTGAAGGATCATCGAGTTTCACAGGCTTCGCAACGCCTTCTCAGCCGTCCTCGTCACGTATTGGACCTGGCGCTTGTGGTTGCCCTTCTTGCTGAGATCCCGCCCGGCGACGAGCTCGGCCTTGATCTGTTCCAAAGTCAGTCCGCAGCCGGCGGCGTGTTTCGCCCAGGCCATATCAGCGCGGTGAAGATCGCCGGCATAAATCGCATCATCGTGAAACTCTTTAAGCGCCTTGAACGCCACACGCTCTTTGCGCCGGCGCTGGCGTTTCTGCGGCTGTTCGCGCTTCACCGTTCCGCGTTGGTGCTGCTCCTCCTCCGAAATGCTGGCAAGGAACTCGGCGGCATACGAATAAACACGACCCGTAGCAGACCGCAGCCGCGCGAACGGCCGCAGCCCTGATGGCAACTGCCGCTCCCGCTTGGGATTAGTGAATCCCGCGAGCCTTCCAAAATGCCGCCAGTCCGCGCTCGACCGATCCCCGCCGAACCGCTCGACGAGGGCCTTTGCCGCGCGCGTGCTCATCGCGGCTTCGAGGACCTGCCCGTGATTCAACCACGCCTGAAAGTTATTGGGCGAGGTCTCAACCACCACGGCCGGTTCGAATCCGTCCGCCCTCATTCGCTCGATGGTATCGGCGGTAAGGTCGTCGATGAGGCTCAGACTGTGCACGCCTGCCGGCCGGATATAAATATGCGCGCCCTTGCCGTTCTCGTGGCGCAGCCATTTGATTGCCTCCTCGATCTCGATGGCGCCCTGCCCTTCTCGGAGAATCATCTCGCCGGCTTCGCGCCGGATGCCAAGATCAAAGCGCTCGCAACTCATCGCGCGCAGCTGGACGCGCACCAGCCGCTCCACGATCACGGCTGATTTCTGGCCCCTCTTATTACGCTCCTCCTCGGTCATCGCGCGCCGCCGAATTTACGACCGCCGCCGGAGCGTCATGCGCAGGGCGCGATCGACGTTGCAACTAATCGTAAATACCGGCTCCTCCCGCTCGTGCTTCCCGCAGCGCCCGTCGAGGCAACAGCTAACGCAAATCTTGCCGCCCGGATGCCGCTCGCTCGGCCCCTGCAACTCAATCCGCCGGCCGCACCGTTCGCAGTTCCACGGTTCGATCCCTAGCTGCCTGTAACCGCTGAGCGGGATTTCTTCGTCATCCTCAATACACTCGGCAGCGGCAGTGCCGAACTTCGCCGGAACCGTACAGGTCAAAGGCTTGGTCATTCAAACCGCCACGGACCTCTGCGTCGATTCCTTCTAGGGGACTGCCAAACAAACCGCACGGGCGTAAGCGGCCAACACGCTGCGCGATGTAGGCCCTGTAATCGCGCTCGGGATATGCGGCTAAGTCCCCTTGACTTGGTGGCAATTATCTTAAATCGGTATGACCATTCTATTTGACATGTAGTTCGTCTTTTATTACCAATCTGCGACGTAGTCTCCTCAGATTTAATCAACGCAAGCGGGGGGAAAGGCCCGTGGATTTCTGCGCGCGAGCGCCACCCGTACGCAAGTATGCCGACCGCACCACACCCGTTTACGGTGTTTGCCAGCCACAACTTCACCGAAAACAGGGAGACATAAAAATGGGTACGAAAAAAGCGCAGGAGTTGGTCACCCCTTATTCATTAATGACCCACCTTGTAAGGAGGACTCCATGAACGCACGCCACCCGAGATTCGGTATCCTTATTTTTGTAGTGTTGGCCGGTCCCCTGATAGCGATGATCGCACCGCCGGCGGAGTGCGTCCCGCCACCATCAGGGAGCCCCAATGCCATCGTGCTCGTGAGTGGCCTAGAGGGTGGCTCGGGCAGCACTATCGGTCCCGATGGTGGGCTCTACGTCACCGAAAGCGCAGCTGGCAGGATCTCGCGCGTCGATCCGCAAACCGGGCAGATCACGACGTTCGCCAGCGGGCTGCCGAAGCAGATCCCGGCAATTGGTTTTGGGGGGGCCGTCGATGTCGCCTTCATCGGCAACACGGCGTATGCACTGGTCACCTTGGTCAGCCCTGACGTCGGCGGCAGCGACGTTGACGGCATATATCGCGTGGACGGCCCAGACAGTTTCACGGTCGTTGCTGACATTGGTGACTTCAACAAGAACAATCCGCCGACAATTCCGTTTCCGTTCGTCGTAGCGACCGGGGTCCAATACGCGCTGCAAACATACCGTGCCGGGTTTTTGGTCACTGATGGCCACCTCAACCGCGTGCTGCGGGTCACACGCGACGGGGATGTGTCCGTGTTGATAGCGTTCGACAATGTCGTTCCGACCGGGTTGGCGGTGTCGGGCAACACGGTGTACATGGCCGAGGCCGGCCCGGTCCCCCACCTGCCGCAAAACGGCAAAGTCGTGGCGTTCGCGTTCGGGCCGAAGCCGCCCACCGCGACGGTGGTGGCCTCCGGCGCCAGCCTCCTCGTCGACGTGGAATTTGGCCGCGGTCGCCTTCTCTATGCGCTCTCACAGGGCCCCGGGGTGCCGGGCGCCCCTGCGGGTTCTCCAGCGCAGCCGAACACCGGCGCCCTCGTGCAGGTCAACGGGGACGGCACCCTCACCTCCATCGTGGACGGTCTGGACCGGCCGACCTCGCTTGAGTTCATCGGGACCACTGCGTACGTCGTCACGCTCACCGGGGAGATATTGAAGATCGACGACGTGTCGGGTCCACCGTTCGGCGCGTCGAGTTGAGCAATCGGAGGGGGACTGACACCCGGAGTCACCGATTTTGGAGATGCTCCGCAGCCCAGAGTGCGATATTTACGGGGCATCTCACTTAAAGCCGGTCACGCCGACGTGTCGCCGATGGCGGAAGCGTCGTCTGCGATGTGTATTGGGGTAGCGGCAGCAGCCCTGAGAAAAGTTACTCTAAGGACCTCTGGGAAGGCGTCAATCGAGTAATTTTTCGCCCGCAGACCCCAATCGCGGCTTTTTTGGATATTTGCTGCGTGAAATCTTTGCGTGCAATCACATTGCGCTCCGCAAAGCCGGTCCGACGAGCCCTATTTCACGCAACAAACCGGGGGTCTAACGTTGGGAATTACACTGCGAAGAATGCAGCACACCACCAGTGAATCGGGATCGGTTGTTGCCCGGATTTATTGGGCAATCGCTTAGCCAGGGCATACGGCGAATCCTAAGAACCTGCCGGGAAAACATTGCGTGAAACCCGCTACCGTACATTTTCGCACGGATGCTGCCGCTACCCCAAGATCTGGCTTCGGCTGCAGCGGGTTGGCGCGGTCGCGATCAAAAACTCCGTCTACGTGATGCCGCGCAGCGATCAGTCGCTGGAAGATTTCCAGTGGACGGTGCGTGAAATAACTGAAGGCGGCGGCGATGCGTGGATCTGTGAGGCCGGTTTTGTTGAAGGCATTTCCAACGATCAGGTCGAAGCCTTGTTTCGCGCGGCGCGCGACGCCGACTACGCTGGAATCAGCGAAGAGGCGAAGGAACTCGCCAAAAAGTTTCCCGTGGGAGAAAGGCTCAACGAAGAACACGCCGGTGAGCTGGAACCCGCTGTGGCCCGCATGCGGCGTCGTCTAATTGAAATCGTCGCTATAGATTTCTTCGACTCTCTGGGTCGTCAAAGTGCAGAAGGATTGGTCGCCGGTCTCGAGGCCCGTGTGAATCCGGATGCTTCTGCAGACGATCAAGCCGCCCGGTCGAGCGGCGAGTATCTGGGACGCGTTTGGGTCACGCGCAAGGGAATTCACGTTGATCGGATGGCAAGCGCCTGGCTGATTAAGCGCTTTATCGATCCGGAGGCCAAATTCAAATTCGTTCCCGCGCGGGGGTATCAACCCGAGAAGCGGGAAGTCCGCTTCGACATGTTCGAGGCCGATTTCACCCACGAAGGCGATCGCTGCACCTTCGAGCTGCTGCTTCAGCATCTGAAGCTGAACCACCCGGCTCTTCGAGCGATCGCCGAGATCGTCCACGACATCGATCTGAAGGACGGCAAATTCGGCCGGCCCGAAACTCCTGGAATCGAGCGGCTGATCACTGGAATCTGCACCGTGCACAAGGAGGATGAGACGAGGTTGGCTCGCGCCTCGGCGATCTTTGAGGACTTGCATGGATCGTTCCGAGACGGACTCGGGACAAGCAGGACTAGGTCACAGCACCAATCTCGCAAGGAAGGCCAGCATGGCAGTCGGAGATCTCGTGGTCACGAAGCGCTCTCCAGTTCCCCTCCCTTTCGATCCGAAAGGGTTGAGAGGGCTCTCAGAGCGACTGATTGTATCGCACCACGAAAACAACTACGCCGGCGCGCTCAACAACTTAAACCGCGTGCGGGAGGAAATCGCACGCGTAATAAAAGATACGCCACCGTTTCTGGTGGCGGGCCTCAAAGAACGGGAGCTCACGTTCGCTAATTCGGTCATTCTTCATGAGCACTACTTCGCAAATCTAGGTGGCGACGGCCGCGTAAACGGTGCGATTGAGAAGGCGCTCTCGCACGCGTACGGCTCCGTCGGCAGATGGGAAGAGCTTTTTCGTCTGACCGCTCTCAGTCTGGCGGGTGGCAGTGGATGGGCCGTTCTCGATGTCGACTCGCAGGACCAGAGTCTCCGCATTTACTGGTCCGGGAATCACACGCAGTCGCTGGCCTTCGGACGTCCGCTCCTGGTTTTGGACATGTATGAACACTCGTATCACCTCGATTACGGCGCGGCGGCAGCGAGGTACGTCGATGCGTTCTTCCAAAACATCAACTGGGACGAGGTTAACTACCGCCTTGAACGAGCGGAGAAGGCAGCCGCGGCTCTGCGGGCCTAAATCGTCTATGAGCAACCCCATAGCGCCCCCCGAATGACCCTCAACCTCGCCCTCAAAGGCGGGGGCTCTGATATGGAAAAGTCCAACACCGCTGTCTCAGTTCGGATTCGTGATCTCGTCCGGTACTACCTGCGCCTCGGTACACTCGGGTTTGGAGGACCGGTAGCGCTCTGCGGCCAGATGGAAAAAGAGCTCGTGCAGGAGCGCCGGTGGCTCTCGAAAGAGGAAATGCGCGACGGCATCGCGGTATGTCAGTCGTTGCCCGGTCCCTTGGCGATCCAAGTGGGCATCTTCATTTCATATCTTAGAGGAGGTTTCTGGGGTGCGTGGGCGGGCGGATGGGCGTTTATCCTGCCGAACTTCCTTATCGTGTCCGCGCTCGGGGCGCTCTACGTTCACTTCAGAGGGTTACCAGTTCTAACCGCAATCTTTTACGGCGTGAGTCCTGCCGTGATCGCGCTGATTCTCCACTCATGCTATCGGCTCGCGAAGCTTGGCATGGAGGACTGGCTGCAGTGGGCGATCTCGGCTGCCTGTTTCCTGGTGACGGTTGCAGTTCAAGCTGAAGTGGCGGTGCTGTTTGTAGCTTCGGGGCTTATCGGCGTCCTGTACTACGGCTCACTCTTTCGCCGGCGAGTTGCGGCTCCTTCGGCGACCGCTGTGGTAAGCGGAGTAGCTGGGGTGGGAAAGATTACCGGCTTCCCGATACTGGGCAAGCTCCTACTCTTCTTCTTGAAAGCTGGGTCGTTGACCTTCGGTAGTGGTCTCGTGATCGTACCATTTCTGGAGAAGGGATTGGTGCAGAATACTGGCTGGCTCAACGAACGCCAGTTTTTAGTCGCAGTCGCGATCGGCATGATCAGTCCCGGTCCTGTGGTCATCACAGCGACCTTCGTCGGCTATCTCGTCGCGGGATTTTGGGGCGCGACAGTTTCGACCATCGGAATATTTCTTCCATCATTTCTCTTCGTTGTGCTCGTAGCGCCGATCCTGATTCGCTACCGTGCGCAGCCAGATGTAAAGGGCTTTGTCAAAGGCGCATACGCGGCGGCAATCGGAACAATCCTGGGAGCGTCGGTGTTGCTGGGCAAGATAGCCATCGGTGATTGGCTGACGGCTCTGATCGCCGTCGCAAGTTTGCTCGTGTTGTTCCGCTGGAACGTGAGTAATCCAATGCTCGTTGCCGCGACCGCGATCGTCGGAATAATCGCGTTTCCGATTCTCAGGCCAGATTGGGTGTTCGTAAAGTAGCTAGCAAGTCAACCGTTGAAAAGTTGGCCTGAATGAGGCTCAACACTTATGGAGGATCTAGGGATGAGTAAACTTGCGGTGTTCGCTCTAACGCTAGCGTTCGTTTGGTCGTCGGTCGCAGTTGCGGTGCGAGCCGAGGAATCCAGCGAGAAGGAGAGCGGCGAACTCGCCGAGGCGCTAGAAAGCGTCAAGGTATCTTTGGACGACGGACTTCGCGCAAGTGAGGCGCAAGGCACACCCATCTCGGGCAAGTTTGAAATCGAAGATGAAAAGCTGCAGCTCTCCGTCTACACGATGAAGGACGACAAGTTTTTCGAGGTGATCGTTGACCACAAGACCGGCAAGGTAGCGAAGACGGAGCCGATCATCGGAGGCGACGATCTCACGGCGGCAAAGGCTCAGGCCGAAGCGATGGCCAAAGCCAAGTCGTCGCTCCACGACGTGACAAACAAAGCGATTGCGGAGAACAGTGGGTCCCAGGCGGTTAGCATCACCCCAAGCCTGAAAGATGGACGTCCTGTCGCAACTGTTACCCTCGTCAAGAACGATAATTTTAAAACCATCTCGTCGCCACTGGATTAATCCAACCTGCATGCGGGCGCTTCGTTCGCGCCCGCACGTGAGACTTATTGCAGTTCCTTTGGTGAACCTGGCCTGGGTATTCCAGAAGTGAGCAGAATACGGAGGCCCGCCGATGAAGTACACACCTGTTATGTTTATGGTCGCCGCGCTGGCGGCCCTGTCCCCGCAGCCTTTTCCGGGTGGCGGCCAAGGAATAGGTTTCGATGATCTCGGTTTCGCGCCCACACTGCGCAGGGTGATGGTGCCCGGTGGTAGTACAGGGAAGCTGGCATTGATCGACCCGGACTCGCAGAAGATCGAAATCATCGGCGGGTTCAGCGAACGAGCAGGCTACTCCGGTGGCCACGGCGAGGGCATTACTTCCTCTGACGCCTGTCGCGGTCTGATGTACGTCACTGACCGAAGCGCCAGATTGCTGGACGTCGTCGATCCGCAAGCGAAGAAAATTGTCGCTACCGCCCGGCTGGCCTCGGGGCCAGATTACGTGCGCTTCGTTCCCGATACTAATGAGGTCTGGGTTACAGAGCCGAGCGCTGAGCGCATCGAGATATTCACCCTACCCGACCAGGGAACGCCCGTTCCGACTCACAGTGGATTCATCGCGGTACCCGGAGGGCCGGAATCGCTCGCAATTGGACACGGGCAAGCGTTCACCCATCTGTGGCGCGATACTACGCTCGCCGTCGACCTCAGGAGCCGCAAGGTCGTCGGCAGGTGGCCCAACGGCTGCAAAGGTTCTCGCGGTATCGCGATCGACGAACAACGCGGCTTCCTCTTCGCCGGGTGCGATGAGGGGAAAGTGAGCGTGCTCGATCTGAAAAGCGGCAGGCTCCTCGGCGAGGCCTCCTCGGGCGCCGGCGTGGACGTTATCGCCTACGATCAGAAGCTCGCGCACGTGTACCTGCCGGGCGCGGACAGCGGCACCATTGCGATAGTGGGAATCTCATCCAACGGAGCAGCGACGGTGCTGAAGACTGCTGAAACTGTGGAAGGCGCTCACTGCGCAACCGTCGATGATCGCGACCAAGTATATGTCTGCGATCCTGCACACGGCCGAATTCTGGTGTTTAAGGACTCGGTGCCTCCTAGAAAGTGACTTCCAACTCAGCTGCTTGCAATCAGAGGAACTCGAGGAGGCATAGATCGAGGCTGCGAGGTGTCCGAAACCGTACTGGCCACTCGGGGAGACCTTCCGATTACGAACTTTTGGATTCCTACCAGCACGACCGTTGACAGCAACCGACTCGTTACAACCCAGGCGCGTCGCGGATTTGCCGACGGAGCCGTCAGCATTCTTCTGCCGAGCTACCTGACCGTACTCGGCCTCGGCGCGACGTAGATCGGTATCATTCGCGGTGCGTGGAGATGACCCGGCTGGGAAGCCCTGAACGATTGCCTCACCAAGATCGCTTGAAGAATCGATAGGTATCGTCGGCGTTGAGCCCCCCACATCTCAGTCAGAAATTGCCAATTAGCGAGAAGACCTGAAGGAGCGTGCGAATCCTGACGGTTCCTCAGGGAGACAGTATCGCTGGTACTGTCCGAATTAGGGCACTGGGGGCGGGAAATTAGGACAGTGCGTAACCCCGCGTTCCTGCTGTTTGACGGAAACGAAGAAGACGTGGGAGACTCATTTGAGGCGACCCCGTGTCCGCGCCACACCCCCCCTTGGCGTCAGCGGGGAGCCGTAGGGGCAGCCCATAAGACTGGCGCTGCCCCGTCGACCCCAACGTGCGATTTTAACGTAGGGATTAAAGCCGAACCGAGCACCAAAACAAGCGAGACACCCACCGCAGAACTATTTCACAACAAAGGGCTTGCTGCTAGATGGATCGGCCATGAAGCCCCGCGACGCCGCTGCGCTCGCCCGGTATCGCTTCGTACGTGGTAAAATTGACTTGGAAATCATTATTCTCGTGGTTGTTTCGGTCTTTGTTCTATTCGGCGTCGCGGCATGGGTCTCCACATGGTAGCCAACGGCATAATTAATGGACTTGACATAATATGGCTAACGGTATAGTGCTTAACTTTGCACTATCACGTATAAACGTGAGCGTAGTGGAGAAATCAGAAATGGGAGTCTTAACGAAGTTCTATGTCAGGGTGCGTGAGTTCCACAACAAGCTCACCAAGGGCCAGACAATGACTGAGTATGCGCTGATTCTGGCGGCAGTCGCGGTCGTTGTGTTCGTGACCTACGAGGTGATGGGTCAGGACATTAGCGCGCTGGTGAACGTTATCGACAGCGATCTTTCCGCCGCCGCGAGCTGATCAAAAAAGTCCGATCAAAAGACTTTCGTCTCAGGAAGTCACGGCCCCTCCTCCGTGGCTTCCCCTTTCCTTTTCCGAAATTAGGACACCCTGCTTTTCAAAATCAGGACACTCGCGGGCAGATTAGGACAGTACTTTATCGCTGTCGACCCTTGACCGACAAACGGGGCGGCGGCTAGAATCCGCGACATTCGGGTTTGTCACGCGGTGAGGAACTGCGTGCTCACAAGGGGGGAACGTGAAACAAACATTATTTGGGTGGAGAATGGTGTCGGCGTGCAGCTCGCCCTCCATCGCACATAGTACAGCCGATATTGGATTAGCCACGCATTCGGTCTAGGGGAGACGAGCCAAGCGTGGCGGTTCTCACCCTGAAATCGGAACAGGTCGCTAAGTCCACCCACGGCGGTCTCCCGCGTCATCGGGGGAATATCGGTTGACAGCTTGCCTTGTTGGACAGTTGTTCGAGAGAGCGAAATTGCCAATAGGAGTCTTCCATGCTGCCCCGCCTTAATCCGGATCCGCAAGTTCTCGTTGACGTCCAGCAGACGGCGTTCTCCCATGATGTTCTCGGCCGCTGGATGTGTGGCACTTGGTCCGAGGTCAGTAACAACGGCGGCGATCCCTTTGATATCGTCGTCATCGGGGCGGGCATGTTCGGTGGGTACATCGCCGACAAACTCTACCGCCGCGGCGAGAATCTCGGTCTTCGCGTGCTGGTAATTGAAGCCGGCTCGTTTCTTCTTCCCACCCATGTCCAGAATCTGCCCCGCCTGGGTTTAGGCGGACCGGCAGAGCAAGTCGTTGCTGGAAATCCGCAAGACCCCGGCCCGCAAAATCTGGTTTGGGGGCACCCCTGGCACAGCAATCAAGCGTTCCCGGGATTGGCCTACTGTGTTGGGGGGAGGTCGCTGTTCTGGGGTGGGTGGTCGCCGCGCCTGATTCCCGCCGACATCGGTACGCGACCGGCGGATCAAGCTAGGTGGCCGGCCGATGCCGCCACCTATCTGCTCGCGAATTACAGAGCGGTCGAAGAAGAAATGGGTGTCTGGCCGACCACCGACTATATTTCTGGACCGCTTTACACGCAGTTGAGGGCTCGCTTCGCGAGCGTCATTGGAGTCGGTCAGTTGGTCTGGGGAGCTGGTCAGCCGGCCTCGGAAGACCCACTCGCCGCCCCGCTCGCCGTCCAGGGCGCTGCTCCGGCGTCCGGCCTATTTCCATTCGATAAATATAGTAGCGCCTACTTGCTTTTCGATGCCGTCCGCGAAGACATCGGGCGGCGCTGGCGGAATAACATTGATGCATGGCGGCATTTGATGGTGCTGCCGCGGGCTCAGGTCGTCAAGCTGATAACAACCGGCAACCGGGTCACCGAAATAGAGCTGCGGGTCAACGACCAGCAGCAATTCCTCCGTCCACCTCTCCTCTCTCCCGACTGCACGGTTGTGCTGGCCGCCAGCACCGTCGAGTCCACCCGTCTCGCATTGGACTCTTTGGCAGCACCTGCGATGGGTGCGAATCGCATGGGGTCCAACCTGATGGCGCATCTTCGGAGCGACATCACCGCCCGCATCCGCCGTTCCGCAATTCCTGGCCTCCCCGCCCAGCCGACGGATCTGGAGATCGCCGCTCTGCTCGTCCGCGGCAGCACCAGCGACGGACACGCGTACCACATGCAAGTGACCGCCAGCGCGAGCAGTGGCTCCGACGCCAACCTCTTTACCGCGGTGCCGGACTTGGACCTGCTGGACGCCCTACGGGCAAACCAGGATCCAGCATGGATTGCGATTACCTTCCGGGCCATCGGGCAGATGATTGGTCACCCAAGCGCACAGCCCGGAGACACAAAGAAGAGTTGGGTCAACCTCGCCTTGCAGACCGATCCTCGCACCGGTACTCCGCGCGCGTGGGTCAACCTCGAACCCTCCGACGCTGACATGACGGCCTGGCAGGAAATGGAGAACGCGGCTGTTGCCCTCGCGCAGGCCGTAGCCGGGAGCGCTGCTAACATCCAGAACATCGCCGTAAACCGGAATGGGATCGGGACTACTCACCACGAGGCCGGCACCCTATGGATGGGTTCCCCCGGCCAGTCGGTAACCGACTCGTTCGGCAAATTCCACCACGTCTCGAACGCCTACGTAGCCGGCCCAGCCCTTTTCCCGGTTATCGGCTCGGCAAACCCGTCTCTCACCGCGACGACTCTAGCCCGCCGAACGGCGGATGCCATCGTGACCAGCCACACAGTCCCCGCCAGTCCAACGTTCAAGCCGCTGTTCACTGGATCCCGTCAGGGCTGGCAAATGTCCGGCGGCGGTGATTTTCTCACGATCTTCGGCTCCATCCTGGAGGCGAGACCGAACGGTCTGGGACTGCTGTGGTATACCCGCGAGGTGTTTCGGAACTTTGTCCTCCAGGTCGACTGGCTCTCCTTCAATCCGACGACCAATATACCCGGCGGCCGCGCTGACAACTCGGGCGTGTTGATTCGTTGTCCGGCCCTGAATGCAAGCGACCCAGCGAACGATTGGAAGCCAGCGTCGGACAGAGGCTACGAGATCCAGATCGATGACATGGGCTTTAACGTTGACACTGGTCAAAATTTCAGCCCGTTGCATCAGACGGGTGCCGTCTATGCGCTGGCACCGTCCTCGAACATCGCGTCCAAACCTGCTGGTCAGTGGAATACCTTTGAAATAGAGGCCACGAACACAACTATAAAGGTAACGCTCAACGGTCAATCCGTGACAAATTATTCAATTCCGGCCAACAACCCGCGCCTGCCCGCCGGCCACATCGGTTTGCAATGTCATACGGGCAATGTGCAGTTTCGGAACATCATGATTCGTTCTCTGCCCAACTGAGCCTTTGGACGGGCCGCTTAGACTTTCTTCCGCTGAGCTCCTCAAGGTTTTGGTTTGGCGCTCCATCTCAGCCGCGCGGCATCGCTTCGCCGATCCCATCGGAGAGTGTGACAGAAAGACCGAACGGCGAGCCCAGGGCACAGGAATGGAGAAGAAGACGCGCAGCGAAAACAGATCCTGCGGCGCTCATCGAGCCTGAAGTTGCGAGCGGGCGGCGAATATCTGCCGCGAGTACGCGCGGGCCGGGAGATTTTCTATTCCTTGGTACAAGTCTCAAACCGACACCTGTGCCATCAAACGCAAAAGTTGCGGTCAGATGCCGATCCACAGGTAAACAAATTGCACCTTCAGAAACCTGAGCTTTTTCCGCAAAGGGCTTGCCATCCCGCTTCCTACGCGGTGGTGTCGAACAGGGTGTCGTTCGCTCTGAGCTTGCCACGGCCTTGGACCAGCTCCAGGGTTCTCAGCCGGCCTAAGGCATTGTTGAAACCGCCGCCATTCGCTTCGTATCCGGCCTTACCGAGCGCTGGGATTCCGGCTTCCGTGATCCCGAGCCTATCCCCTAACCTTCGATAAGTCCTCGCGACCGCAAGGCACCAAGGTAGTTGTTGAAGCCGCCGCCGGTGGCGGCGTAGCCAGCCAGAACTGCCACCTGCACCTTGCTTCTACCCTCCGGGTACTGGGCCAGGGCGGTCAGGATTCTGCGCTCTCCTGCCGAGAGTTTGAGCGGCCCATCCAAGGTCTCGGCTGAAGCAACGCGATCGTTCGCCGGTTCAGCTCTACTCACAGGCTGGTGATTTAAATCCGCGCCAGGCCGCGTCAGCCACTCGCGCTCAGTCTCTTCAAGTAGTTCTTTAACTTTTGCCAGAGATTGCCCCGTCGAAGCCAACGCCGCGGTTAGCTGGCGAAAGCGCGCCCTGCCCTGCTCCAATTTCCGCTGCCGCGCAACGCGCTCCCGCTCAACGGCGCCTGTAACAGCGCGCTCGACGGTCGTTTGATCGATCCGTTGCGCCCCACTCGCTCCCTTAAGGTCTTTGATTTGCCGCTCCAGCTCGGCGACCCGCCGGCGCGCCGGATCGAGCCCGCGAATTTCGTCTTCCGCCTCCTGTGGCAGGTCAGCAAACTTGCCCAGTACTCCGCGAATAGCGCGCGAAGGCGCAGGCGCCGTAAGCAGGTGACGCTGGCCGGGGCGCGGGTGCGTGGTGCCAACCTGGTCCGAGCGGAACCGTATTACTCCGGGCTGACCCAACGCTGGGCCGAAGGCGTAGAACTCGCCCTGCCCCACATCGCGCAGCTTGAGCCGGTCGGCTTTGGACAGGCCAAGCGCGTCCCCTGCTCTCGCCTGATCGGCATCTAGCCACGTGCGGCCGATCATGACGTTGTTGGCTTCGGCCGCGGCATCCTTATGAAGCTTGGAAAGCGGCGGCGTTCGGCGAGCTTGAGCTCGTAGAGATCGACCACCGCCGAAACCTTGTATTCAAGAAGCCGGCGCGCGAGCAGCGCGGCGTGGCGCGGATTGGCCGGCAGTTCACCGCTGGCGCCGACCAGCAAGACGTCGACCGCTTCGCGCAGACTCGCGAACTCGCCCTCGTTGTCTACCAAGAAACTTCGCGTGATTAAGCTGCTTTGCGAATTTGGACTTCGTAGCCGAGTTCTTTGATTCGGCGCGCGAGGCGCTGCGCCGTTCGCTCCTGGTCGATGCGCGCGAAATAGAGCGCACCGGGATCCCGATACGGTACCTGGTTGCGAAGTAAAAAATAGGCGGTGGTAAGGATCGATGCGGCCACCGCAATGATGGCCTTTTTCGATCCGCGCCGGGCTCTGAGTCTTACGAACTGGGCGCGGAGATAGTTGTTCTTGTTGCGGGTGGCCGCCCACGCGCACTGCACCAGCACGGTTTTGAGCCAAGGGGCGCCATGGCGCAGGCGGCGCGACATGACCTTGCCAGCACTCTCGTGGAGTTCCGGACACAGCCCGGCCCAGGACCGCAAGTGTCCAACCTTCGCAAACCGGCTCATATCGACGCCGATCTCTGCAATGATCACGTGCGCGGCCGTCGCGCTGACTCCCGGAATAGTTACCAAGTTCTCGATCGCGGCGCGAAAGGGCTCGACCGCAGCCTCTATCCGCGCCTCGAACTCCGCGACCGTTTGCTCCAGGTACTCAATCATTCTGAAATGCTGGCTGAGCAAGAACCGGTGATGGGCCGTGACCTTGCCCTGCAGCGCCGCCGCCAGGGTTTCGCGCGAAGCGGACAGCCGCCCGTCGCCCAAAGCCGCCAGCTGCCGGGCGTCGGTTTGGCCGGCGCTAATCGCTTTGAGCATCCGTCGCCCGCTCTCGCCAAACACATCCGACACCACTGAAGCCAACTTCACATTGGCGTCTTCGAGTACCTTCTGGATGCGCTGCTTGTGCTGCACGATCTCGCGCATCAGCTGCTTGCGCGTGCGCGTCAGATCGCGCAATTCCTGGATTGGGCTCGGCGGCACCAAGCTCGCGCGGATCAGCCCGTGCGCCAAAAGGTCCGCGATCCAGGTCGCATCGTTGACATCGCTTTTGCGGCCGGGCACGTTGCGGATATGCGCCGGGTTAGCCAGGATCATCTCGAACTCACCCTCCAGTACGTGCCACACCGGCTTCCAGTAGACCCCCGTCGCTTCCATCGCCACGTGCGTGCAGCCCGCTTGCCGCAGCCAGTCCCCGAGCTCCAGGAGCTCCGCGGTGGTGGTCGCCCAGCGCCGCACCTCGCGGCGCACTTGACCGCGCTCTCGCACCCGCAAACACCCGACCACCGTCTCTTTGTGAACGTCCAAACCGGCGCAGCGCTCATGGATGACTTCCATTACTGACTCCTTCGCCACGCTGCCGGCGCGAAGCCCTCGTCATCGAATTCTACCAACCGTGCTCGCGAACGCTGCCGCCCGTGGCCACAATCCAGGGTGCTCGCAGGGCCTCAGGTCAAACTAACACTCGGGCTGCGAGCACCAGGGAAAATACCGACCTCTGTGCCGGCAGCGCGGCACCCCTCTCTTAGCAGGTTTCATCCATCAGGGTGGGCCAAGCCCATGCGCAACTAACACGATAAAATACATTAGCGAGTTAGAAACACGGCCGGGCAGGGATGGGAACGCGGGTCGCCGGCATCCGAGCGCCACTCGCCAATCTCACTAATCAGCTCGGGTTGAAGCGTGTCGAAGGCGATCATTCCTGATATAAGCGAACGTACCGTACCCGCCGAATGGACTGTGATTTCAGAGTTTTAGTAGGGACAATCCTGTTTAGTTGTTCGCGGAGATGCTGGCTTGAATCATCTGTGCAAGTTCGCTGGTGATGGTGTTTATCGGCTCCACGCTCTTTTGCGCGCGACTCAAAATTAGTCCGCCCTCAAGCGACGCAAGAACTAGCGTGGCGATGCTTTTTGCACGTGCTTCGCTAAGTCCCGCGCGGTTTAAATGTTGAACCAGTACCTCTAGCCAGGTTTGGAAGCCCTGTCTGCAAGCCTCGCGAACCGAGGGTCGATCGCTAGCGACCTCGAGCGTGACGGCCGCTATCGGACATCCATCTCGGAAGTCGGACGCCAGCAGATTCTCCGTCGTGTGCTCAAAGAATGTCTGTAGCATCTCCAACGGATCGCTCTGAGAGCTGAAAATCGCGGACATCGTTTGCCCCTCTTCGCCGGCCACGTATTGCAAAGTTTCGATTGCCAACTGGTCTTTGCCGCCGGGGAAATAATGGTACAGAGAACCCTTCGGCGTGCGGCTACGTCGCAAGATTTGGTCAA
>WNEZ01002966.1_pt1 | contig 15835 bp, 13 predicted proteins | sample 5400521 | NCBI WGS metagenome assembly WNEZ01 (sample SAMN13153339, study PRJNA577476) | soil metagenome | isolation source: 120 cm saprolite under Douglas fir tree site 2 hole 1 replicate 1 | place: USA:California | collected 2015-04-18
TTTTATACAGACCTGAGAAAACATAGTTCGGCCCAGCGCGCTGAAAAAATGTTGGCGCGACCACGCTGGGCGGCGTAAAGACAACTTGCTCCGCCTTCGTCCACGACTCCTCACCAATCTTGGCTTGGCTTCCCCGGGCTTCCATCGACCGAAGCTACTCGTACTCCTTGATCGGGGCCAAAGCCCTCAAAGGCTCTTGCCGGCCAAGGCTGGTTGGAGCTGCAACTGTTCATCACCGGCAATCCAAACGCACGCATAACGATCTTTCCTTATGCACGTGCGGAAAGAACGCTTGACGTCGGACAATGAAGTTTTCTCAAAGGGAGGAATGCCGTGAAATACCAAGACGAACTCGCCAATCTGTCCTCCTTTCACGCGGAGCAGCTAGCGTCGTAAGGGATGCTCCTCCGCCATCAGCCCATGTGCAATTCGAAGAATGCGTCGTGTTCCCGCCGGGACAAGGTAAGTGCGGAACCGATCTGCAGTACACGACCGAATATGGCCGTGTAGTAAGACAGCGCACGTGATGGCAATCGGTTAGTTCCAAAGATGGGGAATCGGTATGCCATGGAGATTACCCGCAAAGGGAATGATCTCGGTGCCGGTGTAAAGCACGACGCCTCGAATCCAGCGTTTTCTAGCCGCATCGGCCAGAGTCTGGAGGCCGCGAAGGTCGCCTCCGTGCAATGTGGCGGAAGCCTTGACCTCGATCCCGACGAGGTGTCCTGCCGAGTCTTCCAAAACAAAATCGACCTCTTGTCCGGAGGCAGTACGCCAGTAATAAAACTGCGGTTGCGTTCCACTCCAGCCCGATTGCTTCCGTAATTCCATCAGAACAAAATTCTCCAATGCAGCGCCGGCCAGTCCGGCATCGAGATCCAACCGTTCCAGGGTCAGTCCTAACAGATGAGAGAGCAGTCCCGTGTCATTCAGGTAGATCTTTGGCGTGCGAATAACGCGCTGGCCAGTATTGACTGACCATGGCCGCAACAACTGGACAAGAAATATAGTTTCGAGTAGCGAGAAATATCGTTTCAAAGTCGTTTGTGGCAAAGAGAGACTTCTGGACAAGTCAGCAAAATTTAATAGGTTCCCCGCTCGGCTTGCGACTAGGGAAAGCAACCGCGGCACAGCCGTTAAATCTGCGACGTTGGCAAGATCACGGACATCGCGTTGAAGAATTGTCATCAAATAAGACTGAAACCAAGCCTTACGGCGCATTGCCTGCCGACGGGCAACCACCGGTGGATAACCGCCCGACATAACTTTTTCAAACAGCTCACCGCGCTGGAGAGCGCCTGTCCGTTCCTTTTGCCAAGTGGGTTGCTTTGGCAAGAGATTCGGACAGTCTGGGGAGAAGCAGCACATCCGCAGAGCCTGTCAGCAAAAACCTGCCCGATTCTCTTTTTCGGTCAACGGCGAGCTTGATTGCTGGAAAGATCTCAGGTACATGCTGGACTTCGTCCAGCGTGACTGGAGTGGTCAAGCCTGAGACAAAGCCGCTTGGGTCACCCTTCGCAGCAGCCAGAAGGTTGGTATTGTCGAATGTGAGATACTGACGGCCCGATACTGGCGGTTCCGTGGATTGGACAAGCGTGCTCTTGCCGGTTTGCCTCGCGCCATTAACCAGCACGACGGGAGTATCGCCGAGTGCCTGGACCAGATTGTCGGTGATGTGACGCCGGAGCACACCAGAAAGCATAACCGGGTATGCTAGGATAATCAACCACTATCTAGATGATAATCATCCAAAATATGGATGATTATCATCTATAATGTTGGGGAGTTCCGGCTGTTAACCGGAGGGTTGTAGGTTCGAGTCCTACCTGAGGAGCCATTCCTTTGTTGGGCCTACTGGCTGCGTTCCACTCGGGCACCTTGCGACTGTGCCCATTTTTGGACCCCCTCGGAATCAAAAATGGTAGCTCGTGAGAGTTTCTCAATTGCCTCACGTCGTGCCGCTTGTCCCATGTGCCCGTAACGCTTCGCCATACGCACGACGGTGCTAAGGCTCCACCCCATGATCACCGCAACCACGCTGAAAGGGACCTCGTGCCTCTAACATTGACGGTTGACGTGATATGGATTGATCCATGAGATCCGGCCTTGGTTGGCCGTTGCATCGGGAGGCGGCACGTGGCAAGCCAATCCGCGTTGCTCGAGACGGATATTGGTTCTGCCCAAACACGTTTCTAGAAGAAGCGCTCATCACTGTTCGGGCTGCCTCGAATTGGCTGGCCAACTGACGGCCGATTGACTGGCCAATGTGCACTCATTTTGGGGTTAGGTAATCGAGTTCGTGGTCGATGTTGAGGAGCCGCTGGGTGAGTCGGCGAAGCTTGCGGCGAGCCTTATCTTCCAGCTGGGGCTGGAGCAGTTGGAGGAGGTAGTGGGTTGCGGCGATGTTTTGGCGAATGGTAGTGACGTCGACTCGCGTGGGGGCTGTAGTAGTGGGAAGTGGGAGTTGGGGGATGGAGTAAAGGGAGGCCGTTTTTTGGCGAGCGCGGTGAAATTCACGTTGGAGATCGAGCTGAACCACTTCCACATAGCGCAGGGTCATGCGGATGTCTCTATGTCCCATCATTCGCATAAGCGCCGGCAGGCTGACGCCCAGGCGCACCATCTCGGTCGCGAAGGAGTGCCGTAGCCGGTGCGGGTTGACCCGACCAGCGCAGCCCGCAGCCCGGGCCATATTGGCTAAGGTGTTGTGCAGCATTCGGTACCAAGTCTCAGGTTGCCAATAGCGAGGCAGTAAGAAAGCTTGGGACCCCGGCACAGGAGTGGGAGCTCGCCGCCACCGCCCAACTGCTCGCGGGAGGGCACCCAACTCCACCATGTGCGCCACCATGCGCTGCGTCTCTTCATCGACCGGTACTAAGCGTTCGGAATGAAGCTTGCCCAGAGGCACACGAAGCGCCACTTGCTGTTCACTGATCTGTTGTAGGCAATCCAGGGGAAGATTGATGCATTCGCTGATGCGGATTCCCGTGGCCCGCATGAGGCCGAGAGCGTTCACCTCCAGGGTGTCGGCGAGACGGAGTTGCTGCTGCAGCTGTTGATCCTCCTCGAGAGAAAGCGGTTTGGGGAGATAGTGGTCGGACGGAGGAAAATCCTCATGACGAATGAGGTCGGGGGTTACAGGATGCCCTTGGTTGGCTAAGTCGCGCAATAAGCGGCGAACGGTGAGCAGGTGCAGGTGACGGGTTCTATTGCCGGACGAGGGATATTGCTGGCAAAGGAAGCGGAACCAGGCTAGAAGATGGGGATCGCGGCGGAGCTGTGAAAATCTATGTAGGCGGGGAAAGGTAGTGTGGAGATACGCCAGAAAATTATGGGCGCAGTAGCGATAGCAGCGCACCGTTTTGGGTCGGCTGGTAGTGGCGAGCACCTGGATCTGGGCTTCCAGGATTTCGTCAATGCTCGGGCGCGGTCGTTTCATGACATCTTCTCCGGAGGGGACAAACGAGCGCGCTGTTGGATGGCGCGGGCAAACTCGTGCCAGACGTCTTCTGGGGCGAGTTGCACGTAGAGCATGGTGGTGTGAATGTCGGCGTGTCCCATTAAATGCATCAAGGCGGGTAAGGAAATGCCGACGCGCACCATGTCGCTTCCGAAGCTGTGGCGAAACCGGTGCGGATTAGCTTGGGGGACTTTGCTCACCAGGCGATGATGGCGAAATAGAGAGCGCAACCCCGCGACGGTCATGGGGCGACCGCGGCGGTGGCCTTTAAGAGAGAGAAACAGAGCGGGCGAGTTAGTCAGAGGTCTCTCTAAGTGGAGGTAATTTTGGAGAACTTGAAGAGTGTCGGCGGTTAAGGGCAAGAAACGCTGCTTGCGGCCCTTACCTAAGACGTGGAGGCGTGCTTCGGAGAGCAGGAGATCTTCCAGTTGGAGTTGAAGGACCTCGCAAGAGCGCAAGCCGTTTTGCAACATAAGGGCGACAATGGCGAGATCGCGGAAGGTGCGAAACCCTTTCCAGAAGCGGGCGACCTGGTCCGCGGAGAGGGGCACGATCACGCGGCGCGGCTGTCGCAGGCGCAGGTTGGTCGTAATCTTGGTTTGCCGGCGGCCGTAGCCAAGAGAAGAGCGCGTGGTATACCTGCGCTGAAAGAGTGGTTTCCCGGGAATCTCCTGTGCGTAATGGAAGCGATACAAGCAACGCAGCACGCACAAGCGGTGATTGATGGTTTGCGGCGTGGGTGAAGGCTGTTGCTCGAGTTGGTGACGAACATACTCAAGCAGAAGAGATTGGTTAAGTCTACCCAGCGAGTGTCGCGTATTTTTGAACCAGCGTGCCAGGTGGAGTAAGTCATAGGCGTAGGCGCGCAAGGAGCGCAGCGAGAGTTGGCGAACTTTCTGGGCATCGAGAAACTGATTAGCCCAGGCGACTTCGCTGCCGCGATCATCCAGCAGACGATAAGGGGAAGCGCTGGCGGGCAAGGAGTTTTTCACCACTAGGTGAACGCTCATAGCGAAGCTGCCTCCTCGAGGAGATGGGCGAAATCCTTGGCGGTGGCGCCGGCTGCGAAGTAACTGTTGGGATCCTGGCCGGAGGGTAAGTCGACTAGGCGTACGTGGAGACCAGCCTGGTCGAGGCAGTGGAGGAGAGCATTGGCGGCATTTTGGCCGGCTTGGTTTTGATCTTGATCGAAGGCGATGTAGACACAGCGGTCGGGGTTTTCGCGCAATTGGGCCAGTTGCGCAGCAGTCAGGTGGGTGCCAATGGCACTGGTGGTATTGCGGAATCCCACCTGCCACAACACAGCGAGATCGAACAGCCCTTCGACCAGGATCACGTGGCGGAACTGTCGGATCGATTCCCAAGCGAACAAGCCGCCTTTCGAACGAGGCAAAAGGCGATGCGGGAAGGCATTGCCAACGCTGCGGCCATACAGGTTGACGATGTGATCCTGCTGGCGGCAGGGGAAAATCACGCGGTGACAAAAACTATCGGGTCCCTGCGGACCAATCAAGCCCGCTTCGAGCAGCCGTTCCAGGGAGTAGCCGAGGGCCTGCAGGTGAGGACGCAGGTTGCCACCGCGGGCATAGCCGATGCCGAGTTCCTCGATGAGCCTCGCATCGTGCACTCCGCGCTCCGCGAGATACTGAATGCCTTCCGGATAACGGTGCAGTTCAAGTTGATAGAAGCCGGCGGTGTGCGCGAGCAGTTGCGCGGTGGGGGCGAGTTCTTCTTGGAGATAGGCGACGCTCTCGCGAAAAGAGAGATGACGCGACAGTTCGACAAAGCGAATCAAGTCGCCACCCCGCCCGCAGCCGTGGCAGTAGAACAGATTTTTACGGGGGTTGACGAAGAAGGAGGAGTGGGTTTCCTCATGCAACGGGCAGAGTCCGACGAACTCGGAGCGAGCCGCGACGGGGCGCCCGCTCCAGTTGTGCTGTTGCAGGTACTGCAGTAGAGGAATGCGCTGTTTGAGCCGTTCCAAATCCTCACCCATGGTGTCTACAGTCCTTCCAGCGTCAGGGTACGAACCGGTGGCTCCCGTTCCCAGGCAAGGATGGTGGGTGAGGAAGAAAACCCCCGCGCCGGTCTCAGAGGCGCTGGGGCCAAGGCCAGAAGACTTGCAGAAAGCAAAAAACGGTAGGCCAAGACAAGCGCAACGAGCCGTGAGCGAGTTGCTCACCGCGGGCCAGCCATTGCTCCACGGCTTCAAGCATGCGGCGCAGAGAAGAAAACGCCGGCGAAGAATCGAGGCTGCGGCACCAGCGGCGGAGAGTGGAAGGATCGGGGACGCGATTCGGATCTTTCAGAGCCGGCGCGGCGCTTTCCCACGAGCGGGGCTCAACAAAACGTCGCCGTAGCGCCTGACTACGTGCGACCAGGCTGTAATGGGTGTAGGGCAGCGAGAAAACGGGAAGGAAAGAGAGCGTATGTTTGCAGAGATTGCAGAGCCCGCGCCGGTACTTGATCCAGTCGTGACTGGCATCATGCGCTTGCTTGCGCCGCCAGCCATGACCGATGATCGAATCCCTCAAACAGAGGGGACACCGGCGAAGGATCTGTTCCGTACAAGCCACCGCCCAGTCGAAGCCCGGCTTGCAGTGGTCCGACGAAAGTGGGATAAAGGAAATCGTACTGCCCTTGGAAGGCTCTCTTGCCGGGCGGAATCTTGCGAGGATCTGCCGCTAAGAAGAAGAGCCTTCCTCCTTCCCGCTTAATCTCAGCTATAGAAGGATAAATCTCCTGCTCCGTTGGCCACCGAGGATTGGCCGGTAAACTGTCGGTCAGTCGACCGTGTCGCTCTAGCAGGGCCTAACGCCAATTTGTGTGTTGGATGTGGGCCTGGCGGGTTATTCTTCGTGAGCTACAAGCAGTAGCCGGTAATACTTGCGCAGCTGCTTGGGGTCATCTGTCTGGATTAGGCGCTGGATTTTGGCTCGTAGTGTGTCGGCGTTATCGTCCACCCCCTCGAAGAAATAGAGGTCACTCATCGACACGTCCAATGCGCGGGCAATCCGAGCAGTCAAATCGATCGGAGGCGTATCAATGCGACCAGTCTCGACACGCGTGATGTAGTTTTCCTCCTTGCCAATTTTTTCTTCCAACTGGCTCTGACTCAAGCCTTTGGCTTCCCGGAGCATTCGTAGGTGTTCCCGAAACAATTTTGCGTCGTCTAAACTCATCCTCACCGGACGCTACTGGCCGGGCGAATTGAACTGAAGTACGTCATACGTATTTTCTTATTGATATTTAATACGGATTAGGTTATTAGGTACTATCTGAACGATCCCGCGACCTGTCTCTTAGGTCGCGTAGTGTGGAGACTGCTCCATGCGTCGCACAAGCTCCGAAGGGCGAACCTTCAGGCAGTTTGCAAACCGCACGATCATACGAATGGTAGGGCTTTGAATGCCACGCTCCACGGCACTGATGTACGTCCTGTCGATCCCGCTCTCCATGAACAGCTCCATCTGCGAAATCCCGCGGCCCTTGCGAACTTGCCGCAGTGCTTCCCCAAACGCCCTCTCTGGTCCAGATCGAGGCTGAACTTGTCTTCGACGCTTGGCCATCTCGATATCATTGTTCGGCCAGTGATGGTCATAAACCAACGGATCATAACCAACATTTCTGCTTACCGGAGGGCGGCATGAGTTCACCAGCTGCCCGCTATTTCCCAGGGGCCTTTGCCAAAGCGACTACCTCAAACCCAGCGGAGACACAGGCCTCGCAATCGTCGTCGGTCGAAGTAGCAAGAGTGGAGGGCTCTGGGCAACTAAGTTTGCCGTCCGACGAGGCCATAATGGATTTGATTTGCGGTGGTAACAGAGAAGCCCTTGCATTACTGTTTCGCCGCTACGCCCGTGTCGTTCGTGGGGTAGCGTACCGAGTCCTGCGAGATACCTCTGAAGCGGACGACTTGCTCCAGGACATCTTTCTTTTGATCCACCGCAAGTGCGGCATGTTTGACGCCTCCCGCGGACCGGCCCGGTTCTGGATCCTTCAGATGACCTACCACCGCGCCATTGCCCGCCGCCGCTACTTGAGTTCCCGCCACTTCTATACGCGAGTTGGTCTCGACGATGTGGGAAGGGAACTGCCCTCTCCAGGAACTGACTGCTCAGGAGTTGGGGATTTGGGTGACAGACTGTTGGGAAGGGAAGGCTTGCATAAGGTTTTAGAGGGTCTGTCCGAGAACCAGCGACAAACGCTGCATTTGTTCTTTGTCGAAGGCCACACGCTGGGCGAGATTGCCATGAAATTGAACCAGACCCGGGGAAACGTGAAAAACCACTATTTCCGGGGCCTAGAGAAGTTGCGAAAACAGATCTTTGGCAATAAATTGCGAGGCCATTCCGCTGTATGATACAAGGTTGCATTCAGCCGAGGAGCGGGGGCGTTGTCTCACACCGAACCGCATGACGAGTTCCTGGAACTCTGTGCCGTTTCGACCTCGGGCCAGCTAACCCAGGAAGAACAGAAGAGACTCCAGGAGCACCTTGCTGTCTGTGGCTCCTGCCGAGAGGCCATTCGACAGTACGAGGGTGTTGTGGCCGACGCCATTCCCTCTATGGCAGCCGATGAGGTACCGGAGGACCTGGAAGCGGGGCCCGCCTGGTCGCAGCAGCGCGCCGAGGCTGCTCTATTCGACAGAATCGCACAGGAAGAAAGCACCCAAAGAGCAGTCCGTGGAAAAACGGAATCTGTCATCCCTGGGGCGACTCGGCGAGTTCCGCCGTTTGCCGGCGAAGCGACTTGGCGCCACGTCTGGAGTCTATATGCAGCTGGAGTCCTGTTAGCCGTGGCGCTGGGTGTCAGTCTCTATCAAATCGGCATTCGTCGCGGAGTGGACACGGCCAAGCTCGCGTCTCCGCCATTGAACACAGAGAACCAGACGTCGCTCGAAGCGCAGGTCAGCGATGCTGCCCACGAGAGGGCAGTGGCCCTAGCCCAGGTTGCTCAGCGCGACCGACAAATGGCTGATCTGCGCAAGCAATCGGAGCGGCAATCGGTCGAACTGACGCAGATGAAAGCGGCCCAGGATCGATTCGCAACCGAGCTCGATAACAAGGATGCCGGAGCACAGGATCTCGCTCAACAGCAGGCAGAATTGAAGCAGAAATTTGACGCCGCGCAGGCGAACGCGCAGGCCCTCCAACAGAAGCTCGAAGTGCTATCGAAGCATTCCTCGGAAGACCAGGCAAGAGCAGGGCAGTTGACGGCCCAACTGAAGGATTTGACTCAGGCTCTCCATGACCGCGATGCTGCCCTTGACCAGAAGGACGAGCTTTTGGCCAAGGATCGTGACATTCGCGAACTCATGGGAGCCCGCGATCTCTACGTCGCAGAAGTCTACGACGTCGCCCGCACCGGTGAGACCCAGAAACCCTACGGCCGCGTTTTCTACACGAAAGGGAAGTCGCTCATCTTTTATGCCTATGACCTCGACCAGGAGGCGGAGGTCAAGGATGCCAGCACTTTTCAAGTATGGGGCCGCCGTGGACCGGACCGGGCCCAGGCGCTCAGTCTCGGCATTTTCTATCAAGACAACGCTTCCAAGAAACGCTGGGTACTGAAACTGGATGATCCGAAGATGTTGGCTCAGATCGATGCCGTGTTCGTGACCGTGGAACCCTACGGCGGGAGCCATAAACCCAGCGGCAAACCCCTTCTATTTGCTTACCTCAAGGCCGATCCGAATCACCCCTAGCGAAGCAATTCGTCATCTCCCCGCTTCATTGTTCGCTCTAAAATAACGACTGAGCTGATACCACGAGGGGGTCTTCCTGCATACAAGGGAAGAGCGTGACCAAAATCGGCCGGTCACAGGAGTATTAACGTGCGTTTCCCCCAGATCGCGGTTGTCTCCGTTTTTGTGACGCTGCTAGCCTTCCCCCTTCTTGCACAGTCTCCCAACGGAACGATTAACGGCCTTGTGCTCGATCCCTCAACCCGGGTCATCGCAGGCGCCGATATCCTGGTGATAAACGATGCAACCGGTGTGAAGTATTCCAGCAAAACCAATAGCGATGGTATCTACGTTGTGCCGAATCTCCCTCCGGGCCCCTACCGGTTGCAGGTTTCGAAGGCAGGGTTCAAGACACTCATCAAGCCCGACGTCGTCCTCAACGTTCAGGATGCTCTGTCAATCAACTTCACCCTGCCGGTGGGGGCCGTTTTTGAAGCCATGACGGTGGAGGGCGGAGCGCCGCTGGTGAATACCGAATCCGCATCGGTCAGTACGGTGGTTGACCGCAAGTACGTTGAAAACATGCCGCTGAATGGACGCAGTTTTCAAGATCTCATTCTGCTCACACCAGGAGTGGTTACAAACAATCCCCAATCACCGGCGGGCAACGGAGGTAGTGGGGGAGGAGAATTCAGCGTCAATGGGCAGCGCACCGAGTCGAATGTATACACCGTTGACGGCGTAAGCGCGAATGCGGGCGTTGCCCCGGATTCGTCAGACCGACCAGCAACGAGCGGATCGGTCCCCACTTCCACTGCCCTCGGAACAACCCAGAGCCTGGTCTCGTTGGATGCATTGCAGGAGTTTCGCGTCCAGAGCTCCACGTATTCCGCCGAGTTCGGTCGTAGTCCAGGTGGCCAATTTTCCTTCGTCACGCGTTCGGGTAGCAATCAATGGCACGGTTCTGGTTTCGATTACCTCCGCAACGCGGTTTTCGACGCAAATGATTGGTTCAACAACTACCTTGGCCAGCGGGAACCTGGCCTGCGCCAAAACGACTTTGGGGGAACGCTGGGAGGTCCCGTTCGCCTTCCGCATCTTTATGATGGAAAGGACAAGACATTTTTCTTCTTCTCCTATGAAGGATTGCGCGTAGTTCAGCCACAGGCAGCGACGGTTAGCTTCGTTCCGAATAACTACTTGCGACAATGCGCACCGTCGCCTCTTCAGCAAGTGTTGACGGCGTTTCCGCAGCCAACTCCGTCTCTTCCCCCGCCTGACTGCTCAAGTCCAGACCCGGACAACGGAGTGGCCCAGTTTGTGGGCACATGGTCGAATTCCGGCGGAATTGATGCGACCAGTCTCCGTCTGGACCACCTGATAAGCGAGAAACTCAGGCTCTTCTTCCGTTTCAGCGACACGCGTTCGAACTTCAGCGCAAGAATCGTAACGAGTCCTTCGCAATTGACGCCCACCTCGCAGGCAACCCGGAGTTACACAATGGGCGCGACCAGCATGTTCTCCAGCGCTCTAAGCAATGAGTTCAGGCTGAACTATAGTTCGAATCAAGTCGAACAATCGGACACCCCGGATAGTCTCGGAGGAGCAATACCCGTAAATCTCCTCCAAATACAAGGATTGACCGGGCCAGCGAATAAGGATGCGTCAGTTTTTGTCGGTCTGGGATTGGGAGTCCAGTTCTTGTTCCTTCAACAGTCAGCGAACTTTGGTCAGCAAAGGCAATGGAACGTTTTGGACACGCTCACCTTAATTCAAGGACGACACCAGGTGAAGGCCGGATTCGACCTGCGAAGACTGAATCCCCAAGTGCACCAAATCACCCCTAGCTCAATTTACGACTACTTTAGCGAATCCTCTGTGCTAGCGAACTCGGCGGATCTAGCCCTTGGGACCTCAACCGCAGCTGCATTTCCCGTGTACCTGAATTTCTCGGCTTTTGCTCAGGACGAGTGGAAAATCGCGCCCTCGTTGACTTTGTCGATGGGCGTGCGATGGGAAGTAAATCCAGCACCGGGTGCGGCCAAGGGCAATCTGCCGTACACGACCGTAGGGAACAGCCTAAGCACGCTTGCGCTTGCGCCACAGGGTACGCCGCTTTGGAAAACGACTTGGTACAACTTCGCTCCGCGGGTGGGGATAGCCTATGTCTTGCGGAATGGGTCTCGCTTCGAAACAGTCGTTCGGGGCGGAGGCGGGGTCTTTTTTGACACAGGTCAGCAGAACGGATCGAGCGCTTACCAAGGGCCTGGCCTGTCGGCCACCACGGTTGCTTCTTCTCCAGCAAGTTTTCCGCTGAGCGTGTCGCAGATCATCCCTCCGATCCTGAACCCTCCGCTCCCTCCTTACGGGCCGGGCAATTCGTATTCGTACTCTACCCATCTCCAACTGCCCTACACTCTGCAATGGAACGTCAGCGTACAACAATCTCTCGGTACATCCGACGCACTCACCTTTTCCTATCTCGGTGCGGCAGGCAGGAGACTGCTCGAGCAGGCCCAAGTGGATGTGGGCGCATTTAATCCAAACTTCGCTACGGTCGTGTTCACGAGGAATGGCCTCACGTCCGACTACGATGCTTTGCAGCTCCAATATCAGCGAAGACTGGCGCATGGTCTACAAGCGCTAGCGTCATACAGCTTCGGACACAGCATTGATTACGGTTCTCAGAACTACAGTTTGCCGTACACCCGCGCCAATTCGGATTTTGACATCCGCCACAGTTTCTCAGCTGCTTTTTCGTATGATCTGCCCAACCTTTTCCGAAAGCGGTTAGCTCGCACATTCTTCGGCAGTTGGGGCCTTGATGATCGTTTTAGCGCGCGGACTGGCTTTCCGGTGACTCTGAATGGCAATCCAGCGTTTGATCCTGCGACCGGAAAGGAGTTTAACGCCGGCCTGGATCTCGTTCCTGGCCAGCCCGAGTACATTTTCGGGCCGGCCTGTGCAGCAGTCTACGACAATGGCCTCGGATGTCCGGGAGGGAGGGCGGTCAATCCTGGCGCCTTCAGCCCGCCCTCTGGAACCAATCTGGGGAACGCACCTCGCAACTTTGTGCGCGGTTTTGGGGCATGGCAGATGGATCTTGCCCTGCGCCGTGAGTTCTCCATCTACGATCGGCTGAAGCTACAGTTTCGCGCCGAAGCTTTCAATGTATTCAACCACGCGAATTTTGGAACGATCAGCCCGTTCTATTGTTCTCCCGACCCCGCATCGCCAAATTTTTTCCCGGGGTGTAACTTCGGCCAAGCCACGGCGACGCTTGCCAACAGCTTGGGCGGCCTGAGTTCGCTTTACCAGATGGGTGGGCCGCGATCGATGCAACTGGCGTTGCGCTTGACATTCTGAAGAAGCGCCTCACAACAAATCAGGAGCAGATTCGCGATGCGAGGGACCCATTTCGGACATCTGGGCTGCACCGGTCGTGTTGGGATACTCTCAGCTGTTTTGGTTCTGTCTGCTCTCGGTTCGCCACAGGCTAAGGCAGGCGCTGGCGCGGTCAGGCCCGACCCGGGTCGAACTGATAAAGGCAGGACCAACGGGTCAACACACTTCGCACCGTCTCATCACGGCGGCATGCAGATTTCTCCGGGCGGAGCGAAGCGACCCGCAACCGTAGCTGATTCTATTCAGATGACTCGGGTAGCGGGTTCGGGCGAATCCCGCTGGTATTACACAGGAGCTTCCTCATCCGACTTCGCCAGGTTCTCTCCGGACGCGAAGCGGTTCATCATTGTTGTGAAAAGAGGGAACCTCGAGAAGAACACCAATGAATACTCGATGTTGCTATTTCAAACCAATAGGGCCTTTGAGGCCCCTGTCCCCAAGACCCTAGTTTCTTTTACATCCTCCTCGGAGCGCGAGGGCATCAAGAGCGCCACTTGGCTCGATGATAACGACACAATCATTTTTCTCGGAGAACGCCCAGGCGGCACCACTCAGGTGTACTCGGTGCGCTGCAGTTCAGGAAAAATCGAGGAGTTGACCCACGAGCCTGCCAATGTCATCGCCTATTCGGCATTGGCAAACGGTAAGCGGCTAGCATTTGTGACGGAACCCCCGGAGAAGAATCTAATCGACACGAAAGCCCTACAGGACGGTATCGTCGTGTCTAATGAGTCGCTGTCTTCACTCATTGTCGGTCGCCAGCAGGTATGTTGCGAACAGGTCTACCTGACCGACCCCGCGAATTCCCAAGCAAAACCTCTGCACGTACAGGGCAAACTTCTGAAGGATCCGCTGGACATGTTCCTCTCTCCAGATGGCAGATATGTGGCTCTCAGAACCTACATTTCGAAGGCCGCAGATTTTCCCAAAGAGTGGAGCACATATACTGATCCGTCCTTGCATGATCTTCTTAAAAGCAAGGAGTCGACAGGAAGGCCTGCTACCTTCGTTGAACGTTATGAATTGATTGACACCCAAGCTGATACCAGCACTTTCCTGTTGAACTCTCCAGTCAGCGCGCTTACCCAGTCGGAACTGGCTTGGTCGTCCGACTCCCATTCTGTCATTGTGACCGGCGTCTACTTACCTCTGGACACCAACGATCCGAGCGAACTTGCCTCACGCCGATCAGGCATGTTCACAGTCGAGGTCGGGGTTCCAAGCCTCGAAGTCGCGAAAATCGCCGATCGTGATCTCAAGCTCGTGGGCTGGGATCGAACCAAGCAAGTATTGAGGTTCAGGTCCACTAGAAATGAAAATCTGAGCGGATCCGCTGCTCTACCTCTGTGCTATCGAAAACGGGGCTCAACTTGGGAAATGCTAACAGGTGCTCTGCTCACGTCCGATTCGACACCTGATATCACAGTCGACCAGGATCTCAACCAGCCTCCGCGAATCATAGCGGTGGACCCGCAAACGGGACGGAGGAGTCTTTTGTGGGACCCGAATCCCCGGTTTCGTGAAATTGCTTTCGGACACGTCGAGGAAGTCACATGGACTGGAGGCGGTGGCCGCGAGGTTCATGGCGGCCTGTATTTCCCTCCCGATTACGTTGCGGGCAAGCGCTATCCCCTAGTCATTCAAACACACGGTTTCGATCCGCACGGTTTTTGGATTGATGGCCCGTTTACAACTGCGTTTGCAGCGCAATCGTTGGCAGGGAAGGGGATTGTTGTTTTGCAGGTCCCGGATAGCCATGACGCGGAGTTGACCCCCGAAGAGGCTCCGCGGATGGTGAAAACGTTCGAGAGCGCAATCGACTACTTGGACAAACGAGGTCTGATCGATCGCGGCCGCGTCGGCATCATTGGTTTTAGCCGTACATGTCTGTACGTCAAATACATGCTTGCTCATTCAAATTACAAGATTGCTGCGGCAAGTGTTGCTGATGGGGTGGATGGAGGGTACTTTCAGTACGTCGCAATGGGCGATTCTTTGGCCGACGAATCTGATCAACTCTTCGGAGTTCCTCCGTTTGGTGAGGGGTTGTCGGTGTGGATGAAGGCGTCTCCGGGCTTCCTGCTAGACAGAGTCAGCGCGGCACTCCGAATTCAGGCTATGGGTCCCGGATCCCTGGTGGGAGAGTGGGAATGGTTTGGGGGTCTGACCCGTCTCCACATGCCAGTGGAACTAGTCTACATGCCTGTCGGCACGCACATCTTGGAGAGGCCGAGAAATCGAATGGTGTCACAGCAAGGCGATGTCGATTGGTTTGTTTTTTGGCTCAAGAATGAGGAAGATGCAGACCCTTCAAAGGCCGAACAATACGTTCGTTGGCGCAAGTTGCGAACCTCCTTGCCGCGGGGGTAGCTCATTGAATCAATCCTCTCTCCTAAGATCATCTATTTAGTCCAATCGCTCCGCTTTGGTCGATATGAACCCATTGCCGTTGGAGTAGCTCAAGAACGCGTCAAGGGATTCATGAAGGGGAGCACCCTTGACGCGCACATTGCACTCTACTCATCTGATTCGTACGCGTTGATCGTACGCTTCGGATTCAGGACGGTTGACGAAGCGTCGTGAGGCGCTGCGCTGGTCTTCATCCCCTGGATCGCGGCACTGGCCTTGGTAATACGATCGATTTTGGGCTTCGCATATTTCATTTGATTTCACCTCCTTTCTTATCTGATGGCCTTAGTTCGTTCTCGTGGTGTTTGATTCGCAAACACTGATTAACTCCGAGAGACTAGGTTGGCATTCGTTTCGTACTTGCCCAAGTACCCGGGGCTGAGATCGCCTGTTCAAATCCGCTGACGTATGAAGGCGCCGAGGGACGCCCAGCACGGCCGAGCGCCCTCCGGCGCGATCAGTTCGCGGCACTATTCGTCCGATTCGTAGGCGTTGATCGTACGCTTCGGATTCAGGACGGTTGACGAGGCATCGTGGGGTGCTGCACTCGTCTTTCCTCCCTGGATCGCCGCTGTGGCCTTGTTGACACGAACGACTTCAGGCTTTGCATATTTCATTTCATTCACCTCCTTTCTCCATTGGTCTGTCTCAGCTGAGATCAATTCCTGCCGGGCCCGGGACGGATTCCTTTCACGTCGGATCACGACACTCATTCATCCGCTTCATACGCGGGAATCGTGTGCCTTGGTGGTGGACCAACTGATTCAGGAGGAGCTCCAATCACTTTTCCGAGTCCCTGGATTTTGACAATAGCGGCGTAGACTGCGAAGACTTTGGGCGAAACATATTTCATGGCGTGTTCTCCTTCTCGGGCG
>WNEZ01006016.1_pt1 | contig 15835 bp, 12 predicted proteins | sample 5400521 | NCBI WGS metagenome assembly WNEZ01 (sample SAMN13153339, study PRJNA577476) | soil metagenome | isolation source: 120 cm saprolite under Douglas fir tree site 2 hole 1 replicate 1 | place: USA:California | collected 2015-04-18
GCCGTCGCCACATCGGCCAGGATTAGAGCGGCGATCACGGCTGTCATCCCACCAACGTGGAGCGCGAGGAGGAGGCCGTAGCCGGGGAGGAACAGGAGCTCCTCGAACAGGATCGTGCGGTTGCTGCCTGCCAGGTCTCCCGTGCCCTGGGCCGCTCCCTTGCCTGTGATTACGAAAAGGCGCAGCCCCACCCTCACGGCGACGAATGAGATGAGGCCGGAGGGCAGATCCTTGAGGAAGAACCGGTGCAGCAGCGGCGTCCCGATGACCCACAGAAAGGCGCCCGCGACAGCGGCGATGATCGCGATGGCGATCACAGTGGACCTGACGTTGCGGTCGTCGCGGGTCGGCCCCGCCAGAAAATAGGCGAGGGATCCCGCGAGCCCCCCGGAAACGATCACCGCCAGCAGCCATGGGAGCATCCGCAGCAACGCGTAGTCGCCAACGGCCGCCGGTCCGCCGACACGGGCGACCCACAGCGTGGCCAAGCCGAGCGCGGCCATGGAACCCGCCAGCACGGCGACGTTGTCGGTGAACGGATGTCGCGCCCGGCGGGCGAGGCTCACAAACGTGCTCATCTGCGTCCCCACAGGTACAAGGCCGCGACCACGGCAAACATCGCCCACACATGCCGGAAATGGAGGACCTGGTAGTACGACGCCGACACCGCGAGACCTAACACCGCGCCGACCAGCGCGGCCTTCATAGGAAACAGCTCCGCAAACTCAGGAGCCAGTGGCTTGGTCGCCACGGTCCAGGTGCGAACAGAGATGGATCCGATCAGGAGGACCAGCCCGAACGCCCCCAGGACGCCGCGCTCGACCATCGATTCGATGTAGTCGTCGTGCGTCTCGTACGCATATGGAGCGAGCTGGCTGAGCAGCAAAGGCTTGGTCGAACCAGGGCCCAGGCCCCAAGGGACACCTTGCTTGAACAGGTCTGTCGTCTCCTGGATCAGCCACACACGCTCCTGCGCGCTTTGCGAGCTACGGCCGATCGAGTCCCGCAGCAGCGGCTGGCCGCTGTCCTTCGCCCACTCTTCTATCGGTAGTGTCTGGGCAGCCGTCAAGGCGATGATGCCGAGCACACCGACCGCGCAGACGGTCGCCACCAGCGGGATCGGCCCCCAATGGCGGTACACGACAGAAATCGCCACCACGGTCAATCCGACTGAACAAGCCAGCAGCCCCCCGTTGGACCCGGTCAGGCCGAGTGCCGCGAGCAGCGCCGCACACGCGATCAGACGGAGGCTGCGGCGTCGCGGCGTCCGCGTGGCGATCACGACCATGAGAGATACGAAGAAGTAGTTCGCCGCGTAGTTGGGGTCGCCAAAGGTAAGCGAGGCGCGCACTCCGGTGCGTGCGGTCACCCCTGCAAGCGCGAGGTTGCCGGTCGCGACCGCGCCGATCAGGACCACAGCCCAGCCGAATGAGCCCCAGGTCCAGGCGCGAAGCAGCCACCGAAATGCGGCGGGTGAGCGAGAAATGTTGACGATGACTGCGCACCACGCCAGCACCACGAGGTCTTGAGCTACCGCCAGCAACCCTGTCCCGGGTAGGGGCCCGGCCAGTGATGCGACCGCTCCGCCAAGCATGGTCAGTGCGACGGCGAAGCCATATGGAAACCGCAGCTCCTGGCGCGTGTAGCCCGCCCAGAGGAGCGTGACGCCGATGCCGAGCGCAATGAAGACGTCCACCGGCGAGGAGTTGCCCGGGCCTGATGGCTTGAGGAAGGGCAGCAGCGCAATCGCACCCATGACCGGAGCCAGCACGAGCCACGGCACGGCTGAACCTACACTGGTCACCGACGCGGGCGGCAACCGGCCGGCGATCGAGGATGACGCGATCATCTCTGGGTTACTTCGACTCCCAACGCGAGCACAAACGTCGCGGCACAGATGAAGCCCGCGATCCAGAAAGCACCCTTGAGCAGCCGGCGCATCACAGCACGGCGGCGTCGCTGATGGATCCGGCGCAGCCTCACCTCCAGCGACACGGAGCCGTCCTGTCCCATCACGATCGGTCTTGTTCGACGAATGTCCATCTGCCCCGCCCCTAGTTCAGAACCGCAAAAGGCCGCAAGCGCGCCACGGGCCGGACGAGGTTATTGGTCACGAGGATCCGCAAACCCTCGTTTACCCCGTTGTCGTCGAGGTGAGGCACGACGGTCGCGGCGGTGTCCTTGTATCCGAATCGCAGCGTGGTATGTCCCTGAGGGTCCTGGCTCGAGAGGCCCCTCCTCTCGAAGTCCGAGATGATGCTGCCCGTCCCATGGCACGCCGAGTAGAGGGCCTGCTCGGCGCCCTCGGCGGCCACACATAAATAGGACGAGGTGCGATTAGTCCCCGGGAGCAAGAGCGGCATCCCTGTCTCGGCGAAGACCGGATGGCCCCGCATTTTCGACGGCGGAAAAGCACGCGCGCTGTTGTGGCGGTGCACGACCGCGGGCGCGCCGCCGATCTCCTCGTCATAGATGGTGTTGTGGGGGGAGTCGACGATCAGCTTCATGCTCGCGCCGAACGAGTGGCGAGCCAGCGTCCGCAGGGTTGCGTAGGTGGCCTGCCGGTACGCGAATCCATAGTTCATGGCGACCGCGTTGGCCAGCATCAGCCGCTCGCCTTCCTCGCTTTCCCGCGGGACGGGAGGGCAGCCGCCAGAGAAGTAGAGGCGCCACCGTTCTTGCAGCTGGCGCTTCGATCGCGCTGACGCCAGCTGATAGAGAGGTTTCTGCACTGCCATCACGGCGCGCATCGGGCGCGAGCCGGCTAGACGGCGCCCAAAACGTGCCCCCATCTGGATGTTCAGCACGCCGTCACCGCCGTGGTACTGGAGCGTGACCTGGCCGAGCCGCACGCCTAGCCTGGCAGCCACCTCGGTGTCGAAGACCTCTTCCACGTTTTGCAGCTCGACGAAATGGGTGCTTGGACCCACGGTCCCGAAACGGATTCGTGAGAGTTGAGTCGCCATCCACGACAGCTCGCGCCGCACCCTCGGCTCTCCGCCATAGCTCTCCACTCCCAGGCAGCCGCCCTCCTCGATGCGTTCGAGCTCGCTCGGCTCCAGGTCGTACCGGTCGATTGCAAACCGCGCCCCTTCGACCGCGCAGCGGATGACCTCGTTTGCTGTCAGCACCGCCTTGTAGTTGGGCGGATACGGGTACCGAGCACGGACCTGGTCGTAGAAGTTTCGGATCGAGCTCTCATTGGGCTTGTCGATGTCCAACCCGACGAGCGCCATGCCGCAGTTCAGGGCGGCGCTCGTGAAGATGGGACGGATCGTGTCGCGGGTCGCGACCGCGATGCTCGAAGGCATTTCCATGAGGCGCTTGTGGTAGAAGTCGGGCAGCACCGCGGGCTGGGCGGCCAGATCGTCGATGTCCTTGATGCCCTGGTGGAGCAAGGCCAGCGAATCCAGCCGGACCGGATGGTCGTCGCTGTCGAACACACGCGGCTGGTACGCCCGCGCCGGGCTGACCGGAATGGCGGCGTTGTATGTGCGGGTGACCGTGTCGCTGCTCATGCGATCGCCTCCGCCAGGGTTAGTAGCTCGGCCAGCCTGAGCCCGGGCTGACGAGGCAAAGAGATCTCGACCGCGGGCAGGGTCGATGCGAGCTGCCGAGCGATCGGCTCTACGTTGGGATGGGGTGGCCCCAGCCCAGTTCCCGCGGTCAGCGTGGCCGCCAACCCCCAAAAACGCCGGAGCTCGCCGGCCATGTAGGTGCCGGTGACCAACGAGCGAACGGCCGCGGCCGTGCCGCAGGATCGCACGCGCGCAACTTGATCCTGGCCGCGCCGAAGCACAACCAGGACGCTCGGCGCCAAAGCCTTGACCCTGCCCGGCAAGGGAATTTCGCCGCGGCCATATGTGACGGCCCGACCGACACGCCGGTCGACCCGCATCGGCTCGACCACGCCCCAGGCCGTCACGCCGTCGCTGACACACAGGTTGTCCGAGATCGCGCGGCCGCCGGCAGCCAGCTCCTTCGCCATCAGCGTCGACTTGCCGACACCGCCTGGTCCGGCCAGCAGCGGCCGCATGTCACCAACCGTGCATACGGATGCGTGCAGCGGAGCCCGCCCGCGAATCGAAGCTCGCCACAAGGCGGGGTACTGCAGCAGAACCTCTCTCGCCAGCAGCGTGAAGCGGGTCTTCAACAGCTGGGCGGCCGCGCGTCCGCGCAGCTGTGGACGCCAGCGAAACGTGAACTCCACGTCGTCTGGCGTGCACCGCACGTGGAGGTCGAACCCGGTGGTGCACACATCCTCGACGACCACCTCGTCTCGAAACCTCCAGGCGCCGCGCGTCAGCGGTTCCCACGAGTCGGTGTCGAAGGCGCCTTTTCTCGACTCGACGTTCACCACGACGCCTGTCGCCGAAGGGTCGTCGGGAAAGAGATCCCCAGCCGTGGCTTCGGTGATCAGGTCGTCGACCCAAGAGATGGAGCTGTTTATCCGGACGCGTTCGCCCCCGGTTTCGAGGATCGCCAGCATCTCTACGCGACGAGCCTCAGCGACTTGCTCGAAGTCCGCGTTGAGCTGGTGAGCGCCATCTCGTACGTCTCTGCAAGGTCGCGTCCGAGAACCTCGGGATCGAAGCGGTCTCCAAGTTGAACCCGTGCCGCAGCTGCCATCCGGGACCCTTCCGAAGGGTGGTCGAGCAGGTATGCCAGCGCCCTGCCCAGAAGCGCCGGTGCGGCTGCCGGCACCAACATGCCGGTTCTGCCGGGAACAACGACTTCAGGCACGGCGTTGACCGCAGTGGCCACGACCGGAAGGCCACAAGTCATCGCCTCTACCAGCGAGCAGGGCAGTCCCTCGTAGTGGCTGGAGAGCGCGAAGACGTCGAAGCCGGGGAGCAGAGCCGCGACATCGCGGCGCTCGCCCAGAAGGAGAAAGCGATTGGCGAGATTGCGCCGCTCCACCAGCCTCGCAACCTCTTCGCGCATCGGCCCGTCCCCGACCCAGACGCAATAGACGTTTGAGCGGTCCATCGCGGCGATGGCTGCGACCATGTCTTGAGGCGCCTTCTGCGGCGCCAGCCTGCCCACCGTCCCGACCACCAGCGCGTCGTCCGGCAGGTCCATCAGGCGCCGCGCCGCAGCGCGGTTGCCTGGTGACGCAGGCGGGATGTTCAGGTCTATCGCGCTCGCGATGGTTCGAATCCGTTCCGCCGGCGCGATTCGCAGATTGATCGCCTGGGCGGCGACGGCCCCGCCGACCGCGAGGAACTGATCGGTGATACGTCCCAGCCGTTTCTCGATCTGGATGTACGCGGCGCGGAGAGGCCACAACTGAAAGTCGTGGAAGGGAAAGCCGTGGAATGTATGGACGATCGCGGGTACGCCGACTCTGTGTGCCGCGATTCTTCCCAAGGCACCCGCTTTGGCGCTGTGCGTGTGAACGATGTCAAATCGCCCGTTGCGCAGCTCTCCTGTGAGCTCGCGTAGGGCTTGGGGATCCGTTCGAAGGCTGAGCACGGGGACCATGTGTCGAAGGCGGACCACCTCAAAGCCGCCCTTCTCAGCCTCGGCCAGGAGTGGTCCACCGGCCGCCGACAAGATGGTCACCGAGTACCTGTTCGGGTCCAGCGCCATGGCGCCACGCAGTGCGACCCCGCCGGCGCCCGCGATGAAGCGCGTGACCACAACTGCGACCCGTTGCAATTTAGAAACCGTCCGGGTACGGCGCGACCAACGTTGCGGAGACGGCTGCGGGCACCCTGGTGAAGCCGGGCAGCAGGGCAGCGAGGTACTGGCGCACGAGGTCGCTGCGATTGAGTGACGCGGCTTCGATCAGCCGATCAAGGGCCACGTCGAGATCTACCAAGGGTCGCGCTGCTCGCGTGGCCCAGATCCGGGGATGCTCGGTGTGCAAGCGCTCCTCGCTCTCGCTGAAGAGCGCCTCATTCAGCTTTTCACCCCCACGCAAACCGGTGAAGCTGATCTGGAAATCTCCCTCTCGCAGGTTGAACTGCGCCGCGTAGTTGTTGACGAGATCGACGATTCGCACCGGTTCGCCCATGTCGAGCACGAACGTCTCTCCGAGCTCCGCCATGCTCGCCGCCTCGATGACGAGCCCGACCGCCTCTTCGACGGTCATGAAGAATCGCGTCACATCGGGGTGCGTGACCGTGACTGCTTCCCCGTTCTCGATCTGTTCCGAGAGCACGGACAGAAAGGAGCCGCGGCTGCCGAGCACGTTGCCGAAGCGGACTGACGCAAACCGCGTGAAACCGCCCGAGTGGCTCTGTACGATCAGCTCGGCCACTCGCTTGGACGCACCGAGAATTGAGATCGGATCTGCCGCTTTGTCGGTCGAGATGAGAATGAAGCGCTCAGCGCCGGTGGCGATCGCCGCCTCGACGAGGTGCTTCGTCCCCAGCACGTTGGACTTGATGCCCTCGCACGGATGCCTCTCCAGAAGCGGAAGGTGCTTGTGTGCGGCTGCATGGAAGATGACCTGAAATTCGAGTTCCGCAAACAGCTGCTTGATTCGCTCGCCGTCCCTGATGTCGGCGATGATCAGCTCGTCGCTGTCGAGCAGGGCCTGTCCGTCGAGCTGCATCTGCAGCCGGTGAAGGTTCGACTCGTCGTGGTCCAACATGTGAAGCGACGCCGGACCGAACGCCTTGATCTGGCGGCACAGCTCGCTTCCGATCGAGCCGCCCGCACCCGTGACCAGAACACGCTTGCCTTCGACAACCGAGCGCGAGGCGGTCCTAACGACGTGCATCTCCTGCCGCCCGAGCAGGCGGTCGACCCGTAACCGGCGCAGATCGCTGATTCGGGCGTCGCGCTCGAGAGCCGCTCCGAATGAGGGTAGGTAGCGGACGCTGACGCCTGCGGAGCTGGCGTTCTCGGCGAGCCTTCGCACGTCGCCAGGCGCCAAAGAAGGTATGGCGACGATCGCCACATCCGCTGATTGCTCCGATGCAATCATCACGAGGTCCCGCGTGGTGCCCAGAACGGGTAGACCGGCCGCGCCTTTCTTGGTCGTGTCGTCATCGAGAAAGCCGATCGGCAGCAGCCCGTACTCGGGGGCGCGCCTGAGATCGCGCGCCAGAATCCGGCCCGCCTCGCCCGCGCCGATGATGATGGTGCGCAGTCCAGAGCCGCCCTTGGACCTGTGCGCCGTCTCGCGGTGCGAAGCCTTGTATGACTGCGAAACTTCGAGCGCCATCAGTCACCACCAGCGACTACGAGATGTGGGCGCTGACCGGCGTTCTCTGAAAGCCGCATCCCGTCGATCTCCTCGCAGATCTGATCGAGCATCCCGTCCGTCAGCCCGGGATAGAAGGGAAGCGACACAATCGTGGGGAAGACCGCATCAGCCACCGGGAACGATTGATTGGGTTCGCTGGCGAGCATGCGCTGGAAGTAGGGCTGGTGATGCAAAGGGATGAAATGCACCGAGCAATCGACTCCACGTTCGGAGAGCTCGGTGATGAATGCATCGCGGTCGATGCCAAAGCTCGGTTCGACACGAATCACATAGAGGTGCCACGCGTGCACCCCGCTCTCGGGTCGTTGTGGCGTACGCAAGCCGTCGATTCTCGAAAGTCGTGATTCGTAGGCCCGCGCAAGCTCTTCTCGGCGCTCCTGCCAGCCCCAAAAGTGCTTCAGCTGGCCGCGCCCGATGGCCGCCTGAACATCGGTCATGTTGGCTTTGATCCCGGCCACGTCGACCTCGTATCGCCAGTTCGAGCCCGGCAAATAGCGTTTCCAGGCATCCCGGCTCATGCCGTGGAGGCGAATCTGGCGGGCGCGATCAGCGAGTTCCGGATCGGCCGTCGTGATCATCCCGCCCTCTCCGATCGGCAGGTTTTTGGTGGCGTAAAAGCTGAAGCAAGTCGCCGCCGAGATCGAGCCGACCCAACGATCGCCAACCTTGGTGCCGATGGCGTGGGCGGCGTCCTCGATTACGCGGGTGAGTGGCAAGCCGGCTGCTGCAGCCATCTCCTCGACCGGGGCCGGCGCGCCTCCGAAATGCAGAACGACCATGGCATCGACCGGTCCAGAAGCGCGCACCGCGGCAGCGACCGTCTCCGCGTCGGGCATCAGCGTCTCGGGGTTCACGTCGACGAGAATCGGGTGCAGCCTGGCGTGGACGATCGCATGCACGGCTCCGCAAAAAGTCATCGTTGACGTGAGCACCTTCGCGCCCACAGGAAGACCTAGTGCTCGAAGTGAGATCTCGATCCCGGCCGTACATGACGAAACAGCCACTGCGTGCGGTGCTTCTACGAGGTGCGCGAACTCACGCTCGAACTCGAGGACCTCGGGACCGGTGGTCACCCAGCCGGATGCAAGGACCCGCGCAGAGGCGTCTCGAGCTTCCTCGCTGATCTCTACTTTGGCGAAGGGGATTCGGAGTCGCGCGTCAGATCCCCTGGGTTCAGCGCTCACCGTGCTCCCCACAAATCGGACTGGATCTCCTTGCTCATCCCTTGCAGGACGTCCTTCTCACCGTCGAGCACGACGGCGAGTCGGGGCGAACGCTTTGCGTTTGACATCGGGATCCTTGCCCTAGGCTCGGATCGGCTCGCGATGATGCCCAGCAGAGGGCGGCCGCTGATCTCGATCAGCTCCTGCACGGGCGCCAGCGCGGTCTTGCTGATTCGCTCAGGCGCCACCAGCACGAAGCCCGACGGCGGCGCTTGACCGTTTCGATATCGCGCCGGAGCGTCGTCGATCGAGAAGATCGCCACGCCCTTGCCCTCTCCTTGGCCCAGCGAGAGCGATCCGCGGAGGCTTCGCGCGAGCGCAGAGAGATCCGTCGCGTCGCCGATGCCGATCAGTTCCACCGCGCGCACATCGGAGGCGGTCGCCGCCATCTTGAGTCGCAGCGGTAGCGTCCCGGCTTCATCCGGAAGCCAGCCGAGAATTGGAACCTCGAGTGCTTTGGCGACAGCATCGCCGCTCGCGAGGGTCGGTCGGAACGTTTCTCGGGCCGCGGCCCCTCCGACTCCAAGCACCGATCCGATGACGAGAGCGAGGGCCAGGTCGATCGGGAGGCGCGAGGGATCGGGCTTGATCGGCACCGTCGCCGTGTCGATGACCGATGGAGTCGTGTCGGAAGCCGAACCCAGGCTCGACCGCTCGGAGTCGAGGTGGATCAGCTGCTGGGTCAGCGTTGAGATCTCGTTGTCGTCAAACGTGATGCGATCGGCCAGGATCTGGGCTTTCACTGCCGTCGTCTGTGGGTTGGCGGGGTCGACGGCAAGGTTCTTGAGCTGGTCTTTCAACGACGTGATATCCACGTTGAGCGCGGCGATCTGGTCGGTCACGGTCTTGATCTGCGCGTCGAGCGCCGCCTTGTGTGCCGCTGGGCTGACCGCAAGGCGGGTCTGAATCAAGTCATCGGCGAGCGCATTCGCGATGCCTGCGGCGGCGGCCGCGTCTGGGTCTTTAACCGTCAGCTGCAGTACGCCGGATGTGCCGAGGGGTACAAGTGTGATGTTCGGGATGACCTTGACCGGATCGCGAGTGACACCGGCCGCGTTCAAGGCGGCGATGACATGGGTCGGACTGGTCGCGATCGCTTTCGCCGCGTCGGCGACCGCTGTCGCCTCGGTGCCCGAGGTGGGTGCGGGCGCATCGAGCACAAGGCGGGTCGAAGCGCTGTACATGGGCGTATCGAAGAGGTGATAGGCCATCACGGCACCTGCGCTTACGACGACGCAGACCATGATCAGGACCCAATGTCCAAGCACGACGCGCCGGGTCAACTCTTGCAGGTCCATGCGCTAGTGAACGACGTGAAGGAGGGACTTCATGGAACTTAAGGAGCGTATTCGAATACGTTTGCTGTGCCTGTAGGAAAGAGGGGCACTTCAACTGGCCATGTCCCGACCGCAATCGGGATGATTCAGAACCATGTCCCGACCGAAGTAGTGCGCTGGTCTCGTATGGCCTGGGACGCCGCGCGCAGCTGTGCAAAGAAATATTTATTCGATACGACACGATGCCGCGCGCCCTTCAGGCCCTGTTGCGCGAGTGTCTAATCTCGAATTTATCTGGGCCGGGGGGTTGCATTCAGGCGGGCCAATGGGTTAAAACTTGCAAATCCTTCGTCATTCCTGAACCCTTCGGGGTCTCGGGTCGATCGGCCAACTGCTGAAGAGAGCTCAGTTGGCGTTCCAGAAGGTTGGGGTCCACTGGACTCCGCCCAGCCGATCACACGCTGACCCTGTTCAGCGTTCCCGGGGGTAGACGAATATGCGTGGACGTCGACGTAGGCGTCGTGGGACCCTGCTGACATTCGGCGGAATCAGGCAGCGCATGTTGCGACGTCCTCTGGCTGTGCATCTATTCGTGATCTTGGCCGCGATGCTGGTATTGCCGTTTGATCACTTTGTGCAGGCGGCCGCCGCTCCTCCTCATGTGCTTATGGTGCTGATGGAGAACACCAGCTATGAGCAGATCGTCGGCAACTCGCAAATGCCATTCGTCAACGCACAGGTCGCAGCCAATGGATCGGTCAGCACCACTGACCTGAGTCACCCGAGCCTGCCGAACTACCTCGGTCTGACATCTGGCTCGATCTGGAACAACCCGCCGGACACCACCCCGCAGGACATGACGTACGCAGGCCCGCAGTTCACGGACGAGCTCGCAAGCGCGGGCATCGCGTGGAAGGCCTACATGGAAGACCGACACCGTCCGCACCAACCCAAGTCAGTGCAACCGTGTCGTTCCGTACCCGCAGCTGACGACGGACCTCAATTCCGGAACAGCGCCGCCCTTCTTGTGGGTTTCGCCCAACCTCACGAACGACATGCACGACGGCACCCCGGCCCAGGGCGATGCCTTCCTCCAGGGGCTGGTCACGCAAGTCAAGGCCTCGACCTGGTGGACAGCAGGCAGCCGGATCATCATCACGTGGGACGAAGGTGCTTCAACCGAGCAGGTGCTTACGCTCGTCATCGGCTCGGCGCACGGCACCGCGGCCAACGGCGGAACTGAGTACGGAACGCTCCGCGGGCTGGAGGAGGCTTACGGCGTCGCATTGCTCGGCCACGCCGCCGATTCGAACGTCGGCGACATTCTCCCGTTGCTGAGCGGCGCTGCTCCTCCGCCTCCGGCGCCAACTCCGACACCGAGCTCAGCTCCGACACCAAGCTCATCGCCGTCTCCAAGCCCGGCGCCCCCACCGAGCCTTCCGTCCGCACCGAGCTCTGGAACTCGAGGCGTCTTCCGATACACCTCGACCGACTTTGCGGCTATGCACACGGCCGGCTTCAACGCGGCCACTGATGGAGGCGTCCAGGACAACGGCGCCGCGGAGGCGGCGAACGGAATCGCCGGCATGGTCTGGGTCGACGCTTACAACAACACGACGTGCGCCCAAACGATCACTAACGCAGGAATCGCCGCGATGGTCCAGGCCAACGTCAGCGCGGGGTACGCCGGCCTTCGTTACCAGATCGGAGACGAGCCGACCGCCAACGGCTGCAACGCGCCGCCGGTTTATGCAGCGATCACGCAGACGGTCCACAGCGTCGATCCGACCGCAAAGACGTGGGCTGACGACGACCAGTTCCAGGTTGGCAGCCCTCTGCAGCAGGGCGTGCCCATGAAAGGCACCGTCGACATTCTCGCTTTCGACGTGTATCCATGTCAGAGCGGTCCGTGTGATTACTCGGCCATCGACAGCGCGGTGCAGCAGATCCACGCCGCGAATGTGACGAACTGGGAGTTCATCATCCAGGACTTCAGCGCCAGCCCATGGCGGTGGCCGACGCCGGCTGAGATCCAGGCGCAGTTCGACCACTGGAAGAACCAGGGCGCCTCCGGCTACTGGGTCTTCGCCTGGGATTACCTCGGCCAGCAGGTGATCCAGCAGTCCGGAAACATCGCGATGCTGCAATCGATCAACTCGCAAGCCATCAACGGATCACCGTCGACGTCGCCTTCACCGTTGCCATCGCCGTCGCCATCGACGTCACCGTCGTCGCAACCAGTCATCAACCCTGGCGTGTACACGGCGATGCCCTCCAAGCGCCTGCTCGACACCAGGAGCGTCGGCGGCAAGCTCGGACCTGGCGGCAGCATGAACCTGGCGATTGGGGGTACGAACGGCGTGCCCGTCAACGCCAGCGCAGTGATCCTCAACGTGACCGCGGTGGATGAGTCGGCCGCCGGCTTCTTCAGTGTTTACCCGACGGGAGCCGCGCTCCCCACCGCGTCCAACCTCAACTGGGTAGCGGGCGAGACCGTCCCCAACCTCGTGTCGGTGGGCCTGGGCACTGGTGGCAGTGTCACGATCTACAACGGCCTGGGCACGGCCAACGCCGTCGTCGACCTGGAGGGCTACTTCGCGCCTTCCGGCGGCGGCTCGTCAGGGCAGTTCGTGCCCGTCGTGCCCGCTCGCATCACTGACACCCGGGCCGGCAGTGGCAACACCAACCATGGGTTGACTCTCACTGCCGGCGCCACCCTGCCTGTTCAGGTTACCGGCGTCGGTGGCATCCCGGCCAGCGGCGTGACGGCTGTCGTCCTCAACGCCACGGTCACCGACACGACTAAGGCAGGCTTCCTTACGGTGTTCCCCACGGGCGCATCTCTACCGTTGGCTTCCAACCTCAACTGGACGGCCGGAGTCACCGTCCCGAACCGGGTCATCGTGCCCGTCGGCACCGGAGGACAGGTGTCTTTCTACAACGGCCTCGGTTCAGCAGACCTGATCGTCGACGTAAACGGCTACTTCACCGACAGCTCGGGCACTGGGGCGTCTTTCGTGCCGCTCACTCCAACCCGCATCGTCGATACGCGCACTGGCGGATCGACCCTTGGACCTGGCGCAACGATGACGGTGACCGTGGCCGGCAACGGAGGCGTGGGCGCCACGGGTGCCAAGGCCGTGGTCTTGAACGTCACCGTCGTCAACCCGACGGCAGCGAGCGCTCTGACAGTGTGGTCAGGCGGCGGGACCCGGCCGGTGTCTTCCGACCTTAATTTCGTGCTCCGACAGACGGTGCCAAACCTCGTCGTCGTAAAGCTTTCGGCGACCGGCCAGATCGACATCTTCAACGCGTCCGGCTCGACCAACGTAATCGTCGACATCGTCGGCTGGTACGGATAGCTGACGCAGGCGCCGACCGGGACCAGGGATGTTTCATGGCGGGAGCGGCGGGACTTTCCTGCGCAATCGCGCGCAGAGCCAGCCTGGCGGCTGAATATGCTCTCGGCGGCCCGCCGCTCCCTTACGAATTCCGATGCTGCGCCGGGCTGGGACCTCGTGCCAATGGGCGCTCCGGGAGGCAATGGGCGGGCGTCCCGGGCCTCCGGGCGAAATAGCTCGGGTCTTAGCGCGAAGCGCGTGCTAGCGTGGCGAGCGGTTTGCGACGACAGGCACGCTGGGCGGCCAGGCCGGCAGCGGTCCTACTTCTAGCGACGATTGCCTGCGCGCCGACGAACCCGAGCCCTGTTGCCGGCCATCCCTGGACGGCGGTGCCGTCGTCCTCTTTCATTCGGGGTGTCTACGGGCGCGACACCACATGCCAGCCACCCGGCTACAACGACGACAACGGCTGTTACTTCGGGACTGGGGTGGCCAACATCAAAAGCGCCGGCTTCGATACCGTCCAGGCCCAACCGTACCGGGCTGCCCTCGACGCCCTCAGCAAGTCGGGCCTCAAGGCCATCGTGTGGGTGGGAGACTGGAAGAAGGCAACGTGCGTTTGGGAGCTCTCAGATTCCGAGCTGACAGCCACGATCAACTCGATCAAAGGCAGCCCCGCGATTTTGATGTACTACCTCGCCGACGAGCCGCTTCTGTCTTCGTGCCCGGGTGCTCCCGCGGCCTTTGCCGCGAGGACGAACCTGGTCCATCAGCTCGATCCCGGCTCGCGCACGTTCACGTTGATCCAGGACTGGGACGGTGGGCCCGTGAATTACGCAGCCTGGAAAGGCGCCGTCGATGTCCTCGGCTTCGACCTTTATCCGTGCAGCTTTCAGAATGGTGTTGACTTCTCCGCCCATCCCAAGACGCGCAAGCCGTGCGACTTCAGCAATGTGATCGACGCCAACATCAATCGCATTGAGGCGGCCCGGATCAAAAGCTACATCGGCGTGATCCAGGACTTTCAGGACTGCTACTACGAGTTGCCGACGAAGGACGACCTCCGCACCCAGATCATGCACTGGCAGAACCTGGCCACCCATCTAGCGGGCTATCTGGTCTTCTCCTGGAATTTCACCGGGAATGCATGCACCTACGGCAGCCTCGGGCAACAACTGGATGGCGTTCCCGGCAATGTCGCCGAGCTCACCTATGAGAATGCGCACTTCTTTCAGACCTAAGCCTCGTTCCCACGGCGGACCACTCGCCGGACCGTCATGAACACCTCGGCTGCCTCGAGGCACGCCTGGGCACCCCAGTTGTGCGCTCGGTATCGGAGCGCCTTCAACGAACGTGGGTGGGGATAGTCTCGAAGCTCGCTCTCGTAGCAGGCCATCGCCTCCACCTTTGCGTCCAGCGTGTCGCTGATGTCGATCCATGTATCTGGAACGAAGGTCCGCGGATAGGCCCACTCGGTGCTGCTGGCAGTGTCGAAGGCGTAGATGAGCTCGATGAAGTCCTCTGTCGGTCGAGTCGCCACGAGGAGGGCTTGGAACACGAGGTAATGGTCCCGGTTCACGTCTCCTCCGTACTGCCCATAGACGACCTGTGGGCGCACTTCGCGAACGATTGGCTCAATGCAGCCGATCACCTCGGTCAGGTTGATCGTATCCGAGCAAGCGGACGTCCTCCACGCCGAGGCGTCGCGCCGCGCTTTGAATATGTGATCGCTGGCCGACGCCATTCGGGCCGTAGCGGAGCGACTCACCCTCGCAGACGATGACTGACGTCACCTTGTCGCCGGCTAGCACATGGCGAGCGACCGTTCCGCCACAGCCGAGGAGTTCGTCGTCCGGATGGGCGGCGATGACGAGGACTCGTTTCTGATCAAGCGCCATCTTGCCAGCACCATCCCGACCAATCCTGGTCGCTGAGCTCGCGGCCCTTCAGCACGCGCCCATCGTCGCCCTGCAACTCCAGCAATGTGACGGCACCCTGGCCGCACCACACCGCCTGCCCGCAGGCTTCCTCAACTGGGCTCACGACCGACCCGATGACCTCTCCTGGTGGCCCATCAACCCAGCCGCGTTCGGGCGGAAGGGCGCAGGCCCAGATCGTCCAGCGCTGTCCCCCCAGCCAGCTAAAGGCACCGGGATAGGGGCGGGTCAATGCCCGTACGAAGTCGTAGACGCGACCACTGCTTGTCGACCAATCCAGCCGGCCGTCGGAAGGCCGGCGTCTCGACAGGACGGGCTCGTCCGAAGCCGGTTGTCGAGTTGCCGGCCGCTCGCCATCGAGCAGCTTCGGCAGCAGCCGCAGAATCATGGCCCGATTTGACTCGGCCACGTGTTCATAGATCGAAAGGCAGCTGTCGTACGGGGTGATTGGGATTCTCGTCATGTCGATGACGTCACCGCCGTCGACCGAGTCGCCGAGCCAAAGCAACGTGTTCCCTGTTTCTCGCTCTCCTTTGATGAGGGACCAATTCACGGGCGCTCTTCCACGGTTGCGCGGCAGGAGAGAGGCATGAGCGCCGACGAGGCCATGCGGGATCAGCTTCCGCGCAGACAGTCCCACCAGCTGCGTCCAGCCGATGACGAAGGCGAGATCGAGCGAGAGGTCGGATAGGGTCCTAAGGCTCGTCTCCGAGTTGATGTTGTCGACCTCGAAAACCGGAATCCCGAACTCCTGGCCGATAGCCGAGTAGTCGGACGGCCCGCTGAGCCGTGCCGAGGCCTCGCTGCTGAGCGTGACGATGGCGACAATTGGGAAGCC
>WNEZ01008360.1_pt1 | contig 15831 bp, 19 predicted proteins | sample 5400521 | NCBI WGS metagenome assembly WNEZ01 (sample SAMN13153339, study PRJNA577476) | soil metagenome | isolation source: 120 cm saprolite under Douglas fir tree site 2 hole 1 replicate 1 | place: USA:California | collected 2015-04-18
CTCCGCGCCAGCGCCTGCCCGCGCGCGAACACCTCGACCAGATCGAGCTGGTACTCGGTGCGACGCTGGTCGAGGAGGCGCTTGAGCGCGTCGCGCCGCTCACGGCCGGTGAGGCTCTCCTGGCTCACCTGCTGCGCCAGCTCGCGCGCGAAGCCGAGCGCCGTCCCGGCCAGGTCCTGGTAGTAGTCGTGCGCGACCTCGAGCGCCCCCTCGAGCGCGCTCTCCACCTGCCCGTTGAACCAGCGCTCGATCGAGTTGCCGACGAACACCAGCCCGACCAGGAAGAGGAGCGTGGCGGGGAGGAGCGCGATGGCGACGAAGGCGCCGACCAGGCGGGTGCGGAGATGCGAGCCCAGGATGCGCCGCCGCCGCTCGAAGATCAGCTTGGCGATGTTGCGCCCGACCAGGAAGACGAGGAGCACGAGGAGGATCAGGTTGACGTTGATGAGCCCGATCAGCATGGCGTCGGTGCCGAGCGAGCCGCTGCCCATGGACTGCGGCAGCCGGAACTGGAAGACCGCGAGGAGGACGACGGCGACGATGATGCCGGCGATGATCCAGCCCTCACGCCGGCGGCGGCGCACCTCGGGCGCGGGCGCCCAGGGGGGCGACGGATCGGGCGGGCCGGGCATTGGAACGGCGCATGCTAACGGCTGGGGGGGCCGAAGGCAATACCAGGCCACACCCGGTAAGGCGGCAAGAATGCTGGAAAATCGTCCCTGTCTAGCGGCGCCAGAACAGGTTCAGCAGGACGGTCACGACGACGCTGACCACCAGCGAGGTAACGAGCGGGAAGTAAAACGTGACCGGGCCGCGGCGGACGACGATGTCCCCGGGGAGTCGCCCGAGCCACGGCAGCCGGCCGGCGAGCAGGAGCGCCGCGCCGAGCACGACCGCCAGACCGCCGGCGACGATCAGGACCTTCCCCAGCTCCTGCACGGCTGCCACCTTGCCCCAGGAGGCGCGCCGCGTCGACCCGCGCGCCGGCGCCGGAGCTATTGCGCCTGCAGGTCGTGCAGGCTGGGTGGCAGGGTCGCCTTCGCGGCGGCGCAGTTCTTCTCCGTGGCGCACGTCGGGTCGTTCCACCGGTTGGAAAGCTCGTAGGGATCCGTGTCCAGGCCGTAGAGCTCCCGCTCGCCGGTGACGTACTCGACGTACTTCCACGTCGTGCCGTTCACCTTGCCCTTCACTAGGCCGTTGTCGGGGATCTTCCCGTTCCAGTGCTCGTTCAGGAAGGCGGTGCGCCAGCTGGCGGCGGTGTCGTCGAGGAGCGACGCCACGCTCCTCCCGTTGACGAGCGTGTCGGGCACCACGCCCGCCAGCTCGGCGATGGTGGGCGCGAAATCGATGTTGAGGACGATGCGGCCGTCGCTACGCGGCGCGCCGGCCACCAGGTCCGGGTAGCGCATGATCATCGGCACCCGGATGCACTCCTCGTACGGACAGCTCTTCGGCTTCCAGCGGTGCGAGCCCCACGAAAAGCCGTTGTCGGAGGTGTAGATGACGAGCGTGCTGGCGTCCTGCCCGATGTCGCGCAGCGCCCCCATGATCGAGGCGACCCCCTCGTCGACCGCTTGCAGGGACTCGAGCTGCTTCTGCCGGAACTCGTCGGTCTCGCAGGCATCGCACTGCTTGCCCGGCGGGCACGCGGCGCAGCCGCGCGCGTCCCAGGTGAGGCTCTGCACCCACGCCGGCTTGTCGCTCACGTCGGCCTCGCCGTAGTTGGGCGGGCGAAAGGGCGCGATGCCGGCGAAGAGCCCGAGGTGGCGCGGCGCGGGCGTCGCCGGGGCGTGCGGCGCCTTCTGGCTCACGTGGAGGAAGAAGCGGCGGCCCTCCGCCCCCGCGGCGTGGATGAAGTCGACCGCCTTCCGCGTCATCACGTCGCCCGAGTAGTCCGCGGGGTCGCTGCCGTGGTGGGTAATCGTGCCGTTGTCGTTCAGGTCGTAGTCGTAGAACCTGACCTGCACCTGCACGTGCCAGTCGTCGTACCCCGGCGGGATGCAGGGCGAGAGGTTCGCGTAGCCGTTGAGGTACTTGCCGATGAATCCCGTCTTGTAGCCCTGCGCCTTGAGCCAGCGCGCGAGCGTGCAGTGATCGTCGAAGACCTCCGCGCCGCCGTCCGGCGGGCTGTTGTCGTGGATCCCGGTGTCGTGCGCGTACTCGCCGGTCAGGATGCTCGTGCGGCTCGGGCAGCAAAGGGAGGTCGTCACGTACCCCTCCGTGAAGGTGACCCCCGAGTCGGTGAGCTCGCTCTTCACGTGCGGCATCACATAGCCCGGGCGGCCCGGCACCTGGTGCGTGGCGTCCACCGTGTCCCAGCGCTGATCGTCGGAGAGGATGATGACGAAGTTCGGCCTGGGGGCCGGCACGGTCCGCACGCTGCAAGGCACCGGCGCGTGCTGGATGCAGGTGGGCGGCTTCAGCAGCATGCGGTTCGAGAGCGCGTCCGCGGCGTCGCACACGCAGTCCGCGCCGGCGACGGGCGCCGTCTTGCCGGCGCAGGTATCGCCGAGTGGCGGCGCGATCGGGTCCACGCAGTGGTGCCCGCCCCGTTCCTTGCACCGGGCGAGGCCGTCGACCACGGCCTCCAGCCGGTCGTGGCGCAGCCAGCTCGCGTTCTTCGACATGAAGCGGTAGCCCTCCTCGAAGAGCTGCTGGACGCAGAGGGAGCCACCGTCACCGACCTGTGCGAAGAGCGCGCGCACCTGGCACTCGATCGCGTCGCGGCACTGCTCGTCGGTCACCTTCGCCAGCGCGAAGGTCAGGTCGCAGGGGTCGACGGCGTGCCGGGCGCACTCGACGAGGGCCGCTCCCACGCGCTTGAGGCCGCTCGCGACCGTCCTGTCGGCGGGATCGCAGTCGTGGTCGACGTCCTCGCAGTCGAACGGCTGGGCGTGCGCCGGGGGCGTCGAGGCGCTCCCGCACCCGAGAACCGCCGCGAGCGCCAGGGCGGCACGCGTGGCACGATCCGGCATCGTCTCCTCCTCCGCGAGACCTGCACTAGGCCCCGTCGTCCGCGCGCGGTCAAGGCTCGCGACGCCGAGACGGCGCGCGGCTAGAAGAGCTTCTGCTGCGCCAGGGCGGGTGGCGGTACGCCGGCACGCCGGCCGAAGTGCGCGTAGGCGAGCGCCGTGGCCATGCGGCCCTTCGGCGTGCGCACCAGGTAGCCCTCCTGGATGAGGAACGGCTCGTACACGTCCTCGATGGTGTCCCGCTCCTCGGCCACCGCGGCGGCGAGCGTATCGAGCCCGACGGGACCGCCCGCGAACTTGTCGAGGATGGCCAGGAGCAGCGCGCGGTCCATCTTGTCGAAGCCCGCTTCGTCGACGTCGAGGAGGCGGAGCCCGTCGCGCGCGACGATGCGGTCGATCTTCCCCTCGGCGCGCACCTCGGCGAAGTCGCGCACGCGCCGCAGCAGCCGGTTCGCGATGCGCGGCGTGCCGCGCGCGCGGCCCGCGATCTCGGCCGCGCCGTCGTCGTCGAGCGCTGCGCCGAGGATGGTCGCGGAGCGCCGCAGGATCCGCTGCAGGTCGTCGGTGCCGTAGAAGTCGAGCCGGAAGGTCGCCCCGAAGCGGTCGCGCAGCGCCGAGGTGAGGAGGCCCGCGCGGGTCGTCGCGCCCACCAGGCAGAAGGGGCGGAGCGGGAGCTTGATCGAGCGCGCGGTCGGCCCCTGCCCAACCACCAGGTCGAGCTGGAAGTCCTCCATCGCCGGGTAGAGGGTCTCCTCGACGACGTGGTTCAGGCGGTGGATCTCGTCCACGAAGAAGACCTCGCCGCGCTCGAGGTTGGAGAGGATGGCGGCCAGGTCGCCCGGCCGCTCGAGCACCGGGCCGGCGGTGGCGCGGATGCCGACCCCGAGCTCGTTCGCGATCACGTGCGCGAGCGAGGTCTTGCCGAGCCCGGGCGGACCGTAGAGCAGCACGTGGTCGAGGACGTCGCCGCGCGCCCGCGCCGCCGTGATCTGCACGCGCAGATTCTCGCGGATCGACTCCTGCCCGACGTACTCCTCCAGCGTGCGCGGGCGGAGCGGCGCCTCGACCGCGAGGTCGTCCTCGAGCGTCTCTGGCACGATGGGGCTGGGCCCCCTCACCCGGCGAGCCCCTGGAGCGCGGCGCGCACCACGTCCTCGAGCGGCGCGGCCGGCCGCTCGACGCGCTGGACGGCGCGTTCGGCCTCGCCGCGCTTGTAGCCCAGGTTGACGAGCGCCGACACCGCCTCGCCGAGGACCCCGTCGGCCGCCGCAGGCGCCCCGGCGCGCGGCGCGCCGGCGGCGAGCTTGGCCGCGCCTTCCCGGCACTCGACCACGATGCGCTCGGCGAGCTTCTTCCCCACCCCGGGGATGGTCTGCAAGCGCGCGTCGTCGCCGCCGGCGATGGTGGCGAGCAGCGCCGCGACCGGCATGCCCGAGAGCACGCCGAGTGCGGTCCGCGGCCCGAGGCCCTTCACCTTGCGCAGCAGGTGGAAGAGCGCGCGCTCGTCGGGACGGAGGAAGCCGATCAGCTCGATCGCGTCCTCGCGCACCTCGGTGTGCACCAGGAGGCGCACGCTGGCCCCCGCGGGCGGCAGGTCGGCGAAGGTCTGGAGCGAGACCTGGACCGCGTAGCCGACTCCGCCCACGTCGACCACCAGGCGCTCGGTGCCCTTCTCGGCGAGCGTGCCGGCGAGCGAGGCGATCACGCCCCGGCCCCCGCGACCAGCGCGCGCGCCACGCGGCGCGCGAGCGGCGCCTGGTGCAGGTGGCAGAGGGCAAGGGCGAGCGCATCGGCGGCGTCCGGGGCCGGCGGCCGCGCGAGGCCGAGCCGCAGCGCCACCCCGCGTCCCATCGCTCGCTTGTCCGCCAGCCCGTAGCCGACGGTGGCGAGCTTCACGCTGGCCGGCGCGTACTCGGCGAGCGGCGTGCCGCTCGCCCCGGCGGCCGCCAGCACCGCGCCGCGCGCCTCGCCCAGGCGAAACGCGCTCTGCACGTTGCGCGCCACGAAGGCCCGCTCGAGGACGACGGCCGCCGGCTCCCACGCGGCGATGAGGCGCAGGCACTCCGCATGCAGGCAGGCGAGGCGCGAGCCCAGCGGGTCGGCGACTACCAGCACGATCGTCCCGCTCGCCAGGTGGCGGAAGCCCCCACCCTGGGCCTCGATCACGCCCCAGCCCGTCAGTCGGCTTCCCGGATCGATCCCCAGCACCCGCATGCCCGCTCCGCCTCCCGCCCCCGCCGTGGCATCACGCCGACAGCCGCTCGAGCTCCTCCGCCGCGATGTCCATGTTCGACGACACGCTCTGCACGTCGTCGTGGTCCTCGAGCGCTTCGAGGAGGCGCACCATCTGCTCGGCCGGCTTGCCGGAGATGGCGACCGTCGACTGCGGCAGCATGGTGACCTCGGCCGAGCCGACCGGCACCTTGGCGCCGTCGAGCGCCTCTTTGACCCGATCGAACTGCTCCGGGGCGGTGACGATCTCGAGCAGGTCGCCCGCGTCGCGCACGTCCTCGGCGCCGCCCTCGAGCGCCACCTCCATGACCCGGTCCTCGTCGACGCCGGCGCGCTCGACGGTGATCAGCCCGCGTTTCTGGAACATCCAGGCGACCGCGCCCGCGGCGGCCAGGTTACCGCTGTGCTTGGTAATGATGCTGCGCACGTCGGCGACGGTGCGGTTGCGGTTGTCGGTGAGCGCCCGGACGAGGATCGCAACCCCGCCCGGCCCGTACGCCTCGTAGGTGATCTCCTCGTAGGTGACGCCCTCGAGCTCGCCCGCGCCCTTCTTGATGGCGCGCTCGATGTTGTCGGCCGGCATGCTGTTCTGCCGTGCCGTGGTGACCGCGGTGCGCAGCCGGGGATTCGCGTTGACGTCGCCGCCGCCCAGGCGCGCGGCGACGGTGATCTCCTTGATGAACTTGGTGAACAGCTTGCCGCGCCGCGCGTCCTTCAGCGCCTTCTTGTGCTTGATCGAGCTCCACTTGGAGTGGCCGGACATGGCGCGATGGCTGTGCAGTTACCACAAGCCCTCCGGCGAGTAAATCGGGAAAGCCAAGGAGGACGCGGGCTTGCGCGCCGAACGGGGACGTCGATAATGCGCCCGGATGCGGGGCCGGACGCGGGGATGGCTGGCGGCGCTCATGCTGCTCGCCGCGCTGGGCTGCGTGCACCGTGCCCCCGCGCCGCCACCGGTCAGGAACGGCGTGCAGACGGGTGTCGCATCCTGGTATGGCCCCGGCTTCCACGGCAACCGCACCGCCAACGGCGAGATCTACGACCAGAACGAGCTGACCGCGGCGCACCCCTCGCTCCCGCTCGGCACGCGCGTCATGGTGACCAACCTGGAGAACGGCCGCGCCGTCCAGGTGCGCATCAACGACCGTGGCCCGTTCGTCGACGGGCGGGCGATCGACCTCTCGTACGCCGCCGCGCATCTGATCGGCGTGATCGGCCCCGGCACGGCGCGCGTGCGCATCGAGGTGCTCGGCCCGGTGACGCTCGCGGCCGCCGTGCCGGTCGCCGCTCCGCTGGCGCTGGCGCCCGCGCGCCAGCCCGCGGCGCGCGAGGTCGCCGCGGGATCCTACATCGTCGAGGTGGCGGCCTTGAGCGATCCCGACAAGGCGCACCATCTCCGGCAGGTGCTCGCGCGCCGCTTCCCGGAGGCCTTCGTCGCCCCGCTCGCGGGCACGAGCGGACATTACTACCGCGTCCGCATCGGCCCCTACCCGCTGCGCGCCGCCGCGCTCGAGCACGCCGAGCGGGTCGTGCGGCTCGGCTACCCCGCGCTCATCGTCGACGAGAGCGCCCCGTGAGACGGGCGACCGCGCTCCTCGTCCTGACGGCGCTCCTCGTCGGCTGCGCCTCGCGGCGCCTCGTCCGCCACGGCGGGGTGAACGAGGATGCGCTCGAGACCCTCCGCCGCGGCCTGGTGGCGCTCCGCGGGCTCGCATTCACGTCCCCGGTGCCCGTGCTGGTGCTCTCGCGCGACGGCATCGGCGCCGTCGTCAGCGAGGAGATCGCGCAGAGCTACGCCCCGGGCGACATGGAGCGCGCCGAGGCGGTCTACACGCGCCTCGGGCTCCTGCCTCCGGGCACCAGGCTCCGGCCCGCGCTCGAGCGGCTGTACCGGCAGGAGGGCGCCGGCTTCTACGACCCGCGCACCAAGCGCCTGGTAGTCGCCGAGAACGTCCCGGGCGCGCGCGGCCTGGCCACCGGCCTCCTCGGCCTCGTCACCGGCCGGGATCTGGTGGCCGAGTTCCTCGTCGCCCACGAGCTGACGCATGCGCTCCAGGATCAGCACTACCACCTGCCGACCCGGCCCGAACCCCTGCTCGACGGGCACGGCGACCGCGAGCTGGCGCGTCACGCGCTGCTCGAGGGCGACGCCACCCTCGCCGGCTTCGCCTACGTGCTCCGCCGCCAGCTCGACCCGCGCACCATCGACGTGGTCGAGCGGCAGCTCCACGGCGTGCCGGGCGAGCTCGCCAAGAAATACCCCGACCTGCCCGAGCTGCTGCGCGCCTCGCTCGCTTTCCAGTACGACGACGGGACGACCTTCGTCGGCCAGGCGCTCGCGGCGGGCGGATGGGCCGCGGTCGACCGCCTGCACGGCGATCCGCCCGAGTCGACGGAGCAGGTGCTGCACGCGGCGCCGCCCGGCGCCGCCCGCGACCGCCCGGTCGCGGTCACCCTCGGCGGCACGGACGGGCTCGAGGCCGCGGGCTTCGCGCGCATCCTCGAGGACACGCTCGGCGAGCTGGTGATCCGCGTGCTGGCAACGCGCGGCCTCCCGCCCGAGCAGGCCGCGCGGGTCGCCGAGGGCTGGGGCGGCGACCGCCTGGGGGCATTTCAGCGCGGCGACGACCTCGTGCTGGTGTGGATGACGGCCTGGGATTCACCCAACGACGCCGACGAGTTCGCGCAGGCGCTGCCCGGGCTCCTCCCGGACGCGCACCTCGAGCGGCGCGACGAGCAGGTGCTCGTCCTCCTCGCGCCGCCGGGCATTGATCGCGCGGCCCTCGCGCGCCGCGTGTGGTCGCGGACCACGGCGGTGCGGTGACCTCAGGGCGCCGGGCGGAAGCGGTCGCCGGGCTCCTCGCCGACCGCACCCTCGGCCACCAGCTTGGCGAGGTGCGCGCGCACGGTGAGCCCCGCGGCCCAGTGCAGGCCCGGGTGGATGTCGGCGTAGAGGCGGGCCACGAGCGCAGGCACCGTCTTCGCGCCCTCGGCGAGCGCGCCCAGGATCTGCCGCTCGCGCAGCTGCCGGTGCTCGAGCACCTGGGTGATCTTGTCGTACGGCCGCTCGATGGGGTCGCCGTGGCCGGGCAGGATGCGGGCCAGGTCGAGCTCGAGCAGCCGGCGGAGCGAGGCCAGGTACGCGCCCATGTCCCCGTCGGGCGGCGCGATCATGGTGGTGCCGGTACCGAGGATGACGTCGCCGGTGAACAGCCAGCGCCGGTCGGGGTCGTAGTAGCAGAGGTGGCCCGACTCGTGGCCGGGTGCGTGCACCGCACGCAGCCGGCCCGCCGGGTGCCGGATCTCCTCGCCGTCGGTGAGCAGGCGATCGGGGGCGAGCGGCTCGCCGTCGTGCACGTACGCGGCGCGGCTCCCGTGGACGGCGAGGGGCGCGCCCGTCGCGGCGCGGAGGGCACGCGCGCCGCCCACGTGGTCGGGATGGATATGCGTCAGGAGGACCGCCCGCGGACGGCCGACGGCGGCCAGCCGGCGGGCGTTCTCCGCGTCGTAGGGGGCCACGTCGATCACCACCGGCTCCGCCTCGCCGAGAACCCACTGGTTCGTCCCCGGGCCGGTCATGAGGCCGGGGTTCGGCGCCAGGACGACGCGCAGGTCGGGCACGGAGTTCAGGCTAGCCGCGCGGCGCGCGGTTGCAAAGCGGGCCCGAGGTTCCTATACGCGCGAGGATGGTCCCCTGGCGGCGGGTGTCGCTGATCGGCCCCACGGGCGGGCTGCGGGCCGCGGCCGAGGTATCCGCCGAATGCCATGCCGCCGGCGGTGCCGTCCTGCTCACCGGACATCGCTTCGGCGAGGTGATCTCCCACGCGCGGCTCCTCTGCCGCCATCTCGCCTCCTGCACGCGGCCCTGGGCCGTGGAGAGCGACCTCGCGGTCGCCCGCCAGCCCGAGCTCCTCGCGCTCGCGCGCCGCAGCGGGTGCCGCGCGCTCGTGCTCGGCCCCGAGCCGGATCCGCTGGTGCGCGGGGCGCGACGACGACGCCGGCGTCTTCGCGCGCGCGGTCTGGCTCTCGACCGCCGGACGCGTTGCCTTCCCGCGCCTTGCGGGGCACCAGGACGCAGGCCCCATCGGCCCGGACGAGCTCTCGCGGGGCCTCGCCTGGGCGACACGCGCGCTCCACCGCCATCGCGCCATCTGGCGGCGGACGGGCGCGCTCGGCGCCGCGTCCCGCGCCGCCCTGGTCGCCAACTACCGCCTGCGGCGCGTGATCATGCGCCAGCCGACGGGCGAGCCGACGCCGGCGATGCGCCTCGCGCGCGTGCTGGCGCGTCCCATCCGCATCCGCGAGCGGGTGCCGTTCGTCTCCACCCTGGTCGGCGCGGTGCAGGCGGGTGGCGTGCAGGTGCGCAGCGCGTGGCTGCGCGCGCGGGCGCGGCGCGACGACACCCGCGCGGCATTCGTGATCCGCCTCGAGGGCGCGATCGACGCGCGCGCGGCGCGAAAGCTCGTCTCGCGCGTGCGTCGCGTGCTCGGCCGCACACCCGAGCGCATCGTGATCGACCTGGGCGGTCTCGAGCTGGTCTCGCTCACCGTGCTGACGCAGTTCCTGGAGGAGCACGCCAGCCGCCTCGCCGAGCTGCGCGGGCAGCTCGCTTTCCTCGACCTCGCCCCCGCACTGGCCGCCCTGCGCCGCAACCTCCACGGCATGCTGCCCAACGCGGCGCTGCTCGAGCACGCGCTCGAGGAGACGAGCTAGCCGCTTCGCATCCCGCGCCCTCGTGACGTGAGGCGGCTGCACGATGGGACGGACGCTTGTGCGCGCGGGCGGCGCCCGTCACGGCGGCCGCGTCGCCGGGGCGAGCAGCTCGCGCGCGCGGCGAACCAGCGCGCGCTCGTTCTCGAACGCGACCGCGCGCTCCGCGTCGGCGAGGGAGAACCAGCGCACGGCGTCCATCTCCGTATCGCGCTCGCCGAAGCGTCCGCCACGCTTGCGCATGAGGAAGAAGCGGACGCGCTTCAGGACGCGCACGACGCGGGCGTCGGGGTCGCGGCGCGCGAACCAGTAGGTGACGTCGCCCAGGCGCCCCTCGATCTCGGCCTCGATCCCCGTCTCCTCGCGCACCTCGCGGAGCGCCGTCGCCTCCGGCGACTCGCCGGGCTCGGCGTGCCCCTTGGGGATGGTCCACACCAGCCGGCCGCTGCCCGGGTGGCGCCGCGCCGCGAGCACGACCGCCACCACGCCCGCGCGGCGGCGGTAGACGAGGCCGCCGGCCGAGAACTCGCGCTCGATCGGCGGCCGCGCCGCGGGCGCCCTCAGGCGTCGCGGGCGGTCGACGCGGCGAGCCATGCCAGGTAGGCGGCCGACCCGGCGCGCACCGAAAGCGCCAGGATCTCCGGCACACTGTAGCCGTGCAGGGCGCGTACCCGCGCCTCCAGCGGGGACATGTCGGCCGCCCGCGCCTTCACCAGGAGCAGGTGCTCGGCCGCCTCCTCCACCGCCCCCTCCCACCTATATATGGAGCGGATCGGGCCGACGAGGTTGGCGCAGGCCGCGAGCCGCTCCTCGACCAGCGCGCGCCCGATGCGCGCCCCCTCCTCGGCGCTGCCGGCGGTCACCAGCACGACGACGAAGTCCTCCGGCTTCATGGCTTCCCCTTTCAGGCCCGCCCGCTCGCCGGCGCGGCCTCGGGCCGCAGGCCGTCGAGGATGGCGTCGTAGTCGAGCGCGGAGCCCTCGGCCGCCGCGGGCGCGCCGTCCGTCCGCCGGCCGCCTCGCAGGCGCCGGAGCGCGCCCCGCACGCGCCGCCAGCGTGCCCCGGCCCGCTCGCCCGGCGGCAGCACCCCGCGGGCGCGCAGGCCCGCGCCGAGCGCGTCGGCGGCGGCGGGCGTCAGGTGCCCGCGGCGCACGAGATCGCCGAGCGAGTTCTCGAGCCGGCGCGGCGTGTAACCCGCGCCCTCGAGCAGGACGCGCCCGACCCGCGCCACGTCCTCGGCACCGAGATGGCCGTCCGCGCCGAGCACGGCGGCGGTCTGGAAGTAGTTGAAGGTGGGCACCACGCGCGGCCCGAAGAGCCGGAAGGTCGCCGGCGGCGAGCGGCGCTCCAGGTTGATGAAGATGCGCGCCACGCGTGCCACGCGCTCGCCGCGCGCCGCGCGCCCGGCGAGCGCCAGGATCTCGGCGGCGAGGCGCGGGTCGACGCGGATGCGGCGCAGGAGCGGCGCCAGGTGCTCGGGCGGGAGGCGGCCCGCCACCACGTCCGCGTAGAGCGAGTAGATGAGCGAGTCCGACTCCCAGTCGTCGCCGAAGAGGAGCTCCGACGCCTCGGGGGGCGCCGCCAGCCGGCCGCGCAGCAGCTCGGCAAGCTTGAAGCCCACGTGCTCGCGCAGGTGGCGGAGCCGGCCGCGCCGCAGGTTCGCGAGCTGGTCCTTGAACACGATGCCGTCGTAGGGCACGCCGTCGAGCGCGAGCTTGCGGCGGATGGCGGCGCCGATCTGCGGCGGGCTCGCCGACACGAAGTAGACGAGCGCCTGGCCGCCATGCCGTGCGGCCGACGCCTTCAGCGCCCGGATGACCTCGGCCACCCCCGGCACGTCGACCTTGTCTTCGGCGCGCTCGAAGGCGGTGCGCAGGAGCGAGCGCAGGGTGTCGAAGTCGCTCCGCAGGTAGGTCTTGTCCAGATCCCAGCGGCAGAGGAGCGGCGCGGGGGAGGCGGGCGGCGCCGGGGTCGGGCGGGTGCGCCGGAGCCTCATCGCGTGGCCGCCACCGCGTCGGCGATCTCGCGCGGCACGTGGTCGCGCACCGCCTTGGCAGCCACCTTGACGGCGTTGCCGATGGCGCGCGCGCTCGAGCGGCCGTGACACTTGATGCACAGGTGCTCGAAGCCGAGGATCGGCGAGCCGCCGTACTGCGTGTAGTCGGTCAGCGCGCTCAGGCGCTCGACGCCGCGCGCGAGGAGGCGGAGCCCGAGCCGCCAGGCGAGCCGGCGGTCGGCGGCCAGGCCGGTCATGTCGTAGAGCACCTCGGAGACGCCCTCGATCAGCTTGAGCACCACGTTGCCGAGCAGCCCCTCGCACACGATCACGTCGGCGCGCCCGCGCACCAGGTCGTTGCCCTCCACGTTGCCCACGAAGTTGACGGCGGGCAGCTCGCGCAGCCGCCGCTGCGCCTCGACCAGGACCTCGCCCCCCGTCGTCTCCTTGCTCCCCATGTTGAGGAGGCCGACGGCCGGGCTGGCGACCCTGGAGATGCGCCGCGCGTAGGCGCTCCCCATGAGCGCGAAGTGCACCAGCTCCTCCGCCTCGCAGCGCACCGTGGCGCCCACGTCGAGGATGAGCGCGAGCGGGTCCTGGCCCGGATGCTCGCGCTGGCGCGGGTAGACGCTCGCCAGGGCGGCGCGGCGGACGCCGCGCAGCAGGCGGAAGTGCTTGGCGCAGGCGAGCACGTAGGCGCCGGCGTTGCCCGCCGAGACGAAGGCCTGGGCGCGTCCTTCGGCGACGGCGCGCACGCCCACCACGAGCGAGGCGTCGCGCCGCTTCACCGCCTCGCGCGGCTCCTCGGCCAGGCCGATGGCATCCGCGCAGTGCAGGATGGCGATGTGCTCGGGGTTGTAGGACGCGCCCTCGAGCACCGCCTGGATGCGGCGCTCGTCGCCCACCAGGAGGCACTCGATGTCGGTCGCGAGCGAGACCTGGGCGACGCCCCGCACCACCTCGTCGGGCGCGTGGTCGCCGCCCATCGCATCGACGGCGATGGTGGGCACGCTAGACGGGCTCCCGCGCCAGGCGGGCGCGCAGCGCGGTCGGCTCGACGCGCCCTGCGAACGCCCTCCGCCCGCCCACCAGGAGCACCGGGACCTCGTGGCCGTACGCCGCGGCCAGCGCGGGGTCGCCGTCCACGTCCACCAGCTCGAGTGCGAGCGGCATCTCGCGCGCGACCCGCTCGATCACGGCCTGCATCTCGTGGCAGAGCGGGCAGTCGGCCCGCGTGTAGAGGACGAGCTGGATCATCCGCCGCGGTTGACACTCCGCGGCCCCTCAAGTACAGACGATGCCTTCGCGCGGCAAGAGCGGCGCGTCCAACGCATGTCCTACGCCGTCATTCGTACCGGAGGAAAGCAATACCGCGTGGCGCCCGGCGACGTGGTGCGCATCGAGCGCCTGGCGGGCGAGGTCGGGGCGCCGGTCGAGTTCACCGAGGTGCTGCTCACCGCCGCCGACGGCGCGGTGCGCGTCGGCACGCCGCTGGTCGAGGGGGTTCGCGTGCGCGGCCAGATCCTCGAGCAGGGGCGCGCGCGCAAGATCCTCATCTTCAAGAAGAAGCGGCGCAAGAACTATCGCCGCCGGCGCGGGCACCGGCAGTCGATCACCACCGTGCGCGTGACGGAGATCGCCTAGCGGGCACGCAGCGCGAGCGCGAGGACATCGATGGCGCACAAGAAGGGTCAGGGCAGCACCCGCAACGGGCGCGACAGCAACGGGCAGCGGCGCGGGGTCAAGATCTTCGCCGGCCAGCGCGTGCGGACGGGCAACATCCTGGTCCGCCAGTGCGGCACGCACGTGCACCCGGGACCCAACGTCGGCATGGGGCGCGACTACACGCTCTTCGCCCTGTGCGAGGGCACGGTGCTCTACGAGCGCCTCGGCAAGGACCGCCGCCGCGCGCGCATCGTCCCCGCCACGCCACAGGCGTAGGTCGTTCACTCGGCGTCGTGGAAGATGACGCCGAGGCTCAGCCGCTCGCCGGCGGCGATGCGGCTCACGCCGTGTCGCAGGTTCGCCCGGTATGCGCCGCGCGCGCCGGCCACGGGCCGGTAGCGGTTCGGGAAGACGACCGCCGCCCCGCGCTCGAGCACGATCACGCTGCCGCGCGGCTGCGCCCGCGGCCGTTGCTCGACGAGCAGGATCTCCCCGCCCGTGTAGTCGGCCCCGCGGCGGCCGAGCACGCAGGTCACCTGGAGGGGGAAGGCGAGCGCGCCGTAGAGGTCCTGGTGCAGGCAGTTGTAGCCGCCTGCCGTGTAGCGCAGGAGGAGCGGCGTCGGGCGCGTCTGGCCGTGGGCCGCGCAGCGCGCCAGGTACTCGGCGAGCGCGTCCGGGAAGCGCTCCGCGGCGCCGAGCGCCTCCTGCCAGCGGTTGGCGATGGGCGCCAGGCGGCGGTAGAGGTGCGCGCGCAGCGCGGCGACCAGCGGCGGCAGGGGCGCGGCGAAGTACTTGTACTCGCCCACGCCGAAGCGGAAGCGCGCCATGTCGATGCGGCTCCGGAAGCGGCCCTCGTCGCTCCACAGGCGGACGAGAGCCGCGCACTCGCCGGCGTCGAGCAGCGGCGGCGTGGTCGCATGGCCGTGCTCGTCGAGGCTCCGCGCGATCGCCTCCCAGTCGAGACGCGCGAGCCGCTCCTGGATGGACCGCCGGGCGATGCCCCGACCCTCGCGCGCCGGGCGGGGAGGGTCAAGCCTGGCGTCGGCGCGCGCGCGGGGCTAAGTCTCGCCCCGTGGCGCACGTCGTGATCGTCGGCGCCGGCCCCGCCGGCGCGTCGCTCGGCTACCTCCTCGCCCGCCGCGGCCTCGGCGTGACGCTGCTCGAGCGCCAGACCGACTTCGCGCGCGAGTTCCGGGGCGAGGGGCTCATGCCGAGCGGCGTCGAGGCCCTCGGCGCGATGGGCCTCGGCGCCGCGCTCGACGCGCTCCCGCAGACGCGCATCGAGACGCTCGACATCTTCCGCGGCGCCCGGCGGGTCCTCCGGGTGCGTCCGCAGGACCTGGGCGCGCCGGGGCCGCGCATGGTCTCGCAGCCCGCGCTCCTCGAGCTGCTGGTCGCGGAGGCGGGGCGCTTCTCCGGCTTCCGGCTCGAGCGGGGCGTCACGGTGCGCGACCTCGTCCGCGAGCGCGAGCGCGTGGTCGGCGTGCGCATCGACACCCTCACGGGCAGCCGCGAGGTGCGGGGCGACCTCGTGATCGGAACCGACGGCCGCGCCTCGGTCCTGCGCGCGCGGGCCGGCCTCCGCGCCCGGCGCGCCGAGCAGGCGTTCGACGTCGTCTGGTGCAAGGTCCCCCAGCCCGCCTTCCTGGACCAAACCACCGCGCGCGCCTACCTGGGCCACCGCCACTTCGCCCTCCTCTTCCCCTCCTACGACGGCCGGCTCCAGATCGGCTGGATCATCGACAAGGGCTCGTTCGGCGATCTCCGCCGCCTCGGCATCGAGGGGTGGATCGAGGAGATGGCGCGCCACGTCTCGCCCGACCTGGCCGCGCATCTCCGCGCCGAGGGCCGCACCATCACGCATCCCTTCCTGCTCGACGTCGTCTGCGATCGGCTCGAGCGCTGGTCGCTGCCGGGGCTTCTCCTCCTCGGCGACGCGGCCCATCCCATGTCGCCGGTCGGCGCCCAGGGCATCAACATCGCGCTGCGCGACGCGCTCGTGGCCGCGAACCACCTGGGTCCCGCGCTGGCCGGCGGCGCGGCGCCCGCCGCGCTCGATGCGGCCGCGGCGCGCGTGGTGGCGGAGCGCGAGCCCGAGGTGGCGGAGATCCAGCGCCTCCAGCAGGGGCCGCCGCGCCTCCTCTTCGGGCCCGCATGGCGGAGCGATCTCCTCCTGGGCGCGCTCCTCCCGTTGCTCGCCCGCACCGGGATCGTCGCGCGCGTCGCCGGCTCGGTCTTCCGGCGCTTCGCCAACGG
>WNEZ01003285.1_pt1 | contig 15820 bp, 16 predicted proteins | sample 5400521 | NCBI WGS metagenome assembly WNEZ01 (sample SAMN13153339, study PRJNA577476) | soil metagenome | isolation source: 120 cm saprolite under Douglas fir tree site 2 hole 1 replicate 1 | place: USA:California | collected 2015-04-18
CGAGGGGACGACTTCGGAGGCAATCGCGAAAAGCCTCCAGACCAACCCGGTCGTGGTGCGGAAGATCCTCAAGCTCCTCGAGCGAGAGGGACTGGTCGCTCTTCGCCAAGGCCGCCACGGCGGCGTCGGTCTCCGACACCCGCCGTCTCGCATAACACTCGGTCAGATCTACAAGGCGGTTGAGAGCGAGAACGGAGTTCTTGCGAAGCGCAGCCATGTGCATGACCGATGCGTGGTGGCCTGCGCGATGAAACGAAGTCTCGGTCCAATCTTCGACGCCGCAAACGACGCCGTTGAGCAGGCTCTCAGCAAAACGAGCCTCGCGGAGCTGGTACGCGACGTCGGCTAAATTTTGTTCAAAACTGCAACCGACACTGATATGAAAGGAAAATTAAATATGAAAACGAAATTACAACTATCCAAGAACGTGACCATGAACAAGTCGGACGAGAAAAGACACGGAATGCAGGTACGCCAGGTTGTCACCGGCCACGACGCCAAGGGTCGCGCTGTTTTTGTGCGAGACGAGCAAGTCGATGGGATGCCCATCCCTGGCCTAGGAGAGCTCGCCTTCCTCTGGAATGCCGATGAGCCCGCAACCTACCCGAACGCGGGGAACAATCCGGGGGCGCCCGGTATTTTTCCGCCCGTAGGTGGCATCCGCTTCATCATGTCAACGTACTTGCCGGGCGGCGTGGTTGCACCAGAACCCACTCCCGAGATGCACATCGAGGATGGCGACGAACCCGGCTTTCACAGGACCGACACGACGGATTTCGGGGTCCTTCTCTCAGGCAACATTGTAGCCGAGCTTGACGATGGCGCGGAGGTGTTGCTGTCTCCCGGCGATGTCCTGGTGCAGAACGGAACTCGTCACCGTTGGCGCGTGGTTGGGGACGCGCCGGCCACCATGGTTGCTTTCATCATCGGAGCCCGCCGACTTTAGTGGCGTCGGCTGCATTTTGTCCAAAACTGTACCCGACACGGCTATGTTTAATCTAAAGGAGTGACGACAATGGGTAGGCTAGCGGACAAGAATATCCTTATCACCGGCGGTAACAGCGGGATCGGGCTGGCCACAGCGAAGGAATTCGACCGAGAGGGCGCGCGCGTCGCCATCTGCGGCTTGAATCAGAAGACGCTGCAGGCGGCTAAGGAGGCGCTGGGAGCCGGAAGTCTCGCCATTCGCGCGGACGTCAGCAAACTCGCCGACCTCGATACTATGTTCGCCACGATCGAGCGGGAGTTCGGGCACTTGGACGGCATCTTCGCAAATGCAGGTTACAGCGAGTTCCTGCCGTTCGAAGAGGTAACAGAGCATAGCTTCGACAAGGTGATAGGCTCCAATTTCAAAGGGGCTTACTTCACGATTCAAAAGGCCTTGCCGCTGCTCAGGCGAGGCTCATCTGTCATCATCAATGCGTCCGTTGGCGCGCGCAAGGGGTGGCCGACGACCTCGACCGTCTCGACCTGCAAGGCCGCGGTCGTCCATCTCGCGCGAATCCTCAGCGCCGAACTCGTGGACCGCGGGATTCGCGTGAATACCCTAAGCCCAGGCCCGACGGACACGGCGATGTTCGGTCGCTTCGCCGGTGAAGAGCAGGGCGATGCGGTCAAGGGCGTCCTTGCAACCAACAATCCCAGCAAGCGCATGGCTGATCCGTCGGAAATCGCGAAGCTGGCGGTTTACCTCGCGTCCGACGATTCCGCGTATGTCGTCGGAGCAGACTTCCTGATCGACGGCGGGGTCTCGGCCATTTCGCCCGTGGGCGCTTGAGCTTTGTTGCAGAGAGGCCGTTCCCGCTCAGGCAAGGGACGGCTTGCACCGCCAATCCCCGTCACGCCAGAAAACTGTCGGCCAAGACGTTTCTGCCGTCTGCGGTCGTGGATTTTGAGCTGGAAAATCGTCGGTTACGCGGCTGACGAAGTACGAACAGGGCAGGACAAGGAGATCACATGATGGAGTCCACGGGCGAGCAGAACAGGGCGATTGATACCCAACACGTCGGCGGCTCTGCCTGGCCAGCTGAACTCGATGCCACTCCGACCGTGCGACGATCTGGCGATCTCTCTTCAGCAACCACTCCGAATCAGGTGCTGGCCATCGTCTCCGTCGGAATGATTCTGGCTAATCTCGATCTCTTCGTTGTGAATGTCGCCCTACCCAACATTGCTCTGGATTTCGCCAATCCCAGCCTTGAGAGACTTTCTTGGATACTTAACGGGTACACGATAGCGTATGCGGCCCTTTTGGTATTTTTTGGACGCTTGTCAGAGCGCTATCCACGCAATGTAAGCTTCCTCGTCGGGATCGGGGCCTTTACCGCAGCATCAGCCGCGTGCGCCGCTGCCACCGATACTGAGATGCTCGTGGGTTTTCGTGTCGTGCAGGCGGCGGCCGCCGCGCTCATGACGCCGACATCGCTTGGGCTACTGCTATCCGCTTTCCCCCCTGAGGGCCGGAGCGGCGCCGTACGGACGTGGACGGCTGCCGGCGGCGTCGCGGCGGCGCTCGGGCCGCTCATCGGCGGGGTTCTGGTCACGGTGAGCTGGCGCTGGATCTTCCTCGTCAATCTCCCGATCGGGCTGATCGCCCTGGTCGTCGGTTGGCGACAACTCCCGAGAGTTCCTGGCCACAACAGTTCACACCCCCATTTTGGAGCAGCGCTAGTGGTGACCGCCGGTGTGGCGTCCTTGGTTTTCGCGATCGTCAAGATAAACGACTGGGGTTGGCATTCTCCGGGCATCATTGCTGCCTGCGCCGCGACGGTCATTTTCCTCGGGTGGTTCGTTGCGCACTGTCTTCGGTCGTCCGACCCCTTTTATCGATCCGCACCTGTTCCGCATCCGTCCGTTCACGGGAGCCGCGCTGGCTATCGCTCCGTTTTCGGCGGCCTTTGGCGCGCTTTTGCTGTCGATGGTGTTGTGGGATCAGATGATCTGGGGCTGGTCGGCTCTGAAGATCGGTCTCGCGATGGCGCCCGGCCCGCTGCTGATACCCGTCGTCTCGCTTCTATTTTCGCGCCAGCTCATAGCCCGATTCGGCACCGCCGCGGTTTGCGCCGCGGGGATGATTTCATTCGCTCTCGGACAGGTCTGGTGGTCCGTTGTGCCCGGTCTTGAGCCGAGCTTTCTCGCCGCGACTTTTGGCATGCTTCCGATCGGCCTCGGTGTCGGATTAGCGCTGCCGACCTTGATGGGGGTTAGTACGTCATCGCTGCCTCCCTCATCGTTCGCGACAGGTTCCGGAGCAATCAACATGATCCGCCAGACTGGAATCGCAATCGGAGTCGCTCTGCTGGTCGCCATCGTCGGCGTGCCTCATGAGGTCGCGGAGTGGGTACAGGCCTTCCGAGTGGCCTGGTGGGTTATGGCGGCGATCACCCTCATTGGCCTCGTTCCGACGTTGCTTTTGATCAGGCCCAGACCCGCCCGAGCGCCAGTTGTGTCGGAGTAAGGCTGGCCGGCCGCATGGCGGAGATCTCGTTGAACTCCCGTTCGACGACGTCTCGCTTGAGCCCCCAATTCACGGACATGTTTGATCCAATCTCAACACTATCACTCACACAAAGCCAGAAACGAAAGGGTCGATACAATGCATCCATTCCGTAAACTTCGAGAAGGTGGCCCAATGACTCCGGCACAGGCCGCTGTGGTTCTCAATCAAAACGTTGTGATGCACACTCCGGTTCTGATAAAGCCGATCGTGGGCCGAGCGCTCGTTTCGATTGCGATTTCAATCTCGACACAGAGCCGCGACGATCCCGGCAAGTACATCTTCGAAGGCAAGATCGACGCTCGCACGACCTTTCTCCGATGGCAAGGCACCGTCCAAGGGCACAATATCGAGAGCCTGGAGCTCCTGACCGACGACGAGAGCGGACTGCTGCTCGAGCGCACAATCGCATACAGGCCGTATCCGGCTCTCAAGATATTCAGATATCGGCTGATCGCTCTGAACGCCGGCAGGCTGCCTGACGACATGTGGGATTATCCGAAGGCAAACGAAACGTAATTGTGAACGTCGCGGTTGTTAAGTCGGTGAGCGGTTTGATCATCGTAGCGACACGACGACAGAAGGACTGCATTTATGAGAGCAATTGTTTTTGAACGCACCGGCAACCCCGACGACGTCCTCGCCGTACGAGAATTGCCCGAACCGAAACCCGGCCCAGGTGAAATTCTCGTCCGCGTGCGACTTTCGCCGGTTCATCCTAGCGACATGCACATCATGCGCGGCCGCTTCGGTCGTCAGCCGACGCTGCCAGCCAGTCCCGGCATCGAGTGTGTCGGTGTCATCGAGGCGCTTGGATCGGGCGTTGCAGGTCCTGCACCTGGCACGCGCGTCGTTCTTCTGAACGTCTGGGGTTCGTGGCGTGAACTCATCGTGAGCCCAGCGGAACGGGTCATACCCGTACCTGGCGATCTCTCGGACGAGGACGCCGCGCAAGCTTTGGTGAATCCAGTTACAGCCTGGGTGATGACCATGGTCGAGCACGATCTTAAGCCGGGCGACTGGTTGGCCCAGACCGCCGCCGGTTCGACGGTGGGCCAGCTTGTGCTGCAACTCGCTCGTTCGGAACGCTTCCGCACGGTGAATATCGTGCGCCGTCGCGCGCAGGTTCCAGACATCAAAGCACTTGGTGGTGACGTAGTGATCACCAGCGAGGACAATGATTGGGGCACGCAACTCGCGACAGCAAGCGAGGGAAAGGCACTATCCCGGGCGATCGATTGTGTCGCCGGCAGGACTGGAGCGACGGTTGCGCGGCATCTCGCGCCAGGTGGCCGTATGCTGGTCTATGGGGCGTTGTCGTCGCACAGGCAAACCGACCCTTCGGCATTTGAGATGCCAGTCTTTGCACCGAGGCTGATTTACAGTGCGGCGGCTGTGCAAGGCTGGTACCTCCTCCATTGGCTCGAAGTGACACCGCTCGCTGACTGTGGCGCCGTCTTTGTCAAGGTCCTCGACCGTCTGGCGTCCGGCGCGCTGCGTCTCCCGCCGGCGAAACGTCATCGGGCACAGAACATTGCGGATGCCCTGCGCGACGCGGATGGAGCACCGCGCGAAGGCAAGCCATTGCTTGATCTTAGCAGCTGGGCTGCAGACTAAGGGACCGTGCCGTAACCGATTCGACGGATCCACGCTCGAATGCAACAGCGTCGATACTCAAGAGCAGATCCAAGGTACCGGCTTGGCTCTGCGCCACATTTCCGATTCACATGCGCGCGTTAGAACTCAAGAACGGCGGCCTGCGAGCGCCAATCCGACCGCTTATGGAAGCGATCGCTGTTCCTGGAGAGGTGAGCTTCCAACCAACGTCGTCGAGCTATCCGCATTCGGTGACGATTTTTCTTCAGATTTTGCTTACTCACTCGAACGAGACAGACTTGGAGTTTCAGTCCGAGCGCGCATATCGCGCTGTAAAATAAGAAAAAACTGGCGCACCCGACACGATTCGAACGTGTGACCTTTGCCTTCGGAGGGCAACGCTAACCGTTTAAGCGACCGCCTGAAATAGCAATTTGAGATGGTTGCATGTCCCCGCAACCACTTTTGTTATAATTTACTCGCAGTCCCGGTCTAACCTCCGGGACTGTGAGGCACTTCCATGGAATCACGGGGGCGGCATCCGCAAACCTTCACAATCCTGCCGCCGCCGCCCCGCCAACAAGACCGAAGATCATAATCAGCGCAGACAGAAGCTTTGGCATAAGGAGATCTCTCCAGATTGTGCGATTGCCCCGCAGGTGGCGCTTCTTTGATGAGGCCGTCTTAGTTTCTTGTGTTACTGAATCAAGCACGCGGCGTGTGGATCAGCTATTGCTCGCAATCCACGCGCCCTGAATGCATTCAGCAGGTGGACTATGCCCTGCGATCGCCCCGGTCGGGAGGTGGCCCGATTAGAAGCACTTTCTGCCATGCATTCGAATAGACCGATGGGTTTTGTTACTGAGGGCATTCGGCTGATCGAGATAAAACGACAGGGCACCGACGCTAGGTCCGTGTCTTTTCATCGGGACCGCTTCCGCCGACCTGGCGCCATTGGTTCTTGGCGAGCCGAATTTGAGCATACAGACTCCTACTGCGAGTTCGACGCAGGGCTTTTTCCATCGCCGGTCTCAAAAATGTGAGTTCTCGTCACGCTCGCGCCTTTGAGAAATTCAAGCAGGAGTTCTCGGCAACGCTCCGGTTCATCGTGCTGTACCCAGTGAGTGGCGTTCTTGACGTATTCGGCTCTGCCGTTGTCGCAGAGCCGCAAGCTCGCCTCGGCAAGGTCGCGCACGCAATAGGAGTCTCGCTCTCCCCAAATCAACAACACGCGAGAGGCGATCCGGCAGTTTGTGCTAGCCGGCAAATCCTTGCGCAGGAAGGCCCGGTACCAATTCAGCATGGCCGTCAATGCCCCAGGTGCCGACCAGGCGGCGCGATACCGTTCCAGCTCCTCCGGCTTGACGGTGCCGGGACGGGCGCGCTCGCTGATGCTTTGGACAAGTGCCCGGAAGCGTCCTTGGCGAAGCAGCAGCTCCGGGAGCCAAGGCAGCCGAAAGAACTGCACATAGCGGCTCCTGCGACGCTGCTCAGTGTTGCTCTGCATCGCCTCGCGCCAGATGAGGGGATACGGGGCATTTAGGATCGCGAGTTGCTCGAGGCGCTCGGCGTGGCGGGTTGCAATCCACCAGCCCACCGACCCACCCCAGTCATGGCCGATAACCGAGAATCGATGGTGCCCGAAATGATCGACAAGACCGATGACATCGGCTGCGAGCATGTCCAGATCGTAGGCTGACACCTCCGCCGGCTTGCCGCTCAGATTGTAGCCGCGCTGATCATGCGCAATGACATGGTAGCCCGCGGCCGCGAGCACCTCGATGTACTCGAGCCACGCTCCCCAATATTCGGGAAAACCGTGCAGCAGTATGACAAGGCGGCCGTCCGCAGGACCGGCCTCGGCAAGATGGAGCATGACCCCATTCACCGCTACGTCCTCGAAACGGAGATCCTCCATGGCTACTCCTTTCCCGGCAATATTCGGGACCGGATGGATACGCTATCATCGGGTCCGCGCTCGTTCGTCCTAGCCGTATCACCGCCGTGTCGACGCGCCGTCACCGGCATTGCTTCGCGCCCCGCTATGAACGATCGCGTGGTACGTCGCCGTTATCAGTTCATCGACCTGTGCTGGCGGCGGTTCGCGATGCTCAAGGTACGGCTTTATGGCGGCGAGTGGAACTCCTGCGAGCACGAAGGCGGCGCGCTGGAGTTGGGCCGGACCTGCGCGACCGAATGCACGCCGTGCAAAGCTCGCCAGACAGGCCTCGAACCGCTGCGCCTGGTCGCGCACGCCGCGTTTGAGAGCCGCGGGCCAATCGCCCTGCACGAAATCATGACGACTGTAGAGCAACAGTAATCGCGCATCATCCAAATGCAGTCGCGCCCAGGCAGGCGTGTGAAGCGCGGCCGCGAGCCCGTTGCCGGCTTCGATGGCCGCTACGAATCCCTCCTGATAGGCAAGCACGGTTTTCAACCACAACTCGCCGAGCAGCGCGTCGCGCGAAGGGAAGCGGTGATAGAACGAGCCCTTTGGGGCTTTCAGCCGCTGCGTGATGGAACCGACCGTGACCGCGCCTGGGCCCCGTTCGCAAGCCAACGCGCGAGCCGCGGCGAGAAAGCCCGCATTGTCGAAGAGTGCTCGTCCCATTTTTCTAGACTATATAGTCTAGACCTATCAGTCAATAAGTGATATCAGCTCAATCGATCACATTGGTGCAGACAGGATTTGCCCATGTCACAAACGGAAAACGGGCGCGATGACGGGGAAGTAAGCCGGCTCCTCGCAGGCGCTGCAAAGACGATCGCCCGCGTGCGATATTGCTGGCTGATGACCGAAGCCGAGACCGGCGGTGCCAACGCGCGGCCGATGGGGCGCCTGATGCCCGACGTCGACGAGAGCGACTGGACTATCTGCTTCGTCACCGGCGGCCGCTCGCGCAAGGCATCCGACATCCGTCGTGCCGGCAAGGTCGGACTCATCTTTCAGCACGACCAAGACGATGCTTTCGTTGTGTTGAGCGGCAGGGCCGCGCTGATCGAAACCGCTACCGAGGTCCGCCGGCTCTGGAAGAATGCCTACAACGCCTATTTTCCCACCGAGGCGGACCGGGCGAACGCAAGTTTCGTGCAGGTTGACGTCCAGCGCATGGAGCTCTGGATTCGCGGTGTCACGCCGGAGCCATTCGGAATGCGCACGACAGTACTGGAGCGGGATGCCGAAGGGACTTGGCGCTTGAGTCCCGGTATTCGCAACGCTGCGTGATCATAGCCTGCTGGCCGCAGGGTTCTGAGCAACAGAAACAGGGAGACGGTCCCATGGAGGATCGCGTCCGGCTGACGATCGCGGACGGCATCGCCGATGTCCGGCTCAATCGCGCGGACAAGATGAACGCCCTCGATCCGGCAATGTTCCAGGCGATCGCCGAGGCCGGCGCGCGGCTCGCGGATGATCGGAGCTTGCGCGCCGTGGTGCTGTCAGGTGAAGGCCGCGCCTTTTGCACCGGTCTCGACGTCGAGAGAATCGCCGCCGTGGCTCAGGGCAGCAGCCTCCTGCCCTTCGCCGATCTGGCCAAGCGCACGCACGGCATAGCCAATTATGCGCAACATATCGTCTGGCTGTGGCGCGAACTGCCGGTCCCCGTGATCGCCGCGGTGCACGGCGTCGCCTTCGGCGGCGGCTTCCAGCTCGCCCTTGGCGCCGATCTGCGCTACGTCGCACCGGGTACGCTGCTTTCGGTCACCGAGACCAAATGGGGCTTGGTGCCCGATATGGCGGGAACGCGGCTCATGCGTCATCTGGCGCGCGAGGATGTGGTCCGCGAGCTGACTTACACCGCACGTACATTTTCCGCCGAAGAGGCGCTCGCGTATGGGTTCGCCACAAGGTTAGTCGAGGACCCCCGGGCCGCCGCCATGGCAACCGCCCGCGACATCGCCGGGCGCAGCCCCGACGCGATCCGCGCCGCCAAACGGCTACTCAACCAGGTCGTCGCATGCGAGGCCCGCGCCGGCCTCATTGCGGAGACCATCGAGCAAGGACAGCTCATCGGCAGACCGAACCAAGTCGAGGCGTTGAAGGCCAATCTCGAAAAGCGCCCGCCGCGCTTCACCGATCCCGCTGCGTGACCTCCCGACAACAACCGGGGACAAAAATCGTGAGATATGCACGTCCTCAAGGCCTGTTGACGATTGGGGTTTCGCAGCGGTTTCGTACGCTTTCCCCCTCAGTGGAAAGGTGACGCTCAACGACGATGCTAAGGGCGGTCATCCCCCTCGATGATGGCTGAACCGCACAATAGCGGTAGGAGTTTCAAACCGAGTCTCATCAAGAAACTTTCTCTGGCATCCACGTATTCGCGAACAATATCGAATTGTCCCTTTCGCATATGACACACCAAGCAGACGGTCTCGGCAACCACAGTGGCGCGCCACGGCCGATGAAGATGGGCACTATTGCTTCGCTGTGGCGATGGGCTTCGTTTTTGGGCTGCCATTTGGGTACCTCTTCGGCCTTCCGATTGTACTTGTTATGTGGGTTGAGGACTGGTTTCTGTCCGACAAAATTGGGCTAGGAATGAAAGTCGCCACATCTGCGTGCGTGGGATACGTAGCCTCCATCGCAATGCTGCTGCTTACAAGCGCCCTCCACCTTCAACTTCCTCAGATTCTAAGTTTTGGTATTGTTGGCGCAATTCCAGCGGCCGTGTGTTCGTGGCTCGCTGGGGCAACTGAAAATCGCGGGACCTCGCGCCAGTAGCAGCCAGTAGCTATTGCTGGCGATGGGGCAGGGGCTCGCTCGTGGTCAAGCACCGCGCGGAGATCGCGCATGTCGAACCTGCCTTCAAGGAAGTGAAATTGAACCCCTTGGCCTAATTTGAATTTCGCAGTCGCCTGCTTTGAATCAACGGCCCACTGTCGAATGCGGACATAAAGTTCACTATTTCGTATTTGGCCGGAACAAATTTCCGGCTTGCGGTTTTTTTGTTCGGGTTGGGAGTTCCACGCGAAGGAACTAGCAATGGACAGAGCGTTACCGGGTTCAATCGGCAGAATGCCTTCGCTTGGCGCTTTATTTTGGTGAAAGGAAAGCCCATGAAAAAGGCAGCAGTTGTTTTGTCCGCCGCAGCCGTAATCGCCATGACTACAGTCTCCATACCGACACCGGTTGAAGCGCGTGGAGGTTGGGGCTGGGGTCCGGGTATCGCAGGCGGATTAATTGCCGGTGCCCTTATCGGCGGTCTAGCTTCTAGCGCATACGGATACGGCCCGGGATATGGGTATTACGGACCCGGCTATGGCTACTACGGCGGAGACGCCCCCGTGTACTACGGTGGATACGGACCTACCTACTACGGTGGATACGGACATCCCTATTACGGTGGATACGGACACAATCGTTTTAAGAACTGGGGTGGGTAACACGCCTAAAGTAACCCCGGATCGTGCGTCAAGAACGTCAAGGCTGGCCACTGAATCAAGCCGCCGATGCGCGAGGCCGACCGATTTCAGGAATGTCAGCTCTGCGGCGGCTACGTCCATGTGTTCGATCTGGCGTGGGACCCAAGACCACGAAGGCCCGTTGCCGCATCCGCGCAAGATCAAGCGCAATAGGCTGCGGGGTCGATCAGCGCGCGCCCGTGGCGCGTGCGAACTTGGCAGGCGCAATGTCCCTCGTTCGTCGCGCCGACGCCTGACGATGCTGCGCTGATGATCCTACAACACTACTGCACTTGATCGCATGCGGGATGGGGCAGGGGCTCTTCGTGATCGAGCACCGCGCCGAGATCGCGCATATCAAACCAGCCTTTGAAGAAAGCGAAACTAGATCGCGGTCGCCCGATGGCGTCTGCGAATGAGAACTCCGCAAATCGCTCGCGCAGTTTGACAGGAGCGATTGCTACGATAATATAAATTGAAATGGCGGCGCGGGCGGATGTAACCCCCGCCGTGCGGATCAGGCCTCGGGAGCAATTCCGGGGCCTGATTTTTTTGAGAGGTGCTGATGACCATGACACCGATGCGGGCGAACATCGGCGACCCGCTATTTTCCGCGACCAGCAACAGCGCCTCCATCGCGGCCTGCCATTCGGGGGTGTCGTGTTCTGCCTTTGGCAGTTCAGTGATGTATTCCGCAGCATCGCGTAAGGTGATCAGCTTTTTGCCGCTAGGCAACACGATCGGATCGAAAAACGTCTGATCCCACGCCACCTAGATCAGTCGCAACGACAGCTGACGCGCAGGACCGGCGTGCGTCTCGACGAACTCCGCAATCGATGGCGCCAGATCATCGCCCGCAAGATCGAGACGGCGCATAATTTCCCGCGCGACATCCTCCGAGGCATCCTCAGCCCAATGTTCGGCGGTGTTGAACGCGACGACGCGAACCGGGTCGCTGTATTGGCCGGACATCAGATCGCCGATGACGGTTTCGAGATCGGCCTTATCGATATCGGTTTCCGGAAATGCGGTGCCCAAGTTTCCAAAATTGTTGATGACGAGATAAAGGGTCTGATCGTGACCGCTCGGCACAATCGACGGAACAAAGCTCCGGCCCATAAAAAACTCCGAACGCAACCGTTACCGGGAGAATTTAAGCACGAAACCGAGGCGTCGGAACCGCAGTCGACTACCGCCGACCGCCCTTGCGATGATCGGGCGAGAGCTTCGGCGCTGGCTTCGGCACAGGAGCCCCTGCGATCTCCGCCTCGGGGATCGCCGCCACGCGATCCACGTCCGAGATTAGGGTGTAACCGGACCTCTGGCGGATATGCCAGAATCGACGCGAATGACCCTGAGCGGAAGTCGGACTGGCTGCTCAAGATTCGTCAGGTCGTAAACGGTTTTCCAACGGCCGCAGTTGACGGGCCAGACTGTGCGGCCGGCATCGTGCAAACTCGGCTCGCGCAACTACAGACCCTGACAGCGGCACCTGCCAGTGGCGATTAATTTTACGGTCGCAGCCGAGGTGGGCAGTCGACCAAAGATCGGATAAGCTCCCGTCCGGTTGGGCCAAAACAAAGAAACGGGCCAGGGTAGAAGCTGCGAGAAACCCGCGATGCAGCCGATTGCGGAATGGCTGGCATCACTCGGCATGTCCGAGTATGCGAAACGCTTTGCCGAAAACGACATCGATGCGAGCGTTCTGCGCGATCTGACCGATCAGGATCTGAAGGACATCGGGATTTCGCTTGGTCATCGCCGCAGACTGCTGCGCGCCATTGCTGAGCTTGGCGGTACAGCGTCGACCGCGCCTCAACCCGCCGCCGCGGCCGCGGCGTCCCCACAAGACACCGCCGAGCGCCGCCAGCTCACGGTCATGTTCTGCGACCTCGTCGGCTCGACCGCGCTCTCGGCTCGCCTCGACCCCGAGGACATGCGGGAGATCGTCGGCGCGTACCACCGCTGCTGCGCCGATCTCATCACCAGGGCCGGCGGCTTCGTTGCAAAGTACATGGGCGACGGTGTGCTCGCATATTTCGGCTACCCGCAAGCGCATGAAGATGACGCAGAGCAGGCAGTGCGCTGTGCCTTGGCGTTGGTTGATGCACTCCCGAAGCTCCGTGCAGGACATGACGCTGTGCTTCAGGCCCGAGCTGGTATTGCCACGGGTCTGGTGGTCGTTGGCGATCTCATCGGAGAAGGTGTCGCGCAGGAGCACGGTGTCGTTGGAGAGACACCGAACCTTGCCGCTCGTCTGCAAGCTCTGGCAGAGCCGGGGCAAGTCGTCATCTCGCCGGGTACGCGGCGTCTTACTGGCGGTCAGTTCGAATACCGCAATCTCGGGAAGGTAGCACTGAAGGGGTTAGCCGAGCCGGTGGAGGCTTGGCAGGTGCAAGGCGCGAGCGGGGTGGAGAGCCGATTTGAGGCGAAGCACGAGACAACCCTTACGCCGCTGGTGGGCCGCGAGGAGGAACTGGACCTGCTGACGCGCCGCTGGCGACAGGCGGCGAATGGGGAAGGTCAAGTGGTGCTGCTGTCCGGTGAGCCGGGGATCGGTAAGTCGCGACTGACGGTGGCACTGCAAGAGCGACTTCAAGATGAGCCGCATACGAGGCTCAGGTACTTTTGCTCTCCGCATCACGCTGACAGCGCCTTTTATCCCACGATTGCGCAGCTCGAACGCGCCGCAGGGTTCGAGCGGCAAGATACGCCGGGCAGCAAGCTCGGCAAGCTGGCATCGCTGCTCGGCCCGTCATCAACGCGTGAGAGCGACATCCAGCTTCTTGCAGAGCTGATGTCGATCCCAACAGATGATCGTTATGCGCCGCTGAACTGGAGCGCGCGGCAGAAGAAGGAGAAGACCGTTCAGGCGCTAGTCCGCCAGCTTGAGATGCCGGGCCGACAGCGGCCTGTGTTGATGATCTACGAAGATACACACTGGATCGACCCCAGCTCACGCGAATTGTTGGATATGCTCGTCGAGCGCTCGGCTCGCTTACCGGTGCTGCTCGTCATCACCTTCCGACCCGAGTTTCACCCGCCTTGGACCGGCCAAGCGCATGTGACCACGCTCGGCCTCAGTGGTCTTGGTCGGCGAGAGGGTGTGGCTCTTGCCTCGTCGGTGGCAGGAAAGAACGCGCTGCCCGATGATATCGTCGAGGAAATCATCGAGCGCACGGACGGCATCCCCCTGTTTGTCGAAGAGCTGACGAAGGCGGTTGTGGAAGCCAGCGTCCGCGACGGCGACGATGTGAGCACGCTTACGAAGGCGCCACCTTTGGCGCTCGTTGTTCCGGCTACTCTCCATGCCTCGTTGATGGCGCGCCTCGACCGTCTTGGTCACGTCGCCAAAGACGTAGCGCAGATCGGCGCTGCTATAGGTCGCGAGTTCTCCTACGAACTGGTGGCGCCCGTCGCGGAGAAGAATGATGCCTGCGCAGCCAGCGTCACCAGCTTCACGCTCGCATCGTCGCGACGCTCGAAGCCCGGTCGCCAGAGGTGGTGGACCAACAACCGGAAATTCTCGCGCAGCACTGCACCGAAGCCGAGTTGAACGAGAAGGCAATCACCTATTGGACCAGAGCCGCTCGGCAATCAATGGCGCGCTATGCTATGACTGAAGCATCAGCGCAAGCGCGCAAGGGGCTGAGCGTTGCGGCACGTCTCCCCGATAAACCCTCGCGCTGGCGTCATGAGCTGGACTTACAAAGCACTCTCGCCGGAGCGCTGAACGCCTCGATCGGGGCCTCTCAGCCGGAAACCGGGCAAATCTATGGGCATGCCCGTGTCTTGTGCCAGCGGCTCGGCGACATCGCGACCCTCGTCCAAGTGCTGGGTGGGCTAGCCGCGCATCATGCCCAGCGTTGCGAGCTAGTGGCGATGCGCGAGATCGGAGAGGAGTTGCTTCGTGTGGGCGACAAGGAGAATGACACTTCCTGCCGATTGCAAGGCCACCGAGTGATGGGCGGCAGCTTGTATTGGATGGGTGAGTTTCTGTTAGCCCAACAGCACCTGGAGCAGGCGCTCGAACTTTATGTTCCAGAAGCGCACCGGTCTATGATTTCGGTTGGCGGTTTTGACGTGCGAGGAACAGCGCTCTCGAACTTGTCTTACATCCTCTTCATCCTCGGTTATCCAGATCGGGCGCGCTCACGCAGCCATCAGGCGCTGAAGTGGGCCAGAGAATTTAACAATCCTCATGTGCTTGCTCACGCGCTGGCGATGGCGTCGTACTACAATCTCGCGTGTTCGACCATCGGGACTGCTCAGGAGGTCGTGCGGGAGCTTCTCGATCTTGCAGCAGAGCAGAAGTTTCATGTGTGGAGCACGGCTGGAACTGTTCTGCACGGGCTAGTGGTCGCTGAACTTGGTGAAAAGGCGCAAGGGTTGGCCCTCGCACGACAGGGGCTTGCAGATAATGCGGCGACGGGTTCAAGTCTGTGGGTGCCATTTTATCTCGGCTTCATGGCTAAGGCCTGTGCGGGCACGGGCGAAGTGAGTGAAGCGACGGAATTGCTGCTTACGGCGCTGCAGGTGGCGGAAAGAACGGGCGAACGGCATTTCGAGGCTGAACTGCATCGGTTCGCGGGTGAATGTCTTCTTGCTCACAGGCATCAAGCACAGGTTGAGGCCGAAGCATCGTTTCGTCAGGCAATCGACGTTGCGCGGCGCCAGAGTGCAAAGCTGTGGGAACTCCGCGCCTCCATCAGCCTCGCCCGCCTCTGGCGCGACCAAGGCAAACGCACCGAAGCCCGCGACCTCCTCGCGCCGGTCTACAACTGGTTCACCGAAGGTTTCGACACGCTTGACCTGAAGGAGGCCAAGGCGCTGCTCGACACGCTCGCATCGGCATAGTTTGTGCCGCCCGATCCGCCAATCTCTCGAATATATCCCCGCCTCCTCAGACTTCAGGTCCGCTTCTGGCACCAAACGGACATGCGGGGGCAGGCTGACGATGTCTGCTCCTGAGGGTAAAACGGACGTGCCGCGCGAGCCCGGGCACTTCCGTTTTGGACCCGGAGCGGATTTGGTGGTGGCCGGGAGGTGCCCGACACGCGTTGGAAATGTGAGACGCGCGTTCTGGTTCCGGCTCTAGATCCAGGGCGATGGACGGGAACCGGTCGGCCCAGTTGGATGGCGCTTATTGCTGCGCTTGCGTGCGACGATCTCACAATCGCCCTAGGGCTGCTGTGCTCCCGCCTCGCTTCTGTCAAACCATGAGGGCCTCTTCCGTCAATTATTAGCAAGAACCGCCGGCGGAGGTACCCAATGCATTACTCGCAAAGCCCACCTCTCGCAGAAGCGCTCGATCTGGACGCCATGTCC
>WNEZ01003016.1_pt1 | contig 15815 bp, 20 predicted proteins | sample 5400521 | NCBI WGS metagenome assembly WNEZ01 (sample SAMN13153339, study PRJNA577476) | soil metagenome | isolation source: 120 cm saprolite under Douglas fir tree site 2 hole 1 replicate 1 | place: USA:California | collected 2015-04-18
ATTCCGACGCGTGCGGTGGCCATACGGACCCTTTTTCGCCTCTCCGCGTTATCCCCGTGCCATGCGCCGCATCCTGCTAGCCCTCCTGCTTGTTGCGCTCGCCGTAAGCACGGCGGACGCGCGGCGCCGCCACCACGGGTTCTACGGCTACGGGAACGACGGGGATCGCAGCGAGCGCTACGGTGAGCGGAGCGAGCGTTACGGCGAGCGCGGCGAGCAGTATCGCGCCCGCAGCGAGCGCTCCGACGATCGAAGCCAGCGCTACGGCGACCAGGGCGAGCGCTACGGCCGCGGCGAGCCTGCGTTCGGCGAGCGATACGGCCGCGACCGGCGCGACCGCTATGGCCGCGACTACGGTCGCAACTCCAACCGCTTCGATGCGACCACCGGATTCGGCGGCGTCGATCGCTACGGGCCCGCGCGGCGCGGCGTCGAGGCATTGGTGCCGGCGGACTGGCAGCTGCAGCCGGCCGATCCGCGCTGGACCGGCCGGCGCTTTCTCTCGCCTGACGGCAACGCGTGGATGGCGCTCTACAGCGTGTCCGCCGACAAGGAGCCGCGCGAGGAGCACGTCAAGAAGGTCGCCTTTGGCGAAGGCGAGGAGCTGACCTATCTGCGGCGCGAGGCGGACTGGCTCGTCGTCTCCGGGCTCAAGAACGATCGCGTCTTCTATCGCAAGGTGGTGCTCGCCTGCGGTGGCCAGGCCTGGCGCCACGTCGCCTTCGAATATCCCGCCGAGCAGAAACGCGCGTTCGACGGCCTGGTCACGCGCGCGGCGCGCGCGCTCGACCAGGATGACGGCGCGGACTGCGTCACGGCCGCGCGCGCTCCGGTGGTCGAGCCGCCGGCGAGCGCGCCCGCGCAGCCGCCCGCGGCGGCCGACAACGCCGACAAGCCTTAGCGCATGTCCCGGCGAAAGCCTGCCCCCGGACTTGATCCGGGGGTGGGTACCGGTTCGCCGAAAAGGACATGCGCCAACGAATGAATCTAGAGCGTGTCCCGATTCCGCAGGAACGGGACACGTTCTAGCGCTCAGTCTCTTCCGCCCTTGAGGCGCGTGTCGTGGGCGTGGTGGCTGTCCGCCTCCCCGCCCCCGCCCGACACGCCGGAATGGCGCCAGCTCTTCGTGTCGGCCGGCTTGCGGCCGCGCGGCTTCGTCTTCTGCGGTTCGCGGCGGTTCTCGTGGCTCGCGCCCGGTCCGCCGATGCGGGCGGTCGACTTGCGGGCCATGTCACCGGTCCTGCTGATAGCCGTGGTTGGTCGTATTCTGGGCGATGTTGCCTTGCGCGCCCTGCTCGCGCAGGTTTTCCGGCTTGGCGCGATGCTTGGAGTCGTCGACCGGCGTTTTGGCGGCGCCGCCGGGGCCTTTGGGGCTGCGGTTTGCCGGGGGAACGGGGGGCGGCTCAGGGAGGGGCGCGGGAGAGCGACATGGCGGATCGCCCGAGCGACGACCAAGACGAGGTCGAGATCGTGTGTTCGCGCTGCGGCTATCGCATGACGCGGAACGTGGCGCGATTGCGCCGCGAGACGCGCGTCGTGTGTCCGCAGTGCGGCACGGCGGTCGTGCGGGGCGGCAACGATGGCAACAAACCCTGAGGCGGTTGCGGGCCGCCTGCGGCGGGGTCACAATAGGCGCCGTACGCTTTGCTCGTCTCAAGACCAGGGGAGGACGCCATGGCTAATCGAGAGCAGCGCAAAAACCGGGAAAAGAAGAAGCCGAAAGCGGACAAGAACAAGAAGCAGAAGCATACTCCGTTCGGCGGACATGCCGCGCCCGGGCAGATTCAGCCGATCATCACCACGGCTCCCAAGAAGGTGTAACGGCCCGCGCATGGGAGGGTCACGGGGGACATCATGATCGACCGACCGCGATGCCGGCTCCTGCTCGCCGCGCTGCTTGCGGCCGCGCCGACCGTCGCCACCGCGCAGGTTCAGCGCTCGCTTCCGCCGGAGGACGAGCTCGCGCCGCGGCAGATGCAGCAGGCGCCGCAGCCGCAACGCGCGCCGCGCCCGCGCGCCAATCCGGCGGCGGCCGCGCCCGCTGCGCCGGAAGCTCCCGCCGCGGTGCCCGAGCCCGGCGCGGCGCCCGCCGCGCCGAAGCCGGCGCCGGTCGCGCGCTCCGTCAACTGCACCGGAACGTTCGCGCGCACTTCCAACCATCTCAAGCTCGCGCAGGCCTTCGACTCGAAGAACGTCACGTTCGGCGAGGTCGCCGGTCCGGAGGGCAGCGTGCTGAACGCCTCGATCGTCTTCGCCAAGGATCCCAAGCGGCGGCTCGAAGTGCTGTGGCAGAACGAGGCGGCGCGCACCGACACATCGCTGATCGTGATCACGGGCCAGTCGCAATGGCACGCGCCGAAGGGGCTGCGGCTCGGCCTCGGGCTCGCCGCGCTCGAGAAGATCAACGGCAAGCCGTTCAAGCTGTCCGGCTTCGATCAGGCGAACGGCAGCGCGGCGGTCGACTGGCAGGGCGGCGCGCTCGCCAGCCTGCCCGGCGGCTGCAAGGTCGGCATCCGCTTCAACCCCGATCCCAAGGCGCCGGCGGAAGCCGTGACCGCAGCGGCGGGGCCCGAATTCCAGTCCAATGACGCCGCCATGCGGGCAGCCCGGCCGGTGGTGAGCGAGATCATCCTCGGATACTAGCGCAGTAATTTTGCCGACCGCGCGAAACCGGCGCGCACCCGGCCCGTAACTCCCCCAGCGGAAGCCTGCCGTCCGCGGACGAAAAGGCTCTCCTCGTTGTTTTGTTTGCAAGCGAAGACGGCAGCGCCGGGCCGCTTATCCGGCGCCAGCAGCTGGAGGGATAACATGAAGCTTTACAGGACGTTGGCGCTCTCCGCCGCGGTCGCCGGCGCGGCGGTCGCGGTCATCGCGGTGAGCGCCCGGGCGGGCGGCGACAAGGTCGCCTACCCGGCGAACTACGACAAGGGCGTGCTCTACGTGACGGTCGATCGCGCCGACGTCAAGCAGGTCCGCGAGTTCTACGGTCCGCGCACGGCGATCGACGCCGCCAAGAAGGGCCAGCCGATGCCGAGCGGCACCGTGCTGACCATGGTGCAGTACGCCGCGCAGCTCGGCGCCGACGGCAATCCGACCAAGGACGCCAATGGCCGCCTTACCAAGGGCAATCTCGTCGCCTACGCGATCATGGAGAAGCGCACCGGCTGGGGCACCGAGTATGCGGACAATGTCCGCAACGGCGAGTGGGAGTATCAGGTCTTCCTGCCGGACAAGAAGGTCAACGACAAGGCCAACCTCACGGCCTGCTTCAACTGCCACAAGCCGAAGGCCGACGTCGACTACCTGTTCACGCTCGACAAGCTGAAGGCCGCGAAGTAGCGCGTACGGCCTTTCGGTTTGTAGCCTGAATCGCTCCGCCCTCATCCTGAGGAGCTCGTCTTCGCTGCGCGAAGACGAGCGTCTCGAAGGACACCGATCTCGCGTTTACGCGAGATCGGCATTTGTTGATGCGCAAGTCGGGCAAGCCCGACTTGCGTGGCGGCCGATGTGGCGCCACTTGCGCGTGCTGCCCATGGTTCGAGACGCACGCCTTCGCGAAGCGAAGGTGTGCTCCTCACCATGAGGGAGTCGGGAGGGAAGGTCAGCGCTTGATCTCGCCCACCACGATGCGGCTCGCCGGACTGACCACCAGGATCTTGTCGTTCGTCTTCACGTACTTGAAGCTCTGCACGCCCGGGATCTTTCCCGTGACGTCCTGCGGCCACTCGCGCAGCTCGACTGTGTAAGGCAATTCCGTCGAGGGTCCGGCCTCGATGGACGCGGTGGCGGCGTCGCTGTCCGCCATCACGCGCTCCCAGATGAGCTTGCGTTGGGCGTCGTCGAGCACGACACCGCGCGTCAGGATCGGCATCTTGTCGAGCTGATCGTTCTTCTGTGAGAACTTGGCGGGCGTGGTGTCGGTATCGGGTGCGGCGCCCGAAGCGGTGAGCACGCCGTTGACGAACGCGCCGGGGGCCGGAGCGGTGGTATTTTGCGGCGCCTGAGAGTTGGGCGGAGCGCCCTTCGCGCCCGGCTCCTGCTTGGCGTTCTGATCCGGAATGGACGACGGCTGCTGCGCGTGGTCCTTGTCGGTACCCGGCGCCGGCGCCTGCGCGGCCGCAAGGCCGATGCTGCCGAACAAGGCGGCCGAGAAGAGCGCCTCGCGCAAATAATCCATCTTCGAGACACGCATGGAAATGCTCCCAATGCTCCCCGTGGCGCTGCGCTACCACAACGCCGAAAGCCTCTCCGGGTTCGGGTGCTCCGCCCGCCGCGCGCCTTACTCCCGCCGTTTGCCGGTCACAGTCGCGTGACCCAATGCGAGCGCGTTTGGGAGCGCAATCACCGCAACGGTTCTTGTGCAGTGAGGGAGATGTGACATGAGTGCGACGATCCAATCCGAGCAGCCGGAGGCGGCCGCCGCGAGCGGCGAATTCGAAGGCGAGATTCGCGAGTTCATCCGCAAGGACGCGCCGTGGCGCCGGCGGCCCGACGCGGCCGAGCCGCCGGGCGAGAACATCAACTTCCTGGTCGAGCGCGTCGCCGGCGCTTCGTTGAACGAGATCGACAAGGTCATCCACGAACTGCGCAGCGTGCGCGACCTGCTGCGCACCGAAGGCGACCGCGTGCAACGCGAGCTTGCGGGCTACACCAACCTGAGCCAGACCGCGATGGCTTCGATGCGGATCATCTCGGAGAGCATGGCGCAGTGGCGCGCCACTGCCACCGGGCGCGAATAGCGTAGCGCGGGCGCATCACAAGAAGCGGGGCGCGACTGGCACCAGCCGCGCCCCGCTTGTTTGCGGCCGTCCGCCGTAGCGTGCGCTACGGCGTGACGTCCGCCACCACCGTGTAGGTCACCGGATCGACCAGCAGCACGCGATTGTTGATGTACACCGTGCGATAGGAACGCACGGCCGGCACTCGAAGCGCGATCTCGTCCGACACCGGCGAGAGCACGACGCGCGCCGGCAGGCGCGCGCCGACCGGATAGACCACAGGCGCGACGGCCGCCGATCGATAGAGCGGCGGCGCCTCATCGTAGTAGACGTCATCCGCCGGGGAGTAGACGTCATCCGCCGGCGCCGTGACGGCATAGCCGGTGCCGGTCGTCGCCGGCACGACTACGGTGCTCGGCCGATACGCCGGGTAGGTCGGATACGTCGGGTACGTCGGGTACGTCGGATACGCTGCCACGCTCGGCACGACCTGCCGCTGCACGACGGTGCGATAGATCACCTGGCGCTGCGCCGGCGCGAGCACCAGCGGCGCGGCGCTCGTCGCAACCGTGCGCCGCACCGTCGTCGTGCGCCGCACCACGGTGCGCGGCGCTCTGCGCACCGCGCCACTGCCGACGGTCTCGCGGCGCTCGGTCCGCACGGCGCGGACCGTGCGCGTCGCGGTCACCGGCCGGCGCGCCGTGACGGTGCGGACCGGCTGGGCGATGCCGACGGTTTCCGCATAGGTCGGGCCCGGCCCGATGGATTGCATCTCGTAAGGCTCGAGCTGCACGGTGCCGAGCGGGCCGTAGGCCGGCGCCACGCCCTGCTCGACCGTGACCGCACCGACGGTTGGCGCCACCGGCGCGGGCGCGAGCGGCCGGCGCGTGATGATGGTGCCGGCGGGACCCCGCGTGATCGTCGTCTCCACCGGCTCCTGGGTCACCTGCCGGGTGATGACCTGGGCTTGCGCACTCGCCGCTCCCGACGCGAGCGCGAGACCGAACGCAACCGAATGCAACAGCCTCATCGCGGCCTCCGCTTGATGTTTCGACATCGCCCCAACGCTATGTGTTGTCACAGGTTCCGTTTTCCCGCGGTGACCATTTGGGGGCGGAACCTGGGCAGCGTGCCCGCTCCACCGACGGCGTCGTCAGCGCTGCGTCTCGGTGGGCTCCTGCGTCACCACCGCGACCACCTGCCTGGTCTGCGGATCGACGAGCACCACCTGTTTCTCGATCATCGCGACCGAGTATTTCTTGGCGCCCGGCACCATCTGCACCAGCGTGTCGGACAGCGGCTTGAGCTCGATCGTGTCGGGGATGTGCGCGCCGACCGAGACGCGGAAGCCGGTGGGCGCGGCGTTGTTCTTGTGCGTCTGGCTGATGCTTTGATAGACCGTGAGCCGTTGCGCCGGCGTGAGTTCGAGCACCGGCCCGGACGCGCTGTCCTGCGACGGGGTCTGCGCACCGGCCGCGGCGGACAAGGTGAGCGCGAGGGCACCGATCAAGGCATGCGTGATAGCGCGGCGCGCATTCACGGCGTCGTCCTCCATAGAGCAAATGCAATAACGCGCCGCGACGGCGGCTTGTTCCGTGACACGCGCGGCGCGATCGAGACGAAAGAAGAAAGGCCCCCGGTCCGGGGGCCTTTCTCGCCACGCTGTGCGCGTCAGTCGCAACGCTTGATACGCTTCACCACGACCGCATCGCCGCGCCGCTCGCGAGTCACGACCGTCTTGCAGCCGCGGAACTCGCCGCGAACGCCGACACCAAAGCGGCGATGCTCCCAGTCGCGCCCGCGGTCCCAATCGCGGCGGGTGTCGCCGATGCGAACGTCTTCACGTTGGGTTCCAAGTGTCACCGAAAGTCCGCAGCTGGAACTTTTCTGATGGAACTTTTTGGAATTTAACTTTGACTTGCGAATCGAAGCGCTAAAGTGACCTGGGACTTGGGGGTTTTCCGAATGATTCTCGCACCACTGGCGGGCATCGCGCTCGTCGTCAGCATTTCGACCGGTCAGGCGCTCGACGCGGAACCGGCACGCCTGTCGCCGGCCCAAAGGACGGCGGCCGTTCAGCCGCTCATCAACACGGCGACCGAATGCATCGCGCGCGCCGTGGCGGCCGATCCACGCTACGGCACGGAACCCGAAAAGCTCGGGGACATCATCGTCGACTCGGTGCCGAGCTGCGTCGGGCCTGTGCGCGCCATGATCGACACCTATGACCGCTACTTCGGCGAAGGCTCGGGCGAGGCCTTCTTCATTGGCCCCTATCTCGACGTGCTGCCGCGCGCCGTGGCCAAGCGGGCGACCGATCTGCGGGCGAGCCAGTAGACTGGATGCGGGCGAGCGGCCCTATCGAGGCCCGGCCCTCCGGTTACCAATTCATTAACAGAGCGAGCGGCGTCAGTTCGGCGCCCATGAACCTGTAGGCCGTCTCGCGCGACCAAGGCGGGAGGCCCGCGATGAAGGCTGCCCCGCTCTTTTCTCTTCTGATTGTCTCGCTCGTTGCCGCCACGCCGGCCGCGGCCGGCACCGTCAACACGCTCATCTGCAAACGCGACCTCGCCAAGACCTGGGAGTCGCTGCAGGCCGCGCTCAAGCGCCTCGACGGCCTCGCCGACATGCCGCAGGAGCAGAAATGCGCCGCCATCTCCGGTCAGGGTGACGCCGCGCGCAACGCGCGCGAGGTGTGGTCGCGCTGCCATGCCGGCGAGGAGCACGACCGGAAGATCAGCGACGCCGACGACGTGATCGAGGCGGTGCGCAAGAAATACAACGAGGTCTGCCCGCCGCGGCCCGGCATGGTTCGCGTCAACATGGTCTCTTCGAAGCACATCGCGCCGCGCGAGTTGCTCAAGCCGCTTGCGGCCGTGCATACCTGCGCCGCCGACCCCGTGATGAAGTTCATGAACGAGCCGTTCGACGGCGGCCGCATCATGCTCGCCGGCTGCAAGGGCCGCGACGACGTCAGCGCCGACGAGGTGCGCCACCTGAACGCCTCCGCGCAGACGCTCGCCAAGGAGCAGGTGGTCGTCTATCTCGCGCTCGACTCCACCGGCCGGGGCGCGGTGCCGCTGTCGTTCCCGATCCTCACCGCCGACGGCAACCAGATCTCGGTCGATACGCTGCCCGAGCAGGGCACGATACCGATGTCGCGCAACACCATCGCCGCCAACTGGGCGCCGGCCGATCCCGCCATCTGCCGCATCCATGCCGAATGGCGCGTCACCGACCGCAAGGCGCGGCTCGTGCTGTGGCAGGAACTCGCCGAGTGCAAGACGGGCGAAAAGCCGGAATTCAAGACGGTGCTGGATCGGCGACAGTAGGATGGGTTGAGGCCGCAGGCCGAAACCCATCGGGGGACTTTGCCCCGCGTGAGAATGGTGGGTTTCGCTGCGCTCAACCCAGGCTACGAACTTAAAAGCATCGACATTCGAAAAATTTTTCGGCCAACATCTTGCTCTTTTGCCGCAAGTGTCGTATTGGCGAAATGTGAGACGGAAATTTGCGCCCGCAGCCGGGAACGGCCGCCGGGCGTTTTCATTGGAGCCGCCTCAGGGGCGGCTTTTTTCTTGTGTCGCGGAAAAGCAAGAACGATCGCATGAGCGGCGCCGAGCAAATGCACGACACAACTTTTCGGTTGTAGCGCCGCCTTGCCGGGTTCCATTGTAGATCGATTGTTTTCCATTGTTAAAGCAATGCGGGGCGCCGTGGCGCTCCACCTCTCACAAATTGGCGCCATTCAACCGAGGGTCGGTACGATCCGCGGAACGGATCAACATGACAAGGAGACGAGACATGCCCTCCCTTCGACCTAAGACTCACCTCACCACAAAATCGAAATACATCCCCGGAAACGGCTCACCCCGCAGCGTGAAGTGCCACCATTCCTTGGCGTAGGGGCGGAAGCCGCCGCGCGACATGGCGGCGGCGAGCAGCGCGCGGTTGCGGCGCGCTTCGGCGCCGATGCTGGCATCGCGCGGCGCCGAGTGCGGGCTGAACAGGTCGAACGGCGTTCCCATGTCGAGCTCCGCCCCATCGGCACGCTGGATCAGGGTGAGGTCGACGGTCGAGCCGCGCGAGTGGCCGGATTGCGCCGAGATGTAGCCGAGGTGAAACAGCATGCGCTTGTCGACATCGGGATAGAATTCGGCCTTGCGCCTTACGTCGGCGGTGTCGCGCGCCCAGCGCATGAAATGCGCCACCGCTTGTGCCGGCCGATAGCAGTCGAACACCTTGAGGCCGAGCCCGGAGAGCGCGAGGTCGCGCTGCACCTCGGCGAGCGCGTGCGCGGCTTGGCGGGTCAGCAGGCAGACCGGCCGCTCATAGCCATTGACGCGCGCGCCGACGAAATTCTTGTCGCCCGCATAGCGCATCTCGACGACGAGGCCGGGCACGACCTGCGCGGCGTCGACGAAAGCGGCGGGACGCTCGGCGGCGTGGGAGATGGAGGCGAGGAGGAAGATGGTGCTCGTAGCCCGGATGGAGCGAAGCGAAATCCGGGGCCAGCGCCGAACGTATTGGTGAGTCTTTCCCCGCATTCCGCTTCGCTCCATGCGGGCTACGGAGACGGCGTCAATCTCACCCACTGATGCGCGAGATGTCGGCGCCGCAGGCCACCAGCTTGTCCTCGAGGCGCTCGAAACCGCGGTCGAGGTGATAGACGCGGTTGACCATGGTCTCGCCTTCCGCCGCGAGCGCCGCGATGACGAGCGACACCGAGGCGCGCAGATCGGTCGCCATCACGGGCGCGCCCTTGAGCTTGGCGACTCCCTCGATGGTCGCGGTCTCGCCGTCGAGATGGATGCGGGCGCCGAGCCGCACCAGCTCCTGCACGTGCATGAAGCGGTTCTCGAAGATGGTCTCGGTGATGCGCGAGGTGCCATCGGCCTGCGTCATCAGCGCCATGAGCTGCGCCTGCAGGTCGGTCGGAAAGCCCGGGAACGGATCGGTCGCGACCTCGACCGGGGAGATGCCGGCGCCGTTGCGGGTGATGCGGATGCCGGTGTTGGTGGCCGCGACCGTCGCGCCCGCCTTGCCAAGCACGTCGAGCGCCGCCTGCAAGAGCTCGGGCCGCGCGCCTTCAAGCATCACGTCGCCGCCCGTCATCGCGACCGCCATCGCGTAGGTGCCGGTCTCGATGCGGTCGGGCAGCACGCTGTGGCGCGCGCCCGAGAGCTTGCTCACGCCCTCGACGGTGATGCGCGAGGTGCCGGCGCCGGAAATTCTTGCGCCCATCTTGTTGAGGCAGTCGGCGACGTCGCCGATCTCCGGCTCGCGCGCCGCGTTCTCGATCACGGTCGTGCCATTGGCGAGCGCGGCCGCCATCAGCGCCGTGTGCGTGCCGCCGACCGTGACCTTGGGGAAGACGATCTCGCCGCCCTTCAGTCCGCTCTTCGCGCGCGCGATCACGTATCCGCCGTCGATATCGATCGCGGCGCCGAGGCGCTCGAGCACCATGATCAACAGATCGACCGGCCGCGTGCCGATGGCACAGCCGCCCGGCATCGACACCTTCGCCTCGCCCATGCGGGCGACCAGCGGCGCGATCACCCAGAAGCTCGCGCGCATTTTCGACACCAGCTCGTAGGGCGCCGTGGTGTCGACGACGTGGGCGGCGGAAATGTGCAGCGTCTGGCCCTGGTACTCGGAGTCGCCCGGCCGCTTGCCGCCGACCATCACGTCGACGCCGTGGTTGCCGAGGATGCGCTGCAGCAGGTTGACGTCGGCGAGGCGCGGGACGTTGTCGAGGATCAGCGTCTGATCGGTGAGCAGGCTCGCGATCATCAGCGGGAGCGTCGCGTTCTTCGCGCCGGAAATCGGGATCGCCCCGTTGAGCGGGCGGCCGCCGACGATGCGTATGCGATCCATTCTGGTCTGCCCCCGATTGGTTGCCCGGCCGCCGATTCAGGTCCGGGCAGGCCCCATCCAGTCGGGGCCGAATACGGCGAAAGTCCGGTTCGTGGCCGGGATTTTAGCGCTCCCGGTCGCCCTTGCGGCCCGGCGCGGCATCGGTCGACGTGGTCGCCGGCCGGTGGTTAGCCGGTTCCTCGCCGGCCGCGGCCCGGCCGCGCGCCTGCGCCTTGCGGCGCTTGAGATTGGCCTTGAGCGCCGCCGCCAGCCGCTCGGTGCGGCGGCCGGCGGCGCGTTCGCCCGGCTTGCCCGCGGTCATGGCGTGCTCATATGACTCGGCCGCGGCTGCGGCAAGCGATTTGGCGGCGTCCGGCTCGCCCGCGACCCGCAATGCGCGCCAATCCTTGCGTCGATGACTCCTCTGTGGCAGTTTCCGCGCCGTCCGCGGGCCGGTTTGCCCCGTTCTCCGCTGCCGTAGCTCAGTGGTAGAGCACCCCCTTGGTAAGGGGGAGGTCGTAAGTTCAATCCTTACCGGCAGCACCATTCCCGATGTCTGCAATTATCCATTCGCCATTCGCTTTTTGATGGCTAGGACACGGCGGCCTTCGCCAACCGGTGTATCGCCTTCAGCCGTCCAAGCAGACAGGCGCACTCAAAAAACGACCGCGTTGTGATCCCCGTCACAGGCCTGTCGGCGGCGCTCCGCTACTAAGTCCCGGAGAGCGATTTCAGGGATGCATGAGGAGATGCGCCATGACGACGCGCCTGATCGGGGACTTCAAGCGCTGCGATGTGCTCTCGCGCCGGATGAGGTTCGTTCTCGTCAACGAGCGGATCCCGCGAGCGAATGCGTACTGCACACTGTGTTGCGCCAGGATTGAACGAGGCTACGTCCGCGATCCGCAGACGCGCCTGCTGTACTGCGATGCGCAGTGCTTCGCCGAACACGAAAAGACGGCGATGCCCGCCACCGCACACCACGCGAGGAGAGTGTCGTGAAGTGCGCACATCCCACGTGCAACCGCGGAATCGGCCTCGCTTCTCACCGGCGCGGCTGCTTTGGCAAGCGGCGCTATTGTTCGAGGACATGTTGCGACAACCACGCGGCCGAGCGGCGCAAACCGCTCCCGCCGCAGGCTCCTGATGCAAGTCTCGTCGCGTTGCTGTTCGCGCTGCCGAGCCCACATAGATTTGTGACGGGCCGGACGCGGCCAAGCTTCGATTCGGCCGGTCGCCGCGCCGGAATGCCCTCCTAGCCGATTCGCATCGCACTTCGGTGCGCAGCGCTTCTCAGCGACTGGCCCATCCTCTCATGTGGCAGCCATCGAGCAACCCGTTCGCCGCGGTGGCTTGTGGCAGGGCGGCCTAGCGCATCATACTGGCATGCACTTGCCGCCTTGCGCAGAGGGAACGCCATGTTGATAGACCGCCGCAAACTGTTGCGTCTTGCCGGAACTATTGGCGCCGCGGCCTGGTCGCAAGCGGCCCGGGCGGACACCTATCCATCGCGTCCGGTGCGGCTCCTGGTTGGTTATGCTGCAGGCGGCGGGGCCGACATCGCGGCGCGTCTGATCGGCCAATCCCTGTCGGAGCGATTCCAGCAGCAATTCGTGGTGGAGAACCGTGGTGGGGCGGCGACCAACATCGCCACCGAGGCGGCGGTGCGTTCGCCGCCGGACGGTTACACCTTGCTGCTGGTCAACGCGGCGAATGCGATCAACGCGACCTATTACGAAAATCTCAGTTTCAATTTCATGCGTGATATGGCGCCGGTCGCGGGTATCGGCCGCTTTCCCTACTTCATGGCGGTCAACCCAGCCTTTCCAGCCCAGAATGTCCGCGAATTCATCGATTACGCGAAGACCAATCCGCATAAAGTCAATATGGGAACGGGCGGCGCGGGCGGGCCGGACCACGCCTCGGGCGAGCTACTCCAGCTGATGACCGGCATCCAAATGACGCACGTGCCATATCGCGGCACGGCGCCGGCGCTCGCTGACCTGCTCAGCGGTCAGGTGCACATGGTGTTCTGCACGATTCCGTCGGCGGTCCAATACATCCAGGCCGGCACGCTGCGCGCAATTGCGGTGACATCGGCGACCCGCCTGGAGTCAATGCCCGAAATCCCGACCGTCAGTGAAACAGTGCCAGGATTCGCATCAGCTCAGTGGTACGGCATCGGCGCGCCGGCCGGTACGCCCGCCGAGACGATCGATACGCTCAACAGGGCGATCAAAGCCGTCCTCGCCGATCCCAAGATGAAAGCGCGGATCGAACAGCTCGGCGGCGTTCCGCTGTCGATGTCGCCCGAGGGGTTCGGCAAGTTCCTGGCCAGCGAAACCGAAAAAATGGGCAAGGTGATCAAGGCTGCCGGCATCAGCGTGAAATGAACCCGGCGGGCGACGATCCAGGGCGTTCTCATCTGAGATGATCTGCGTTTGCCGGCACCATGACTTCCAATGGTTCGTGGCTTGCACCAGCTACATGCGAGGGGAGCGCGGAAAATTCGGCAGCCAGCCCCGGGACCCGCGTTTCCAGAGGACAAAATGACAAATCAGGCGCTCATCGCGCAGTTTCGCCGGGACATCGGCAATGTCAGGTCCACGGTCGATGAGCGCGAGCGGCGCCAGAAGTCGCACGACTTCCATTGGTACAGCCCGGTGCTCACGCCGCAGCTCGAGAATTGCCTGGCCGACGTCGTGGTCGCGCCGCAGAGCGAGGCGGACATCGCCGCCGTGGTCGCGGCGGCCGTCAAGCATCGCATTCCGCTGACCATTCGGGGCGGCGGCACGGGCAACTACGGGCAATCGGTGCCGCTCCAGGGCGGCGCGCTCCTCGACATGACCGGCTTCAACAAGGTCACGGCGGTGGAGCCCGGCAGCATCCGCGTGCAGGCCGGCGCGATCATCGGCAGCGCGCTCGAGGCAGCCTTGGCGACCGGCCAGCAACTGATGATGTATCCGTCGACCATGCGGTCGGCGACGATCGGCGGCTATCTCGGCGGCGGCTTTGCCGGGATCGGCTCGGTGCGGCACGGCATCATCCGCGATTCCGGGATGATCCAGTCGCTGCGCATCATGACCATCGAGGAGACGCCGCAGATCCGCACGCTCTCCGGCGGCGACGTGGGCTTCGTCTTCCACTCGTGGGGCACCACCGGGATCATCCTCGAGGCTCAGCTCAAGCTGGTCCCGGCGGAGAAATGGATCGATTGCATCGCCACGTTCCCGAGCTACGGCGGCGTCATCGCCTTCGGCAACGCGGCCTTCGACAGCGACCTCGACATCTTCCTGTTGAGCGCGGTCGAGCGCCGGTTCGCGCCCTACTACAAGCGGCTCAACAGGTATTTCGACGGCAGCCGCGACGCGATGTTCTCGATGGTCAAGGAGAGCGACGTCGACCGCTACTTCGCGCTGGCCGCCAAGTTCAACGGAGAGCGTTCGATGGCGGTGAGCGACACGCAGAGCGCGGCCGCCAATCTGCGGCGCATCCACGAAACCGCGTTCAACCACACGACCCTGATGGCGCTGCAGGTGGATCGCGGCTGGACCTATCTCCAGGTCGTGATGCCGAACCCGTTCGAGCCGAAGCTGGTGGAAGAGCAGATGCGGCGCTTCGGCGACGAAGTGCTGATGCATCACGAATACACCAAGGAGAAGGGGCGCTGCCGCATCGGCGGCCTGCCGCTCATCCGCTACACGACCGAGCAGCGGCTCAACGAGATCATGCGCTCGTTCGAACAGGATGGCTGCGTGCTCAACAACCCGCACATCTTCAAGCTCGAGGACGGTGGCCGCTTCGACCCCGAAGGTCGCAAGATGGCCTTCCGGGCCTCCGTCGATCCGATGGGCCTGTTGAACCCGGGCAAGTTGCGCTCGGTCGCGTGAAAATGCCGCGCGCGACCCGCGTTTGCGCCGCCAAATAAGGTGTGACATCGTTGATCCGATGAGGCGCCGGGCCGGACCTCGAGGGCAAGGGCATGACATCGAAAACGAACGGGCGGGCCGCCGCCGTCGCGGCGGGCGTGCTGGCGATACTGGCGATCGGCGCGCCGCAGAACATCGCTTACGGGCAGAATCTCGAAAAGCTGACGGTGCGCTTCACCTGGAAGCTCAAGGGCGAATATGCGCCGCTCTACGTCGCCCTGGAGAAGGGCTACTACAAGGCCGAAGGCCTCGACGTGCAGCTGTCCGAAGGCAACGGCGCGCAGAACGTGCTCAAGGCGCTCGCGGCCGGCAACGAAAAGTTCGGCTACGGACCCGCCGTCGCCGCGGCAACCGCCATCAGCCAGGGCCTGCCGGTCAAGGTGGTCGCGCTCTACCAGACCAGGGCGCCGATGGGCGTGATCGCGTTCCCCGAGACCCCGCTCAATCAGCCGAAGGACCTCGAGGGCAAGCGGCTCGCGATCTCGGTCGGCGAAACGTTCGGCGACATGATCCGTCCCTTCACGCGGATCAACAAGGTGGACCTCGACAAGATCCAGCTCATCCAGATGGACGCATCGGCGCGCACCATCCAGTTCCTCACGCACAAGATCGACGTCATGTCGGTCTACCTCAGCAATGAACTGCCGCAGATCGAGAAGCGCGCCGGCGTGAAGTTCAACGTGCTCAAGGTCACCGACTACGGCCTCAACGTGCTCGGCTCCTCGATGTACGCGAGCAACGCCTTCGCCGAGCAGAATCCCGAGACGGTGAAGAAGCTCCTGCGCGCGACCGCCAAGGGTTATCGCGACGCCATGGCGGACCCGAAGGCCGCGGCCAAGATGATGGCGAAGCACATGCAGGTGCCGGAGCAGCCCGACGTGCTCGAGCAGCAGGTCGAGGCGACCATGGTCTCCACCAACGCCCCGGCCGGCAAGCCGATCGGCTGGCAGGCCGACGCCGATTGGCAGGCCAATTTGAATCTGTTGAAGGAGACCGGCGGCGTCACCGAGGTGAAGGCGCTCAAGGCGTATTTCACCAACGAGTATTTGCAGTAACAAGCACGGCGCCAGCGCTCCCTCTCCCCGCAGGGGAGAGGGTTGGGGTGAGGGGCTCTAGGCGTTTCAATTCTTACTCCGAGCGCCCCTCACCCGGCTCGCTGCGCTCGCCACCCTTTCCCCTGCGGGGAGAGGGAAAGACGCAAATCCGGGAGAGGCCTCCATGACAATCGCAGCAACCACAGCGGCGCCCCCCAAGCGCGGCAGAGTGCGCGCGTGGCTCATCAACAGCGGTCCGGTGATCGGCATCTTCGTCG
>WNEZ01004079.1_pt1 | contig 15815 bp, 16 predicted proteins | sample 5400521 | NCBI WGS metagenome assembly WNEZ01 (sample SAMN13153339, study PRJNA577476) | soil metagenome | isolation source: 120 cm saprolite under Douglas fir tree site 2 hole 1 replicate 1 | place: USA:California | collected 2015-04-18
CGCGCAGGCGGGCGGCCGCCTCCCTGGCCGCCGTCACGGCGAGTGCCCGCTGGCTCGTGCCGAGCCGTGCGGAGGGCCCGCTTACCCCGAGCGCGAGGGCGGGCTCGCAGTCCGGCACGGGCACGGCGATCCCGCTCAGTCCCGCCTCCAGCTCGTCGACGGTCTGCGCGTACCCGCGGCGGCGTACCTGCCGCAGCGCCGTCGCCAGCGCGTCGTGGTCAGTGATCGTGCGGCTGGTATACCGCGGCAGATCGCGGCCTGCCAGCCAGTCCCGCAGCTCGGCGGGCGGGAGGCTGGCCAGCAGCAGCTTGCCGCCTGCCGATGCATGCAGGCCAAGCTGACGCCCAACCCAGTTGGTCGGCGTGATCAGCCTGAGCGGGTCGATCTGCAGGATCACCTCGCTGCGGCCGCCTGTCATGACGCCGAGCATGGCCGACTCGCCAGTCTGCCTGGAAAGCTCGGCAACCGCGGGCCGGGCAAGCTCGCGCAGCCGCCGGCATGAGTCCGCCGCCTGGCCCAGCCAGATCAGCTCACGGCCGAGAACCCACTGGCCGGGCCCGGGGCTCTCGACGAGACCCTCGTCCGACAGGCTTGCGAGCAGCCTGCCCACGGTCGCCCTCGGCAGGCGGGTCGACCGGGCGATCTGCATCGCAGTCGACCCGGGAGACGATGATGCCGCCAGGGCGCGGAGAACGGCAACGGCCTTGCCGAGCGAGAGATTGCGCTCCACGCCCGGTGCGTACAACGGTGCGCCTGGAGTTCCCTGGTTCATCGCGGGCTTCATGGCTTCAAGGCCGCGCCCGGCCAGCGCGCGGCATCCATGGCCGTGCCGCAGCCGCCTGAGCGCCGCGGGACTGACCGGAGGGGGCGTCGCCAAAATCGAGCTCTCGGGTCAGGGGGGCGTCGCCAAAATCGAGGTCTCCGGTCAGCGCGCCGCGGGAGAAGATGCCGGCGAGCCGGCCGGCCTGCGCGCCGAGGCTGTTCCTTGGCCGGCCGTCGGCTGGCGGGAACACCGAGCGGATGCCCGCGAGGAAGTCCCGGAGCCGCGGCCCCGGCGCCCGGTCCGCGACGAACAGGGCCTGGCTCGACACGAGCGCCAGGATGGCGAGTACGCCGTCGAGGCATTCCGCTCCCCGCCGTTCCCTGGCGTAGGCGATGAACGTCGGGGAGCTCACGTCATCGCGCGCGTCGTTGACGCAAGCGGGGAGCAGCGTCGGTGCTGCGGCCGCGCGGGCGCCTTCGACGTAGCCTGCAGCGACCCAGCCGAACAGATTCGTCGCGGCGCCAGGGACACCGGCTGGCGCGAGGAAATGGGGCAGCTCGGACAGCTCGCTCGAGTGCAGGCAGGCGATATGACGCTCGCATATCAGCGTGATGTCGGCCCAGGCAACCGACATCGCGTTCAGCGCGGGGTAGGCCATCGCGTTGTGATAGCCGCCGGTGGAGAACAGCCGGCCGTGCGGATGCCGGCCGTCCGGCCGCACGTAGACCGGATTGTGGGCCGCCGAGGCCAGTGAGACCCGCGCAGCGTGCTCGACACCCGCGATCGCCCGGCGAACCTGGCCGAGCACTCGCGGCAGGATCCGGTAGCTGACCGGCGCCTGCTGAACAAGGCGGCCAGCGCTGTCCGCCCCATCCAGATGAGCGCGCAGTGCCCGCAGCGCCGCGGTCTCATGCTCGTCGCCCCACAGCGCGTCGAGTTCCGGGTCATAGGCGTCAAGCGGCGCGCGCAGCGCCTCTACCGACAGCGCCAGCACCTGCTCGGCCCGCACCAGGCGATGCCGGGCGTGCAGCGCTGTATCGGCGATCAGCGCAGCCGAGCACGGCGAGCCGTTCACCAGCGTCATCCACTCGCCCTCTTCGAAATCGCTGGTGACCACCCGGCTCATCACGTGCATCAGCGGCAGGATCTCGCCCGCCCCGACCTGACCGTCGAGCGGCACCGGAGGCAGCGGCCCGTCGAGCATCGCGGCAACGCGGTCGGCGACCACCGGGCGGATCTTGGCGGTGCCTTCGACGAAGTCGGCGAGGCGGGCAAAGACGATCCCGCGGACCACCCGCTCGTCGAGGTAGCCGCCCCCGAAGCCCCGCCCGGTGCCGAGCATCTCAGCGCCCGTGGCCCACGCAGCCTGGTCTTCTGGGGCAACCGGGACCTTCACTTCGAGGCCGGGCCTGCTCGTCACCCCGTACATGAACGCCGTGCGGTCCGCGGCGAGCAGCTCCACGAAGGCCGCCCGGTGCTCGGCCATCACGCCACGGGCCCGGTCACCGATCACCACTGGCTCGCCCTCCGCGGCGACCCGCCGGTAGTGCTCCAGCGTGAAATCACGGCGGCTGTTGAGGACGACTGTCATCCCGCTCCCTCCGCGGGCCGGCGCGGCCAGGCTGATTCGGCCGAATCTGCCCGTATTCCGGTAATAATCTACCGGATACCGATAAGACTACCTCGTCCCAGCAGCCAGCGGCACCGGCATCCCCGGTCGGCGCGCATGGGGGTACTCGACGCGGCGGCGCGGCTCACGCCAGCGCCGCCGCACGCCTGCCGGCCGCCCCGCCAGTCCCACCGAGATCACCGGGTCGCCGGGCTGGCAGGCGTCCTTGCTATCGCCGGACCGGCCGAGACCGATGCCGGACGGCGGAACCAAGGCGGCTGCTAGACCGGCAGCAGCGGCTCCATCAGCACGTGACCGCGCTGCACCAGGTACACGAGCCATGGGAGTGACCCCGTTCGAGGTCCAGTCCTGGCTGCTCGGGGTCCCGGACGAGGCGCGCACACCGGTCCGGCTCGGCATGGCAGAGCAGATCAGCCGGCCAGCTGCCGACCGGATCCGTGATGAGCTACGCGAGTTCGCCCACCTGGGCGGGTTCACCGTGCGCCCGAAGAGCACGCCGTGGTTCGGCGCCGCGCTGCGTACGCAGGAGCAGGCCCGGCAGGCCTGCGGCCTGGCCGTCCGGCTCGGCTCGCATGACCTGCCGATGCTGATCCAGCGCATCCAGCGCGCGTGTGCGGAGACCGGGATCCGGCCGCCGCGGGACATATGCCGAGGGTGTCACCAGGATGCAGCTCTATGCAGCCATCGGGCAGACGCTGCGCACGTTGGCGCCCCGCGCCTACGCCGCCCGCCCGGAGCTGCTCGCCCAGGCCACCGGGGACGGTGCTGGGCTTGGCCTCCGCGAGCGCCGTGCGCTGCGCAAGCAGGCACAGTCGGTTTCGGCGAGCTGGAGAGTCTCAGCACGGAGTGCGAGCGGCAGCTCTCCGCGCTGCGCGCCTACGTCCGGATTCCGGACGAGCCCGAGCCGCTGCTCGCGGCCCTGGCCGCGGACCAGGACACGGCATGGAAGCTGCCGCGGCTCTATCAGCTCGGCATCCGGTTCGATGACATCGGCCTCGGCCCGCTGCTGGACGAGCTGGCCCGTCGCGAGGCGGACCCTGACATGGCCGTCGCCGCCTTCGACCACGCGTGGTACTCCGCTGTCCTCGATCAGATCAGGTCCGCGATCCCCGCTATGCGGCCAACCGCGGTGATGCACTCGACGAGATCGCCAGCGACTTCCGGGTGCGTGACGTGCAGCACCTGGCGGCAAACCAGGCTCGGGTGCGCCGCGCCTGGGCCGACCGGCTGCGCGATGCGCAGGACCGGCATCCGCTGCAGGCCAGGGTAATCCGCAAGCAAGCTGCCCTGCGCCGCCGCCACCTTCCGCTGCGGCGGCTGCTCGGCCAGGCCAGCGACGTGCTGTTCGCGCTCAAGCCGTGCTGGGCGATGTCGCCGCTGATAGTCAGCCAGGTACTGCCCGCATCCAGGCTGTTCGATGTGGTGATCTTCAATGAGACCAGCCAGATCGTCCCCGCCGACGCGATCCCGTCGATCATGCGCGGGCACCAGATCGTCGTTGCCGGGGGACGACCGGCAGCTGCCGCCGACGAACTTCTTCCGGCAGGTCGGCGATCCCGATGACGAGGCGGCCGAGGACGACGAGAGCCTGGTCTCGTTCGCAGGCCGAGCTGGCCAAGGTCCGCGACTCGTACGAGCGTGCCGTCGCCGGCACGGAACCGGCCGGGACCGATCCGCCAGCCACCCGGGCGCCGGCCGCGGAATCAGCCGCCGACTCGGCCGAGCCGCCGCCCCGGGGCCGCGACCTGGACCGCATCGGGCCGGCTGGTGGAGCCAGGATCCAGCGTGACCCGCCGCCGACCCCGGACCGCACTAGAGTGCGCTCGTGGCCGCCGCAGAGCTGACATATCCGGTTAATTTCGCAGCCGCGCTGGTCGAGGAGCTTGATCAGGTTGCGCTTGCGCTTCTGGTCAGCGCGCAGCGTTGCCAGGTAGGCGGCGAACTGCGGACCTGTGCCCAATCGCTCGTGACAGTCCCGGATTTTGACGAGCAGGGCGGCGACCTGCTGATAGACCGCATCGCCGGTCTGAGACCTCAGCGGCTCGACCGCGCGCAGGTAATCGGTAGGGCGTCGGCTGGCCGATCAGCGCTGCGGAGATAGGCGAGGGTGAGCCACTGGCGTGCGCTGGCTATACCAGCAGCCGCGTCCCACGCGGCGGCGCACATCCTCCAGATGCGGTCCCACGATCCCGTCCATCAGCTCCCCCGGCCTGCGTCCACGGCTCGATGTATCCAGGTCACAGGCATCTGATTAAATATCGCAGATGGCCACTGCTTACAGCCCTGCCCGATGAGTGCGATGCTCGAGACCAAGCGGCAACTCGGCCGCTCGGCCGTCACGGTCTCGCGGGTGGCGCTCGGCTGCGGCAACTTCGGCGGGGTCGGCTCGGCCCCGGAGTTCTTCGGTCAAGGGCTGAACGAGGACCAGGCGCTCGAGCTGATGGACGCGGCCTGGGAGTTCGGCATCACGCACTTCGACACCGCCGACGCGTACGGCGGCGGGCGCAGTGAGCTGGCGATCGGCCGCTGGATCCGGTCGCGCGGGGTTTACCCGCAGCTGACGACCAAGACGTTCAACCCGATGCAAGCCGGGGCGGACAGCGGCCTGAAGCCCGAGCGGATCACCCGCCAGCTGCACGCGAGCCTCGAACGGCTCGGGGTGGACCACGTCGATCTGTACCTCGCCCACGAGTTCGATCCGGACGTGCCGCTGCCGGAGTCGTTCGGGGCCTTCGATGAAGCCCAGGCCGACGGCACGATCCGCGCCTACGGAGTCAGCAACTTCGACGCTCCGCAGCTGGCCGCCTCGCTGGCGGCAGGCGCGCCGCAGGCAATCCAGAACTGCTACTCATTGCTGACGCGCCAGGACGAGCAGGGCCTCCTTGCGCTGTGCACGGAATGCGAGGTCGCCTACCTGGCGTTCAGCCCGCTCGCTGGCGGCTGGCTCACGGGCAAGTACCGCCGTGGCGAGCCGTACCCGGCCGGCTCGCGGATGGCCCAGCGCCCCGGGCCCTACCGGGAGTTCGCGGCCGGCCAGACCTTCGACGCCCTCGCCCGGCTCCAGGCCATCGCCGCGTCCCGCGGCACCTCGATGGCCGGCCTCGCGCTCGCCTGGCTGCTCGCCGGCGAGCGGGTGACCCAGATCGTGATCGGCCCCGGCCGCCCTGGGCACCTGGCGCCCGTCGGCGAGGCGCTCGGGCATCCGCTCACGGACGAGGAGCGGATCGCGGTCGAGAGCGCGTTCGGCTGATGCGCGTGCTCATCCTGAGCCACCGCGACGTGCTGGCCGCGCTCACGCCGGAGGCGTGCGCCGAGACGATGGCCGCGGTGCTCGCAGATCATGCCCGAGGAAAGACATATATGCCGCTGCGGTCGGTGATGACGCCGCCGAATGCGGCCGGTTTCATGGGACTGATGCCTGGCTGGCGCGGACCGCAGCACGGTAACGCCGCAGCGTTCGGGCTGAAGGCAGTCTGCATCATGCCCGGCAATCCCGCCCGCGGCCTGGACGCCCATCAAGGGCTCGTCACCCTGTTCGACGGCGAGAGCGGCCAGCCGACCGCGATCCTTGACGCCGCTGCGATCACTGAGATCCGCACCGCCGCGGTCACCGCTGTCGCGACCAGCGTGCTGGCCCGTCAGGATGCGCGGATACTCGCGATCCTCGGGGCCGGCACGCAGGCGCGAGCTCATCTTCGGGCACTCATGCATGTCCGCGAGTTTGAGCAGGTACGCATCTACGCGCCGACCGAGGCGCACGCGCGCGCCCTGGTCGAGCAGGCCGGCGGCGCATGCGCGGAGCGGGGAGATGCGCGCGCGGAGCGGGGAGATGCGCGCGCGGAGCTGAGTGTGGCCTCGAGCGCGGAGGAAGCGCTCCGCGACGCTGACGTGGTCGTTACCGCGACCAGCTCGCGCGAGCCGGTGCTCCGCCGCGACTGGCTCAAGCCCGGAGCCCACGTCAACGCGGTCGGCGCCAGTAGCTCGCGGGCGCGCGAGATCGATACTGCCACCATGGCCGCGAGCGCGCTGTTCTGCGACAGCCGCGAATCAGTACGCAATGAGGCCGGCGAGTTCCAGCTCGCGGTCCGAGAGGGCCTGATCTCCGGTGAGGAGCACATCCGCGCCGAACTCGGTGAGGTGCTCGCGGAAATCGCACAGGGGCGGCGCGACGTCGGCGAGCTGACCCTGTTCCGCTCGCTTGGCCTGGCCATCGAGGATCTCGCCGCGGCCGAGCGCGCGGTAGCGGCGGCAACGAAACGTGGCCTGGGCACCGAGGTGGAGCTGTGACCGGGGTGGAGCTGTGACCGGGGTGGAGCTGTGATCGAGGCGGAGCTGTGATCGAGGCGGAGCTGTGATCGAGGCGGAGCTGTGATCGAGCTGGCGGCGATCGAGGCGGCGCGCGAGCGGATCGCGGGCGCGGCGATACGGACGCCGCTGGTGCGGCTGCACGTCGAGGATGCCCCGGCCGATATCTACCTCAAGCTCGAGACCCTCCAGCCGATCAACTCGTTCAAGATCCGTGGCGCCACCAATGCGATCATGCTCGCGGCAGCGAGCGAGCGGGCGAAGGGCCTCGTCACCGCGAGCGCGGGGAACATGGCCCAGGGAGTCGCGTGGGCGGCGCGCTCACTCGGCGTTCCCGCCACGATCGTCGTACCCGAGCACGCGCCCGAGGCGAAGCTCGCGGCGATCAAGCGCCTGGGCGGCCGGGTGCTGAAGCTGCCTTACGACGACTGGTGGAACGTGATCGTCACCAGCCGCGTCGACGGGATCGACGGACTGTTCGTGCACCCGGTCCAGGACGCGGGGGTGATGGCGGGAAACGGAACGATCGGGCTGGAGATCCTCGATGACCTGCCCGACCCGGACGCGGTCGTGATCCCGTATGGCGGGGGCGGGCTGACCGTCGGCATCGCCAGCGCGATCAGGGCGCTGCGGCCAGCTACGAAGATCTTCACTGCCGAGCCCGAGACCGGCTCCGCGCTGGTTGCCGCGCTCGACGCCGGACACCCCATCGATGTCGACTACCGCGCTTCGTTCGTTGACGGCTCCGGTAGCCGCCGCGTGCTTGACAGCATGTGGCCGCTCGTCGCGCCGCTCGTCGACAGCGCCCTGGCGATCCCGGTCAGCGAAGTCGCCGCCGCCGTGCGCATGCTCGCCGAGCGCGTCCGGGTGATCGCCGAGGGCGCGGGTGCGCTTGCGCTGGCCGCGGCGCTGACCGGCCGTACGGGGACCGGGAAGGTGGTGTGCGTCGTCTCGGGCGGCAACATCAATCTGAGCAAGCTGGCGGAGATCCTCAACGGAGCCGCGGGATAGGAAGGCAGGCCGCCGGGCGGTGCAGCCGTCCGGGCGGGCGCGGCCCCAGCGGAGGCTACCGCCTGCGCACTCCCGCCGGGGCTTCGAGGAGCCGGTCGACCTCCTCGCGGGTGTTGTAGTGGAGGAAGCCGATCCGCACGGACTTGCCAAGCGTGAAGCCTTGCAGCGAAGAGAAGCGACCCCGGACGGCAGCGATGTCGATGCTCTTGCTGAGTATTCCGGCCACCGGCAGCTCCTCTTCGCTCGCGCGTGGGGGCCGACGGGGCGCCCCCGATTGCGATCGAATCACAACTGCCAGCCGGACCCCGAAAATACTTCCCTTGCACGGGCACGCAGCGCAATGGTTTGATCAGCCCACAGATTCGATCGCTGGGGAGGGCGCCTTGAGCTTTCGCGTCGTCCGTAGCGCCGAGGCGCGCTGGTGGGGAACTGTGCCGGAAGGTAGCGGCCGAATCACGCTCGGCAGCGGCGCCTTCGACGGACCGTACTCGATGCGGGCCAGGGTGGAGGACGTTGAGCACGCAACCAACCCGGAGGAGCTGCTCGGCGCGGCCGAAGCCGGCTGCTTCACGATGTCGCTCGCGAACCTGCTGGGTGAGGCGGGTCATCCCGCACGGGATCTGCGCACCACCGCGCGAGTGACGCTGGCGCAGGTCGGTGCCGGCTTCAACATCACCCGCATTGAGCTGACGACAGTCGGCGACGTTCCAGGGGTTGACAACGCTTTTTTCACTGACCTCGCCCAGCGGGCAAAGGACTGCACGGTCTCGCGCGCCCTGGCCGGCACGGAGATCACCCTCGAGGTGAGCCTTGCAGGTGGTTGACTCGGGCGGAGTCCGATCTGGCCGCCGGGCCATCAGCCCACTCGTGGTGCGAGCAAGCACCCTGAAGCATCAGAAAAATGGAGGCCGTATCCATGAATAGACGAGTGATTACCGTCACGATGGCGCTTGGCGCGCTTGCCGTGGCGGGTTGCGGCAGCAGCAGCAGTAACAACGCCGCAGGCAGTCCGAGCCCGGTCAAGACGTGCGCCGCGTCGATCGGAATGGAGGGTCCGCTCACCGGCCCGGTGGCGGTTCTCGGGCAGGAGCAGCTGCATTTCGCGGAACTCGCCCTGTCGATGGACAACAAGGCCAACGGGACGAAGATCTCGCTGGTCCAGGGCGACACGCAGCTGAATCCCGCGCAGGCGACGACCGTGACCCAGCAGTTCACCTCGAACTCGGCCATCGTGGCCGTGGTCGGCCCGGCGGGCAGCCAGGAGGTCGCGGCGGTCGGTCCCCTGATGGCCAGGGCCGGACTGCCCTTCATCTCCGGGTCGGCGACGAACGTGACGCTCACCCAAGGCAAGTACCCGACATTCTTCCGCGTCGTGTCGAACGACCATGTGCAGGGGATGAACGACGCCAACTACATCGTCAACAACCTGCACCCAAAGGCCTTGATGATCGTCGATGACCAGGAGGTCTACTCAACCGGCCTGGTGGCCACGATGGTGCCGATCTTCAAGGCGGCCGGGATCAAGGTCGATCACGAGTCCGTCTCGCAGAAGACGACCGACTTCTCCTCGCTGGTGGCCAAGGTCACTCCCGCCACAACGGTCGTGGTCCTGCCGTGGCAGGTCGCCTCGAACGCCCAGCAATTCGGCCGCAACCTGGCCCAGCAGCACAAGAAGGCCGTGATCTTCGGCACGGACGGCCTGTTCTCGCCGGGCACGTTCGCGATCAACGGCTCGTATGTGTCCGCGTTCGGCCCGGACATTACCGCAATCCCCGCAGATGCGTCGCTCGTCGCGACCGCGAAGGCGAAGTACGGATCCTTCGGCACGTTCGGCCCGCCCATATTCGCCGCCACGCACGTGATCGACGAGGCGATCGCGTCGGTCTGCAAGGCCGGCCACACGCCGAGCCGCGCTAACGTGCTGGCAGCGATCAAGCAAACGAACGAGTCAACCTCTATCCTCGGGCAGCCGATCAGCTTTGACTCGCACGGGGACAATGCCCACGGCAAGTTCTACCTGTTCAAGATCAACTCAGCTGGTAAGTACCAGCTGATCCCGGGTGCCTGATCGCCTGAGGTCAGGTAGCACAGAACAGGGGTAGCTGCCCCGGCGCGCGCCGACCACTAGCTGGCGCGCGCCGGGCGGCATGAATGATGGGCGGTATTCGCACCGGATGGGCTTCTTCTTCCAGGAACTGGTGAACGGCATCACCACCGGTGCGCTTTATTCACTGGTCGCGCTGGGCTTCTCGATGGTGTACGGGGTGCTGAAGTTGCTCAACTTCGCGCACGGCGATCTGTACATGGTCGGGGCGTTCATCGGCTACTTCGTGATTCAGTGGTTCGGCGGGCCGTCCGCGCTCACGATCCCGGTGCCGCTGCTGCTGGTGATCATGTTCGTGCTGGCGGCGGTCGTGGTGGGCGGCCTGGGTGTCGCGATCGAGCGCTTCGCCTACCGGCCGCTGCGGAATGCGCCGCGGATCGCGCCGCTGATCACCGCGATCGGCGTCTCGTTCTTCCTGGAGAACGCGGCGCTGCTGTTGTTCGGCGCGCAATTTCGCATCTACAACACACCGGACTTCATCTCGTTCTCGTCCGGGATCCAGATCGGGTCGGTCAGCATCGACGCCGTGCAGATCATGGTCCTTGTCCTGGGCATCGCTCTGATGATCGGCCTGCGGCAGCTGGTCAGCCGGACGAAGCTCGGCAAGCAGATGCGCGCGGTGGCCGCCGACCGCGAAGCAGCCGAGATGATGGGGATCAACGTGGACTGGACGATCGCGGCGACGTTCTTCCTCGGCTCGGCGCTCGCTGGCGTGGCCGGCGTGATGGCCGGGCTGCTGTTCAACCAGGTCACGAACACCATCGGCTTCATCGCCGGCCTGAAAGCGTTTACCGCGGCCGTGGTCGGCGGGATCGGCTCGATCCCCGGCGCGATGCTCGGCGGCCTGCTGATCGGCGTCGCCGAGTCGTTCATCACCGGTTACATCTCCTCGACGTACACCAACCTGCTCGTTTTCGCGCTCCTGATCGTCGTGATGCTGGTGCGGCCCACCGGGCTGCTCGGCCAGCCGCAGCTGCAGAAGGTGTGAGGCAGCCATGAGCACCGAGCCGCAGCCTCCTGGGACAGCCGGGCCGCAGGTCGGGGTCGACGAGTGGGTCGCCAGGCAGGCGCACAGGCGTGAGTACCTGCCGTCCTGGCTCGGCGGCGCGCAGCGTCTCCTTGAGCGGATCGGCTGGTGGCCCCGGCTGGCGATCGCGGGCCTGGCGGGAGCCCTGCTGCCAGTACTCGGCCTCGGCGGGTTCCAACTGCAGGTGGGGATCGACTCGCTGGTGCTTGTGCTGCTGGCACTGGGGCTGAACGTCGTGGTGGGGTGGACCGGGCTGCTCGATCTCGGCTACATCGCGTTCTTCGGCTTCGGCGCCTACGGATTCGCGCTGCTGTCCTCGAATCAGCTTGGCTCGCACGGGATCCACCTGCCGGCGTACCTGTCGCTGCCCATCGTCATGGCCGGCACCGCGATTGTCGGGCTGCTGGTCGGGCTGCCGTCCCGGCGGCTGATCGGCGATTACCTGGCGATCGTGACGCTGTTCTTCGGCGAGGCGTTTGTCGAGTTCACCAACAATGTCGCACCCAGCAAGCTGGGCGGGCCAAACGGGATCGTCGGAATCGACACGATCAATGCATTCGGGCATCAGATCACCACCAACGAGGGCTACTTCTACCTGCTGCTGGTCATCGTGGTACTCACCATGGCCGTGCTGCGGAGGCTCGAAGGCTCGCGCACCGGACGGGGCTGGCGGGCGGTGCGCGAGGACCCGCTGGCAGCGGCGTCGATGACGATCCCGGTCGACCGGGTGAAGCTGATGGCGTTCGCGTCCGGCGCCATGATCGCCGGGCTGGCCGGCTCGATCTTCGCCGCGCAGCAGATCAGCGTGTTCCCGCCGGACTTCGACACGCCGTACCTGATCCTGGTCTACGCCGGGCTCGTCCTCGGCGGAGCCGGCAGCATCGCGGGCTCGGTGACTGGCATGCTGGTGGTGATGGTCATCTACGACGGCGTTCTTCGCAGCCCCACCGATGCCGGCTACATCTTCTACGGCCTTATTCTGCTGACGCTTGTGGCGAAGCTGCGCCCGTGGCGCAGGCTCGGCATCGTGCTGGCGGCGACTGCCGTACTCGGATTCGCCGCGCATGCCATCGCCGGGGCACTATCGGCGAGCGCGGTCGCCGGCGGCCCGCAGTCGACCGGCTGGATCGCCGATGCGCTGCGTGACTGGGTGATCGTCCCGGCCAATCCGCAGACCCCGGGGAACTACGGCTTCGTCCTGCTGGTGTGCCTGCTGATCGCGCTCGTCCAGCTGACGGACCGGTGGCGGACCATCCTGCTGGTGCCGACCATCTACCTGGCATCGTTCGTGTGGGAAACCCGGCTGATCGCCGAGCCTTCGGTCACCCGGCAGCTGATGATCGGCGCGATCCTGATCGTGATGATGAATGCCCGCCCGCAGGGGCTGCTCGGGGCGCGGCGAGTTGAGGCCCTGACATGAGTGCGGGGCCTGAGCGCCAGGGCGACAGCGGGAACCCGGCGGTGGCGGCTGGCCCAGGCGCTGCGGGCCCGCCGGGAGCACCCGTTCTGAATCTGGATCATCTCTCGCTGTGGTTCGGCGGCCTTCGGGCACTGTCCGAGCTGGACTTGCAGGTCGATGACCGGGAGATCGTGAGCGTGATCGGGCCCAACGGCGCCGGCAAGTCGACGATCTTCAACGTGATCACCGGCGTGTACCAGCCGACCTCAGGCGATGTGCGGTTCGCCGGGCAGTCGATCGCCGGGCTTCGGCCGCATGTCATCACGCGGCGGGGCATCGCTCGCACGTTCCAGAGCCTGCGGCTGTTCCTGAACATGTCGGTAATCGAGAACGTGATGGCCGCGACCTACGGCGGAACGAAGGCGACGCCTGCGGAATCGATCCTCCGCCTGCCCCGGGCCCGCCGAGAAGAGCGCGAGGTGCGGGCGCTCGCCGAGGACGTGCTCTCGTTCTTCGGCCAGCGACTCGCCGGGTACCGCTGGGACCAGCCGGCTTACTCCCTGTCGTACGCGAACCGGCGGCGGCTGGAGATCGCCCGCGCGCTGGCTACCCGGCCAAGGCTGCTGCTGCTTGACGAGCCAGCGGCCGGGATGAATCCCGCTGAGACGCACGAGATCACCGAGCTGATCGGGCGGCTGCGTGCCGACCGGAACGTCGCGATCATGGTCATCGAGCACGACATGCACGTGATCGCGGGATGCTCCGACCGGGTGATCGCGCTTGATCACGGCGTCAAGATCGCCGAGGGCGGCTTCGACGACGTCGCGGGTCATCCAGCCGTCATCGAGGCCTATATGGGGCACGATCCTGAGGCGCTGGCTGAGGGGGGATGAGCGCCGTGCTGCTGAGCCTCGACAATGTCACTACCTATTACGCCCAGATGCGGATCCTCGAAGGAGTCTCGCTGCAGGTCGGCGAGGGCGAGCTGGTCTGCCTGCTCGGCGGCAACGCGTCTGGCAAGTCGACGACGCTGAAGACGGTTCTCGGGATCGTACGGCCGCGTGCGGGACGGGTGCTGCTGGCTGACGAGGACGTGACGCGCTGGCCGGTGCCGCGACGGATCGCGAACGGGATCGCCATCGTGCCAGAGAACCGCCGGCTGTTCGCCGATATGACCGTCCGGGAAAATCTCGAGCTTGGCGCGGTGCTCCGCGGCCGCGAGACGCTCACCGGCGACTTCGAGCGGGTCCACGGGCTATTCCCGCGCCTGTACGAGCGCCGCCACCAGCTCGCTGGCACGCTGTCGGGCGGCGAGCAGCAGATGGTCGCGATGGGCCGCGCACTGATGTCCCGGCCGCGCCTGCTGCTGATGGACGAGCCGTCGATGGGTCTCTCGCCAGCGCTCGTGCAGCAGAACTTCCGCATCATCAAGGAGATCCACCAGTCCGGCGTGGCGGTGCTGATGGTCGAGCAGAACGCGGCGATGGCGCTGTCGATCGCCGACCGCGGCTATGTCCTGTCGACCGGGGAGATCGTGCTCGAGGGCTCCGCGTCCGAGTTGTTGCGCAGCGAGGACCTGAAGCGCGCGTATCTGGGGCGATGAAGGGCCGGGCCACGGGCGGCCCCGGCGGACCGAGGCCGCACTCGGCGCGTGATGCGCAGGACGCGCCGGCGAGGATCGCGCCGGGGCTGCGCAGTCCTCATTACCTTCCGGCTATGGTGCAGCGGCCCAGCGAATGGTAAACCGATCCAGCGTATAGCCAAACGCATCGACCGTCGGCTGAATGAAGTTGTCCCGGATAGTCCGCGCTGCCTCGGTCTCGGCGGTCGTTATGAGCGAGCGCGTAACCTGCGGGGCGTGATTAGATTTATAGAAGGCGATCTGCTGGGCCTGGGAATACAGCACAGACTCCGGAAACTGCGGCCGTAGCACAGTCCCGCAGCCGAATCCGGGATACGTCCAGCTATGCTGCGTGTCTATTGGTTTTGACGGGATGTTGTCGATGGTAATGTCGTGAGCGGACTGCGGTAGCTGCGGCTGCGGAAGGACCATCGTGACCGTCACATGACCAGGCTTGCTCCCCAGCGGGCGGCTCATGACCTGCAGGCGGTAGTGGCCCGAATCCGGTGTCCACCAGGCGGGGCCGGGATTGAGGTCGACGGTGGCAGACGCATGGCCTACAGCGTAGAAGGTACTGGCGTACCAGCACGGCCATGGGCCGATGCTCTTGGAAACCTTGTGGGTGAAGAAGAAGTTGAAATTGGCCCTGCCGAGGGCTGGCCGGGAGATGCCCTCAATCTTCTGCAGCACCCACGGGCCCAGGTCGGTGCTGGTGGTGGTGCCCGCGCTGATCGTTTGCCATGGCCAGGCGAGCCGGATACTCGGCAGATGGACGTTTATGCCCACCAGGTGCAGGGCCGCCGAGAGGGCGATCAGCACAACGGATGCAATCGCCCGGCGGAATATCAGGCCCACCGTAAGCGCGGCGGCAGACCACTTGACCCACGACGGGACGCGTCGGCGGTGCGGGCCCGAATCGCCGCGCTTCCCGCCGGGACGCTGCGGGCTGCCGCCACCAGCAGCACCAGGATGCCATGGTGGCAGCGGTCTCGGCTGCCCCGGCCAGCCGTCGAAGCTGGCGGGCCAGGCCGACTCCGTGTGCCGGGTGCCTGGATCCTTCCGGCCGTGCGAATCGTCAGCCCGGCCGGAGACCGCTGCCCGGTACCCCGGCCTATTTGCGGTAAGCATGCCCAGCAGAAAGAGCAGAAAACGAACCACGCTGTCGACCTTCTTTCGATTCTTGACGAGCGCGACTAGGCGGTGGCCGGGTAGTTCAGGCCCAGCACGACAGGCACAGCGCCGAAAGGCAAACGGAATCGCCCACCTGGCCGGTCGGGCGTATTCGGCTCAGCTATGTTAGGCCAGCGCATGTTAGTGTGGTGAACGGTCAGGCCGGCCACCGAATACGGGAATTCCATGGCGGATGTGCGGTGCAGCTTGAGCAGTCCGCCCCAGCGGAACGCCGCGAAGGCGTTGGCCAGATCGCGAACGGACAGATCTCTCGTTGCGGTCAGGTCGAGCACGTACACTGTCCGGGCTAGCTCTACCAGATCGTCAGCGCATTGTTCGAGAGCTGCTGACTTCGTCCGATAGATGGTGCCGTCGGGATTTACCGTGCCTAGCTTCTCACCATGCACCGGTGAATAGCGCAGCCTGGCCTCGCACTGCATCCAGTCGCATGCGGCCAAGAGCTGCCAGCGGATGCCGCTATTGCTGGCCACGTCCCGGTAAAGGGGTTCCGCGCGCAGGAGCGGTACCTTAGCGATCTCGATGAAGGCGTTCTTGACGGATGGCGGAATGTGCTGCTGATACTGCCTGGTGCTCGCGTCAGCATTGCGCGATGCGATCTTTCGTGTCTGGCGGTACAGGGGGGTTGGCGCGCGTTCGGCAGGCACGATCCGGGTTGCCGGTCTCGCCGGTGACTGTCGCCGGTATGCAGCGGACTGCCTGTCCGGTCCCCCTGTCGTGCTGGGTGCGGGTGCCGGCTGCCACGTTGTGCGGGGTGCGGGTGCCGG
>WNEZ01007110.1_pt1 | contig 15814 bp, 14 predicted proteins | sample 5400521 | NCBI WGS metagenome assembly WNEZ01 (sample SAMN13153339, study PRJNA577476) | soil metagenome | isolation source: 120 cm saprolite under Douglas fir tree site 2 hole 1 replicate 1 | place: USA:California | collected 2015-04-18
TCAATGCTGACGAAGAGGGACGGCTTGCCCTTGACGGGGTTCTCGCACATGTGGCGGGAGCGGGCCGTGGCAGCTTCAACCATCGGTTCGCACAGCCGTCCCGAGACGCGCAACCCACCTCATCCGTCTTTTTCCCCACGGACATTTTCCCGTTCACCGACCAAGCCGAAATTGATCCTGTGACGCATGATAAGGGGGGACAGCTCGACGGTTCTGCCAGCGGCACGGTGCCCAAGATTTTCTTTTCCAATACTTCCTATGAATATTGGGGACGCGCCGCGGCGCTGATTCATATCACCGCCGATGGGAAACGGGATGCGGCAATCTCACCGAACGTCAGGATTTACCATCTCACCGGACTTCAGCATTTTTCTGGTCCTTTTCCGCCGGCAAAGGGAAAAGGTGACTTATTTGGCCAGCAGCCACAATCCCCGCTCCCCATCCGCTACTTCTGGCGCGCGATGATCACCAATATGGACGCTTGGGTTCGCAGCAATACACCACCGCCTGAAAGCAGCTATCCGAAGATTGCAGACGGAACGCTGGTGCCGATCGAAGAATATGCATTTCCAGCGATTCCAGGTGTGAACAAGGCGCGAGAAGCGAATGAAGCGTGGCGTTTGGATTTTGGTCCGCACTGGCGCGATGGAATATTAAGTTTTCAACCGCCCAAGGTAGGCCAGCGCTTTCCGGTTCTGGTGCCCCAGGTGGACACCGACGGGAACGAACGCGACGGGGTGCGTCTGCCGGAAATTACGGTCCCGTTGGCTACTTATGCCAGTTGGAACTTGCGCGATCCCTCGATTGGCGCACCGGAGCAGCGTGTTGCTTTCGAGGCTTCCTACATTCCGTTCCCGAAGACTGCTGCCGAGCGTAAAAAGACGGGCGATTCGCGCAAGTCGATAGCCGAGCGTTACACCAACCGAGAAGATTATTTAGACCGCTACTTCCGCGCTCTCGACGAGCTGGTGAAGCAGCGCTGGATTTTGCAGCAGGACCGCGAGGCCTTGTTGCGCCGGGCTGGGCAGGAATGGGATGAGGCAGCGAGGTAGAAGCCATTCCTGTGGAACGCCGCAACTCGCCCTCGTGGTCCTCGGCGGCAACTAGACTTCGCGCCCTAAAAATGCGAGCATTTTAATCTGCTAGGTCATAACTTCACCCAGACATGAGCAGCACTCCCACCAACCCCGCTGCTACGGGCGGCCGGGGCAACGGCATTCCGCGCGTCATTATAGCCACCACTGCTCTACTTACATTCATCTCATTTTGGCGCGCGGCGGCGATCGTTCTGAACGATCTGGCGTCGTCAGCCTATTACGCGGGCGGTGAGGCGGAAGGGTACATCGGCAAGACCGCACCCTGGTTCATCCTGGCCATCATGCTTTTCTCATACGCCGTGCGGGCGGTGTATGTAGAGAGCTGCAGCATGTTCGTGCGCGGCGGGGTGTACCGCGCGGTCAAGCAATCGCTGGGCGGGGCGCTGGCGAAATTCAGCGTTTCCGCGCTGATGTTCGACTACATCCTCACCGGGCCGATCAGCGGTGTCTCCGCCGGACAGTACCTTGGTGGTTTGCTCAGTGATCTCTCGCAGCATGCTCACCTGAGCGGGGCCTTTTCAGAATCAACGGTGGCTGGCATCGCCACCGTTTTCGCCATTATCGTCACCGTGTATTTCTGGTGGGAAAACACAAAAGGCGTAGCCGAATCCAGCGAAAAAGCGCTGCACATCATGAAGCTGGTCACCGTGATGGTGGTGTTGCTGATCGGCTGGTGCATTTACACGGCAGTGCTGCGGCATTCGACGCTTCCGCCCTTTCCGTATCCACGTAATCTGCGATTCAGCCCCGGCGCGCTGGGCTGGCTTGCGCACACGGCTCTGCCGCAACTCGGAGTGGTCGCCATCTTTGTCGCGCTTGGGCACTCGGTGCTGGCCATGAGCGGAGAAGAATCTCTCGCGCAGGTGTATCGCGAAATCGAAAGCCCCAAGCTGAAAAATCTGAAAAAAGCGGGCTTGGTGATTTTCATCTACAGCCTGGTGTTCACCTCGCTAGTATCGTTCTTCGCAGTGATGATCATCCCGGATGATGTCCGGCAAAATTACCTTGAAAATCTCATCGGCGGCCTGGCTATGAGCCTTCAGGGACCGCTGATCGCCCGTCTGATTTTTCATGGGTTCGTCGTGGTTGTAGGCACGCTTATTCTAGCTGGCGCGGTGAACACGGCAATCGTCGGTTCCAACGGCGTGCTGAATCGCGTTTCCGAAGACGGCGTCCTCACTGAGTGGTTCCGGCAGCCGCACCCGCGCTATGGCACGAGCTATCGCATCATTAACATCGTCGTAGGCTTGCAGATTCTGACCATATTTATCAGCCGCGGCAATGTAACTTTCCTCGCGAACTTGTATGCCTTCGGAGTGATCTGGAGCTTCGCGATGAATGGCTTGGCGGTGTTGGTTTTGCGTTACACGCGACCGGGCCAACGCGAGTTCCAGGTTCCCCTCAATTTTTATTTCCGCGGCGTCCAGATTCCGGTGGGACTCGGACTGATTACGCTCACGTTGTTTTTGATCGCGATAACGAACCTGTTCACCAAGCCGGTAGCCACCATGGCCGGCGGCGTCTTTTCTGTAATCCTGTACATCGTGTTCACCGTTTCCGAGCGCCGGGCCCGAAACCGCGGGGTGGCTCATGTGGAAATGGATCAGTTCAATCTCGAGTTGGAAGGCGAGCTGAGTCCGGAAGCGGTCGGGGCGCGGCCAGGGAATATTCTTGTGCCGGTCAGCAATCACTTCAATCTGTATCATCTTGGCAATGTTCTCGACCGCATCAAGCCTGGGCGCCGCGACGTGGTCGTGCTGCATGTGCGGTTATTGAGGCGTTCTGCGTCCGGGGAAAACGAATTGGATGCCGATCAGCTTTTCGGGAGCATCGAGCAGCATTTGTTCTCGCAGGCGCTTTCCATGGCGGAAAAACGCGGGAAATCGATTCGATTGGCCGTCGTTGCGGCCAACGACCTGTGGGACGGCATTTTACGCACCGCCACCGCTTTGCAATCCAGCACCATCGTCATCGGCCGCTCGGCCAAGGACAACACCGAAGAGCAAGCGCGGCAAATCGGCGAAGCCTGGGAGAAACTGCCCGATCCGAAACCTCAATTCAATCTGGAAATCCATCTGCCCAATGGCGACAAGATCTACAAAGTGCTCGGTCCACACGCGCCTAACCTGACTGCCAACGAAGTTAATCTGCTGCATCGGTTATGGCTGCGGTTTAGCGAATCGCTTGCGCGCGAAGAATTGCACCATCATGATGTGGTGCATTTTGCCTTAGAAGAAGTTCAGAAGGAGATTGAAGAGGGGCACGAAGATGAAGTCGTGACCCGTTTGCGGAACCATCTGGAATCCAACCAGAGCAAACGAAAGCCCACCAAATCGTAAGCGCCTTGCATCTGATGGAAATTCCCGTATGTTGAGATGACTCTACCCGATTTGCGTTGTGCAGTGCGGGCATTTTTTTGCCCTGATCGGGATGGTCATAGTGCACTGAGGGCATTCCTTCGTACTGGGTGCTGCCTCGGTCTGCGGCTGGGGCTTTCTCGTCCAGCGATTCACTTGCTTGACCAAAATAAAAACGCAGAACGCTACGATCAGGAAATTAATCACCGTGTTCAGGAATAGCCCGTAATTCAATGTGGGAACTCCCGCGTGCTTCGCGTCCGCCAGGAGGGCGTAGTGCTCGCCTTTCAACGCGATATACCTATTAGAAAAATCGACGCCGTGTAACAGCTGTGCGATTGGCGGCATGATGATGTCGTCGACGAGCGAGGCGACGATTTTGCCGAATGCCGCACCGATGATGACACCGACCGCCAGATCAATGACATTGCCCCGCATGGCGAATTCTTTGAATTCCTTGAGCATGAGTTCCTCCTTCTTGGCGCGATGGTTTGGACCTGGCGCAGGCCGGCTTGACGCGGATTATAGCCGAGGAAGCGTTCAATCCAGGAGATACTTCGAGTGATCTAGCGCGGACGAAAGATCAGCATGGAGCCTAACAGGCCCCGGATGACAAGCAGGAGGCCGGCAAACGCCAGCAGTCGGCCCACCCATAGAAAAGGGACGCGCGAAATTGCGAGCATCACCAAACCAAGCAAGGTCAGGAAGAGCCCTCGCGTCCACTGTTCTGTTCGCGACCACCACTGAACCGGCTTGTACAGTGCGCGTAGTCCCCATAAAATAACCGCCACGCTCAGCAGCAACCAGCCAGGTTTTCGCCGGTCGAACAGGATGTGCCCGCTCAGGCCGAGCCACACCACCAGTCCTCCGAGCAGCACAAAGATTATTTCAATGGTGATTCGCAGCAATTGCTGCGGGGTGAGCATTCTCTGCTGTGACCTCTGTCGTTCGCTCGCGTAGCTTCGAATTGAAAGCAGTACTACTGCACTCGTTCGATGCGTACCTTGTTCAAAGTAACCGGAGTCCTCGGGCGGTCGCTGGCGTCGCGGGGAGTCTTGGAAATCTTGTCGGCCACGTCCTGGCCTTCGACGACCTCGCCGAAAATGGTGTGCTTATTGTCCAGCCAGGGCGTCGCGGCAACGGTGATAAAAAACTGACTGCCATTGGTCCCTGGACCGCTATTCGCCATGGAAAGTTTTCCAGGCTTGGAATGTTTTAGGGAGGGGTGAAATTCATCCGGGAAAGTGTAGCCCGGCCCGCCGCGTCCATCTCCGCGCGGGCAGCCGCCTTGAATCATGAAATCGGGTATCACCCGGTGAAAGGTCAGGCCATCATAATAGTTCTTCTTCTGCTTCTTTCCGCTCATTTCGTCGGTGAACTCTTTGGTTCCCTCCGCCAGGCCTACAAAATTGGCCACGGTCTTGGGCGCCTCCTTTTCAAGCAGGCGAATGACAACGTTGCCTTGCGAAGTCTCGAATATCGCGTACGTTCCAGCCGGTCGACTCATGAATTCTCCTCGTAACCCATCGTACATGAGGCGCCGCGGAGGATGCCACCGTGGATCGGCTTACGCTGGATCAATCCGGGTTTATAAAATTATGGTAATATAAATGTCGAGTAACTATAATTAATAGACCTTAATACAAGCGAGGTCCGTTGAATTTAAGACAGATTCGGAGGTAGCCGTGAAAAATCGCGGCAGTTTGCTCAAGACCTTGACGCGCTTTTATCGCTACCTTAAAGAGCGTTCAGCTCTTATAAAAAATGAGTCCACGTGGACTCTGAACTCCAGCGACACTCACGAGCTGGCGCAAACAGCGCTTCAAATCGACAGGGTGCAATTAGCGATGATGAAATTATCGCGGGAGCTGGCATCTGTATCTCGCCAGATTCGCACGGTGCTGGTAGGTAAGGCGCATTGCGTCGCTATGCCGCTGCCTGCTAAGCGAAGCAATAACTTGAGCGAAGGCCACCGACTTCCGAGACAGCGCTCCGCGTTTGCGGCTGTTAACGTCGAGAATGGGGCCGTTGTGGTGCGCGTCTGGAAGGACACATCAGAGGTTTGGCCCCAAAAAGAGTACGGTCGCTTTGAAACCTGGACGCAGGCGCAGAGCTTTGCCACCATGTTGAATCAACGATACGGCCTCGACGTCATGGAAGCTCAGCACATCGTAGTCAGCGCGAGTCTTGCCGCCGCCACATCTCGCGAGCAGAAATCATAGCGTAAGGGCTACCAGCCTTTTTCTTTTCGCAATTCCGTAATGTGCGCGGTGTGATGCCGCCCATGCCACGCGTATAGAAACAGCAGCCAGTCTATCGTACGCACTCCATGTTCCGGATGCCGGAAGGTGCGCGCGTAGTCGTCCTGCTTCAGCGACCGCAACAGCCGCACCCAACGCTCATGCAAGGAGTCCAGCAGGCTCAGCGATACTTCGATGGGTGCTGATTTGGCATCCTCGAGTTCGGCCCACCGTCCTTCCTCGTAAGGCTTGATGGTCGGTTCTTGTTCAGTGAGCGCCAGCCGGAGTCGTATGTATGCGTTAACGTGGCTGTCCGGAACGTGATGCGCCACTTGCCGCACCGACCAACCACCTTCGCGGTAGGCTGTATTCAATTGCTCGTCATTCAGCCCTTTCACAGCAGCGCGCAACTTAGCGGGAGCTTCCGCAATTGCAGAAATTGCCTGCTCGCGCAGGGCAGGTGTAACTTCCTGAGGCGACGTGTATTTTCCAATAGGGTAACGCGGATCCATTGTGTCTCTTTCCTCCAGCAATCCGAACTTTCGCTGTGGTTGCAAAATATAGCCGTCCGATTTTCAGAGGTCAACTCTAGCTGCAAGAATCACTTCTCCAATTTGGCTGCCTCGCCTGTAGAACGATACAATAGCGGTTCATTGTACCGACCGGGTGCGGCTAAGAATCTAATAACCGGGAGCATTTAGAAATGCGCAACGTAGTCATCATCGGCAGCGGCTGTGCCGGGCTCACCGCGGCGATCTATGCGGCTCGCGCGAACCTCAAACCGCTAGTGATCGATGGTCACGAACCAGGCGGCCAGCTCACGCTAACCACTATGGTCGAGAACTTCCCCGGTTTCCCTGAAGGCATTCTTGGCCCCGAACTCATTGAAAATATGCGTAAGCAAGCGCAAAGGTTCGGCGCTGAGTTCAAATCCGGAGCAGTCAGCGAAGTCGATCTGACCCGCCGGCCGTTTAAGATTGCCGCGGGCAAAGATACTTACGAGGCCAAGACATTAATTGTGGCTGCCGGCGCCTCTGCCCGCCTCCTCGGCCTTCCTTCCGAGCGCCACTTGATGGGCCGCGGGGTATCCACCTGTGCGACCTGCGACGGCTATTTCTTCCGCGGAAAACCCATTGCTGTTGTCGGTGGAGGCGATACGGCTATGGAGGAGGCCGTGTTCCTGACCCGCTACGCCAGCAAGGTCTACCTCGTTCACCGTCGTTCGGAATTTCGCGCTTCCAAGATTATGCTCGATCGCGCGCGGGCCAATGAAAAAGTCGAATTTGTAACGCCAGCAGTGGTCGACGAAATTCTTCCGCATGCCAATGGGCACGTCGGCAGCGCGCGCCTGCGCAACCCGGAAACCAATGCCGTCACCGATCTTGAGCTGGACGGTGTTTTCGTGGCCATCGGCCACGACCCCAACACTGCGGTCTTTCGCGGCCAGCTAGAAATGGACCCTAACGGCTACCTAATTTCCCTGAACGGAAGCAAGACCACCATCCCGGGTGTCTTTGTCGCTGGCGACGTGCAGGACCACCGCTATCGACAGGCGGTCACTGCTGCGGGCTCCGGATGCATGGCCGCGCTGGATGCCGAAAGGTTCCTGGAGGAGCACAACGAGGAAGTGCTGTCCTAGTAGGCCATCTCTCCCGCAGGCATAATGAAGCTTCATGCTGCGCTCTATCCTGCTGAAACTCTCAGAGAGCCCCGGCTTCGCTCACTGGGTTACCTCCAATCCAACCACGCGCCGCATGGCTCATCGCTTCGTCGCAGGAGAAACGCTGGACGAAGCCATCATCGCCGCCCGCGCTTGCAACAGCCAGGGGATGTATACCAGCCTCGATTATCTTGGCGAAAACGTAGCTACCGTTGCCGATGCGCAGCGCGCCCGGGACGCTTACCTCGAGGTTTTCGATCGCGTCGCGCAGGAACGGCTGCATGCCAATGTGTCGTGCAAACTCACTCAGCTTGGCCTCGATCTCAGCCCCGATTTCTGCGAAGGCCTGCTTCTATCGATTGTCGAGCGCGCTGCCGGCTACGAAAACTTTCTTCGCGTGGATATGGAGGGTTCCGCTTACACGGAGCGCACTATCGACCTGGTCAAGCGCGTTCGCGCGCGGAATCCTGCCGTGGGAACTGTCATACAGTCCTATCTCTATAGGAGCGAAAAGGACGTGCAGCAGTTATTGACCTACGGATGCCGCATTCGCCTTTGCAAAGGTGCTTATAAGGAATCTGATGAAGTGGCGTTCGCTAGGAAAAAGGACGTCGATGGCAACTACGTCCGGTTAATGCAGATGCTCCTTCCCAGCGGCTTTTATCACGCCATTGCTACCCACGACCCGCGCATGATCGCGCAAACCATTCGCTTCGCAGCCGCCAGGCAAATTTCCAAGGATGATTTCGAGTTTCAGATGCTTTATGGCGTGCGCACTGACTTGCAGCGGCAACTCGTCAAAGATGGCTACCGGATCCGTATTTACATCCCCTATGGGCGAGACTGGTTCCCCTATTTCATGCGCCGCCTGGCCGAGCGTCCCGCCAACCTGGTCTTCTTTCTCCGCAACATCCTCCGCCCCTAGGCGCAGGCACTAAGGCCCTAGGCCCAGGCTCAAGCAGATGTTTACGAGGTGATGCGTTGCACATGTTACGCGGTGGCTGATTCCGCCTGACTGTTGGAATTGGTATTTGCTGGACAACCGTTTCTCAGGGAACTGTAGTATTTTGCACTGATCAACGAGCGAAGCCTCGGTTTTTCAATAGGATACGGGTTGGACTGAAACTCCTCTCAATCCCCAGGGACTGTCTTCTATGCTCTTCCTCAAGGGACTACATATCCATGTTACCAGCTCTCACTTTTTCTCGGCCGTGGCTTCTTCGCTTACAGTTGACGTTACTTCTTTCAATGTTTGCAGGTGGCGTCGCGATGGCGGATGGCATCAGCGGCGACACCATCGTCATTCAGTACCTCTTCCCCAATTCCACCACACCCTTTTGCTGTAATACCAGTGGACCCAACAGTGTTACTGGGGTCGTGACGGCTTCGGGTGTCTCCTTGACTGTCAACAACTCCGCTCAAATAACCGTGTTCAATAACAGCGTCCAAATGCTTGAGATCCTGCAACCGTTCGGATCCAAGTTTCAAGCAGCGTCGTTCAATGGCGTTAGCATCCAAGATTTAACCAATCCCTCGGCTTTCACGGGCTTTTCGGTTAACCCGGCCACTACCGTTGCAGGGTTCAACATCTCCGATGTTTCAATCTCGGGCGGTCTTCTGTTCATCAACTTTCAAAACCTGACGGTTCCTTTGAACTCCTTAATTCAGGTCGACTTTACGACCGCGGCTCCGACCACCTCAGTGCCCGAACCGAGCACCTTGGTGTTGCTTGTCGCTGGGTTGCTCGCGCTAGGCGCTTTTACGCTGAAGAAGTATCGCTTAGTTCCACACGGGGCCGTGCCGCGGGTTTAATCAGCAACGCTGATTTCTTCGCACGCGCTTGCGACCCGCGCTCATTTTTAGAACTGAGTGGTTAACGACGTTACAGCTTCCGGCAGACCGTGACTCCGTCGCGCAGCGGGATCAAGACCGGAAACAATTCCTTCGACGCATACACCAGCCGGTTGAACTCTTGCACGCCCCGTGTGTACTTGTCCTCGGGTTCCAGTGGCTTCGCCGCTTTGCCTGACCAGAGCGTGTTGTCGGTGACAAACAATCCGCCGCGTTTGAGCTTCGGCAATCCAGTCCTCAGCGCGTCCGGATATTGATGTTTGTCTACGTCGTTAAAAATCAAATCAAATTTTCCCGAGGTCTTCTTTACCAGTTCCAGGGCGTTTCCCACCTGAACGTTGATGCGTTTGGCTACACCCGCTTTCCGGAAATACTCCTGCGCTCGCCGGGCGTTTTCCGGATTGCCGTCCGTATAGAAGACCGTGGCCTTCGGTCCCGCGGCCCGCGCCAGCCAAATCGTCGAATACCCGATGGCCGATCCCATCTCAAAGATTCGCGTTGCTCCCGAAACCTGCACTAGCAGCGTCAACAACCGCGCCACCGCCGGCCCAATGATTGGTATGCGATTTTCTGCCGCATACGCTTCTATCTCCTTCACCACGGCATCTCGCTCCGGCAGCAAATCGTAGATATACCTATCCACATCCTCCTGCGTGAACGCGCTGCGCAGATTGTCCCGGTCTCAACGCGTGAATCTCCAGTCCGGCAATATCCTTGGCTTCCTGTCGCAAATGTTCCGGTCGGCCCATCAACACGGGAAACGTAGCATAGTGCATCGGCACCACGTGCTTCACGCTCAGAAACCGGATTGCATGCGCCGCCTCACGGGGCCCCATGGTGAAATGGTCGCCGATCGGCAATAGCGCCACATCGGGCTTATACAGCTCGCCGATCAATTTCATGTCGCTAAACAGGGCGGTGTCCCCGGCATGGTACACCGTAAAGCCGCCGGGCATGCGAATCACCAGTCCCGCCGGCTCCCCGCCATATATCCGCTGTCCATCGTCATCGATAGAGTTAGAGTGGAATGCATGTGTCATCGTTACTTCAAACTCGCCGACCCTCTGCGTGCCTCCTTTGCCCATCGGCTTGGTCTCTTCCTCAAATCCCTTGCTCTCGATCCATAAAGAGGTCTCAAAAATGGCCACAATCTGTGGCTTGTGTTGTTTTGCCAGAGCCAATAAGTCTCCTAAGTGGTCAGCATGCGCATGCGAAAGAAAGATCACATCCAACTTGGGAACATTTTTTAGCTTATCTGGGCACATCGGATTCGTCATGACCCATGGGTCTATCAATGCGACCTGTCCTGAGGCAGTGGTGAGCGAGAAAGTGCTATGACCGCTGCCGGAGAGCAGTTGCCGAATCGCGGCCTCGTAGGTCTCACGAGTGCCAGCGCCGAGAACATGACCTACTTGCTTCCCGTCTTTGTCGTAGAAGAATGATGCTGGCAGAGCTCCGTTCCAACCCGCTGAGATCGCTTGTGTAAATTCCGCCTCGCTTCCATGCTGCTTCCTATAATTCGGAAAGACCGGCTTATACCTGGCGATAAAACGCCGCATCAAGATCAAATCACCCTCATCGTCGTAATTAACACCGACTACCCGCAGACCCTTGGGGCCGTACTCCTTGGCCAGTTCATTGAGCATGGGATACTCATCGCGACACGGTTCGCACCATGTCGCCCACAACGTTACCAGCAGGGGTTTTCCATGGTGCTGCTGCACCAACTTCTCGTAGCCTTGTGCATCAATGACTTGTGGATCGCGCGGCCTTTTGGCTTGCGGTGCGCCTGCAGCCGAAAAGCTAATCACGCAGACTGCCCCAAACAGCAACACCGCAACACCAATCCGATTTCGCATCTGGTTTCCTTCCTCCCTATTCTCCTATAGACGCTGCAAGTTGAGAAACCTATTCCCCCCGCGTACAATCCCTGTATGCCGCTTGTTGCCCCTAGATGGGCCGTGGTATAAGAAAATTTTCGCTCGTCGCGCACTCCGTAATGGGGTGCCGGGCCGCCGTCGAATAAAAGGAGATGTTGTATGGCTTACGTGATTGCCGAACCCTGCATCGGCACCAAGGACTCTGCATGTGTGGACGTCTGCCCGGTCGATTGCATCCACCCCCGCAAGGACGAGCCGCAGTTTGAAACCGAAAAACAGCTCTATATTAATCCAACCGAATGCATCGATTGTGGAGCCTGCGTCCCGGTTTGCCCCGTGACCGCCATCTTCGCCCTCGAAGACCTCCCGGAAAAATGGCAAAGCTATACGCCGGTCAACGCCGACTGGTATGCCAAGAAATAGCTCAACTCTCACAATAAAGCGCCTCGCAATCGCATCCATTGCGTCGCTAGGCGCTCGATGAGCATCCAACCCACGTGCGGATTACGCGCATCCCGCTCTGTCTGAGCATTGCAACTTCAAACAGCAGAGTTATTCTATTTATTCTCTTGGAGAGTACGTCGTCCCCTTGCCGCCCAAGTTCCATCTAGTCCTGCTCATCCACGCCCATCAACCTTGCGGCAATTTTGGCCATGTTTTTGAGCAATCCTATGCACGTTGCTATCTGCCCTTCATTGAGACCCTCGAGAGGCATCCCGGGGTCCACATCGGCCTCCACTATTCCGGTCCACTGCTCACCTGGATCGAACAGAATCGCCCTGAATATTTTCAGCGTCTGAAAGCGCTGGTGAAAGCCGGCCAGGTGGAAATGGTTGGCGGCGGTTTCTACGAGCCTATCCTTATCTCCATCCCTGACGCCGATCAGCGCGTGCAACTGATTCGTCTGGCTGACTATGTCGAGCATCATTTCGGCGAGCGCCCCACCGGTGCCTGGCTCGCGGAGCGTGTCTGGGAGCCACAACTCGCTTCCGTCCTTGCCGAAGCCAATGTCCAGTACACTGTCCTCGACGATATCCACTTTCTCTCCGCCGGTTTCGAGCCTGACGAGCTTTTTGCCGATTACATCGCAGAAGATCAAGGTCAAACGATTCGTCTTATCCCCGGTCAGAAAATTCTTCGCTACCTGATTCCGTTTGGCACCATCGAGCAGGTCATTGCCTATCTCAAGGAAACCGCCGGCGCCCACCCCGACCACATGGCCGCCATGGGCGACGATATGGAGAAATTCGGCGTCTGGCCCGGCACATTCGAGCATTGCTACAACGATGCGTGGCTTGAGAAGTTTTTTGCCGCGCTCGAAGAGAACTCTTCCTGGCTGCACGCCTCCACTCCGAGCGAATACCTCTCGACGCACACGCCTGCTGGCCGCGCCGACTTGCCCACAGCCTCCTACACAGAGATGATGGAATGGGCGTTGCCCACGCGCGTTCGTCAACGCTATAACCAGGTCATCAAGGAATTTGGCTCGCGCAACGAGGTGCTGGCCTTCCTTCGCGGCGGCTCATGGCGAGGCTTTTTTCGCAAATATCCCGAATCCAATCTACTGCACAAAAAAATGCTGCATGTCGCTCGCCGGATCGATACCTCGCCGGCGCGACGGAGCGTTTCGAAAGCTGGCGAAGAGTTGAAGAAAGCTCGCGACCTTCTCCTTCGCGCGCAGTGCAACGATGCTTACTGGCACGGTATTTTCGGCGGCCTCTATGCCCCGCACCTGCGAACCGAGCTTTGGCGCAGTCTCATTCGCGCCGAGTTCATCGCCGACCAACAAACTCCCGGCGGCCTCGCCCCGCGTGTAGAGACGCTCGACTACGATGGCGATGGCACCAAGGAACTGCTCTTCACATCCACTGAATATCAAGCGTTAGTAAAGCCGTCCGATGGCGGAACGCTGGCAGCTCTCGATTTTCGCCCGACTGGCTCGACCCTTATCAATTCCATCCTGCGCCGCCCTGAGGCGTATCACGCACGCCTGCGGGAGATTGCCAAGAATCCTTCTGGGGCGGTGACTTCGATTCATGAACAAACGCGCGTCAAGGAGCCAGGCCTCGAACGTTACCTCCGTTATGACCGCTGGCCGCGACACACCTTTCGCCTATTTCTTTTCGATCCTTCCCGCGGTCACGGCGATTACGAAAATATCCAGCTTCAGGAGGACCCCGGTTTTGCAGGTGGCACCTTCACTATCGGGCGCACCACGGAACGCGAAGCCGAACTTCTTCGTGACGCTCCGCTCGCCTGGCATGGTAAGGCCGACGCTGGCCCCCGCCTCTCGGTCTCTAAATTGTTCTCCTTTGGACCCGCGCCTCGCGGTTGCGAAGTCGCCTGCGAAATAAAAATCACTCTACCGACGGTCCTCGACCGTACCCTGGCCGTCGGCATCGAGTCCGTGCTGAATTTCCTCGCACCAACTGAACCAGATCGTTTTTTCCAAACCCCAACCGGTCCGCAAAACCTGCGCTTTAGCGGCTGCATCCCTGGTCCCACGCTGCGCGTGGAAGACGGATGGCAACGTATTCGCGTAGCACTGCATGCCCCAGGCGCCGACCAATTTTGGATTTCCCCGATTGAGACCGTTTCCGAATCCGAAGAGGGTTTCGAGCGCGTCTACCAGGGCTCGCAAATCCTGGCCGTATGGCATCCATCGCTCTCCACCACTAAACCCTGGGCCGCCCATCTTTTCTGGCGCATTGAATCCTTCTAATTGCCGTTCATCGTACGCCTGCCTAAAACGCCCAACGTCAAGTATTTACCCTCGCCCGGTTCTATCGCTGACTCCCGCTGCTAAAAATAGCGCTGTTCTGAAATCTTTGTGGTTTCCCCTCGTACTACATATGGGAGTCACACATATGGCGCCGGTTGAAGACGAATGGAAAAAGGGCAGCGCCGAATTGCTGATTCTTTCGCTTCTAGAGGTTCAGCCTCGCCATGGCTATGACATCGGCGGACTTATCGACCACCGCTCCGGCGGCATGCTTCATTTCCATGTTGCCTCGCTCTATCCGCTGTTGTACCGCCTCGAAAAACGAGGCTGGATTCAAGGACGTTGGATCGAGAAAGCCAATCAAAGGCGCCGCCGCTACTATCGCCTGACTACCGAAGGACGACGCGTTCTGGCACTCCAACGCAAGAAATGGCAAGCCTTTGTCGGAGCAGTCGGCCGCGTCGCGGGAGTCGAACATGCCTGAATGGAAGCACGAAATCAGAAAACGTTTAGCTGGATCAAAGCTCCGCCCTGAACGGGAAGCTGAAATCATCGACGAGCTCTCCACTCATCTTCAGGACCAGTACAGTCAACTGCGCGCGGGCGGCGCCACCCATGAAGAGGCCTTTCGCTCCGTCGTGGGTGAGCTAGATGCCACCGACCTCCTGCCCGAATTGCAGGTCTCGGAAGAAATCGTTCGCAGCGATCTCTCACAACTGGGGGCTGCGAGCACGGGACAATGGATTTTCGATTTCGTGCAGGATCTGCGTTATGCCGCCAGGACCCTGCGCAAGAGTCCTGGCTTTACAGCCGTTGCGGCGCTAACTCTGGCGCTGGGCATCGGCGCCAATACAGCGATTTTCACCATCATCGACACCCTTGTTTTGAATCCGCTGCCCGTCACCAAAATCTCAGAACTCGTCGCCGTTAACACCACGCAAAAGAAGATGGCCGCGCAGGCTGGAGAGCTGCAACCCATGTCTTTCCTGAACTTCAAGGATTTCAGGGAAAGGACTCACTCCTTCAGCCACCTTTTAGCTCACTCAAATCCCATGGCCATTACTATGACCGATGACCGCGATCCACGTCGGATTTTCGTGGAGGTCGTGACCGCCAATTACTTTGACACTCTCGGTCTTCGCCCCTTCCTGGGCCGCTTCTTCTTTTCGAGCGAAGACACCACGCCAGGGACAACGGCTGTCGCAGTGCTTGGGTACTCGGCTTGGCAAAGCCGCTTCGGCGCAGCGTCGGACATTGTCGGGCGAACGATCAAGCTCAACAATACCCCTTTCACCATCATCGGGATCGGGCCCAAGGGTTTCAAAGGCCTTTACGCTGTCTTTGGTCCGGATATATGGGTTCCGTCGATGATGGCGGAGCAAATCCTGCCCGCCCAGCAGCGGAACGCCCTCAGTGATCGCGCAACCCCCCTCGTTACAGCGGTGGGTCGCCTCAAGCCAGGCATTACGCTCGCGCAGGCCCGCGCTGAGATGAACACCATCGCAGCCGCTCTAGAAAAGGAGTATCCGGATGCCGATCAGGGCCAGACTGTCACGTTGCGGCCTTTGACTGAAGCCGCCTATGGTCCGGAACGCCAGCCGCTGCTGTTTGGGAGTGCATTGCTGATGGTTATCGTCGGCCTTGTGCTGCTAATCGCCTGTTCCAATGTGGCTAATCTGCTCCTGTCTCGCGCCGCTGCACGCCGTCAGGAAATCGCGGTGCGCATGGCGCTCGGTGCCGGACGCGGGCGTCTGCTGCGTCAGTTACTAACGGAAAGTGTTCTGCTTGGTCTGCTTGGCGGTGTTCTCGGATTTCTGTTCGGCCGCGCGGGATGTCAGTTTCTCTGGTCCTTGCGTCCTGCGGAATACGCCCAGAATCTTGCCGATCTCAGGATCAATCCAATCGTCTTTGGTTTTGCATTCATTGTTTCCGTCTTGACCGGGCTGGTGTTCGGCATCGTGCCGGCGTTGCGATCTTCCCGCACCTCTGTTTCCGAAATGCTCAAGG